>OGHE01000723.1_pt1 | contig 27549 bp, 23 predicted proteins | sample 1571431 | NCBI WGS metagenome assembly OGHE01 (sample SAMEA2581966, study PRJEB24529) | metagenome | biome: Human gut stool | place: China | collected 2011 | reverse complement strand
TGGACAGTGCACCGTTGGCGGGCACATCGCCTGCGCCGAAGCAGGGGCCGCAGAAGGCGGTGCGGATGGTGGCACCGCTGGCCATCAGCTCGCCGATGACGCCGGTGCGCACCAGCTCCATCATGATGGGCTGGCTGCCGGGGTAAACGCTCAGCGCGTAATCGCCGCAGCCGCCGGTGTGACCCTTAAGGATAGAGGCAGCCTCGTAGATGCTGTCGTACAGACCGCCTGCGCAGCCTGCAATAACGCCCTGATCCACACGCAGCTTGCCGTTTTCGATCTTGCTGCACAGATCCAGCTGCACATCCTTGCGGCCGATCAGCTTCTGCACATCCTGTTCGCAGGCGTGGAGGATATCCTCCAGGTTTGCGTTCAGCTCCTCGATGGTAAAAGCATTGGAGGGGTGCATAGGCAGGGCGATCATGGGACGGATGGCAGAAAGGTCCACCTCTACCACGCCGTCGTAATAGGCAAGGTCTGCCGGAGCCAGCTTCTTGTAGTCTGCTGCACGGCCGTGCACAGCCAGAAAACGCTGGGTGACCTCATCGGTCTCCCAGATGGAGGACAGGCAGGTGGTCTCGGTGGTCATGGCATCAATGGCGTTGCGGGTGTCCTGCCGCAGAGAGGCGATGCCGGGGCCCACGAACTCCATGACCTTGTTCTTGACGTAGCCGCTCTTGAACAGCTTGCCCACAAGGGCAATGGCCACATCATGGGGGCCGCAGCCCGCCGGCAGGCTGCCGGTCAGGTAGATAGCCACCACGCCCGGGCGGGCAACATCATAGGTGCGGCCCAGCAGCTGCTTTGCCAGCTCGCCGCCGCCCTCACCGATGGCCATGGTGCCCAGTGCGCCGTAGCGGGTGTGGGAGTCCGAGCCAAGGATCATTTTGCCGCAGCCTGCAAAACGCTCGCGCATATACTGGTGGATAACCGCCATGTGCGGGGGCACAAAGATGCCGCCGTACTTTTTGGCAGCGGACAGGCCAAAGCGATGGTCGTCCTCGTTGATGGTGCCGCCCACAGCGCACAGGCTGTTGTGGCAATTGGTGAGTACATAAGGAATAGGGAATTTTTCCAGCCCGGAAGCCCGGGCGGTCTGGATAATGCCCACAAAGGTGATGTCATGGCTTGCCATGGCATCAAACTTGATCTTCAGGTTCTCGGCATCGCCGCTGGTGTTGTGGGCCTGCAGAATGCTGTAGGCCATGGTGCCGGTTTTAGCCCCGGCAATGGCGGCAGCGTCAAAGCCCTTTGCTGCCAGTACTGCGGGTGCGTTGCCGTCTGCGGGCACCCACGCGCCGCGCACATAGTACGCACCGCCGGTGCTGCATTTGATCATATCCAACATCTCGATTCGCCTCTCTTTTTTATTTTCCCGCCCGCCGCAATTGCGGGCATTGCCCCGGCAGTACAAATATTCGCCCCGAAAAACAGCTATCCTCTCAGCCTTTCCCCCTTGGGGGGAAGCCTTTAAGCAAACCAGCTTTTCAAAGACTTATACCTCTGCCCTGTTACGGAAAAAACCGTATTCATTTGTTATTATAGCATGAAACAGCGGAAAGAAAAAGCACTTTTTATGAACGCTCACTGCGCCTTTGCGGCGGCCTCCTGCTGCTTTTCCTTTTGCAGCCTGCGGTACACCACAAGATAGGCCGGGATCAGGAAGAAGCAGGCAAAGAACCATGCCACCGGGTTTGCGATGCAGGCGGCAAAGTAGCCCCAAAGCGGCACGAACCAGAAGCCCACCATAGCGCGGGCGATCATCTCGGCTACGCCGGCAAACATGGCAAGGCCGGAGTGCCCCAGACCCTGAATGGTGTAGCGGTAGATGATAAGCACGGCCAACGGGATGTAGAACACGCTGTTCCAGAAGATGAAGTCCTGTGCATTGGCCATAATGGCGGTCTCGCCTGCATCCAGAAACAGGCCGATCAGGGGCTTATCCAGCACGCGCAGAATGAGGAATGAGGCCACGCTGTACACACAGCCGATGCCCAGTGCGGTGTTCACGCCGCGGTTCACGCGGTCCAGATCCTTTGCGCCCATATTCTGGCTGGCGTAGGTGGTCATGGCGGTACCGATGCTTTCCAGCGGCACGCTGAGGAACTGCGCAGCCTTGCCACCGGCCGTCTGCGCCGCCACGATGTCGCTGCCCAGACCGTTCACCGCGCCCTGCAGCACCACGCTGCCAATAGCGGTAATGCTGCACTGCAAGCCCATGGGAATGCCCATGGCGCAAAGCTTTGCACAGTGCGGTGCACTGATGCGGCCCTCTTCCCTGCTCCAGCGCAGCTCCGGGTAATGGCGCATGATATACACAAGGCTGCCGATGCCCGCCACAGCCTGACTGAACACGGTGGCAAAGGCTGCGCCGAACACGCCCATGTGGAACAGGATGATGCAGGCAAGGTCCAGCCCGATGTTCAGCACGCTGGCCACCAGCAGAAAATACAGCGGGCGCTTGCTGTCGCCCAGCGCACGCATCAGAGCGCTTGTGACATTATAAAGCAGTGTGAAGGGGATGCCCGCAAAGATGGTGCGGATATACACATCCGCAAGGTCGATGATGTTGGCCGGGGTGTTCGTCCACACCAGCACCAGCCGGGTCATGGCTACCGTGACGATGGTGAGCACTGCGGCAAAAGCGATGGACAGCCACATGGTATTGGCAGTGTAGCGGCGCATCTCGTGGTCATCGTGCGCGCCGAAGGTCCATGAGATGGGGATGGAAAAGCCGCAGGCAATGCCATTGACAAAGCCCAGCACCAGATAGTTCAAGCCGCCCACGCTGCCTACCGCCGCCAGTGCCTCCACGCCCACGAACCGCCCCACGATGATGGTATCGGCCAGATTGTAGAACTGCTGGAACAGGCTGCCCAGCATCAGCGGCACAGCAAAGGCAAGGATCAGCTTCAGCGGGCTGCCCTGTGTCATATCTTTGGTCATGGAAATATACCTCCTGCCCACACAAAAAGGATGGATGTTCGCATTTTTTGCCGTGAAAAACGCCCTGCCGGAAAGCGGCAGGACGTTGTAAGGATTCATGAGTGGTATTATAGCGGAGCAGCGCCGGTTTTGCAAGATTTGGTTTGCATCAACATTTCCAGTTTTTTGCGTAAAGAATTGGTGATTTTGCTCACTCCGTGTAGTGTGCCAGGAACTGTTTCGTACGCTGCTCCCGGGGGTGGTCGATCAGCTGCTTTGCGGGGCCTTCCTCCACCACCACACCGCCGTCCATGAACAGGATGCGGTCGGCCACATCCCGGGCAAAGTGCATCTCGTGTGTCACAATGATCATGGTGGTCTTGCGGTCAGCCAGCTCCCGCAGCACCCGCAGCACCTCGCCGGTCAGCTCCGGGTCAAGGGCGCTGGTGGGCTCGTCGAAACAGAGGATGTCCGGGTGCAGCGCCAGCGCCCGGGCAATGGCCACCCGCTGCTGCTGCCCGCCGGAAAGCTGGTGCGGGTAGTGGTCTGCCCGCTCCGAAAGCCCCATCTGCGCCAGCAGCTCCCGCGCCTGCTGTTCCAGCTGCGCGTGCACCGCCTTTTTGTTGGCGCGGTAGTCCGGGCGCTCCTTTGCCAGCAGCTCCCCGGCCAGCATTACGTTCTGCAGCGCCGTATACTGCGGGAAAAGGTTAAAGTTCTGGAACACCAGCCCGAAGTGCAGCCGCTTTTTGCGGATCTCGCTCTCCCGCTGGGTGGCGGGGTCGGCGGCGTCCCACATAGTCTCGCCGTTCACCCGGATGCAGCCGGTGTCCGGCCGCTCCAGAAAGTTCAGGCAGCGCAGCAGGGTGGTCTTGCCCGAGCCGGACGAGCCGATAATCGCCAGCGCCTCGCCCTGCTCCAGCGTGAGGGAAATATCCTTTAAGACCTTTGTATCTCCGAAATTTTTGCCAATGCCGGAGGCTTCCAGTAATGCCATATTCTTAAAAACCTCCTCAGCAGCGGAAATAATCCAGTTTCTTTTCAGCCCAGCCGAACAGCAGCGTGAGCGCACCCACGAACACAAGGAAGAACAGCGCCGTGGAGAACAGCGGCCAGATCAGACCCTTTGCGCTGTACTCCTTTGCCATCATGATGATCTCCTTGTTGGCGATGGTATTGGCCAGCGAGGTGTCCTTGACAAGGGTGATGATCTCGTTGCCCATGGGCGGCAGGATGCGCTTGACCACTTGCAGCAGAGTGACCTTGAAAAAGATCTGCGTGCGGGTCATACCCAGCACCTGCCCGGCCTCGGTCTGGCCTTTGGGCACAGCCTCGATGCCGCCGCGATAGATCTCGGAAAAATAGCAGGCGTAGTTGATGGCAAAGGCCACCACGGCCGCCACCATGCGCCCGCCGGAGCCGGAGGGCCACGGGTTATTCATGCCCAGCAGGCCCGGGCCCAGATAAATGACGATGATCTGCAGCATCAGCGGCGTACCGCGGATGACCCAGACAAAGGTCTTTACTGCGCCGGACAGCAGCCTGCACCGGCTCATGGAGCCAAAGGCCACCACCAGCCCCAGCGGCAGCGCAAACAGCAGCGTAAGGGCAAACAGCTCACAGTTGAGCAGGAACGCGCCGGAAAGGCGCCCAAGGATCACAGACACACCAACACACCCATCTATTCATTTTGTTTTACGCCGGCTCAGTCTGCCAGCGTCAGCTCGTACTTCTCGGCCAGCGCCTGCATGGTGCCGTCAGCCTTCAGTTCGTCAAAGGCGGTGTCCACTGCGGCGGCGGCATCACTGCCTTTGCGGAAGGCCACGCCGTACTCCTCGGCGTTCAGCTCGTCCACGATCTTAAGGCCTGCGTAGTCGGTGCCTGCGCCGATCATGGCGTTGGCAAGGGTCAGGTCCAGCACAGCGGCATCTGCCGTACCGGCAGCAACTTCCATCAGGCAGTCGGTCTGCACGCTCTTGGAAACGTAGTCTGCCTTGGCAAGGTTTTCGTCGCCCTGAATGGCGGCCTCACCGGCAGAGCCTGCCTCGGCCACCACGGTCTTACCGGCAAGGTCGGCGGTGGAGGTGTAGGCGGTGCCCTCCTTTACCACCACGACCTGTGCGTTCTTGGCGTAAGCCTTGGTGGTGGCGGTGTTGGCCATGATATCCTCGGTCAAAGTCATGCCGTTCCAGATGCAGTCGATGCTCTTGGCGTCCAGTTCCACGACCTTGGTGTCCCAGTTGATCTCCACGAACTCCGGCTCTACGCCCAGCTTTGCGCACACCGCGGTGGCAAGCTCGGTATCAAAACCGGTAAAGTTACCGTCGGCGTCGGTGTAGTTCATGGGCTCGTACACCGTGTAGCCGATGACCATTTTACCCTTGCCCTTGATGTAGTCCAGATCGCTGCCCGCCGCAGCACTGCCGGACGCAGATGCCGCAGCAGAGGTGGATGCACTGCTGCCGCAGGCTGCAAGGCTCAGTGCCAGAGCACCGGCCAGAAATGCACTTGCAATACGCTTCAGTTTCATATCTTTTTCCTCCCGTGGGGACGTTCTGCGTCCCGCTCCCTCTCGATTTACCATTTTACCGTGCTAAAGCGGTAAACTGTAGCTATAGAATAGCGCGTTTGCCGCTGTTTTGCAAGAGGCAAATTTCATTTTTTGCACAATGCACTGCTTTGCCGCGCCCCAAAGCGCGCTTTTTGTGGGAAACTATGCAAATACTCCTCCCGTGAAAATGAGATAGCGGAGCGTCCGCAGACGCTCCGCTATCTCAAAATCAAAAATATTTTTTCCGCTGAAAATGGCTAGAGCAAAGCGAAAGCCATTCCAAATCGTCCCCCTACTGCTCTGCCATCGCTTTCAGCGCCGCCTTTTGCAGCGCGGTGACCGAGATGGTGCACAGCGCCTTCAGGTCGGCATCCGTGCCGTCTGCGGAGAGCTTAGCGATCTCCACGGCGTTTTTGCCCTTCAGGTAGCCGCACCAGCCCGCGCTGTGCTCGTACCACTCCTTACCCAAAGTGCTTGCGCTGCGCATCCCGTAGCCATCGCCCAGCTCGTTTTTGGTGTAGATCGGCTCCCGCGGGGCAGACACGGTGCCGTCTGCGCTGACGGTCAGCTCCGGCTCGGTCATGTCCCCGATGGCGCTGGTCACCCGGGCATTCTCGTCCATAGTCACCACTGCCAGCGTAATTTTAGCCTGAACCTGTGCGTCCTTGTCGTCGGTGCCCACAAGCCCCTGCGGCATTTCGTCCACCTCTACGCCCAGCTTGACCGTATCGCCCCGGGCAGCGCCCAGTACCTGCGCATTCTCGCAGGCGCGGACGACGGCGTCCCGGTAGCGGTCCACCGCAATGGTGCAACCGGAGAGAAGGTCTGCGTCGGTCGGCTTGCCGTCTGCATCCGTTTTCAGCTTTTTCACCTCGTCCGGGGTCTTGCCCTTGAGCCAATTACCAAAGGCATCCGCCTGCTCCGCCCAGCCTTTTTTCAAGCCGGACACCTCTGCCAGCGGGTAGTCCTTGCCCTTCTGGCGCTTGGTGCGGGTGTCGGTGGGGGTGGTCACCTTGCCGGTGCCGTCCGCACTGACCGAAAGTTCCAGTTCGTCCAGTGTCACCCCGGCCAGTTTGCCGTCTGCATCCAGCAGCACGGCAGCCGCCACGGTGTGGATATTCCCCGCACGGTCTTTGCCGTTTGCTTCAGTCAGAACACCCAGCCCGGTGCGCCACGCTGCATTTTGTGCCGCGCTGCTACTGCCCGCAGAGGCGCTGCCGCTCATAGCGCCGGAGCTGCTGCCGGAGTTTCCCCCGCCGCAGCCGGTCAACGTCAGTGCTGCCGCCAGCGTGCAGCACAAAAACCATCGCGATGCCTGTTTCATATCGTCACATACGCTCCCTTTCCGTGCCTGCATTGCTAACGCAGGCTTTGGAGCCAGTATACCCTGCCGTGCGGGATTTTATGAGCAGGCGTTCACATCAGCGGGCTTAGCAGCCGCAGTACGCTGTCCAGCACCGTACCGGCCAGCCCGGTGCGGCAGTCGGCGCACTGCACCTCCCGGCACTGCGGCAGGGTGCGGCGCACATCGTCCCGCAAAGCCAGCACCTGACTGTTTTGCAGCAGCAGTACCCCGCACTCGAAATGCAGGAACATACTGCGGTAGTCCATATTGATGCTGCCCACCACCGCCGCGCGGTCATCGCTGACGCAGCACTTGGCGTGGAGAAAACCCGGGGTGTACTCATAAATGCGCACCCCCGCCCGCAGCAGGGGCAGATAGTACGAGCGGCTCAGCCGGAACACCAGCTTTTTGTCCGGAATGCCCGGCAGCACCAGCCGCACATCCACCCCGCGCTTGGCGGCGTTGCGCAGCGCGTCCAGCATCTCCTCGCCGATGGCAAGGTAGGGCGTATAAAAATAAACATATTGCTGTGATTGTGCCAGAATATCCAGATAGACCGTTTCCGCTACGGGTTCCTCGTCCAGCGGGCTGTCCGCGTAGGGCTGCACTACCCCATCGCTGGCAGGCAGCACCGAAAGCTGCGGGCGGAAGGCGCTGTAATCCTGCTCAAAGGGTCGGAAGGCGTTCCAGAAATCCAGAAACATCACGGTGAAGTTCCACACCGCAGCGCCATCGATGCGCAGACCCGCATCCTTCCAGTAGCCAAAGCGGGTGATCTCGTTGATATATTCATCGGCCAGATTGATGCCACCGGTGTAGGCCACCTTGCCGTCTATCACCACGATCTTGCGGTGGTCGCGGTGGTTCATTACCAGCGAAAGCAGCGGCACCACCGGGTTAAAGGGGATGCAACGGATACGCGCGCGCTCCATGCGCACCACAAAATCCTTGGGCAGACCCAGCAGGCTGCCGAAGTCATCGTAGATCAGCCGAACATCCACTCCTTGTGCAGCTTTGCGGCGCAGAATATCCTCCACGCCCTGCCACATCTTGCCCTGACTGACGATAAAAAACTCCAGAAAAATGCTCTTTTCCGCTTTTTCAAGGTCGGCCAGCAGTGCCGGATACATGGCCTCGCCGCAGGGGAAATACCGGGCGGTGGTGTTCTGCCATGCAGGGTAGCAGCCATATTGGGTCAGGTAGTGGCTCACGCCCCGGTTTTCATCGCACAGTCCGGCAGTCTGCCCGGGCTTTTGGGCGCGGTCTGCCCGGTGCGTCCGCTCCACCGCCTGCATCTTGCTGCGCAGGCGGCGGGAGGGCCGCTTGTTGCCAAAGGCCAGATACAGCGCTCCGCCCAGCAGCGGCAGCAGCCCGATGAGGGCGATCCAGCCCACCTTATAGGCGCTGTTTTCGTCCTTGCGCACCAGATACAGAACGATCAGCAGGCTCAGCCCGTTGAGCACCCCGGTGACCCACACCCGCGCCGTACCGGTGGTGAGGGCAAAAAACACCCACGCCAGCCATGCGATCTGCAGTGCCACCAGCACCACCGTGACCGTAATGCGGTTGATGATGCGGCTGAAAAATTTAACGATCGGCAACCGAAACAGCATACCTTCTCCCCCGTTTCTATAATTATAGGTAAGTATAGCGCGGTTTTTCCGCCTTTGCAAGATTTTGGTGCGGGACGATTTTTGTATGCAAAGCAAAAAAGCATCCGCAACATTCGCTCCGGACATACAGAAACGCAGCGATTTTTTGTTGCAGATGCTTTTTTATTTTTACGTTATATCGCTCAGATGGCCGGTGCCTCGTTATCCTCGTAGCCCACCATCAGGCCGCCGTACTCCGCGTAGTAGCTGCACAGAGCACCGCAAGTACCTACCTCCACCTTGGCCTCCGGGAACACAGCATGGACCATGTGCTTCAGCCGCTCCGCAGCGGCAGCGTTGCAGCAGTGGTCGATGTGTACCCGACCATTGGTCAGGCCATGCGCCTTCATTTCCAGCACCATGCGCTCCAGTGCGCCGTGCTCGCCACGGGTCTTGCATATAACGTCCAGATCACCGGCGTCGCTGGCCTGCCCGATGACCCGGATGCCCAGCATCCGCGCCACAGTAGCTACCGCCGGCTTTACGCGGCCATTGCGTGCAAGGTTTGCCAGAGATTCCAGTGCAAACAGCAGATGGGTGTGCTCATGGTACGCCCGGATCTCCTCACACACGGTGTCAAAGGGCTTGCCGGCCTTGATCAGCGCCGCCAGACGCTCAACCAGCAGGCGGGACTCCGCACCGGTGGACAGGCTGTCCAGTACAAAGACCCTTGCGCCCTCGTGGGTCTGCTCGTACTCCTCGCCCGCCAGCAGCGCGGCGTTGTAAGCGCCAGACAGCGTGCCGGTGATGGTTACAACATACACCTCGTCTGCATCCTCGTAGGCCGTGAGCCAATCCGAGATATTGGGGCAGGAGGTGCTGGTGCGGCCCTTATAGGTGCGCAGCATCTCAGCCAGCGCAGGGGCATCGATCTCTGCAGTATCCACATACTCCTGCTCATCGGTCAGGATCTTCAGCGGCACACAGGCAAACCCCACACCGGGAAGCTCGTACAGATTTGCAGAAGAATCTACAACGATTTTGCTTTTCATATTTTTCTCCATTTTCAAGCGGTGCAAGGCCGCAGTTATTCCTTTGTTCCGCAACCATCATAGCAGTTTTTCAAAAACCTGTCAACTGTTTTTTCAAATTCTTTTATAAAGTTTTCATTGACCGTTGACCAATTTTCCAAAATGCGGTATACTGTTCCATAGGCAGAAGTGCTTTTGTGGAAAGCAATTGCCCTGCCTTTGCACAAAAACAACGTTCCTGCTTGCAAAAAATGCAGGATCATGAACAGAACAAGATACTATGAAAGCTGAAACCAAACTCCGCGTTGCGGCGTGTGCTGCGGGCTTTGCCCTGCCCCGGTACAACGACCTTCCCTCGGTAGGGCTGTATCTGGACCAGACGGTGCAGTTCATCAACGGCTACTTCCGCAGCTTCTGCGGGGTGGAGCTTACCCCGTCCATGGTGAGCAACTATGTCAAAAAAGGGGTGGTGGATCACCCCATCCGCAAAAAATATACCCGGGATCAGATCGCATCCCTGATGTACATTGCAGTTTCCAAAACCGTGCTCTCGATTGAAAACATCGACACCCTGTTCAAAATGCAGCGGGAGCATTGCTCTGCCGGAACGGCCTACGATATCTTCTGTGAGGAGCTGGAGGCCTGTCTGGCAGTGGTGTTCAGTGGCAAGGCCGCCCTGCCCGAGGGCGAGCTGAACGACGAGAGGCTGCTGCTGCGCAGCACCATTTTTGCTGCGGTCAATAAAATATATCTGGACTGCTGCTTCGACGCTTTGCGGCAGGAGCAGTCCCTGTGGTCGGACATTCTGCCGGATCTGGCGTAACGCACCGATAGCGCTCCATATAGCAAAATCCACCCGAAAACTTACGTTTTCAGGTGGATTTTTGTTGGTGGAGGCGATGGGAGTCGAACCCATGTCCGAAAAGAGCTCAGTGTAGGTGTCTCCGGGTGCAGGCGATCTACAACATTCCCGCCGCGCCACGCCGATCGTCAGGCTAGCGCTTTGGTAGCTTCATGAGTTCCTGCCGGTCCGCAAAGCTTAGGTCCGTTCAGGTGCTGTGTCTAAAGGACGCCCCGACCCCACACGACACAAGAGTGGGCGGAACGCGCAGCACTCAGGCTGCGAGCAACTGATAATTATTGTTGTCAGTTAATTTTTTTGGAGGAGTTATAGAGCAGTTCCCCCACTGCTACCCGCTGCCCAGACCTTGCTCCCCCCGTCGAAACCTTTACGCCCCCCTATAAAGCACATCTTGCGATGTGCGGAAAGCTTGGTTTTCTGCGGTGAGCCGCAGTCTGTAATTTGGAAACCTTAATAATATTTGCCGTTGGACTTCACAGCCCGGTCAATGGAACGCTTTGCATCGCGCTGGGCGGCATCGGCACGCTTATCGTACAGCTTTTTGCCTTTGCACAGGCCCACTTCCATTTTTACGCGGCCATGCTTGAAATAAAGCGAGAGCGGTACCAGTGTATAGCCCTGCAGTTTGCACTGCTGGTGCAGACGCCGGATCTCACTTTTGTGCGCCAGAAGCCGCCGGACACGCATGGGGTCCTGATTGAACATGTTGCCGTGGTCGTAGGGGCTGATGTGCATTCCCTTTACCAGCAGCTCGCCGTTTTCAATGTCCACCCAGCTGTCCTTCAGGTTGACCCCGCCGGCCCGCAGGCTTTTCACCTCGGTGCCTTTGAGCTCCACACCGGTCTCCAGCGCTTCCAGAACAAAATACTCGTGGCGCGCTTCGCGGTTGGTGGCAATGGTCTTGGTTGCCGGGCGCTCCTTTGTGGGTGCCATGCTGCGCGCCTCCTTTCTCCGTTCCGTTCGTTGTTTCAGTATACCATTTTTTCAGGGTATTGCAAGGGCTGTTTCTGACAGAATTGTAAATTTTTACAAGCTTACAGCTCTCCCCGGCCGGAAAGTGCCCGGTACAGGGTGGTCTCGTCGGCATATTCCAAGCTTGCCCCCACCGGCAGACCGGAGGCAAGCCGGGTGACCCGGATGCCAAGCGGCTTGATGAGCTTTGCCAGATACATGGCGGTAGCCTCGCCCTCCACGGTGGGGTTCATGGCCATGATGACCTCCTTCACCGTATCGTCCTTCAGCCGCGCCAGCAGTTCCTTGACGGTCAGCTGCTCTGCGCCCACACCGGCCAGCGGGTCCAGCAGGCCGTGCAGCACATGGTACAGGCCGTTATACTCCCGTGTGCGCTCAAAGGCCTGCACATCCCGGGGCTTTTCCACCACGCAGATCACCGAGGTGTCCCGCTTGGCGCTGGCGCATACCGGGCACAGGTCGGCGTCCGTGTAGTTCTGGCAGATGCGGCACCGGTGCAGCCGGGTGTGTGCACCACGGATGGCATCGGCCAGCGCCGCAGCGTCCTTATCCGACATACTCAGCACCTGATAGGCCATGCGGGTAGCGCCCTTGCGGCCCACGCCCTGAAATTTGCCGAACTCTTCGATCAGCTTTTCCAGCGGTGCGGCAGTGTAGTCCATGGTATCTCCCCTTCCCGGATCAGAGGCCCGGAATGTTCAGGCCGCCGGTCAGCTTACCCATCTCGGCCTCAGCGGTCTCGTCCACCTGCTTCACAGTAGCGTTGATGGCAGCAGCCACCATATCTTCCAGCATCTCGATGTCGTCCGGGTCCACGGCCTCGGGCTTGATGGTGATGGCCAGCACCTCGTGCTTGCCGTTCATCTTCACAGTCACCATCTCACCGGCAGCGCTGCCGGTGTACTCGGCGGCTTCCAGCTCGGCCTGCTTGTTCTTCATGTCCTCCTGCATCTTCTGAGCCTGACGCATCAGGGCGTTCATATCGGGGCGGCCGTAGCCTGCGGGCATTCTTGCTTTCATAGTGGTATCTCCTTTATTATAAACAATTTTTATCTCTTTTTGCGGGCAGTATCCTCAATGCTGACCTCTAAACCAAGCTTTTCCAGCGCCAGAAGGGACTGCTCTGCGTTGGAGGCAGTCTTTCCGGCAGCCTTGGGCTCGTAAGGGCCGATGGGCACCGGCACGCCGGACACCTCGGCGATCAGCTTTTTAATCAGCTTCTGGCTGTCCTTGTTCACCCGGATAAAATCCCGGAAGGTCTTGCCGCCGTCGATCAGCACACGGGTGCCGTCAAAGTAAGCCTTGGACTTGCGCAGATACATATACAGCATGGGGTCGATGCCTTCCAGCTTCTGCACGATCTGTCCCCAGTACGGGAAGGGGTTCGTGCCCTGCTGCGCCACGCTGCGGGGCTTGGTCAGCACCGGGTCTGCGGGGTGCTCCTGCACCGGGGCTGGCTGTTCCGCTGCTACGGGGGTCGGCTGCGGCTGTTCCGGTTGAGCGACCGGCTCCGGCTGCTCCGGCGGCGGTGCCTGCGGGGCAGGCTCGTCCCACGGCAGGGCGGCTTCGCTCTGCTGTACCGGCGGTTCCTCCGGCATAGGCGGCAGCTCATCCACAGGGGCGGGCGGCGTTTCCGGCGCGGCGGGTTGCGGAGGTGTTTCCTGCACGGCAGGAGCAGACCCCGCAGTAACTACCGGGGTCTGGGATGCGGCTGTTGCCGGTGCTGGCTGCACCGGAGCACTGGCAAAGGGCTGCACCGCTGCCGCAAAGGGGCGGGCTGCCTCCGGCTGTGCCGCGCGGGCGGGGGCTGCCTGCACCGTTACTGCCTGCAGCTGCTGGGGCGGCTCGGACAGGCTGAACAGTGCCAGCTCCAGCTCAATGCGCTGGTCGCTGCCGCGGGTCATGTGCTCCAGCGCCGTGCCAAGGGTACGGATGGCGCGGATGGCCTCCCGCTGGCCAAGCTCCGGGCCTTTTTGCAGGTACAGTGCTTCTTCCTCCGGCGAAACGCCGGACAGCAGCGCCTGCCCGCCGGGCAGCGCCGCCAGCATCAGGGCCCGGTAGTGGGCGATCAGCTCCTCGGTCAGGCGCTTCACGTCCACCGACTGCTGCCGCAGCTGCGCCAGCTGTGCCAGCGCGGCGGCGGCGTCCTGCGCTTCCAGCGCGTCCGAGATGTGGAACAGATAGCTGCGGTCGGTCACGCCAGCCATGCGGCGCACCACGTCCGCGTCAATTTTTGCCGTAACGCCGGCGCAGGTGTCCAGAATAGACAAGGCATCGCGCAGTGCACCATCGGCCAGACGGGCGATCAGTTCTGCGCCGTCGGCGGTCAGCTCCAGCTTTTCCTCCCCGGCGATATACTCCACCCGCCGTGCGATATCCTCCGGCCCGATGCGGGTAAAATCGTACCGCTGGCAGCGGGAAAGAATGGTGGCGGGCACTTTTTGTATTTCGGTGGTCGCCAGAATAAAGATGACGTGTGCGGGAGGTTCCTCCAGCGTTTTCAGCAGCGCATTGAAGGCCGCTGTAGACAGCATGTGCACCTCGTCGATGATATACACCTTATACTGGCAGGCGCTGGGGGTGTAGGCGGTCTCGTCCCGCAGGTCGCGGATGTCATCCACGCCGTTGTTGGAGGCTGCGTCCATCTCCACCACATCCAGCAGGCTGCCGTTGTCGATGCCTTTGCAGATCTCGCACGCCCCGCAAGGATCGCCATTGACCGGATGCAGGCAGTTGACCGCCTTGGCAAAGATCTTGGCGCAGGTAGTCTTGCCGGTGCCGCGCACACCGGTAAACAGATACGCATGGCCTACACGGCCTGCGGTGATCTGGTTTTTCAGGGCGGTCACGATGGCACGCTGGCCCACCACATCCTCAAACCGCTGGGGTCTCCACTTGCGGTAAAGCGCACGATACACGGCAATTCCTCCCCTTTCCCGCCCTTTGCGGCAAAAATAAAAGGACAGCGCACGACGGGGTTTTGTCCCCGCCTTGCGTAACTCGGCATACGGATGCAGGCTTACTGAAACGCACGAACGCACTGCTTAAGGCTGCTTGGTTCCCCACCTGACCTGGTTCACAGCGAGCCCATCGTACAGGACCCGCATCCGTATGCCGAACCACGCAGCAGGCGCTGTCCGACACATCCTTGTGGATGCTTAGATATTGTACCATAAAGCCCGCCGGATTGCAAGAGGGGGCAAAACAAAAAGGAGAAGCCCGAAGGCTTCTCCTCGTTTATGCCAAAATAGTTTAGGACTGGCAGGCGGTGATCAGGCTCATCTTATACACCTCGTCTGCGTTGCAGCCGCGGGACAGATCGTTGATGGGAGCGTTCAGACCCTGCAGGATGGGGCCGTAGGCAGCGTAGCCGCCCAGACGCTGTGCGATCTTATAGCCGATGTTGCCGGCTTCGATGCAGGGGAAGATGAAGGTGTTGGCCTGACCGGCAACCTTGCTGCCCTTGCACTTGACCTGTGCGACCTCGGGAGCAACGGCTGCGTCAAACTGCAGCTCGCCGTCCACAGCCAGCTCGGGGTCCATCTCCTGCGCCTTGATGGTAGCGTCGTGGCTCAAAGCCACGGTGCCGCCCTTGCCGGAGCCCTTGGTGGAGAAGCTCAGCACAGCCACCTTCGGGTCGATGCCGAACAGCTTTGCGGTGCGGGCAGTCTCCACGGCGACCTCAGCCAGCTTGGAGGCAGCAGAAACCTTGACTTCGCCTGTAGCCTTATCGACGGTATCGGTGTAATCGATGTTCACGGCGCAGTCGCCCATGGCAATGCGCTTCAGGCCCTCTTCGCCGCAGTCACGGTCCAGAATAAAGCAGGAACTCACCAGATGTGCGCCCTTCTTGGTCTTGACCAGCTGCAAAGCGGGACGGATGGTGTCGGCGGTGGAGTAGGTAGCGCCGCCCAGCAAACAGTCTGCCTTGCCCATCTTCACCAGCATGGTGCCAAAGTAGTTGGACTTCTTCAGCAGGGCTGCGCACTCCTCTGCGGACTGCTTGCCCTTGCGCAGCTCCACCATGGTGCTGACCATCTCGTCGAAGCCGGCGTAGTTCTCCGGGTCGATGATCTCGGCAGCAGAAATATCAAAGTTACCGGCGGCGGCAGCAGCCTTGCACTCTGCCTCGTTGCCCACCATAACGACCTTCAGCACGCCCTCGGCCAGCAGCTTGCTTGCGGCCTCCAGAATGCGGGGGTCATTGCCCTCGGTGAACACGATCGTCTTGGGATTTGCCTTCAGCTGTGCTACCAGCGGTGCAAACATATCAGCCATTGTGATTACCTCCGAAAATGCTTTCCAATTATTATCCCTGTGTCTGTTGGACACAAGGATGCCTTTCTTCTTTATTCTAGCACAGACGGCAAAAAGTTCAAGACAAAATTGTGTTTTTGTGCTATATTTTAGGGGAGAAAACACCATTTGATTTGTGAATTAAATATCATACTGGTTTTAAAGGAGATGCTCTCCATGGATATGGATACTTTAAAGGCTGAATGCCTTGCCTGCACCCGGTGCGAGCTGTGCGCCACCCGCACCAATGTGGTGTTCGGGCAGGGCGCGCTGGACGCCGAGGTGCTGTTTGTGGGCGAAGGCCCCGGCCAAAGTGAGGACGAGCAGGGTCTGCCCTTTGTGGGGCGCAGCGGCCAGCTGCTGGACAAATACCTGTTTGCCATCGACCTTGACCGCGAAAAAAACTGCTATATCGCTAACATCGTCAAGTGCCGCCCGCCCCAGAACCGCGACCCGCTGCCCACCGAGAGTGAGGCCTGTATGCCGTGGCTGCGGGAGCAGTTCCGGCTGCTGCAGCCCAAGATCGTGGTCTGCCTTGGGCGCATTGCCGCCCAGCGGATGATCCGGCCGGATTTTTCCGTCACCCGGGAGCACGGGCAGATCATTGAAAAGGGCGGCATTTTGTTCATGGGTACCTTCCACCCCGCTGCCCTACTGCGCCAGCCCCAGAACAAGCCCGAAGCATTTGCGGATTTTACCGTACTGCGGGACACCATTGCCGCCGTGTGCAAGCACACCTATAATAAATAACCTTTTCTCCGGTGGTACGCCTCATCCGTCTGCTCACCCTGTTCGCAGCCACCTTCCCCCGTCCGGGGAAGGCTTTAAACAGCACGCCCGGCACCTGTTTTTGCTCCGGCAAGAACCAACCGCGCCGCTTTTGCATACTGTAAAGCAAAAGCGAGGTGTTTTTGTATGGAAAGTTCCGTGCATCCTTCTGTGGATTTCTTTTTGGGCGCTACGACGCCCGCCGGGTTCAAGGGCTACTTTGAGCCGCTGCGCCGCGAGCCCGGAATGCAGCTGGTGCTGCTCAAAAGCGGGCCGGGCTGCGGCAAGTCTACCCTGATGAAGCGGCTGGCACGCGCCGCACAGGACAAAGGCGAGCCCATCCAGCGCATCCATTGCGCCAGCGACCCCGACAGTCTGGATGGTGTGGTGTTCCTGCGCCAGAAGCGTGCCATCATCGATGCCACCGCGCCCCATGTGGTGGAGCCGGAAGCCCCCGGCGCAGACGAGCGGGTGCTGAGCTTGTACCACACCATCGACGCCGATGCCCTGCACCCCCGCAAGGACGAGGTGACCGCCCTGTTTGCCCGCAACCAGCTGCTGCGCAGCCGCGCGGCGCGGTATGTGGCCTCGGCAGGCAGCCTGCTGCTGGACAGCCGCCGCGCCGAGGCCTGCAGCGCAAACTTTGAAAAAGTGCGCCGCTACGTCAAGCGGCTGTGCACCCGCCTTTTACCCCGCACCGAGGAGATGGGCTGTGAAGAGCTGCGGCTGCTCTCGGCCATCACGCCCAAAGGCGAGGTGTTTTATCAGGGCACGGTGCAGGCACTGGCAGACAAGTGCATCCTTTTCCGGGACGACTACGGGGCAGTGTCCCGCCTGCTGCTGGAACTGATCCGTGCCGAGGCGCTGGCGCGCGGCTACCACATCATCACCTGCCCCTGCGCCATGCACCCGGAGGATAAGATCGATCATATCCTTATCCCTTCCCTGCGGCTGGCGTTTCTGACCGATAATCGCTGGCATCCGGTGCGGCTGTCTGCGGCGCAGACCGTGCGGTGCAGCCGCTTTGTGGACAGGGAGAACCTTTCCGCCTGCCGGGCACGGCTACGCTTCAACGAGCGCGCCGCCGCCGAGCTGTTGGAACAGGCTTGTGCCCTGATGGCACAGGCAAAAAGCTGCCACGATGAGCTGGAGACCTACTACCGCACCGCCGTGGACTTTGCACAGGTGGATGCCGCAGCCGCCCAGTGCATGGAGCTGTTCGGGGTAGGATAACGTACAAATACAACGGAGGTGAAGCGCCTTGGCAAGCATTCGTCTGCCCATCCGGCAGCTGGTGGAGTTTTTGCTGCGCACCGGCAGCATCGACAGCCGCTTTGCCGGCTTCGACCGCGCCAACGAGGGCGCACGCATCCACCGCAAACTGCAAAAAGCCGCCGGAGAGAGCTATCAGGCCGAGGTTTTCCTCCGCGCCGAGCGGGAAGCCTGCGGCATCGCCTTTACGCTGGAAGGCCGGGCAGACGGCATTTTCACCGATGAAAACGGCACTGTGACCATTGACGAGATCAAGACCACCACTGTACCTTATGAGGAGATCACCGAGGAGCTGAACCCCTGCCACTGGGCGCAAGGCATGGTATACGCCGCCATTTACAGCAGCCAGCAGGATCTGGAAACGCTTGCTGTGCGGCTGACCTATTACCAAGTTGATACCGACCAGATCCTGCGCTTTACCCGGCAGTTCACCCGGCAGCAGCTGGAGCAGTTTTTGCAGCAATTATTAACACAGTACGCCCCGTGGGCGCAGCGGCAGCTGGACTGGGACGCCCTGCGCAGCCGGAGCCTTGCCGCGCTGCAATTTCCCTTTGCGGAATACCGCCCCGGGCAGCGGGCACTGGCGGGCGAGGTGTACCGCGCCTGCTGCGCCGGGAAAAGCGCCGACCACAAGGGTGGCACCCGCATCTTTTGTCAGGCACCTACCGGCATCGGCAAGACCATGAGTGCCCTCTTCCCTGCTTTAAAAGCCATGGGCGCGGGCTGCGGCGCAAAGCTGTTCTACCTGACCGCCCGCAACACCACCCAAGCCGCCGCCGAGGACGCGATAACGCGGCTGCGTGCTGCACAGCCCGGCCTTGCCCTGCGCAGCGTGACCCTGACCGCCAAGGAAAAGGCCTGCCTGCACCCGGACGTCGAGGGCCACCCCGCCTGTCTGCCGGAAGTATGTCCCTTTGCAAACGGCTATTACGACCGCTGCAAGGACGCGCTGGCCGCTTTGCTGGATGGCAGCGGCAGCTTCAGCCGCGCCGCGCTGGCAGAGACTGCCCGACAGTTCTCGGTGTGCCCCTTTGAGCTGGGGCTGGATTTGAGCGAGTGGTGCGATGTAGTCATTGGCGACTACAATTATCTGTTTGACCCGGTGGTGCATCTGAAGCGCTTTTTCGATGCCGCCGGGGACTGGCTGTTTCTCATTGACGAGGCGCACAACCTGCCGGACAGAGCCCGCGCCATGTACTCGGCGCAGTTTGCCAAAAGCAGCCTGACCGAGGCAAAACGGGCGCTGGGCAAGGGCAAAAGCGGCCTGAAGACCGCGCTGACCAAAGCCGATAAGGTATTTCTGGCGGCGCGCAAGGCCTGCGCACAGGCTGCGCCCCGCACCGGTGCAGGGTCCACTGCAGAAGCCGAGCCCGTACAGGTAAGCCTGCTGCCCGCCGAAGCTGCTCCGGACTTTGCCCTGCCGGAACCGCTGTACGCCCGGGACGGCACTGTGTTTTTGCAGCAGCTGCCCGCCGCCCTGCCTGCTGCCCTGCGGGCGGTGCACACCCCTTTACAGGATTGGTTAGAGCAAAACCCTGAGGCCCCCGCCCATGCGCAGCTGCTGGAGCTCTACTTTGCTTTACAGGATATCGCCCGCGCCGCCGACCGGTACGACAGCCACTTCGTTACCCAGCTCACCGCCCGGGGCAGCGAGCTGGAGCTGCATCTGCTCTGCTTAGACCCCGCGCCCTTTGTGGACGCCAGCCTTGCTGCGGGGCGCAGCGCGGCGCTGTTCAGTGCCACCTTGACCCCGCCCGCTTTTTACCGCAGCGTGCTGGGCTGCGCCGATGCCCGGGCGGTGGCGCTGCCAAGCCCTTTTCCGCCGGGAAATCTGGGGCTGTTCTGCCTGCCGGGCATCTCCACCCGCTACCACCAACGGGAGGCCAGCGTGCCCGCCGTAGCCGATGCGCTGGCGACGCTGGCAAAGGGCAAGACCGGCAATTATCTGGCGTTTTTTCCCAGCTACGCCTATTTGCAGCAGGTATACGAGGCCTTCACTGCCCGCTGGCCGGACATTCCCACCCTTGTGCAGCAGCGCAACTTAGATGACGCCGGACGCGCGGAGTTTCTGGCACAGTTTGTGCCCAACCCCGCCCAAACGCTGCTGGGCTTTGCCGTAATGGGCGGCATCTTCGGCGAGGGCGTAGATTTAGTGGGCGACCGGCTCATCGGCTGCGCCATCGTGGGCGTGGGGCTGCCGCAGGTGAACCCCCGGCAGGAGATGCTGCGCCGCTACTACGAGCAGCAATCCGGCTGCGGTTTTGACTATGCCTACCGCTACCCGGGCATGAACAAGGTGCTGCAGGCCGCCGGGCGGGTGGTGCGCACCCCGCAGGACAAAGGCGTGGTGCTGCTTTTGGACGACCGCTTTGCACAGGCAGACACCGCCCGCCTGTTCCCGCCGCACTGGCAGCATATCCAATATCTGCCCGGCACCGCCGCACTGGAAACAGCGCTGGAAGCGTTCTGGGATGCATAAAACTGCAAAAGGAGTTGTTACATCCTGTGCAACAATTCCTTTTTCCATACTCTTAATACTCAATGCCCTTCCGCGCAGCAATGCCCTTCTGGTAGGGGTGGCGGCGGCAGCACATCTCGGTGAGGTAATCCGCCGCTTCCAGCATCCACCCGGGGGCTGCGTGGGCGGTCAGTACGCACTCCTGCCCGGCGGGGCGGTGCAGCACCGCCTGCTGCAATAGTGCTTTGTCCACCATGTCCAGCTCCCACGCGCTGCCGGCTTCGTCCAGCACCAGCAGATCACAGGGCTGTGCCAACGCCGCCGTAAGGTTTTTGTTTTGCAGATCGCGGGTAGCAGCCTTTTCGGCTTCGTTCATCTGAAAAACGAATTTCTGCCCGGCCTTGCCCCGGTAAACGGTAGCCCCCAGCTGCTCCAGCAGCGGAATTTCTCCGCTTTGGGCTCCCTTTAAAAATTGCACGATGACCACGCGCTTTCCGCTGCCCAGCGCCCGCAATGCAAGCCCCATAGCGGCCGTGGTCTTGCCCTTGCCGTCGCCGTAATAGAGATGCAAAAGTCCCAAGCCTTCCATTGTGTTTCTCCTTTTTTGTTTGGCTCTATCCTAGCACAGGCGGCTTATTTTTGCAACAAAAGGCACCCGCAGCCCCTGCACTTTTTTGCAGTACGGCTGCGGGTGCCTTATCATTTACACTTTTCCTTTACTGGTACAGCGGGAACTCCCGGGTCAGGCGCAGGACGCGGTCGCTGATCTCGTCCTTCTTTTCCTCATAGTGCCAGATGCAGTCCGCAATGCAGTCTGCGATCACCTGCATCTCGGCTGCGCCCATGCCGCGGGTGGTAACAGCCGGGGTGCCCAGACGCACGCCGGAGGTCACAAAGGGGCTGCGGGTCTCGCCGGGGACGGTGTTCTTGTTGGCGGTGATGTGCACACTGTCCAGACGCTGCTCCAAGTCCTTGCCGGTGCACTCCTCGTCCCGCAGATCAATGAGCATCAGGTGGTTGTCGGTGCCGCCGGACACCAGCTTGACCCCGCGCTGCTGCAAAGCCGCAGCCAGCGCCTGCGCATTTTCCACGATCTTGCGGGCGTAGTCCTTGAACTCCGGCTTCAGTGCCTCGCCAAAGCAGACGGCCTTGGCCGCAATCACGTGCTCCAGCGGGCCGCCCTGCGTGCCGGGGAACACCGCAGAGTTGATGCGCTTGGCAATGATGGGGTTGTTGGTCAGGATCAGGCCGCCGCGCGGGCCGCGCAGGGTCTTGTGGGTGGTGGTGGTCACCACATCGGCATAGGGCACGGGGCTCTGGTGCTGGCCGCCGGCCACCAGACCGGCAATGTGGGCCATATCCACCATCAGATATGCGCCGTAACCGTGGGCGATCTCGGTCAGCTTTTCAAAATCGATGGCACGGGGGTAGGCAGAAGCACCGGCCACCAGCATCTTGGGGCGTACCTTGCGCACCTGCTTTTCCAGCTCGGCGTAGTCGATGACGCCGTTTGCGCCAACGCCGTAGGAGATGAAGTGGTAGTTTTTACCGGACATATTCACCGGGGAACCGTGGGTCAGGTGACCGCCCTGCGAAAGATCCATACCCATAACGGTATCGCCCAGCTCCAGCAGGGCAAAATACACGGCAAGGTTTGCCTGTGCGCCGGAATGGGGCTGGACGTTGGCGTACTTTGCCCCAAACAGCTGGCAGGCGCGCCGGATGGCAATGTTCTCTACCTCGTCCACATAGACGCAGCCGCCGTAGTAGCGCTTGCCGGGCAGACCCTCGGCGTACTTATTGGTCAGGATGCTGCCCATAGCCGCCATCACAGCGGGCGAAACGATGTTCTCGCTGGCGATCAGCTCAATGTTCTCACGCTGACGGGTCAGTTCCCGCTCCATGGCTGCGCCCAGTTCCGGGTCGGCCGCGTTGACCATGCCGATGGTGTCCATCATATCCTTGTACATTTTACTTGCCCCTCTCCACAAGATGTTGTAGGTCGTAACCGTGCAGCACCCGCACAGCGTGTGCCGCTATAGGTCTATCATAGCAGAAAGCGGCGGCGGCTTCAATCCTCTTTTCGCCAAAAGGCTTGCTTTTTTTGTCTGAAGTGTTTATTATGTTTGTATAAAAATGTGCTGCCGATTTTGTATAATTTTCAAGTCTGCCATTCCATAGGTGAAGCGAGGTGTTTTGTGTGACCATTGCCGAAGCAAAACAGGCGCAGCGCACCGCTGGCCGTGCCGCCCGCAAGGCGCTGGATGCACCGCAGCGCGCCGCCGCCAACGCGGCGCTGTGCCGCCGGGTGCTGGAGCTGGAAGCCTACCGCGCCGCCCGCACCCTTTTGCTCTACGCCGCCTTTGGGGGCGAAGCCGACCTTGCCGCCGTAGCCGCCGAGGCTGTCCGGCAGGGCAAGGTGGTGGCCTACCCGGTGTGCGGCGAGGGCTTTACCCTTACGGCTGCTGTACCGGGGCCGGACGGCTGGGCGGTGGGGCAGTACGGCATCCGCACGCCGGTACCGGAGCGCTCCACGCTTTTGCAGCCAGGGCAGCTGGATCTGGTGATGGTGCCCTGCACCGCCTTTGACACAGACTGCTACCGGGTGGGCATGGGCAAGGGCTACTACGACCGCTACCTGCCCCGCTGCACCCGGGCGGTGAAGATTGGCATTGCATTGGAGGTTCAGCGCGTCCCCCGCGCCGCCGTGGACGACCACGACCAGCGGCTGGACGCCTTTGTAACAGAGAGGGGTATCTACACATGGAAATGAACAACACAAGCTGCGTGCAGTTTCTGGCCCAGCTTGCCAGCAAAGCGCCCACCCCGGGCGGCGGCGGTACGGCCGCGCTGGTAGGCGCTGCCGGTGTGGCGCTGGGCAACATGGTGGGCAGCCTGACCACCGGCAAAAAGAAGTACGCCGCCGTGGAAGCGGATATTCAGGCACTGAATGCCCGGGCTGAGGCTCTGCGGTTGGAACTGGAAGCACTGGTGCAGGCCGATGCCGAAGCCTTTGCGCCGCTGGCTGCTGCCTACGGTCTGCCCAAGGACACCCCGGAGCAGGCCGCACACAAGGCCGCCGTGCTGGAAACCGCACTGGACGGTGCAAGCGCCGTACCGCTGCAGATCATGGAAAAGTGCGCCGAGGGTATTACGCTGGCCGCGCAGTATGCCGCGAAGGGCAGCGTGCTGGCGGTGTCGGACGCCGGGTGCGCCGCCGTGCTGTGCAAGGCCGCATTACAGGCCGCAAGCCTGAATGTGTTCATCAATACGAAATTGATGGCAGACCGCACCCGCGCCGCCGCACTGGACGAGCGGGCAGACGCGCTGCTGGCAGAGTTTGTACCCAAGGCGGACGAAGTGTTCAGCGCCGTCAGCGGGAAACTGCGCAACGATCAACCAAACAAATGAGGGAAAGTACTATGGCAACGATTTTAAAGGGCGCGCCGGTAGTGGCCGCCATGAACGAACGCAACGCCGCACTTTGCGAGCAGCTGAAGGCAAAAGGTATTACCCCCACGCTGGCCGTGGTGCGTGTGGGTAAGCGGGAGGATGACCTATCCTACGAGCGCGGCGTGATGACACGCTGCGGTAAGGTGGGGGTCACCGTTAAGCAGTTCGTGCTGCCTGCCGATGCCACACAGGAACAGCTGCTCCGGGTGCTGGATGAGGTAAACACAGACGACGGCATCCACGGCTGTCTTTTGTTCCGTCCGCTGCCCAAGCAGTTTGACGACCGCACCGTGCGCGCCGCCCTGCGCCCGGAAAAGGACATTGACGGCATCACGGACGCTTCCCTTGCCGGAGTGTTCACGAACACAGCGCTTGGCTATGCCCCCTGCACCGCGCAGGCCTGCATGGAGATATTGAAGTATTATGGCGTTCCCCTTTCCGGTAAGCGTGCCGTGGTGGTGGGCCGCAGCCTTGTGGTGGGCAAGCCTGCCGCCATGATGCTGGACCGGGAGAACGCCACCGTCACCCTGTGCAACTCCCGCACGCAGAACCTGCCGGAAGTGTGCAAACAGGCCGACGTCGTGGTGGTTGCCATGGGCAAGATGGCTGCTGTGGGCGCAGACTGCCTGCGCGCCGGACAGACCGTTGTGGATGTAGGCATCCATGTGAACGCAGAGGGCAAGCTCTGCGGTGACGTACAGTTTGCCGCCGCAGAGCCGGTGGTGGACGCCATCACCCCCGTGCCCGGCGGCGTGGGCACCGTGACCACCTCGGTGCTGGTGGGTCATGTGGTGCAGGCGGCGTGCAAAAAAGTCGGCGTGGAGTGCTGAGAAGATCATTTTAAAGCAGAACAAGCCCGGAAAGTCTGCGGACTTTCCGGGCTTGCTTTTTCACGGGAGGAATTGTAACGGGTATCAGCCCCGCACAAGGAGCAGCAGCAGGGCCGAAGCCACACACTGCAGGATGAGCCAGCGGGCTACCACCTGCTCGTCGCTCCAGCCCTTGCGCTTACGCACATGGTCGTGGAGGGGGGTCAGGGTGTTTTTCAGGATCCAGATGTGCAGAAAACGCTTCAGACTGATCTTGAGGATGCCCAGACTACCATCTGCAATGAACACGATGGCGGCCAGCAGGAAGGCGAAGGGGTGGCCGCACTTCAGCGACAGCATGGCGATGAAAAAGCCCATGGCGCGGCTGCCGGCGTCGCCCATCAGCAGGCTGGAGGGCTTGGCGTTGAGCCACAGGTATGCCAGCAGCGCACCGATGAACACCACACCGGCGGTGGCGTAGGAGCCCAGCTCGGTCTTATAGGCCAGCAGGTAGGTGCCGATGGTCACCACCGCCAGACTGGCGGAAAGGCCGTCCACGCCGTCGGTGCAGTTGACCACGTTGATGCTTGCCCAGATGAGAATGACGATGAGCAGCAGGTACACGGCATAGGGCAGCGTAAAGCTCCACTGCAAAAAATGCACCCCGCAGCCGTTGAAGTTCAGGTAGGTGACGCCCGCCAGCACCGCAATGACAAAATCGATGATGCCTTTTTTGTACTCGTTCCAAGCGGTCTCGGCGGCATCGTCCAGATAGCCGGAGAGCATGGAGGCGATGAGCAGCACATTGTACACCACATACTCGGTGTTAAAAGGCAGAAAAGCCAAAGACACCAGTGCGATGCACAGTACAAAAATCAGGCCGGAACCGCGCGCCTTGCCCTTGGAAAGCTCGCCGTTCACCGCAAAGGCGCGGCCATGGTCGTGGGGCAGTTTATCGCGGAAAATGGAATCCGTCAGGGCGGTCAGGGCAAATGCCAGCAAAAAAGCCATGGCATCCACGCCCCGCTGCCCGATGACAGAGGTCAGCATTTGGATCATAAGATAACATTCCTCTTTCTTTCTGTAGTCTTTTGTGAGTGTATCACGCCCTTGCCTAAAAATCAATCCCGGCGGCAAAATTCGCTACAGATTGACTTTTCTCCCGCCGCTCTCTATAATAATGTATTAGTCTGTCATTTTCACCCACAACGCAGGAGGTTCCATGTCCATTACCCTTGAACAGCTCTCCGCCCGGATGCGGCAGGGCGAGCAGGTGCCGCTGCGCCACACCGCACAGGTGGCGCTGACGCTGAGCATTCCTTCCATTTTGCAGCAGATCGTAGTCACCGCTATGGAGTACATCGACGCAGCCATGGTGGGGCATATCGGTGCCGCCGCCACTGCCTCCATTGGCATCGTCAGCTCCAGCACATGGCTGCTGCACGGCATGCTGGCCGGGCTGTGCATGGCGTTTTCCATTCAGGTAGCGCAGTATCTGGGCGCAGACCGCCAGCAGGATGCCCGGGGCGTTCTGCGGCAGTCCATGCTGTTCAATCTGGTGGTGGGGCTTGCCGCAGCGGCCTTCGGTGTGGGCATCAGCCGGTTTCTGCCCGGGTGGCTGGGCGCAGATACGGCACTGCAGGCAAACGCCTCGGCCTATTTTGCCATCTGGTCGGCTTCCCTGCCCTTTATCATGGCTATGGGCACCTACGCCGCCATGCTGCGCTCCACCGGTGATGCCCTGACCCCCGGCCTCATCAGCATCTTCACCTGCGTACTGGACATCATCTTCAACTTTTTCCTCATCAACCCCACCCGGGAGATGACGGTGTTCGGTCAGAACCTCACGGTCTGGGGTCTGGGCTGGGGTGTGCCGGGCGCAGCACTGGGCACGGCGCTTGCCAACGCAGTGGGCGGCACGCTGGCGCTTGGCGTTCTGCTGCTGCGGGACGGCACGCTGTGCATCCGCAAGCCCGGCTCGTGGCGCATTACCCGCGCCTGCCTGTACAACGTGTGGAAGGTGGGCGCACCGCTGGCGGCAGAGCGCGCCGCCCTGTCCTCGGCACAGGTGCTGCTGGTGCGCATCGTGTCCGGGCTGGGTACTACCGCCATTGCCGCCAACAGTCTGGGCGTAAGCGCCGAGAGCCTGTGCTACATGGCGGGCTACGGCATTCAGGACGCCGCTCTTGCGCTGGTGGGGCAGGCCGTGGGCGCAAACCGCCGGGACATGGCCAAGCGCTTTGCATGGCTGTGCACCGCCATGGGCATGGGCATCATGGCACTGACCGGCGTGGGGCTGTATGTGTTTGCCCCGCAGCTGATGGGCATTTTCACCGCCGACGCCGCCGTCATCGCGCTGGGGGCGCGGGTGCTGCGCATTGAAGCCTTTGCCGAGCCGATGTTCGGGGCAAGCATCGTAGCCAGCGGCTCCATGCAGGGCGCAGGCGACAGCACCGGCTGCTTTGTGCTGAACCTTGTCAGTATGTGGGGCGTGCGGCTGACCTTAGCAGTCCTGCTGGCACCCCGCTTTGGTCTGGTGGGCGTATGGGTAGCCATGTGCGCCGAGCTTTGCACCCGCGGCGTACTGTTTTTGCTGCGCATGGCGCGGGGCAAATGGCTGGATAAAGGTGCCTTGGCGTAAACGCTCCGCTATAAGCACAGAGAGCCGGAAAGTCCGCGGACTTTCCGGCTCTCTCTTATTTCGGCAGCTTACTTGCGGCCGTGCAGGATGGGAGACAGGGGCTTATAGATCAGCACACACAGCACAGCATCCAGCAGGCCCTTGACCAGCGTGAAGGGCATATTGAAGATCACAAGGCACTTGATCAGGCTGTCGGCAGAGGGCAGAATGGCCTGATACATCCCCAGAATAGCCTCCAGCGGCATGTGGTAGAACTGCACATAGGCCGGGTAGGTGATGAAGTAGTTGGAGGGCACGCTGAACACAGCCATAGCGGCTGCGCCGGCAATGGCACCCAGAATGGCGGTCTTGCGGCTCTTGTGGCGCTTGTAGACAAAGCCTGCCACGGCGGAGAACACCGCACCCAGCATAAAGTTGCACAGCTCGCCCACGCAGGCGGTGGAGGTGCCCTTGATGATGATGTGCAGCAGGTTCTTCATAAAGCTGATGACCACGCCGTACACCGGGCCCAGTGCAAAGGCACCCAGCAGGGCGGGCAGGTCGGAGAAGTCCATCTTGACGAAGGACGGGATGAGCA
>OGHE01000721.1_pt1 | contig 27600 bp, 28 predicted proteins | sample 1571431 | NCBI WGS metagenome assembly OGHE01 (sample SAMEA2581966, study PRJEB24529) | metagenome | biome: Human gut stool | place: China | collected 2011 | reverse complement strand
TCGGCGGCATTCTGCTGGGCTACATCTGGCAGATCCTGCTCAACGGTGTGCTGGCAAACCTGCAGAAGCCCCTGCTGGCACTGGATGCCAAGGCCGGTTTTGTCGGTCTGGTCATCCTGATGTGCTGGCAGCAGATCGGTTATATGATGATCATCTATGTGGCAGGTCTGCAGAGCGTGCCCGGCGACCTGATCGAGGCAGCCAAGATCGACGGTGCGAACGACCGCGAGATCCTGTTCAAGATCAAGATCCCCATGGTCATGCCCAGTGTGACCATCTGCACCTTCCTGACCCTGACCAACAGCTTTAAGCTGTTCGACCAGAATGTGGCTCTGACCGCAGGCGAGCCCGCCAACGCCAGTGAAATGCTGGCTCTGAATATCTACAATACCTTCTACGGCCGTTCCGGTGCGCAGTGGAAGGGCATCGGTCAGGCAAAGGCTGTGGTGTTCTTCCTGATCGTGGTGGTCATCTCGCTGATCCAGCTCCACTTTACCCGCTCCAAGGAGGTGCAGCAGTAATGTCGAAACAGAAAAGAATTTGGGATGTCGTGCTTATTGTTGTAATGTGCATCCTCTGCCTGCTGTGGGTCTACCCCATTGTGCTGATCCTGCTGAACAGCTTAAAAACCGAGGGCAGCTTTACCACCTCTACGGTGTTCCGTCTGCCCACCGCCGAAACCTTTGCCGGCCTGCGCAACTACGTTTACGGCGTGACCAAGATGAACTTTCTCTCCAGCATGGGTTACAGCCTTCTGATCACCATTACCAGTGTGTTCCTGATCCTGCTGTGCTGCTCCATGACCGGCTGGTACCTGACCCGCGTGAACAACAAGCTGAGCAAGTTCATGAACCTGCTGATCGTGTTCTCCATGGTCGTCCCCTTCCAGATGGTCATGTTCACCCTGTCCAAGACTGCTGACCGGCTGAAGCTGAACACCCCGTGGAACATCTGCATCATCTATCTGGGCTTTGGTGCCGGTCTGGCCGTGTTCATGTTCACCGGCTTTATGAAGAGCGTGCCCATCGAGATCGAGGAAGCTGCCATGATCGATGGCTGTAACCCCATCCAGATCTTCTTCAAGGTCGTGTTCCCCATCCTGAAGCCTACCATGATCTCCACCGCTATTCTGGAGACCATGTGGGTGTGGAACGACTACCTGCTGCCCACGCTGGTGCTGGATATCAAAAAGTACCGCACCATCCCCATGGCCATCCAGTATTTCCGCGGCGGCTACGGCCGCGTGGAGCTGGCCCCCATGATGGCCTGCATCATCATTGCCATTATCCCCATCATCATCCTCTACATGACCTGCCAGAAGTACATCATCGAGGGTGTCGTGGCCGGCGCTGTAAAGGGCTAAGGAGGTGCACGTTATGCGTGCAAGCGGTATTCTGATGCCGGTGTTCAGTCTGCCGGGGCCATTTGGCATCGGCACGCTGGGCAGCGAGGCGACCGCTTTTATTGATTTTCTGGCCGAAGCAAAGCAGACCTATTGGCAGATCCTGCCCATCGGCCCCACCGGCTACGGCGATAGCCCTTACCAGAGCTTTTCCGCCTTTGCCGGAAACCCCTACTTTATCGATTTCCGGCTGCTGGCAGCGGATGGGTATCTGACCGCTGAGGAGATTCCTGCCGCGCAGCCGGTGGACGCCATCGACTACGGCGCGCTGTACAACCGGTGTCCGGTGTTGCTGAAGAAGGCCGCCGACCGGCTGCTGACAGCCCCCTCCCCCGCTTACGAGGCCTTCTGCACGGCGCAGAGCTTCTGGCTGGAGGACTACGCCCTGTTTATGGCCGTGAAGGCCGAGCAAGGGCAGGCGGGCCTTACCGACTGGCCGGATGCGCTGCGCTGCCGCGAGCCGGAGGCCGTTGCCGCCGCAAAAGCACGGCTGGCCGACCAGATCTGCTACCACAAGGCGGTGCAGTTCTTCTTCTACACCCAGTGGAACGCGCTGAAGGCCTACGCCAACCGCAAGGGTATCCAACTGGTGGGCGATATCCCCATCTACGTCAGCCCGGATTCCAGCGACCTGTGGGCACACCCGCAGCTGTTCCAGACCGACGGACAGATGCATCTGACCCATGTGGCCGGCTGCCCGCCGGACGCTTTTGCGGCAGACGGCCAGCTGTGGGGCAATCCTCTGTACGACTGGTCTGCCCACAAGGCCACCGGCTTTGACTGGTGGAAGCAGCGCATGAAGCACGCCACCTCCATCTACGATGTGGTGCGCATCGACCACTTCCGCGGCTTTGAGAGCTACTACTCCATCCCCGCCGGAAGCACAACGGCTGCGGGCGGCCACTGGGAAAAGGGCCCGGACCGGGACTTTATCCACGCCATGCAGCAGGCGCTGGGCAGCGGCAGCATCATTGCCGAGGATCTGGGCTTTTTGACCCCGGAGGTAAAGGCAATGCTGGCCGAGAGTGGCTACCCCGGCATGAAGATCATGCAGTTCGCCTTCGACAGCCGGGAGTCGGGCAACTACCTGCCCCACACCTACCCCCGCAACAGCGTAGTGTACACCGGCACCCATGACAACGTGACCACCGAGGGCTGGCGCAGCAACGCCAGCGCCGAGGATGTAGCCTACGCCTGCCGGTATCTGCGCTGCACGCCGGACACCCTGACCGAAGGCATGATCTGCGCCTGCCTTGCCAGCGTTTCGGATACGGCCATCATCCCGCTGGCAGACTGGCTGGGTCTGGGCAGCGAGGCCCGCATCAACACCCCCAGCACGCAGGGCGCAAACTGGCGCTGGCGGCTGGCACAGCCTCTGTCCCCGACGCTGGCCGGACACATTGCCGACCTGACTGCCCTGTATGAACGCGTGCCGGAAGTGCGCTGAGGCTTTTCCTCTATTGCATCTGTAAAATCATAAGGCATCTGCCGTACCCGCCGCTGTGTTCTGCGCAGCACAGCGGGTATGGCAGATGCCTTTGTTTTGCATATTTTGGGGCATACGGCGCAAATTTCTGTTACAACATTTTTTCGCCGTGAAAAAAGCTGGTATTTTTTTGAATACAGCGTATCAAAGTCATTTTAATAAATTTTCGTCACAATATATTCACAAATGTATCATGACATTTAAACCCGCGCTCTCTTGTCATTTTTGTGCAGATATGCTACAATTCAGTTACTAGATGAACTGCCCCTTGGGGAGTTCTGTGTACGAAAGGAGTTTTCCATCATGGATCATACATATCAGCGTCCGCTGCAGCTGCCTGCCGGTTATTCCGTGCTCTCTGCCGAGGAGATGACCTATACCGAGGGCGGTGCCTTTTCTGTCAACATCACGCCGGAGCAGGCCCTGATCTTTGGCATGAACGTTACCGTGAACTTTCTGGGCCTGTTGGGTCGCTATACGGTCCAAAGCGCAGTCTCCGGTATGCAGAATGCCCTGAACGATGGTCTGGGCGTTGGTGATGCCCTCGCACATTACTGGGGCAAGCTGAACGGCTGGAGCAAGGTAGCCACTATCGGTCTGGCTGGTCTGGGCGGCTATTACGTCTATGCTCAGGCACGCAGTTTCTATCTTTCTGTCAAGAACCTGATCGGTGCCATCAAGGGCAATAACGACCAGCAGCAGACTGCTCCGGAATCCGCTGAGCAGCAGAATTGCCTGCCTACACTGGTAGCTCTGTGCTAAACGTTTACAGCAGTTTGCGTTTTTGATGCCCAAATGGCATCCGCAAGCCATATATCGCAATTTACAGGCACGCTCCTGTAAATTGCGATGATCGATCCTGAAAGGAGTGTCATCCTTTATGAAAAAGCTTCAGCTGCCTTCTTCCTATGCAGCACTCTCCCCCGAGGAGCAGCGTACTGCCTTTGGCGGCAGCGAATTCGGCAACGCCGTCGGCAGCTTTTTTGACAATTTGCACCTCAGTGATTTTTTCTGGGGCAGCGGACTGATCTCGTTCTCCTTCACCTTTGTGCCCATGTTGCTCTTCCGCATGATCAAGGCGGGTGTGCAGACCGGTATCAGTCTTTATCAGCAGATCTCTCGTTTTCTCGGCATCACGCGTGAGACTGCGTCCGCTACCGCCCTGTATCTGGACAACACCCGGCAGAAAGATGACCGCCCGGTCGAAAACTCTCTGCCCCAGCTCTTTTCTCTGTAAGTAACAGTAATTCGTAAAAAACCGTGCACCCCCGGAGCATTCCGGTAGTGCACGGCTTTTTTGTTATATTCAGATCACCCGGACAGCGCCCTGCTCCCGCAGACGCAGCACATAGCAACTGCCCGGCCCGAACACCTGTTCCATGGCATTGTGATACCGCTGCAGCAGCCGTCCGGGCACATAGGCCTGAATGGTGCCTGCAAAACCGCCGCCCTGCATCCGCCACGCGCCCTCGGTGCCCTCCAGAATGCTCTGGCTCAGGGCCAGCGCCACCGAAAGCTCCTGATGCCGCACATCCGTTGTACAATACACGTTCTGGCACAGCGCAAAGGAGGCTTGTCCGCTTTGCCGCACCAGCCTTGCAAAGGCATCAAACTGCTTTGCGTAAAGCGCATCCCGCTGCGCCAGCGTGCGGGCGTTCTCTTCAAAATAATGGATCGCGCGCAGCACCGCGCGGTCTGAGCAGCGGCTGCGCAAGGCAGGCAGTGTTGCCCAAAAGGCCGCCTCCTGCACCTGACCCAGCAGCGGCTTGCCAAAGCAGGCGGCTACCCGCTCCATCTCCTGCCGGATGGCTGCAAACTCTCCGGCCAGCTCGCTGTGGCTGCTCCGAGTATCCGTGACGCAAAGGAACATCCCCTCCGGCAGCAGGCCATCTGCGTGGAGCTTTTCGATCTTTGGAGTGCGTGGGTGGGCAAAATCCGCAAAGATGATGCCGCCCACAGCGCTGGTAAGTTGATCCAGCAGGCCGCTGGGTTTTCCGAAATAGGTATTTTCAGCATACTGGCAGATACCTGCCAGCTCCGCCGGGGTCAGCCCGGTGCTGTGTTCCTCGTTCCAGATGGAGGCCATGCCCATCTCAAAGGCCGCCGAACTGGACAGCCCGGAGCCGCGCAGCACATCGCTGGCGGTATAGGCATCAAAACCGCCGATCTGCTTGCCCATCGCGCGGAAGCCCTCGGCAATGCCCCGGATCAGGCTGGCAGAGTGGGTACTCTCCCCTTCCTGTGGTTCTGCAGTGGCAAGATCGATGACATCCAGCTTGTTGAAGCCCCGGGACTTGACCCGCACATAGCCATCCGTATTGCGGGCAGCCACTGCCACCAGATCCAGCGTGACCGCCGCCGCAAGACCGTAGCCGCCCTGATGGTCCGTGTGGTTGCCGCCCAGCTCTGCGCGGCCCGGCGCGGAATACACCCGCACCTGCCGCCCGGGGCCAAAATACAGCTCGAACTGCTCCAGCGCCGCCGCGTAGCGCCTGCGCTGCCGCTGCAGCACCGCGGGATTTGTCCCATAAAGCGATGCAAATGCGGTATCCCAGCTGCCCTGCAGGATCTGTTCTCTGAGTTGTGCACTGGTGGCCATGACAGCTCCTCCCTTCCGGAATAAACGATTCTGCTTTTTTAGCCTATTGTAATGCATTTCGGACGATTTTTCAATTTATTTGACCCAAAAAATCCAAAATTCGACGTCCGGCGCAAAGAATAAGATGTACTTTTGTTGAATTTGCGGGGCATTCTATGGTATACTGGGTACAGAATGTGATAAGACGGAGGTAAAGCAGCTATGCCAGACGTTTATAAGCAATCCTTTAAGCAGAATTACACCAATAACATTGAACTGTCCATCTTCAACTGCGGCCTGGAGCGGTGCGCTCCGGGGCAGACGTGGGGTCCCGGCATCCGTGATCACTACCTGATCCATCTGGTGGTATCCGGCAAGGGCACCTTTGAGGTGGGCGGCCGCACATGGGAGGTAAGCGAGGGCGATCTGTTCTTCGCCCGCCCCAGCCAGCTGATCCGCTACACGGCTGACGAGCAACAGCCGTGGGAGTACAGCTGGGTTGGCTTTAACGGTGCCTGCGCCCACAAGCTGGCCGCGCAGCTGCCCTTTACGGACGATGCACCCGTACACCACACCAGCGACCCGGACGGGATGCGGGCAGCCCTGACCAATATCTACTCCTCCCGCGGGCTGCAGCCGCAGGACGAGGCCGCCATGGTGGGGTATCTGTACCTGTTCATTGCCGCTCTGATGCGGGAAACCAGCGCAGGCAAGCCCCACACGGCTTCCTCCTCCAGCCAGTATGTGCTGAACGCCATCAAGTACATCCAGTTCAACTACTCCCACGACATCTCCATCGACGACGTGGCCAAGAGCGTAGGTGTTTCCCGCAGCCACCTGTACCGGGTGTTCATGCTGAACGTGGGCAAGAGCCCCATCGACTACCTGACCGAGTACCGCATCAACGAGGCCTGCAAGCTGCTGCGCGCCGGCAACCTTTCCATTGCCGAGGTGGCAGTGTCGGTAGGCTTCTTTGACCAGTTCTACTTTTCGCGGGTATTCAAGCGTGCCAAAGGCGTGCCGCCCAGCAAGTATTTTGCCGCCCAACAGGGCGCCGACCCGGCAGACCCTGCCCAACTGTAACCTGACCCATCACACAAGGAGAAACCATGCCTTTACAGAAAAACCAGATCCTGACCCTGTGCATTGAGCGCCTTTCCAGCGACGGCAGCGGCGTTGCCCACAGTGCAGATGGCGAGGCCGTGTTCGTGCCCGGCACTGCCCCGGGAGACGAGGCCCGGGTGCGCATCGTGAAGGACTGCGGCCGGTATGCCTTCGGCATTCTGGACGAGCTGCTCACTTCCTCGCCGGACCGTATCCCGGTGGACTGCCCTGTGGCCGGCCCTTGCGGCGGATGCAGCCTGCGGCATCTGGATTACACTGCTGAGCTGCGCGCCAAGCAGGAAAGCGTGCTGGACGCCTTCCGCCGCATTGGCGGGCTGGAGGTGCCGGTGCTGGACATCCTGCCCTCCCCGGAGGTGGACCGTTACCGCAACAAGGTGCAGTTCCCGGTGGGACTGGATAAGAACGGTGCGCCCTGCATCGGCTTTTACGCCGGGCGCACCCACCGCATCGTGCCCTGCCCGGACTGCAGACTGCAGCCCGGCGTGCTGAACGAGATCGGCAACGCGCTGTGCACCTTTTTTGCGCAGCAGGGCATCCGCCCCTACGATGAGCAGAGCGGCAAGGGTCTGGTACGGCACATCTTTCTGCGGCGCGGCGCGCACAGTGGGCAGATCATGGTGTGCCTTGTCTGTACCCGTGCAAAGCTGCCCCACGCAGAGCAGCTCTGCACCGCACTGCGGGGGCAATTCCCTGCTATCAGCACCATTTTACTCAATGTCAATGCCAAAAACACCAACGTCATTCTGGGCAGCGAGAACCATATCCTGTACGGTCCGGGCTACATCGAGGACACCCTCTGCGGCGTACCGGTGCGTCTGGGGCCGCTTTCCTTCTATCAGGTCAACACGCTGGCCGCCGAGCGGCTGTACGGCGTTGCCGCGCAGTACGCGCAGCTCACCCCGGACGACGCGCTGCTGGATCTCTACTGCGGCATGGGCACCATCGGCCTTTCCATGGCGGAGCAGTGCCGGGAGCTGATCGGCGTGGAGATCGTGCCGGAAGCCATTGAGAGCGCCAAGGCCAACGCTGCCCGCATGGGCGAGGCCGTGGCTGCCAAGAGCCGCTTTTTCTGCGCCGATGCCGGTCAGGCCGCCACCCAGCTTGCCGCCGAGGGGCTGCACCCGGACATCGTGATGCTGGACCCGCCCCGCAAAGGCTGCGATGAAGCCACCCTCTCCGCCGTGGTGCGCATGGCCCCCCGCCGGGTGGTGTACGTCAGCTGCAACCCCGCCACCGCCGCCCGCGACGCCGCATGGCTGGAGCAGAATGGGTTTCATACAGAAAAGGTACAGCCGGTGGATCTGTTCCCAAGGACGAAACATTGCGAGTGCGTCATTGCACTTTCCAAGGGCATCGGTACTGCCAGCCTATAAACACATCCGGATATCTTTAAAGAACGCCTGCCATTCATTATCCGTCACCCGCCCGTCTGGTTTTCAGGCGGGCATCTGGCGTTGAGAAAATGGAGTTCTTTGTGCAGCCGAACGGAAGCTTGTTCAAGCTCTCAGAGGGTGAGTGCAACTTTATTCTGGATCTGATCCGGGATGAAAATCCGGTGCTTATGCGGCAGACAGCTAGTGACAGCTACACAAAAGCCGATTTTCTGCAGGACATTTTCCTGAGTGAACAGCGCTATGATGTACTTTTTGCTGCGGCACAAGAAAAACATTTTTTGCAGGGCGCACCCTGCGTCGGAATGACCTACGCTGCCAAACTGCTGGCGTACTCCATGATGGGCCAGCAGTTTTTCGGGAAGCATCCCCTTTTTGATTCACCAGACCGTCCGTTTTCAAGTTTACCTTGAAGCGGACGGTTATTTTTTCGAAAATTTTCGCTGTATCTCCCTGTATTCAGCACCCGCCCTTGCAACTTTTTACCAAGTATGATATTATTTTACAAAATCTCTCATTCTTCTCAGAAGCTTAAACAACGGTAAAAAGACATGGAAGTTTTGCTTACAGGAAACACAATGTTTCTGACAAAGGAATGGATCGAAGAAGCCTTTCCCGATGATCACGTTCTGACGACACATCGCAAAGACGATATGCTTTCGGACACTCGCATAAAATCAGTTATTCTGGATGGCAGGCAGCTGTTGGAGCAGCTTCAAACCACCTACGATTTTGACCGGATCGTCTACTTTTCAGAATATCTGTTGCCTCACAACAACCTGGAAGGCGAGCTGGATCGGCTTCGCCGCGTTTTGCAGGAGTTCCGGGAGAAGGAAGTGGAGCTGATCTACTTTTCCGGCCCGGAGAGCGCCCTGACGCCGCCCACAAGTCAATCCATCCTGGCGCGAACTGCAGAAGAGCTTTGTCTGCACTATGCAAAAACAAGCAAGATTCAGGTCAAGGTTTTCCGGCTTCCCTACATCTACAGCATTTCGGCTGCCGGGCCGAAATGCTTTGAGCGGCTTTTCCAGCAGATCCCCACCGAAAATGTTTCGTTTGACGAGCAAGCCGAGCAGCCTGTTTACGCACTCTGTTTTGACGAACTGGCCAGCCTTGTAAATCGCGTGTTTGATGCATGGACGCCTCAGCCGGAGCTTTTCACGCTTCCGGAGGTATTTCACATCGACTACCAGATGCTGGGCACCGCGCTGCAAAAACTACGCCCGACACTGAAAGTGGCCTATGGTTCCGATACGCTCCAGACGTATCCTGCAGACGACAAGGTGGTACGCAACCGGTATGGGTGGTTTCAGCGCTATTGTCTGCTGGACGATCTGCCGCAGATCTATCAGGTATGGCAGAAAAGCCAAACGCCAAAAAAGCCGCTGCTCCACCGGATAGTCGATACTCTGCGTCATCAGATCCGGCTGCTGAAGCTCCTCGAGATTTTGTTGGCATCGGGGATCACGGAACTTCTGGTACAGCTTACCCACACAGACGCGCAATTCCAGATGGTTGATTTCCGGTTGGCTTTCGTAATGCTTATCGGCACTGTATACGGCCTGAACGCCGGTGTGTTTGCAGCTTTTCTCGCGTCTCTTTCTTTGATTTTTGGATATTTTCGGCAGGAAATGACGCTTGTACTGCTGTTTTACGAGCCGTCCCACTGGCTGCCGTTCCTTATTTATTTCATAACAGGTGCTTCCTGCGGGTATGTGCAGCTGCGCAATACGGAAACCTCGCGCTTTGTACAGAATGAAAACAACCTGCTGCGGCAGCGGCTTCAATTTACGCAGGAGCTCTATGAGGACACCTTGGAGGATAAGCAGCTTTTCCGGCGTCAGATCCTTGGCCGCAGAGACAGTTTTGGAAAGATCTATACCGTAACGCAGCAGCTGAACACCCTGCAGCCGCAGGAGATTTACCGCAAGACCATACAGGTCATGGAAGATATTTTAGAAAACCACAGCCTCACGATCTATCGCTTGGAAAAGGGGCATGTCTTTGCGCGGCTGACAGCAGCAAGCTCCGGATTGCAGCCTGCTCCTGCCCGTTCACTTGCCATTGATGAATACATCGATGTATTTCGTGCCATTGAACAGGATGGCGTGTGGGTCAACCGGACGTTTGCTCCGGATCTTCCCATGTATGCAGCCGGTGTACGCCAGAACGGTTCGATCGTAGTGCTCATCGGCCTGCGGACAGCTGAGGAAAACCAGATGACGCTCTATTATCAGAACCTGTTCCGCATCCTGTGTGGTCTGGTAGAAACCGCACTGATCCGCGCTTTTGAATATGAAAGTGCCATTCAGGAAACATGGTATCTTCCGGGCACCTGTCTGATGCGGCCCGTGCCATTCGCAGAGCAGCTTGCAAACGCCTGCACCTTACAGGAGGACAAGATGGCGCAGCATTTGCTGCTGCGTGTCTCCGGTACGTTTGCAACTTCAGAAGAATTTTATGCGCAGTTGGAGCGCAGCATCCGCAGCAGCGATATTGCCGGACTTGGCGCAGACGAGAACGTTTACCTGCTGCTGAATCAGGCCACAGAGGAAAATCTGCCGCTCCTTACCCAGCGCATGGCCGAAAAAGGATTTCAGGTCACATCTGTATCGTTGGATGAACAGCTCCGCCTGATCGCCGCTGCAAAAAAGGATCCTGCTAATGAATGCTAGTATTTCAACATTGGGATTGTTACTTCTTCATCTTTTGGTCTGTCTTGTACTATGGCTGCTTATACGCAGCGGCATTCTGGATATCAAGGGGTACTTTTTTCCGGTGATTCTGTTGGTTCCCATCTGGGGACCTTTGTGTGTTCTGCTTCTGCACACCAACCGGGCATTATTTGGCGATGATCTGCTGGAAAAAACGTTAGAAACAATGCACATCAACGAAGAGATCCACCGAAGCATTCTTGTTCCCGGAAACGCAGACAAGGAGCAGGTCATTCCGCTGGAAGAAGCCCTTCTGGTAAACGATTCCCTTCAAAAGCGGCAGCTGATCCTCTCAGTTCTGACAGAAGATCCTTCCAGTTATTATCCCCTTTTACAGCAGGCCCGGTTGAATAGCGACAGCGAGGTTGTGCACTATGCTTCCACCGCTCTGGCGCAGATTTCCAAGGAAGCTGACCTCACACTGCAAAAGCATGAACAGCAGCATGCTTCTGACCCGGACGCCCCTGATATCCTGTGCAGTTACTGCGATTATCTGGAAAGCTATATCGAATCCGGATATGTGCAGGGCCGTGCGGCCGAGATCCAGCAGCGCCAGTTGGAGCGGCTGCTGAAAAAACGCATCGGCATGCGTCGGGATTTCACCTTGGAATGCAAGCTGGCTTCTGTCCGGTTAGACTTAGCGGAATACGATACCGCCCGCCAGACCCTTGACGCACTTTCCGAACGCTGGCCGCAGAGAGAAGAGCCTTGGCTGCTCCAGCTGCGAATGGCCGCCATACTGCACAATGGCACTGCGATTCAGGACATTCTGCGCAAAATCAAGGAGCAGAATGTCTATCTTACCTCCAAAGGACAGGAAATCGTAAATTTCTGGTATGGCAAAGAGGATCCCAAATGAAACTCCGCTTTCTATCAAAACTAAAACAATTTCGCTGGAGCAAACTGCTGCTGATCTGGCTGGTGTATCTGCTGATTGCCGGCGTGCTTTTTGCAGAGCGCTGCGGCATAAAGTATGCATCAACCAATTTCAAGATCGATTACCTGAGCCGGACCTCTGTGCTGTCGGCCCAGAACGCGCTGTTTGGCCAGCCGGTCACCAATCTCCTGCTGTATGACAGCACCCAAGACAATGTGTCCGAGGCAAAAAAGCAGTTTGATCAGATTCTTCTGGACATGAAAGTCAGTACACAGGCAGTGGATATTTCCAAATCGTCCACCCGCCTTCCGGACTTTTCCAATTACAAAACGGTTGTGGTATTAATGCCCACTCTGGATGTGCTGGGGCAGGATCTGATCACGCTGATGAACTGGGCACAACAGGGCGGCAGCATCCTGTTTGCTATGGCGCCGAGCAAAACCTCCTATTTTGACGTAATTTCTCCGAAACTGGGTGTGCTTTCCTCTTCCTGGAACTATAAACTTGCAGAGAGCATCGTTCCTGCGGAGGAATTTATGCTTGGCGGTGGACAGCGCTATGAATTCAGCGACCCGTTTGAGTCCGCTCTGAGTGTCAGCCTCCGGGAAGAAGCCACGGTGTATGCCCGTACCGGAGACGAAGGCACGCCGCTGGTGTGGAGCGTTTCACTGGGCAGCGGAAGGATCGTGGTAGACAATATCGGCATTTACGACAAAATCATGCGCGGTATCTATGCAGCATCCTTCAGCTTGCTATGCGATGCCACTGCTTACCCTGTCATAAACGGTTCCGTGTTCTATCTGGACGATTTTCCTTCTCCTGTTCCCGGCGGTGATGGCACCTATATCCGCAGAGATTACAGCATGAGCATCAGCGACTTTTACAGCAAAGTCTGGTGGCCGGATCTGGTGCAGCTGGCGCAGAAATACGGAGTCCGTTTTACCGGTGTCATGATTGAAAACTACGAGGATGACACCGAGGACGAACCGATCCGTCAAAGAGATACACAGCAGTTTCGTTATTTTGGAAGCCTTCTGCTGCGTCAGGGCGGCGAGATAGGGTTTCACGGTTACAACCACCAGCCTCTGGTGCTGCCGGATACCGATTACAAGGGGCTGTATGCCTATCGGCAGTGGCCAAGCGAAGAAGCCATCACAGCCGCCATGGAAGAGCTGATTGAATTTCAGCAAACCGTTCTCCCTTACACGAATGGCACGGTATATGTTCCGCCCTCCAACATTCTCTCTGCCGTAGGCCGACGGGTGCTTGGCACAAAAGTTCCGCAGATCCGTACCATTGCCAGCACCTATTTTGAAGACGGCACCGATCTGCCCTATGTACAGGAGTTCGGTGTGTCAGCGGATGGTATCGTGGAGCAGCCTCGTATCGTGTCCGGTGGTATGGTTGATGATACTTATATGCGCCTAGCGGCTATGAGTGAGCTGAATATGCACTATGTCAGCACCCATTTTATGCACCCGGATGATTTGTTGGATGTAGACCGCGGTGCAGCAGAAGGCTGGGAAGTGTACAAAGGCGGTCTGGAAGACTATCTGAAATGGCTCAGCACCTCTGCACCGGATCTTCGCCGTCAGACCGGGACCGAGTGTTCCGGCGCCATCCAACGGTACGCGCAGCTGACCGTTGCGCTGGACAGTACCGACACCGCGTGGACCCTGCATCTCGGCAATTTTGTCGATGAAGCATGGCTTTTCTTCCGTGCCAATGAAGGAACGCCCAGCCGCGTAACAAATGGCGAGCTGACCCATCTGACCGGAGATCTATACTTGCTGAAAGCCACCGCCGAAACGGTGCATATTGAGCGGAAAGGAGCATGAGCTGAATGCGGATCTGTCTGATTCTGGAAGGCTCCTACCCTTATGTGCATGGCGGTGTTTCCACATGGATGCACGCCTATATTCAGGCCATGCAGGAGCACGAGTTTGTGCTGTGGGTCATTGGTGCAAAAGCGGAAGGACGCGGTAAATTCGTCTACGACCTTCCATCCAATGTTGTTGAGGTGGAAGAAATATTTCTGGACGATGCCTTACGCCTGCACGGAGAACATCTGCCCGTTTTGTTTACCGAAGAAGAGCGTACTGCCTTGCGGGAATTGCTGCGGCTCGGAACGCCGGACTGGGACGTGCTGTTCCGGCTGTTTCAGCAGAAAAAGGCGCATCCTCTCTCCTTTTTGCAGAGCCGGGAGTTTATGAAGCTGTTTACCGATATCTGCCTGAAGGAATACCCTTATATCCCCTATGCTGATGCCTTTCACACCATGCGCTCCATGCTGTTGCCGGTGTTATACCTGCTGACCGGACGCGTGCCAAAAGCGCAGATCTACCATGCGATCTCCACCGGATACGGCGGGCTTTTGGCCTGTCTGGGCGGCAGCATGAACCATGCGCCGGTGCTTCTGACGGAGCACGGCATCTATACGCGCGAGCGCGAAGAAGAGATCATCCGTGCCGACTGGGTCGTTCCCTCTTTCAAAAGCCGTTGGATCCGCTTCTTTTATATGTTGTCCGAGGATATCTACCGCAGAGCGTTCCGGGTAAGCAGTCTGTTCTATAACGCCCGACGCACTCAGATCGAAATGGGCTGCGATAGCAGCAAATGCATCGTTATTCCAAACGGCGTGCAGTATCAGCGCTTTTGTGACATTCCGCTCAAGCCTGAGGACGGTTGGGTGGATATTGGCGCTGTAGTACGTCTGGCCCCTATCAAGGATATCAAAACCATGATCTACGCATTCTTTGAGCTTTCCTCCCGGGTTCCGCAGGTTCGCCTGCACATCATGGGCGGCGTGGACGATGAGGACTATGCGCAGGAGTGCTATACTCTGGTGAAGCAGCTCCGGCTGGACAATCTGATCTTTACTGGCCGCGTGGACGTGGTGCAGTACATGCAAAAGCTGGACTTTACGATCCTGACCAGTATCTCGGAGGGTCAGCCGCTTTCTGTACTGGAATCCATGGCCGCACGCCGCCCCTGTGTGACGACTGAAGTGGGCTGTTGTCGGGAACTGCTGGAAGGCGCGCCCGGCGATGATCTGGGCGTGGCCGGGTACTGTGTGCCGCCCATGTACCGGCAGGGTCTGGCGGATGCTATGGAGCGGATGTGTGCCAGCCGTACCCGCCGGGAAGAAATGGGGCGCATCGGTCAGCAGCGCGTAGACCGATATTTTCATCATGAGCAAATGTTAGACAACTATCGGAAGATGTACCGGGAAACTGCGGAGCATTTTCATTTGGAGTAACAGATGGCAGGAATCGGATTTGAATTAAAAAAGTTATTTCGGCGCAAGGGTCTGTTTGCATGGCTGCGCGCCTACGGCTATGCCGGCATCATCTGCACCGGACCGATGCTGCTGGGTATTGCGCTGCAGCTGGGTATTCTGCTGCTGTGCAGCTGGGCCGGGGCCGAGCGCTCCCAGCAGGACCTGCTGGTGTGTATGGTCACCTATACGCTGCTGTCCTCGCTGACTGTCACCAGCTTTTTCTCCATGCCTGTGACCCGTTATCTGGCCGATATGCTGTACGAAGAACGCGAGGATGCAATTCTCCCCTCTTTCTGGGGGTCCAGCGTCCTGATGCTGCTGATCGGCTGCATCCTGTACGGCATCTTTCTGTTGTTCTCCGGCGCAACGCTCCTGCAGGGGCTGTTATGTTTATGGCTTTTTGCCGAGATGATCCTGAACTGGAACGGCATGAGCTACCTGACCGCCATCAAGGATTACCGGGGCATCCTGTGCTCTTTTCTGGCGGCGATCGCGCTGTCCTTCGGGCTGGGGTATCTGCTGGTTTTTGTTCTGGGTGCTCCCGTACTGGAAGGGATGCTGTTTTCCGTTACGATGGGGTATGGCCTGATGATGGTGTGGGATGTGGTGCTGCTCTACCGCTATTTTCCGCAAAGCGATGACAGCCCATGGACCTTTCTGCGCTGGGTCGATCGGTTTCTGCCTCTGGCGTTTACCGGCCTGTGCACAAACCTCGGCCTGTTCTCCCATCTGGTCCTGTATTGGTCCGGGCCGATCGGCGTGCAGGTAAAGGGCCTGTTTTACGGCGCACCTTACTACGACGTTCCGGCTTTGGTCGCCTTTTTAAGCATCCTGATCACCAGCATCAACTTTGTGGTGTCCGTAGAGGTAAACTTCTATCCGAAATACCGGGATTATTACAGCCTGTTCAACGATGGCGGTGTTGTGGGCGATATCGTTACAGCTGAAGAAGAAATGCTGGCGGTGCTCAACCGGGAGCTTCGCTTCACTGCCCTCAAGCAGCTGTTCTGTACGGCAGGGGTCATTTCACTGGCAGGCACGCTGCTGGATCTTTTGCCGCTTGGCTTCAATGATCTGATGCACGGCTATTTCCGGACATTGTGCGTGGGATACGGCTTATACGCCGTTGGCAATACGGTGCTGATGATCCTGCTTTATTTTACAGATTATCTGGGTGCTGTTCTGGCGGCAGCTGTGTTTGCGGCCAGCACCACTGCCTTTACCCTGCTGTCGTTGCTCTTCAGCACAGCATTTTATGGGTTCGGATTTCTGGCAGGCGCAGCGCTGTTTTATCTGGTTGCTCTGTTCCGTCTGGATGCCTTTACCGCCAACCTGCCCTATCGGGTGTTGGGGCAGCAGCCTATCGTAGCCGAAACCAAAGAACATCTTTTTACACGCCTTGGCATTTTTCTTGAAAAACAGGATGCCAAAAACAGCAAGGCAGACCATCAGGAGGGAAAATCGATCACATGAATGAGGAGTTTCTGATCTCGCGCCGCAGGATGCTGGGGCTGAGCGTTGCGCTGGCCGGTCTGTGCGCAGGCTGCGCAGTTTTACCTGTGGAAAGCGACAGCGCCGGATCCGCTGCCGCCAGTGCAGAAAGCAACCTGCCCATTGAAAAGGCTCCCGTATCTGAAATCAACAGTGTCCACCTGCGCGATAACGCAGAGCTGTACAACGTCTACGATGACAGCGGCATTGTAACAATGTATCTTACCGTGAGCCGCGGCAATGACAGCGAAAATACAAACCACAGCTGGGCAGAGATCAACCATTATTCCGCTTACGACTACACGGCGATGGGCGTAGCACGCTATCAGGTGAATGGTCTTTTGCAGGTGGGCGATGAAAACGGCCCCCTTGCCGGCGAAGTTGGTTACGATACGCTTGCCCCAAATGCCACGGTACAAATACGCGGTCAGACTTCCAGTAAAAATGCGCAGAAAAATTATAAAGTAAAGCTCAAGAAAAACAAGGGCAGCTGGCGAGGCCAGCGCACTATCGCACTGAATAAGCATCAGGGTGAAGGACTGCGCTTCCGTAACAAAATGGCCTATGACCTTATTAAAGGCATCGACCAGATGATGGGATTGCGCACCCAGTTCGTTCATCTTTATGTGAAGGATCTGACCGATAGCGCCAGCGGTGTTTTTGAGGATTATGGTTTGTACACGCAGGTAGAACAGCTGAATAAAACAGCCCTTAAGGCGCACGGTGTGGATCCAAACGGACAACTGTATAAAATCAATTCTTTTGAGTTTTACAGGCATGAAGATGTCATTCGTCTTACAACAGACCCAGCGTATGACCAAACCGCGTTCGAAAAGCTCTTAGAGATCAAAGGAAACAGCGACCATTCCAAACTGATCAAAATGCTGGATTTTCTCAATGATGAATCTTCTTCTATGGATGATGCGCTATTTGCAACGTACTTTGATAAAGAAAATATTGCATATTGGATGGCATTTCAGTTGTTGACCGGCAATACAGACACCCAAAATCGCAACGTCTACTTGTACAGCCCTCAAAACTCCAGCAAATGGTACTTGTGGGACTGGGACAATGACGGTATGCTCCGCCGCCGGGAACGTGAGATCATTAACTTTTCCGACTCTGAAAGTTGGGAACGTGGTGTAAGCAATTACTGGGGCAATATTTTGTTCCGCCGTTGTCTGCAAACGCAAAGTTACCGCGATCTGCTGGATACCGCCATGAAGGAGCTTTATGCTTACATGAATGAGGAACGCATTCAGTCCATGCTGGAGCATTACCGAAGCGTAACGGAAAAATATGTCTGGCAGATGCCGGACCGAATGAACGTTCCCATCACACATGACGAATACGAAGAGGTCCTGAAAAGTATCTGGCCGGAAATTGATGAAAATTATAATTACTATTGGGAGAGCTACCGCAAACCCATGCCATTTTATATTGGCAGGCCGCAGGTGGTAAACGGCTCCCTTCTGCTGAACTGGGACCCCTCTTATAACTTCGAGATCGAAAACATTTACTATACTGTTGAGCTTGCAAAGGATTATCTGTTTACGACTACGTTCTTTCGGCAGGAGAATCTGATCATGCCAGAGCTTACCATGGATACGCTCCCGGCCGGGCAGTATTTTTTGCGCGTAAGAGCGACCAATGCCTCTGGTTATACGCAGGATGCCTTTGACTACTATGTTACCGAAGCAGGCAAACATTATGGCATGATCTGCTTCTATGTCCAGCCAGACGGCAGTATTGCGGAGGACACCTATGAAGATGTCTAAGCCTCGGATATCGATGCTGTATCATCAGTTATTGTCCCCTCCACGATGCACCGGTACAGAGCACTATCGTCATGAACTAAAGTATCTCATCTCATGGGCCGACAAGGCCGAGCTGACCGCGCGGATGTCCCCTGTCCTCAAACCGGACCCCCATGCAACGAACGGCGGCTACTTCATTCGCAGCTTATATTTTGACGATTACTGGAACACCGCTTATGAAGAAAAGGATGCCGGCGTGCTGCTGCGCAAGAAATACCGCATCCGCATTTATAACTGCAGCGACCGCAGCATCAAGCTGGAGCGAAAGAAAAAATTTGGCAGTTATATCTATAAAGAAGCCGCGCCTTTGACCCACGCAGAGTTTGATTCCATTCTCGCCGGGGACTATGATTTTCTCCTGCATAGCCGTTACCGCCTGTGTCAGGAGTTCTATACCGAGTGTATCTGTAACATGCTGCGTCCCCGTGTTATTGTAGACTACGACCGCGAGCCATGGATCATGGATGCCGGTACGGTACGCGTCACCTTTGATATGGATGTGCGCGCCGCCGTTGGCAGCTGGGATATCTTCGACTCCACGCTTCCTGCGCTTCCGGTGCTGGAACCGGGTAAGCTGGTAATGGAAGTAAAATTTACAGAATATCTGCCCCAGATCGTCCGGAATCTTCTGCCGCCCCGTGCGCAGGAGCTTACGGCTGTATCGAAATATGTCCTCTGTTGTGACAAAACCGCCTATATGAACGGATTTGCATACTGGCAGGAGACCTGAGCCCTATAGAAAGGAACCTTTCGCCCATGAGCACAAAAGACTTTATCAAAAAATCCGTCCTGAACGCCTTTACCCAATACGATGCTCCCAAGCTGGCGCTTGCCCTGCTGACTGCACTGGCATTGGGGATCCTCATCTATCTTGTCTATCGGCAGTTTTATACTGGCGTTGTATATTCCCGCAGCTTCGCTGTCACGTTGGTTGGTATGTGTGTGCTGACCTGCATGGTAACGCTGGCCATCAGTACCAACGTTGTCATCTCCCTTGGTATGGTCGGTGCGTTGTCTATCGTCCGCTTCCGTACCGCCGTCAAAGACCCTCTGGATCTGTTGTACCTGTTCTGGTCGATCACTACCGGCATTACAGCCGGTGCCGGTATGTACGCATTGGGCCTTGTAACAGCCGTTGTCATGATCGGGATGATCCTCTTTTTCTACCACTGGCAGGCCAAAGGCAGAGTGTACATTGCTGTCATTCACTATCTTGGTACAGACGCAGAAGACGATATCGTTCGTGCCTTTGGCCGCTGCAAATATGTGGTAAAGTCCAAGACCATGCGCAAGGATAGCACCGAAATGGCGGTAGAGGTGTTCAGCAAAGACCCGAATCTGGAATTTACAGATCGCCTGCGCGCCGTAAATGGCGTACAGGATGTTACTCTGATCCAATATAATGGCGAATACCATGGATAAGCTTTCAAAAGGTTTAGTATCTGCGGTTTGTCTGCTTGGGGTGGGGTTTGGTATGGTTCAGAATATGATATGCACACGTACCTATCAGGAAGATCCGTCTGCCTTTGCCAACGCACAAATCGGCTACGCGCCAATGGTAGGCAGTACGGACCTTCCGGATGCCACATTGCGCTATCTGGAGCTGACATGGCGAGAGGTGGAACCAACGGAAGGCCAGTATGCATGGGATGCTATCGAACAGCGGTACGGCCTTGCCGCCCTGCGCGAGCAGGGCATCCATCTGGTACTGCGGTTTGTTTGTGACGTACCCGGCAAGAAAGAGCACCTTGATATTCCGGAGTGGTTATATGCGCAGACCGCCGATGGCAGCTGGTACAGCACCTCGTACGGCAAAGGTTATTCCCCGGATTATGCAAACGATGTCCTTCGTGCCGCACACCATAAAGTTATTTCAGCCTTGGCCGAGCATTTTGACGCAGATGGATTTGTGACTTATGTAGAACTGGGCAGCCTCGGCCACTGGGGCGAATGGCATATCAAAAGCAGCGATGGTCTTGTGCCCATGCCGGACGAAACCATTCGGGATCAATACGCAACAGACTATCTGCATGCATTTTCCAATGCAAAGCTCCTGATGCGGCGACCGTTCAACATTGCCGCAAGCAACCGGCTTGGTCTTTACAACGATATGACCGGCCACGAAAAAGACACCAATGAGTGGCTGAACTGGATCAAAAACGGCGGCTGGTACGGCAAAGAAGCGAATGGACTTTCTGCTATGCAGAATTTCTGGCAGGATGCGCCCGTAGGCGGCGAGTTTACCAGCAGCCTGCCGATGGAGGAGCTGCTGGACACAGAGCTTTCCCGCACACTGCAGCTATTGGATGCTTCCCACATGAGCTTTCTTGGTCCGAAAGCAGCACAGCCCGCATATTCACAGGGATATCAGGCGGTCTTAAAGCGTTTGGGCTACCGGCTCCGTGTGACAACACTGAAGCTGACGCCGCATGACGGAGAAGCTGTGGTCACTTTGACTGCGGCAAATGAGGGTGCCGCCCCATTTTATTGGGATTGGGCAGCGAATCTTTATCTGGAGAGCACAAACGGTACCACGCTAAGCACGGTGCAGCTTCCGCTTTCTCTTCCCGAGTTGATGCCCGGCGAAACGCAGACCGTAGAAGTTGTACTGAAAGAAGTTGATCCGTGGGCACTCTTATTGCTTCACAAGGAGCGCCTGACTATTGGCATTGTAGATCCTATGACCGGCCGTGACGCCGTGCGGTTTGCCATGAATGCACCGCAGCAAAACGGACGAACCGTTTTGTTTTAATCGTTTCCCCTGTATCATTAAACCCCCGGAGCATCTGCCGACGCTCCGGGGGTTCGCTTTTGCAAATATTTTTTACTTCTCGGCGCCATGCTCTCTGGCGTGGTTCAGCTGTTTATTCTCATACATCCGCTGGTCGGCAAGGCATTGCACCTGCCGCACGTCGATGCTTTCGGTCGGGTAAAGGGCATAGCCGCAGCTGACGCCCACCGTCAGGGTGTGACCGTCGATCTCGTAGGGCGCGGACACCATCTCGCAGATCAGGTTCATCTTACGGGCACAGGCCTCCGGGCTCATCGGGCCGATCAGCAGCAGGGCAAATTCATCACCGCCCAGACGGAAGGCGTAGTCCCGGCTAAAGACTGTCAATGTATTTCGTGTCATTTACAAGTCGTTTCGTGCAGCGTGGCCCGTTCCCGGCAGCCTGCAGCATAAAGCATCGCCAAAAGCAAAAAGCCCGCAGCCGCGCCTGACGCTTCAGGGCTGCTGCGGGCCGTTTTGCTGGTGCAGAAGAAGGGACTTGAACCCTCACTCACAAGGAACTGGTGCCTAAAACCAGCGTGTCTGCCATTCCACCACTTCTGCTCATAGAAAAAAGGCAAGTCAAAAACCGACTTGCCTTCTGGTGCGAGGGAGGGGATTTGAACCCCCAAGGATAAACCACACGCACCTCAAACGTGCGCGTCTGCCAGTTCCGCCACCCTCGCATACCTGTTGTACAGTTCTCCGGTTTTTGAGGTAGAAAACCGTTGGTGCGGACTGCTTGCATATAGTACCACATTTCCGGCTGTTCGTCAAGTGGTTTCGGCATTTCTCATAAGTTTTTTTAAGTTTCATATTTATAGATAGCAGCACAGGGCGCGCAAAAGCACCCCCTCCGGACGATCCACACCCGTAATTTGTGCCGGATGGGTACGGGCAAAGCCCTGCAGCAAAGGAGGGGTTTGTATATGAAGCTTTTTGTGCGGCGCACCGGTGGGCGCATCGGGCTATGGGGCGGGCTGCTGGCAGCGGCACTGGCAGCGTTTGCGGCGGGGTGGCTGATGCCGGTGCGGGCACCGGCGGGCTGCAGGCTGAGCGAGCTGACTGCCGCCCCGGATCTTAGCTCCTTTTCCCCTGCCGCACCGGCTGTGGCCGCATCCGATGCCGGTACGGCCACAGCTCCTTCCCTGCCGGAAAAATGGGTCTGCCTGACCTTTGACGACGGCCCCAGCAAGACCACCCCGGATGTACTGGCTGCACTGGATGCCGCCGGGGTGCACGGCACCTTTTTTGTGGTGGCCACCGGCTACAATGAAAAGTACCTGCCCCTGCTCACGCAGGCTGCTGCCGCCGGACATCAGATCGCGCTGCACTCTGCCTCTCACGAATACGGCGACATTTACCGCAGCAGCGCCGCTTACTGGCGGGACATTGCCCTGCTGAAGGAGCGCATTGCCCCCTATGTGGACGCAGAAAGTATCCGGTACCTGCGCTTTCCCGGCGGCAGCACCAACACCGTGAGCCGCCGCTACGGCGGCAAGGGGCTGATGCCGCAGCTGAAGGCCGAGGTGGAACAGCGCGGCTGGCAGTGGGTAGACTGGAACGTCTGCGCCGAGGACGCTGTGGGCGGGCACCCCAGCGCGGATACCATCTACCGCAACGTGGTGCGGGAGACCGGCAAGCAGACCCATTGCGTGGTGTTGATGCACGACTCTGCCACCACCCGCACCACTGCCGAGGCACTGCCGGATATCATCCGGTGGTATACAGACAACGGCTATACCTTTTTGACCGTAGCCGAGGCGCTGCCGCTGGGGTAATGCGCCTTACAGCCACTTTTCAAAGCAGCGCCCCAGCAGCACCCCGGCAGCAGCCAGTGCCGCCAACCAGAACCAGCCTGCGCCACCGGTGGCCACCCACCCTGCCGCCAGAATGGCGGCAAAGGTACATACCGGCGGCACTGCAATACGCAAAATACGCAGCAGCTTTTCTCGCCGGGGCGGCAGCCCGGTGTCCAGCTGCTCGGGATGCACGGCATCGCAGCAGATCTCATCGCGGTACTTGCCCGGGTTGCGGTAGGCTTTATACGGGATGCCGTCCAGCGAGAACTCCGGGTACATCCCCTCTTTGGTCAGGTCAAAGCGCATTCCCTGCTCTTCTGCATAAGCCTGCAGGGCCGCTGTAAACTCCTGCGGGGTGTTGATGCTGCCCTGCGGGATAAAGAAAAAGTGCTTCTGATGCTGTACCTGCGCCAGCGTGCAGTAATCCTGCAGCCAACCGGAGCAAAAGCCCTTCTGCGAGGCGGGGCTTTCCATGCGGGTCAGGCAGGCGTCCACGTCCAGCGTGTCCGCCTGCGGGGCCTGCCGGGCAAGGTCGTTGCAAAACTGCACGGCTGCTGCCAGCTGTGCTGCCTGCTGCTCCAGCACAGTCCGCTGGACCTGCAGCGCCTGCTGCAGGGGCTGTTCCCCTTGCAGCACGGCCTTGATGGTAGGCAGCGGCACATCCAGCATCCGCAGCATACGGATGAGCTTGAGGGTGCGGATATCCCCGGCAGTGTAATCGCGGTAGTCATTGCCCTGCCTGCGTGCCGGTGTGAGAAGCCCTTCTTTTTCATAAAAGCGGATGTTCGGGGCGGACACACCACTTTGTTCTGAAGCCTGTTTGATGTTCATTTGCTTCACCTCCGCCCTTACATTACACCTTAAAGCGGGTTGAAGGTCAAGGGGTTCGTGCAAAAAACATGAAATTATGGCTTTCCCCGGAAGGTTTTTGCTCCCGGTCAAGCTGCTAAAACTGATTTCCACAACAAAAAAAGCCGCTGCATAAACTGCGCAACGGCTTCGGTTCATAATTTTTCTTACAGGATACGGGCACTGATGGCGTTGGCCACCTGAAACAGGTCCTTCTGCCCGATAAAGCCAAACTTTACCTCGTGGCCGTCCGCAAAGCAGACGGTCAGCTGCGACGCCTGTAGCGGGTCGCCGAAGGCGGCAGTCTGGATGCCGTAGTGCAGTACCTTGCGGTAAGGCAGCACAAAGATCTGCTGCCGTGTGCCCGTGACCCCCTGCATATCCACCATGATGATGCGGTGGCTGGTAAACACCACCTGATCGCGCACCGTTTTGTACGCACCCACCACCTGCTCGCCCTCCAACAGCAGAGCGTTGATGTTTTTGCAGATATCCTTTTCCTGCAGACGAATAAGGTTATCCATCGGCTTATCCCGGAATTCCATAGCAGCGTTCCCCTTTCAGCGTTTTTATAGCTCTATTGTAGCATTTCCGCCGCCGGTTTGCAACACGTCTGCCTGCCGCCGGGCAAAAAGTGAAAAGTAAAGCATTAAATGCAACAAATTTTCGGCCTTATTTTTGTGGATTTTAGCGTAAAGCAAACAAACCGCCAAGCGCACCCCGCTTGCGGTTATCCTTTATTGTTCAATCTTACCAATGATTTTTTTGCTTTCTATGTACCTTATGCCGTCAGGCCAAGCTCCCGCAGGCATTCGCGGAACATTGTGCCGGCGCTCTTATAGCCGAAAATTTTTCTGGGATAGCTGTTGATCCAGTTCTCCGTAGCCGCGATTTCCTCTGCCGTGACCTTTGAGAAGTCTGTGCCTTTCGGGTGCCTGCGGCGAATCATGCCGTTCACATTCTCATTGCTCCCGCGTTCCCAAGAAGAATACGGATGACAATAGTACACCTTCGTCCGCTTATCTCCGGTGATGCAGGACTGTTCCAGCTGGTCGGCCAATGCAAACTCACTGCCGTTGTCCACTGTGATGCTCTTATAGATAATGCCAAACTTCTCTGCGCCTAACTTCCGTTCCAGTGCATTGATTGCCCGCACGGTCGTCTCTGCGCGGCGATCTGGCACCACTATAATATTTTCGTTCCGGGTCTTGCGCTCAGTCAGCACTAGCAGCGCAACCGTGCTTTTCTTCTTGCCAGAATACACCGTGTCCATTTCCCAGTGTCCAAATTCTTCACGGTCTTTTACTTCCGCCGGGCGTTTTTCGATGCTCTCACCGGCAGGCGCACGAGCAGGATCCTTTGTTTTCACCTTTTTATAGTCGCCCTTATGCACTCCATGTCTTGGCAGAGCCTTTTGCGTCAAGTTCAGGAACACGCCCTTTTTGATGTAGCTGTATATGGTAGGCACCGATATATGCGTTTTGAATGTCCGTCCTTCTTCCAAGGCATAACCGTACACAGCAGCCGGTGAACAATCCTTATCTATAATGGTCTGCTCGATATAGCTTGCAAGCTCATGATCCTTGCCAATCTTAAGGTTTGGTCCCTTCTCCCGAAGATGTGCCTGATACCTTTGTTCTGCAATATCCGGGCTATATGTAGGAATCAGCTTCCACGTCTTACCGTCCAACTTGTCGTAGCTGCCGCGTTTCAGTTCCCGGTACACCGTGGACGGGTCAACCCGCAACCTGTCTGCGATTTCCTTTACTCTCAGCCCATCTTTCAACCACTTTTCAATACGGATTCGGTCTGTAAGCGTAAGCTGTTTGAACACTCGCACGCCGTTTTCCTCCTTTCGACTATGGCGTTTATTTTCGTTTTAAGCGTAAATTATACGGTATACCGTTGTCAATTCGCAATTTTTCCACACTTTGCACATATCCTTTGTGCAAAACTTCCAGACAAACAAAAAATGCCCCGCCAGCAATCCATCCGGATGCCAGCGGGGCATTTTCATTTCAGTGCAGAAGCATCGTCAGTTCATAGGCCACAAGGCCGGAAACCAACGCCGCAATCACAGCCCACCAAAGTTTGTTCCCAAATGTTCCGGGGGCTTTTTCCAGCGCGGTCAGGCGGTCGTCCTGCTTTTTGTTTTGAGCCGTTACAATTTCAAGGCTCTTGTTTGTGTTTTCGAGTTGCTGGATGGTCAACTTGATATTGGTGTTCATGCCGTTTACTGCATCGGTCAGCTTCCCCAGCTCGTCCAGCCGGTGGGTGTTGCTCTGTGCACGGTTTTCGACCGCTGTCAGGCGATGTTCCAGTTCCTCGTCAGTCATTACGCTTGTCCTCCCCCGCCTTACCGAAACGGGCCACAGTAGTGGTTTCTGTGGATTTCTTCGCCATGTAATCTTCAAGTTTTTTCTTGGTAAAGTCGAACACGAGCTGCACGATCCAATCCAGCGTCCGCTCATTGATTGCCCAGTCCAGCCAGTCCGGGGTATACCCACGCAGTACGGCAATGACATGGGCTTTCTTTTCTGCGCCTGCGCCACTACCGAACTTTTCCTCTGCGTTGACGATCCACTTGTACACAGTCTTTGCGACCACAAGGCCGTAACCCAGACGTACCGCCGCCAGCGCCGTGACCACAAGGCCGACCGCCATGAAGATGCAGGCCAGCCATTCAGGGAATGCCATCAGAAAAACTTTCAGAATGTTCTCCATTTTGTTTTCCTCCTACTCTTAACCCACCCAACGGCTCTTTACCGCACGGGTGTCGATGTGTACCCAGCCAGCAGGACGACCAGTTTTTACCGGGTAACGTCCGATGCCGCCGGTGTTTTTCAGCAGCGTTTCGGCGTAGGTCGCGAGCGTTTCCACGTCCACGCCCTGAATCCGAATATCTGCCGCCATACCGTAGCAATGCTGACTGTACGTTGCGCCCTTGACCGCCTTGTTATGGGCGGCAGTGCGATATGCGCTGGTGATCGTAACAGCCTTTCCAAAGTGATTCCGGATGTTCTGCAACAGTTTCACCAACACATCATCAATAAAGATGGGGTCAGTCCCATCCTTGCAGCGAAACTCTTTCACGGCAAAGTTTGCGGACAGTTTCTTGTTACCATCCTTTGCCAGTGAATAGGCTTTAATCGCCATTGTCGTTTTCTCCTTTCTGGCTCAATGCCATTTTGCAGCCGCTCGACCCACACTCAGCCACCAGCACGCCGAACTCGGCCCGTTCGGTGGTGGTGTTCTCGCCCTTGGCTTCCAGCCTGTCCAGCAGGCTTTCGCACAGATCGGGCCAGCTTTTATGCTGCATAGTCTTCGCCCGTGATGTTCTTGTAGTCGTCGGCGGTAATTTCACCGCTTTCCACGCGCGCGGCCAGAACCTTCTTGACGGCAACGCGGCGACTGATGGGCATTTCGGCCCAAGTCTTAGTGCCAGCGACCAAACGGTTTGCCCAAATCTTATCCATAGTCCTTTACCTCCTGTTATTTCTTGTTGGCGTTGATGGCTTCATCCAGATCGCAAAGAGCCTGCTCGATGTTGCTCATGCGCTCGTCGTTGGCTGCGTCCTGCTCACACAGGGCATCTTCCATTTCAGCCACACGGTCGGGCAACTGTTCGTGCTCCTGCTGCTTCTTGGCTGCGGCTTCCTTCTCCTGCCGGGTGGGCAGATCGTGTTTCTTCCAGTTCAGTGCCATTGTCCTGCACCTCCTTATTCAAAAGCGCCGCTGACGGCTTCGATGTAGCCGCCCTCGCCGCTTGCGCCGCGCTCCACGCTGACGCGGAAATTGAATGCAGCGCCAGCCGCGGCGGTCTTATTCTCAAAGACGATGTTCACGCCTTTTTTTACCTCGGTCGTGGCATCCTGCCACACCGGGGCAGCGTCCTTGGCGTTGTTGGTCACCTCAGCCTTGAACTTTGCATCATCCGGGATGGAGCCGGTCACCTGAAGCACAGCAACGGTAATGTCGCCGTCCACGGCCAGCGGTTCGGCCAGTGTCACGCTTGCGG
>OGHE01000718.1_pt1 | contig 27624 bp, 25 predicted proteins | sample 1571431 | NCBI WGS metagenome assembly OGHE01 (sample SAMEA2581966, study PRJEB24529) | metagenome | biome: Human gut stool | place: China | collected 2011 | reverse complement strand
CGCAAATAAAAAGCCGCAGAAAATATTTTTAGCGCAAGTCGAGAAATTAGCGCAACATTCAAACAGCATATTTGCGATAGTTTACAGTCCGGGATGATCTGCAGATCGTCCCGGACTGTTTTTTCACAAGAGGGAAAAGCAACATTGTAACTGCCGTTTGTCTTTACGACCCTTCCCGTAAAAATGTGACAGTGGAATGCCCGCAGGCATTCCGCTGTCACAAAAGTTAAAATAATAATTCCGCTGAATATGGCCAAAGCGCACGCGGCGGCCATTCTGAATCGTCCACACAAAAAAGGACTGTCGTGCAGCGCACGACAGCCCTTTTGTTCTATCGGTTTACTTGCTGATGGCGAGCGTGCCGAAGGCGGTCTCCTCAAAGTGGCTGCTGTACAGCTCCTGCATCAGCTTGATGAGCGAGAGGGTATCCTCTGCGCCGGCAGTTTCGTAGCAGGAGTGCATGGCCAGCTGGGGCAGGCCGATGTCCACACAGTTCATGGACACCTGTGCCATGGCCAGATTGCCCAGCGTGCTGCCGCCCACCTTATCGGAGCGGTTTGCAAAGTACTGCAGCGGCACACCGGCGCGGGCAGCCAGCTCACGGGCGGCGGCAACGCTCATGCCGTCGCTGGTGTACTTCTGGCCGGCGTGGGTCTTGATGACCACGCCCTTGTTCATGTAGGTGCAGTTATTCACATCAGTGTGCTCCGGGTGGTTGGGGTGCACGGCGTGGGCGTTATCGGCGCTGACCATAAAGCTGGAAGCCACCGCACGGTGGAAGTCCTCGTCGTTGCCGCCAAGGCTCTGGGCAATGCGGTGCAGCACATCGTACAGGAAGGTGGAGGCTGCGCCCTGCTTTGTGCCGGAGCCGACCTCCTCGTTATCAAAGAAGGCGGCCACGCCGATGGAGCGGGTGTTCTTTGCGGTCAGCAGACCCTTCAGGATGCCGTAGACGCACTGCTGGTCGTCCAGACGGCCGCAGGAGATGAACTCTTCATTGCAGCCCCAGACGGTGGCCTTTTCCCGCACATAGAGGAACAGGTCGCTGCCAAGGATCTGCTCCTCAGATACCTGCAGCTCCTCCGCGATCAGCTTTTTCAGCACGCCCTCCTCGCAGGCACCGCCCAGCAGGGGCAGCATATCCACCTGCTTGTTGAAGGAGGCCTTATCGTTGACCTCGCGGTTCATGTGGATGGCCACACTGGGGATCATCAGCAGGTCGCGGTCCAGCGCCACCAGACGGGATACGATGGTACCGTTCTCCTGCACCAGCACACGGCCCGCCACAGACAGCGGGCGGTCCATCCATGTGGCGCAGATCATGCCGCCGTAGCCCTCGGTGTTCAGTTTGGTGTAGTTCTGGCCCATGTGGATCTCGGCGTTCTCCTTGATGCGGAAGCAGGGAGAATCCGTGTGGGCGGCGGCAACGTTGAAGCTGTAGTTTTCCAGCTGGTCGCCCATGCGGAAGGCAATGATGCTGGAACCGTTGCGGCAGACAAAGTAATCCTTACCGGGCTCCAGTACCCACTTGCGGCTTTCCAGCAGCTCTGCAAAGCCCGCCTTCAGCAGAATATCCCGCACAGCGGCGGTGGTGTGGTATGCGGTGGGGTTGCCGTCGATGAAGGACAGCATTTCACGAACTTCGGATGCGATCATAAAATTAAACCTCCTAATTTCCTGAGAAAAGAGCCGGTCAGTGCTGACCGGCCCTTTTGCACATATTCAGGTTACTTTTTGGCGGCGGTCTGCTCGCGCTTTGCAAGGGCGGGCAGAATGAAGCCCAGCACGGTCAGCACCACGGGGGTGATAACGTTCAGTGCAAAGGTGAAGGGGTCCTTATCATACATACCCAGCACGCAGCACACGGCGGTAACGGCAAAGCACCAGCCGCCGAAGAACTTGGCCACGGCCTGATTCTTGACAAAGCGGTACTCGGCAGGGATGGTATCGTAGGCGTTGCGCAGGGCGATGTAGGCAGCAAACACCCACAGGTAGCGCATGGGCATACACACAGAGTTCAGCTTGGTCAGCTGGCGCAGAACGGCAGCAGCACCGGGCACGAAGGACTGTGCCAGAATGATGGAGCCGGACAGCACAGCCACCATCTTGATGCCGTTGCTGTGCACGCCGTGGGCGTTGACCTTGTGCAGAGCCTGGGGGATGAACTGCTTGGTGTGCTCGTTATCCAGCAGCATACGCAGCGGTGCGTCGATGCTCAGGATCAGCACGGCGAGCTGGCTGATGACGTTGCACAGGGCATAGATGATCATGAACAGATCGCCCACATGGTAGTACTGACCCAGCTTCTGGAAAGCCCAGTAGGAGCTGTTTGCAACATAGGCGTTGAAGCTTTCGGCGCTGGCGTTGATGATGGCGGGGTCGAACATACGGCTCATGGCCAGCGTGCCCAGAATGGCGCAGGCGACCACCATGACGGCCAGCGCAATCATGCCGCGGGGGAAACCCTTGCTGGGGTTCTCGACCTTATTGACGTAGGGAGAGATCTTCTCGCAGCCGCCCACAGCGAACACCAGAATGGACAGAGAAGTAAAGTAGGTGACGTTGAAGTTGGGGATCATACTGCTGAAGCTCAGGTTTGCGTGGACGTACTCTGCCGTGGGGTTGATGGCCGGGGCAGCGAACATCATCACGATGTACAGCAGGGACATGACGAAGGTGCAGGTGCCGGCGGCGGTCAGCAGCTTCTTCAGGGGGTTCAGGCCCAAGCTTGCAATGTAGCAGCCCAGCAGCAGGATGCAGAAGGTAGCCAGCTGGATGTAGCGGGTGGGGAAGGAATCGTAGGTCTCCGCATTGCGGAAAACAGCCCAGCTCAGCGCCTTCAGAAAGCCGCTGCCCTTGCTGGCGATGTAGGTGATGTGGCAGGCCCAGTAGGTCCAGCCGGCGTAGTAGGCCAGCTTGGCGTTGGTGGTCTGGTGCAGCCAGGAGCTGACACCGCCGCCCTCGTTTTTAAAGGCAGAGCCCAGCTCACCCACCATCAGAGCATAGGGGATGAAGTACAGGGCAAACATGAAGATCCAGCTGAAGATGACCTGCGGACCGTTAAAGTACACAAAGCCGTTGGTAATGTTGCCAAAGCCCCAGACCGTAGAGAAGGCCATGAAGGCAAGGGTAAGCCACGAGATCTTTGTGGCTTTTTCTTTGTTTGACATGCGGACAATTCCTCTCTTTCTTTTCCACACAAGGCGGAAGTTCCTGTAAGAAGGCCGATGTTCCGCATACATTTCGCAATTTTACCAAAAATACAGCAGCACTCGACCAGTCACTTTGATAGTATAGCATAATTGCAGATTGTAGACAATCTGCAATTTGAATAAAATGACCAGCCAAAATTTAGACGGTCAGCCAAATTCCCCTTATTTTGCTGTGCTGTCCCCCGCCTGTATGCTGCTGCTTGCGCTGCGCATCCGCTCCATGGGCTCCATGTAGTGGGCGTAGACGGCGCGGCAGGCAGCCTCGGTATCGCCGCTTGCCAGAACCTCGTACAGCTTGGCGTGGATACCGTTCTGCCGCTGTGCCAGCGTCTCGTGGTTAGAGCCGCTGTTCGCCCCAACAAGCAGGTTGCCATAGTCGAGATCGTTCCAGAACCTCAGCAGTCTTGGCAGCCCCGCCCGCTGCACGATGACTGCGTGGAAACGGTTGTCGTTCTCCACGATCTGCGAAAGATCCCCCGGCCGGACATTGCACATTTCCTCTAAGATGCCGCGCAGGGTGCGCAGATCCTCCTCCGGGAATTTGCAATCAAAATAGCGCAGAGCCGTCATTTCCAGATTTGCCCGCAGCAGGTAGATCTCGTAGGCGTCCTCCGGCTTCACCCGGCGCACCGAGCAGCCCACGTTGCGCGAATACTCGACCATGCCCTCCTGTTCCAGCTGCCGCAGTGCCTCCCGGATGGGTGCCCGGCTGGAGCCGAACTCCTCGGCCAGCTTTTGCTCGGCCAGTTTTGTACCCGGCTGCAGCTCCCCGGTAAGGATCTTGCTTCTGATGGCGGAGGTGATGCTTTCCCGTAAAGTCTGAAAGGCAAATTCGCCCATGACCTTCATCCCCTTTTTTTCTTCTATACATTCCATACATTCCATTTGCAGCACACAGCCCGCAGCTGCTGCCAGTGCAGCGGCGGGCTTGTAAGGTGTGTGGCTCTATAAAGGATACCACGAAACGGCAGAAAAATAAAGTTTTTCAAGGAAAACGGGCGTCCCCCCTCTCCGTCAGCAGAAGCCCACACACAAAAATGCCCCCGGAGGGCCTTGCGGTTCCCCGGGGGCATCTTATGTGCGTTGTGCCTTAGCACACACGACCGGCGTTTTACTCGATTGCAATCAGATTCGGGTTCTCAGGCAAAGCCTTCGTCTGCTGAGGAGCGGGCAGCTGGATGTGCAGGACACCATCCTCGAACTTTGCGTGGATGTCCTCCTTCTTCACCTCGCCCACATAGAAGCTGCGGGCGCAGCTGCCGGAGAAGGTCTCGCGCCGCACATAGCGACCCTTGTTGTCCTTTTCGTCATTGCTGTGGCTGCGCACTGCCTGAATGGTCAGGTAGCCGTCGTTCAGATCCATCTGAACATCTTCCTTCTTGCAGCCCGGCAAATCAACGTCCACTTCGTAGCCGTTGTCCGTCTGTTTGACATCGGTCTTCATCATGTTTGCGCCGCGCTTACCAAAGGTGTCGCGGGCTTCGCGGTTCATCGCACGCTCCAGTGCACCCTCGTTCCAGAACGGATCAAAGAGATCATCGAACAGGTTCTCATGAAAAACAGTCGGCATAAACATAAAACATACCTCCAATCCCGGCGTTCGGGTCGGGTATAAAATTACATTTTGAAGCTCTTTGCAAAGGGCTTTTCGGGGAGCCTTGCGGCTCTCCTTTTGCCCTTCCTCCTGAGCACGCCCCTGTTATAGCACCGGCAATTAGCAATGTCAAGCGCAGAGTGCTAAAATTCATAAAAGAATAATATTTTTATCACAGCTTATGCAATTTTTAAGAAAATAAAGCGCAGCAACGTATTTAATTCCGTTCAAACCCCAAGTAGCGCGTGCCCTGAAAGTGCAGCTTTCCGGTGTCACCTTCTGCCAGCTGGCCGTATTCTGTGCCGCTCAGCTGCAGCTCCATGCGGTCGCCGCTCTCCACCTGAAAGGTGACATAATAGGTGGTAGCGCTCGTGGCGGTATAACCGTGGGCACCGGTCATGTCCCCTGCGTTGGCGGTGTGATGGCGGGAAACGTTCATCCGCTTGGCCACCACAGCGGCCGGAACGGTAAGGCGCGGGGAGGCATTATTTTTGCTCCATGTGCGCAGGTTGCCCACTATGGTAAACAAGATCATGCCCAGCACCACCAGAAATACCAGCGGAAACAGGATGCTGAAAAGCGCGTCAAACCCACTATAAAACATGTTATCCCTCCAAAATTTCTTCCAACAGCTGCTTTACGTCCTCCAGAAAGGCATCCTCGCCGAGGGTGTTCACCTTAAAGAACACCGCCTGACTGCCGCCCGCCGCAATGGCCGACAGCCGGATGGGCTCGTCCCCGTTCTGGAACAAAGTCAGCGTCAGGCTGAGGCGGTTGCCGCCCACCATGCTGTACCGCTCAAACACCCGCACGCTGCACCGGGCGCTGCCGTCCTTGAAGTCGCTGCCGGCTTCCAGCTCTGCCGACCAGCTGCTGTCCGGGATGGCGTGCTCCAGCTTGCGCAGCAGGGTGTCGAAGTTCTGGTTGCGGATGGTCTTTTCAAAAATAGCCATAGCTGCCTCCTTTTGCAAAATGCAGTCCCTTTACCCTGAATACGAATGAGAGCGGGCAGCAATTGCAGTGCCCGCCCTTATTTTACCACTTTTTTCCGCAGCTTGGGTGCGGTGGCGGTATAGCTCATATCAAGCACCAGACGGAGCTTATCCTCCGGGGCGCTGCCGTCCAGCGCGGCGGTGATCCAGTTTTCCTTGTTCATGTGGTAGGCCGGGTAAAAGCCCGGCTCTTCCCGCAAAGACCCGACCAAGATGGGATCGCACTTCAGGTTCACGATATCCACCGGCTGCTGCCCGGGCAGACCCAGCTTGCTTTTGGGCACGGTGGTGACCAGCGCAAACCATTTGCGGTTTGCCGCATGACGGAACACCGCCGACTCCGGGGTGTCCATCCACGGATAGTCCGGCTCTACGCTGTAGGTATCAAAAATAAGCTGTTCCAGTGCCTTGCGGTCCATCGGCTCTCCCCCTTTACGGCTGCTGTGCCAGCAGCTGCGCCAGCACATCCTCCGGGCGGGGGGTGTGGTTTTTGTATTTTGCCCGCAGTGGGGCGGCGGCGCTGTCCATAATGTAAGGCACACCCGCCACGTCCAGCATGGTCTCGTCGTTGTAGTTATCGCCAAAGGCCATGACCTGTGCAGGGTCAATGCCAAGGGTGCTGCACACGCACTGCACGCCGATGCCCTTGTTGGCAAAGGTGGTATCGATCCAGAACGGGCCTGCCACGGCGCAGTTGGCCTGCTTCCAGCGGGGCACAAAGCGCTCCACATAGTTCTCCACGCCCTCGTGCAGGTACACCGACACCTTGGTGATGTCCTCCGGCACCTCGGCAGGGCTGTGGATGATCTGGTAGCGGTTGCCCACAAACTGCACCCGCTGCAGCATCCCAAGGCCGCGCTCCATCAGGTAGGCGGTGTTCTGGCCGGAGAGCATCACCTCGCCCTGTCCCTCGCTGCGCTTCCACATATCGTTGGCGATCTCCTCTGCCAGCGCCCGGGGCATGGGGTTTTTGGCGATGCACTGTTCTTCTTTAAAGATGGTGCCGCCGTTTTCGCACAGAAACACGCAGCAGTCCGCCACCGGTTCAAAAAGCCTGCGCAGGCTGGTATACTGCCGCCCGGAGGCCGGGCAGAACCAGATGCCCCGCTGATGCAGCGCCCGGATCTGTGCAAAGATCTCGCCCTCCAGCTCCTTTTTGCCGTATTGCAGCAGCGTACCGTCAATGTCGCTGCAAATCAGTCGGATGTCCATGACTGTCGTTCCTTTCTGCCGTGCCGTCAACACTCCACGGCCACCTTGATGACCCCATCCCGCTTATTTTCAAACAGCTCGTAGCCCTCGGCGATACGGCGCAAGGGGTAGGTGTGGGTGATGAGCGGCTCGGTGTCCAGCTTGCCCTCGGCAATGAGCTGCAGGGTAGTAGCGCAGTCGCAGCCGTCCACGCCGCCAGTCTTGAAGGTAAGGTTTTTGCCGTACATCTCCGGCAGCGGCAGGGTCTGCGGAGCGTCGTACAGCGCCACCACGGTCACGATGGCGTTGGGTCTTGCGCACTCCCACGCCATGCGGAAGGTAGAAGCAGCGCCCGCCACCTCCAGCACCACGTCCGCCCCGCCGTGGTCGCTGTGCGCCTGCACAAAGGCGGCGCAATCCTCCGGCTGCACCGTGAGCACCTGTGGGTAGTGCTGCCGGATGAACTGCAGCCGGTTTTCGTCCTTTTCGCAGACGATGATGCGCTTGGGGCTGTGCAGCATGGTGCACAGCAGGGTGCAGATGCCGGTAGGCCCTGCGCCGATGATCAGCACCGTGTCCTCCGGGCCGATCTCCGAGATACGCGCCGCCCAAAAGCCGGTGGCCAGCACATCGCCCACCAGCAGCGCCTGCCGGTCGGTCACGCCGTCCGGGATCTTGTTCAAGCCCTGATCCGCAAAGGGCACACGGACATATTCCGCCTGCCCGCCGTCGATGCGGCAGCCCAGTGCCCAGCCACCGTTTTTATCGGTGCAGTTGTTCACAAAGCCCTTTTTGCAAAAGAAGCATTCCCCGCAAAAGGTCTCCACGTTCACAGTCACGCGGTCGCCGGGCTTTACGCTGGTCACCGCGCTGCCCACAGCCTTCACCACGCCCACCATCTCGTGGCCCACCGTGATGCCCGGCACAGCCCGGGGCACGCTGCCGTGCTTGATGTGCAGATCGCTGGAGCAGATGCTGGCAAGGGTCACCTTTACAATAGCGTCCCGCTCGTGCTGCAGCACCGGCTTTGGTTTTTCCATCAGTTCAAATTTGCCTTCAGAAACGTAGGTATAGGTCAGCATCGTTAGCCCTTCACTTTCTGTTTTTTCTTATTCTACCACGGTTTTCCGCCGCGGGAAAGCCCCGGTCACGGCTTTTGCCCCGGCAGCTCCCCCGCATCCAGCGCCGGGATGCCCGCCTGCTGCAGCATCTCGGCAAAAACGCCCTGCCCGGGGATCTTCCGGCCGGTAAAGCTGCCGTCGTAGATCTCCTTTACACCGCAGCTGGGGCTGCGGGACTGCAGAATGGCAAGCTCTGCCCCATTCTGCTTTGCAATGGCAAGGGCCTTTTCTGCCCCTGCCCGGAACTGCTCGTCCACGCTGATGCCGGCTTTGTTGATAACTACGCCGTCCACCAGCTCGGCAGGGCTGCGGGGGATGGGCAAGCCGCCCAGCACCTCCGGGCAGACCGGGATGACCCGATGCCCCTGCACAAAATCCACAACTGCCTGATCATAATTGTTGCCGCCGCTGTATTTGCAGTTTTCGCCCAGCAGGCAGGCACTGACTAAGATGCGCATTGCTGCTCCTTTCTGTCCGGTACTGCTCAGCGCTTGGGCTGATACTGCATGCTGGACACATTATAAATGGTCACGAAGGCCTTGGGGTCCTCGCGGTTGATGAAGTTCATCAGCTTCTGATACTCGCTTTTGTCCACGATGGTAATGATCTCGTTGTGCTTTTCAAGGTTGTATGCGCCGATAGCCTCGTACATGGTAGCGCCGCTGTGCAGATCGTTGATGATGAACTGCCGCAGCGTTTCCTCCTTTTCGGTAATGATGCACACCCGGCGCTTGATGCTGTTATCAAAGATGAAATGGTCCAGCACGATACCATTGAAGTAAGTACCGAGAACGCTCAGCACCACGGTTTTTTTATCGTAGACAAGGGCGGCGGAAAGGGCCACGCACATGCCCGAAAGGGACATGGCCTTGCCCAGCTCCATGTGCAGGTACTTGTTCATGATCTTTGCCACGATATCCAGCCCGCCGGAGGATGCGTTGCGGTTGAACAGGATACTCAGACCCACGCTGACCACCAGAATATAGCACAGCACATCCAGCTCCTGACTGCCTGTCATAGAACCGGCATCCGGAAAAAGGCGCTCGAACAGCCCCAGAAACACCGGCAGCATCACACTGGTATACACAGTTTTTGCACCAAACTCCTTGCCGCAGGTGAAAAAACCGATGATGAGCAGCACGGTATTCATCACCATAGTAATAGCCGAAAGCGGCAGCGGCACAAAATTAGAAAGCACGATGCCAAGGCCGGAAATGCTGCTGACGGATGTATGGCTGGGCACGAGAAAAAAATAGACCGCCGCCGCAATAATGGCGATTGCCCCGGTCAGGATGGCCGTCTCTCTGGCAATTGCGGGGTAGTTCAGCTTTTTATTTGTCATGGTTGCTCCTCCAAGCTTTTTGTTTTCAGCCCCAGTATACCATGCTTTGCGCTTACAGGAAAGCTCCGGATACAAAAGACCAAAAAAACGGGTCGGAAACGTCTGCAGGCGTTTCTGACCCGTTTATCTAATATTTTACCGGTTCACGAAGTTCAGCACCAGAACCAGCAACAGCATGTGCACAGGGTAAAAGGCGTAGCAGGCATACTGGAAGGGCTTGCTGTGGTACCCCTGCCGCCCGCGGTACAGCCAGATGGGCACCAGCGCCAGCAGCGCCAGACCCTGCTGGCAAAGCTCAAATTCCATGCCGAAGAGCTGAAGGGGGTACACAAGCCCGCCCAGCAGCTCCACATTGACCCAGTACAGCGCGGCCAGCTGCCCCAGCAGACACCACCACTTGCGCCCGTGGAAGAAGTAGAAGATGAACACGGTCAGCACACCGGCACCGTAGTAGTCCACCATGCCCAGCGTGCCCAGCACCGCGCCCGCTACCACCACAAGGGCGGATACCAGCAGGTACAGCCCTGTTTTCTGCTTTTTGCGCACGGTCTCCATCAAGTGGATGCCCACAATGCCCAGCAGCAGCGTCCAGATCACGTTCTGGTGCACCGGGTAGAACCATGTACCGCCGTACATCAGGTCGAAGGGCACTTCCGAAAGCAGGGCAAACAGCAGCAGGCGCAGGGTGTATTTTTTCAGGTCATGGGTGTGGAAATAGCCCTCCACCGCCATAAAGGCAAAGATGGGAAATGCCACCCGCCCCGCGCAGGTCAGCCATTCCTGCGCCGGCAGCAACGTCGCCCACAGGTGGTCCATCAGCATCAGCGTCATGGCAAGGATATGAAGTGCCGCTGCGCTCAGGTCAAAGCGGGTCGCGGCAGTAGAATCGGTCGGTTTGGTCGACATGATCGCACCTCGTTTTTGTCGAAATTTGGTTGTTCTGTCTGGAATACGAACGACTCCCGCAAAGAATTGCAGCCCCGACCAGATTTTTCCGCCTCCGGGGCTGCAGCAATGCTTTATTTTTTCTTCTGTGATGCACCCAGACACAAAAAGGCAGCGCCAAGGCAGAGCCATACCACCGCTGCAGAGTGATCCTCGCCGGCAACAAAATTCAGCGCCGCAGCAAGAAAAAACAGCAGCCCGCTGAGATAAAACAGATTACACTTTTTCATAGCTCATACCTCCGGTTTTGGTTTTCCACCGGCTATTTTGGATACGGCAAGCGCAGGGGCGGCTGCCATTTGTTTTGCGCGCAAGGGGTGCAAAGCACCCGCCCGGCACGCAGAAAGTGTGCGCCCGCAGGAACTGCGGGGCAAAATCATGAAGGGTGGCTTGCCTGCCTGCCCATGGAGACGTAAGCACGGTAGCAGGAATGCGGGAAAGAGCAAGGGACGGTTTCGGCGAAAAAGCGTCTGGCGGTGGCGGAAAAGCCGAACGCAGGATCTTTTCATCTATGCTGGCTCGTAGGGTGAGCCGGACCGAAGCTTCCTTGCGGAAATGTGCAGCGTTATAGTTCATCTGCACCTGAACCGGCAGCCGTGTACCCGGCGCTTGCCGCACCCAAAATAGCCGGTGGAGCGTTTATTCAGGCCTTGGTGCTTTCCAGATAGGTCTCAAACGCCTCGGCAAAACTGGCGTTCACGTCAAAGGGAACGGTGTAGTCCACCTTGGAGGTGACAAGGCAGAGATCCAGCCGGTTAGAGGTCTCGTCTGCCTGCCGGTTCAGCTTGCTCAGCGCGGCGTGGATGACCTTGCGGTCGTAGTTGATGGTGGTCACCCGCTTTACATCGCAGCAGTAGGAGATCTGGTTGCCCTCGGCGTTGAAGCGGTAGCCCGTGCCTCCGCCGGAGAGCAGTTGCTCGGAGCTGCGCAGGTCGTTCATCCGCTTAAAAGTGCGGGCGACGCTCTGGCGTGCGGCGTTCAGGCTGACCTCGCTGTCCATATCCATGTCCAGCGCATCCTTTGCCTTGTGGATAGCGGAAAACAGTCGGCTTTTTTCCTCCAGCAGGTAGAGCATGAACCGGGCGATCTCGGTGATCTGCTCTGCATATTCGGTCTGTGCCACGTCCATGATGGTCTCGTCCTCGGCCTCGGGCATCACCTTGTGGCGCAGGTAGGTGTTTGCCACCTTGGTCACGTTGGAATCGCAGTCCAGAATGCCCTGTGCCTCGTCCAGCAGGGACTGGAGCTTGTTCTGGTAACGGAAAGCTTCCTTCAGGTTCATAGTATTCACCTCTGTTTTGGTTTTTTCTGCCTTCAGCTTACCACAGACTGCGCGCTTGCGCAAGCTTTCCGGTAAAACAGGCAAAGCGCCCGCCCCGGCCAAAGCCGGGGCGGGCGCTTTGCGTTTGCTATGACACTATATATAGGATCAAGAGATTGGCGTTGTTCAGCCGGCCACGCGCTCGGTGCGGCCTGCCTCCAGCATATAGCGCAGGAAGCCGGAAACGTCGGCGGGGTCGGTCACGGTCAGGTCAAAGCCCTTCTTGGGGGCAGTGTCCATCATCCGCAGCATAGAGCGTGCGGTAGCGTCCTTCTTCAGGTCGCAGGTCTTGCCGTTGTCCAGATGCAGCAGCACGCTGCCGTGGCTGGCAGAAAGCTGGTGCATGAAACGTTCCTTATCAAAATACTCGATACGAAGCATAGGAATACCTCCTTGATAAAATGGTTTATGTTACACTTGCCGCCCTGTCATACCTCTGGCAGGCGGCGGAAAATAGCGGTTTTGCCCGGCGGGGAAGATGCTTACACAGCTTGCGTTCCCGCGGTGCCGGTGCTATACTGAGCTTGGAAGCTCTGGTAGGATAATACCACAAAACAATCGATAATAATAGAACAAAACCGCATAGTATATGCAACAAAACCGGCATTGACAAAAAACATTCAAAGTATTGCGGAAAGGAATTGGTGAATATGGCATATCAGACAAGCTGTGCATCTTATACCAACGGTCGGGTGGGGTTGACCAGCGCTACTGCCGTGGTGGCGGATGCCGCCGGGCGGGAGCAGACCCAGCACGGCAGCCCGCTGTTCCCCATTGCCTGCTACGCCGAGGACCTTTCCAGCTACTCGGTGGCGTGGCACTGGCACGAGGAGTTCGAGTTTATTCTGGCGGTGCTTGGCCCTATCCATGTGGACGTGAACAAGACCCGCCTGACCCTGCAGACCGGGCAGGGCGTGTTCATCAACTCCGGTGCGCTGCACGCGGTAGAATCCTCCGAGGGCAGGGCGCTGCTGCACTCCGGTGTGTTCCACCCCCGACTGATCGGCGGCATGGACACCGTGTTCTGGCAAAAGCTCAACCGTCCCCTTTTGCAGCCGGGCACACCACCCTTCTTTTTGCTGGACGAGGCCGTGCCATGGCAGCGGCAGGTACTGCTCTGCCTGCGGGAGGCGTGGAAGGGCGTGGCAGACGAGCCCTTTGATTACGAGAACCGGGTGCGGTACCACCTTACCGCTGCGCTGCGGCTGCTTATCACCCAATGCGTCGGCGGCAAGGTGAAGGTATCGGAGCAGGAACAGATCGCCTCGGAGCGGATGAAGCAGATGCTGCGCTATGTAGAGGAGCACTACGCCGAGGAGCTGACCGTGGAAAAGCTTGCCGACTGCGTTGCCCTGAGTGAAAGTGCCTGCCTGCGCAGCTTCCGGCAGTTTCTGGGCATCACGCCCATCCAGTACGTCAAACAGTTCCGGGTGGAAAAGGCCGCCGAGTTGCTGCGCTCCACCCGGCTCAAGACCGGCGAGGTAGGGCTGGAATGCGGCTTTTCGGATGCAAGCTACTTTATCAAGACCTTCCGGGAGATCAAGCACTGCACCCCCCGGGAGTACCGCATCCGCTTCTGCTGAACAAAAGATAAAAATACAATGCCGGGCAGCTGCAGGCTGCCCGGCATTGTATTATAAAATTTTCCCCTGCCAGCGCCCCGGCTTCGTCCACCACGGTAAGCTGCAGGGGCTTGTCGGTCATCCTGTATACAGCATTTGCTCTGTGGTGCTGTCGTAACAAAAATTCCATATTTTCACAAGAGCAATATTCACTGGAACTTAGCCAGTTTTCTTTGTGTATTTAGCACAAAGCACGCCTTTTTACGGCATTTCAGCGGGGATTTTCTTGTCTTTTTAACTAATATATCACTTTTGCCGTTTCAAAAGGCTCTTTAGCGCGATTGCAAGTTCCTTGTATACAAGTGCTGATATAAACTTTGGTTTGAGCATTGACATTCTGCCGCCGGAACGGTACAATGATAGTAAGCTTATATTTACCGGATAATGGAGAACGATTATGGCAACACTACAGCACACTGATGAGCTCTATCATATTCTGGAGGACGAGATCTGCGCGCTGAAGATCCTGCCCGGGGAAGCGCTGAGCGAGAACCAGCTGTGCAAGCGGTTCGGCGTTTCGCGCACCCCCATCCGCAGCGTTTTGCAGCGGCTGGAGCAGAACGGCTTTGTGCAGATCATCCCCTGCAAGGGCACCATCGTCACCGCCATCGATATTGGCGTGGTGGACCAGCTCATCTTCCAGCGTGTTGCGGTGGAGGGCATGGTCTTCCGCGATTTTGTGCAGAGCTGCTCACCCATGGAGGTGCTTGCGGTGGAACACCTTTATAATATGCTGCTGGAGGCTGCCGAGAGCCGCTGCTGCCCGGAGACCTTCGATTTCAACCGCTTTCTCAGCTGCGACCTTGCCATGCACGAATACTGGTTCCACAAAACCAGCAAGGAGTACCTCTGGCAGCAGATGACCCGCCCGCAGGCAGACTACTCCCGCTTTATCCGTCTGGACATTGTGGGCGCGCGCAACGTGCCCAGCGTTGTCAGCGAGCACGCCGAGATGCTGCGCATCCTGCGGGAAAAGGATCTGGACGCCATTGAGCCGCTGATGCGCACCCACCTGTACGGCGGCGTGAGCCGTATGGGCAGCAAAATCTACTCGGACGAGTACCGCGGCTACTTCAAGCTGCCGAAAGGCAAAGAATAACCAAAAAGGCCGCTGCACAGCATTTGTGCAACGGCCTTTTTTCTGGTTGCGCCAGCAGGAGTCGAACCTACGATGGGGGAGTCAAAGTCCCCTGCCTTACCGCTTGGCGATGGCGCATCATGAAAGACAGTATAGCATATTTTCTGCCATTTCACAAGAGGTATGCCGCGTTTTTGCAACTTTTTCCCGGGTCCTTTCGCTGCAGCGGTTCGGCATGGCATGGTTTTTGTATTTTCCATTTCCTTCCATTTTTTTACGAAAGAGAAGCTTTCGGGGGTGCTGTTTTCAAAAAATACAGTCTATCGGGGCGCAGACACCGCCCTACGAAGATGAAATTTATTTTTTTCATAATTTTTCTTATTATTTTTTCAAAAGACTGTATTTTTTGTTGCGGTTCTGGTACACTGGATGTGATAAAAATAGGTTGAAGAAACTTCTCCGCCGTCCGGGCTGCGCCCGGGTGGGGTAGTGTCTCCATCTTTGTGAAGGAAAGCGAGGGATCTCATGAAAAAATTCCTGAAAACGCTGGCAGTCGGGCTTTGCCTGTTCACGCTGCTGAGCTGTGCGCTGCCGGCTGCATTTGCTGCCGACAATACTTCGGGGAGCAAAAAGGAAGAGACCGTGTACGCCATTGGTATGGATGCTCAGGGCGGCATCTGCTCTACCGTGGTCACCTACACGACCCTGTCCGGCAAACTGGAGAGCACGCCCGAACAGCCTACCATGACAGGCTACACCTTTGACGGCTGGTACACCGAGCCGGTGGGTGGCAGCAAGGTGACCACCTCTACCGTGTTCACCTCCGACACCACCATCTACGCCCACTGGACTGCCAAGGCCGGCAGCTCCATTGTACCGCAGCCCCCCACCATCAACGTCCAGTGGCAGAAGTATGTAGGGCCCGCGCTGGTAGCCGGTGCGCTGCTTACCACCCTGCTGGTCGCCACCATGTTCTGAACTATGCTGTAAAGCACAATGATACCAATGAAGAAAGGGATCTTACCATGACTACTTCCACCATGAAACTGCCCGCCAGCTACGCCGCCATCGAGGCCGAGGAAATGACCTATCTGGATGGCGGTACCAACAACGCCTACCAGACCTTCCTGGATGTCGGCAAGGTGTTCAACTACATCGCCCGCATCTTCTCCGGCGCAAGCTCTATCATCAACAACGTCAACGTTATCTACCAGTCCTTTGTTTCGCTGAACAGCCTGCTGGGCAGCTTCGGCAAGTAAAAGACTGCACCAAAGACCGGTTCGGGAGCCACACATTTTTCGAAAATGTGCGGCTCCCTTTTTTGTACGCGCGGCAATTCAGCATAGCACAGTGCAAAACTTCAAACGTTTGAATTATAAAGGAACTTTTTGCCAATTTTATATTTAAATAGCAAGAAATTGGTAATTCTGCACACAAAATGAGAAAAGTTGCGAATTTTTTCGATTTTTTTCTCTTAATTTTGTGTCTGTTTTGTATATTGTAGTTACATAGGGTGCGGTAAAATAAGGCAGTTGGCAAAAAGCGCTCTGCGCCCCCATCCGCCGCAAAAATAGTGCGACGGTAAGCGCTTTTTCGGAGTTTTGTTAAGTATTTTCGCAATTTATGAAAACCTTTTCGTAATTCAGATTTGGGAGTATGAACGCACATGGCAGATCGTGAACTGCGGCGGATGCACCGCGCTGAACTGATAGAGATCATTTATGCACTGAAGCAGAGCGAGGATCAGTTCAAGGCGCAGAACGCCGCGCTTACCGCGCAGCTACAGGACCGGCAGCTGCGGCTGGAAAACGCCGGTTCTATCGCGCAGGCCGCGCTGGAGTTGAACAACGTGTTCGCCGCCGCGCAGGCTGCCGCCGACGACTATCTGCACTCGGTACAGGCAAGCCTTGCGGACACCAACGCCACCGCCGCCAACACCCTGTCGCAGGCGCGCAGCGAGGCCAAGCGCATTCTGGAGCAGGCGCAGGCAGACGCCGACAGCCTGAAAGCGCAGACGCAGCAGGAATGCGAGACCATGACCGCTGCCGCCGCACAAAAATGCACCCAGACCGAGGCCGACTGTGCGGCCATGGTGGCCCGGGCAGAGCAGGAGGTGCAGCAGCGCTGGCAGGCCTTTGACCGCAAGGCCAATGAGCTATTGGACCAGTACCGCAGCACCGACATCCTGCCTTCGGAGGAAACATGAAAAAACGCGATATCCGGTTCGCTTCCCTCCCCTCCACCGAGGAAGTAGCCGCAGAGCGTGAGCGTCTTGCGTACCAGAGCCGTTACAAGCGGGTGCTGCGCAGCACGATCTACATTCTGGTGGTGGTGGCTGCAGTGGCTGTGCTGCTGGCCACGCTGTTTCTGCCGGTGCTTCAGGTCTCCGGCGACAGCATGAACCCGACCTTAAACGATAATGACATTATCCTGCTGGTAAAATCCGATCGTATCCAGAACGGCGAGCTGTGCGGTTTTTACTGGCAGAACAAGCTATTGCTCAAGCGCATCATCGGGCAGCCCGGTGATGTGATCGATATGGACGTGAACGGCGTGGTCTCGGTGAACGGTGAGGTGCTGGACGAACCCTATGTGGATTCGCTGACCGTGGGCGAGTGCGATATCCGGTTCCCCTATCAGGTGCCGGAAAACCGGTACTTCGTGCTGGGCGACCACCGCGCCACCTCTATCGACAGTCGCAGCAGCGTGATCGGCTGCGTGGAAAAAAATCAGATCGTGGGCAGGGTGTTCCTGCGGGTATGGCCCCTGTCCAGTTTTTCGTTGATCCATTGAACCCGGGAGGAGGCAATCAGGTATGAACGACATTTTAAAAACGTACATGGAGCGTTTCCGCGAAACCCGGCACACGCTGCGGCGCTACACTGCGTTTGTGCTGGCGCTTGCCATGATTACCACCCTGTTCGTCAACTGGCAGCTGCACGGCGTGGGCATCTCTATGACCGCGCAGTACCAGTGCGGCGAGGTAGAGCACACCCACACGGAGGCTTGCTACGAGAAGGTGCTGACCTGCGGTTATGAGGAAGGCGACCTTGAAAACGCAGCCGAAGTGGCTGCCGAGGCCAGCCAGCCCAGCGCCGAGGAAGAGATCATGCCGCTGGAGCTGGAGCCGCAGATCGATTTTGTGCCCCACGAGCACACTGCAGACTGCTACACCGAGGTGCCGACCCTGACCTGCCTGGAGGAAGAGCATATCCACGGCGACGACTGCTTCGACCCCGAGGACGGCAGCCTGATCTGCGAAAAATTTGAGCATACCCACGACGAAAGCTGCCACACCACCAGCTACGAGCTGACCTGCGGACTGGAAGAGGGCGAGCTTGTGGAGCAGGTAGTGGAGCCCACCCAGAGCGCCGAGCTGGCGGCCATGGCTATGGCTGAGCCCGTGGCGCTGGAGCCGGTAGTGGACACCGTGCAGCCCATCTACCACCACCACACCGACGCCTGCTATGAGGAAGTGCTCACCTGCCCCCTGCCGGAGCATCACCACACCGTAGCCTGCCTGAGCGACACCTCCGCCACCGAGACCCCCGAGGAGTGGCAGGCCGCCAACGCCGAGGCCGTGATGACCGGCGAATGGAACGAGGATCTGCTCAGCGTGGCAAAGACCCAGCTGGGCTACGAGCAGAGCGAGAAAAACTTCGAGATCGACCCGGCGGACGGCGTGACCCTGCGCTACTACACCCGCTACGGCGATTCCTACAATAACCCCTACGGCAAGTGGGACGTGATGTTCCTCTCCTACTGCTTGAAATACGCCGGCATCCCCCAAAGCGCCATCCCGCAGGAGGCCAGCGCGCTTGCCCTGCGCAGCGCCATGAGCGGCATGAACTGGCTGCTGGAGGAGGACGGCAGTGCCGCCCAGCCCGGCGATATCGTTATTTATAATAAGTATGTCACCCGCACCGTGGCTGTGGACAGCAGCGCCGATGGTGTGGAGGCGGATCTGGACGACCTGTTCAGCGTGGACGCTGAGCCTGCCGGCACCATGGACGATTCCTTCAGCGCAGCCACTGAGCCTGCCGACGCCATGGATGATGCTTTCAGCGTGAGCGCCGAGTTCGAAAACAGCGCAGAGCTTGCAGGATCCGACGCTTCTGCGCCGGATATCGCCCCCACCACCGGCACACAGGACAGCGTGCTTACCCCCGACACCGTTGACCCGCAGCCGGAGCAGCCCGCCGAGAAGCCGGTGTACAGCGCCGACACCGCTGCCCCCAGCGTGGTATCCCCTGCTGCCGAGCCGCAGATCACCACCGTGACCGACGCTCTGCCCGTGGAGACCGTGGGCATTGTCAGCGAGGTGGACAGCGATGCCGGCACGCTGACCATTATTTCCGGCGATGTGGACGGCAAGGTTGCCGAGGTAATACTGCTTGATGCTGATGTACTGGCCGTGGTGGATGTTGCCGCCGCCCAGTACGCCAGCCAGATGCCCACCATCTCCGCCAGCGGCCCGAACCGCGCGCCTGCACTGGCGGCGGGGACGACCCCGCTTCCGACCGCAGATACCTACGATTTCACGGAGAATATCACCTCTGCAAAATTGCAGTATCGCGGAAGTGCAGGGGAGCAATGGCAGGATATTCAGGACAATTCCGATGTCGATGAATACGATCAAATTCAGGCTGTTCTGGAATACACATTGCCTCCCCGCACGTTGTCTTCTTCTCTAAACACCATTGTGTATCCTTTGCCGGAGGCTTTAAAAAATTTCACGGAAGACGGTATTGTCTATAATTCTAACAAAGAAGCTGTTGGTGTTGGCAAAGTAGAAAATGGTTCTGTTTCCATTACTTTCTACGATACGTATGTACAAAAAAATGCTGACGGTTCTGAGATTAGCGGTTCTCTGGCTTTCGATGGTGAAGCCAAAGAAATGAACATACAGCATGATACGGAAACCATAATCAACTTCAACAAAAGTCATTCCGGCAAGATCACCATCAAGAAAGATTACAACAAAAAAGGTGATCTTCACACCTCTAAGCAAACCAGCGATTATGACCTTGAAAAGGGTGCTGTAAAATATACCGTAAAGGTATGGAGCACCTACGGCACAGCCGATCATCCCATTCAATTGGAAGATATCATGACCGATATCAAGCTGGACCTGACGCAGAGCATCACAGTCGTAAAGAAAGACGGCAGTTCTGCCCGTATCGACAATCTCACTTATGAAACTGATGACAAGGGCTTTACCGGCACATTGCCTGCTCTTGGCGCAGATGAGTATTACGAACTGACCTATTGGGGTGTGCTTCCTTCTGACCTAAAGGGTGGCAATGTTACCACGACGAACAAGATCCATGTCGAATCGAAAAATTCCGATGGTGCAAAGATCGAGAGTGACGCTTCGGTAGACTTCAGCTTTAACACCGTGAAGAAGCAAGGTGTCAAAAACAGCGATGGAACCATCACTTGGACCATCACGCTGAACGAAAATCACGCCGAGATGAATGGTTGGACGTTGAGCGATGAGTTGAACGGCAACGCCTACACCGGCACTGTTACAATTACTCCCTCTGCAGGCACTTCGTTTACCGCAGCTCTTCCTTACAAATTTGGTTCTGACCCCGCTGATACGAATACTACCGCAAGCTACACCATCACCTACAACACCACGGACGATCACCCCTATAACACTTCGCAGGTCAAGAACAAGGTGACCCTGAAGGACGATAAGGACAACGAAAAGGGTTCTTCCGAATACGGTGTTGAGGTTGGCAGCAAGGACGCCTGTTTCAAGACCGGTACCGGTGTTACCGATAATGGCGATGGCACTTTGACCCTTAACTGGGAAGTTGAATTGATTATCGACAAGGATTATCCTGCCGGTGGATGGAAATGGTGTGATTATGCTTCCTATTACAGCGTGTGTGCACAGTATTTCACGCCTGCGCAGCGTAAAGCGCTGTATGATGAATTGACTCGTGTTCTCGGTCACTCTGATTATACTGTTACCGACGGTTATAATCCGAAAGCCGATGACGGCACCGGAAACTGGGGTTCGATTGGCATCGTTGGAAACCAGCCTTTGCAAAAAGATACCGTTTTGAAATTCAGTTTTTCTACTACAGCTAAGTGTCCCAGTACCAAAACTGATTTCAAGAACCACTGTGCCTTCAATAATACTGCTTTTGAAGGCACAAACACCTACAAACCAAGCGGCAATGCAATCGTAAAGAAGCTTGATAACCGCACCAATTCCGAGACCAACAGCAGCCATGACTACCATGATATCAATGGCAAACCAGCGTGGAAGATCGAAGTTACTTTGACCGAAGCCTTTAAGGCTGCCGAAAGTGGACTTGAGCACATTGTGATCACCGATACGCTTCCAGCCGGTATAAAGATTTCGGACATTGATATCAAAACCAACAATTACTGGGGTAAGAACGGCGAAGAGAAAAACGACAGTGTATGGAATCTTCACACATGGATCAACAACGATGCATCAGGAGGTGCCACTGGTGTGCATGGTCCCGACATTCCCGTTACAACCACAACTGTCGGTGATCATCAGGTTGTTACACTGCGTATTCCCCTGCGGCTCTTGCAATGTCTCGCAGTAGATGAAAAAATCAATATTTATGTAACCACCGACATTACGGATAATCCCGCCAACTGGGTGAGCACGCAAAAAAACTTTACCAACGAAGTCAATGTGACCGACAGCACCAATAAGGATTGGGGTACAGCCTCGCAGACGCAGGAGATCACTTACAACAGCCTGCGCGATGCCGTGCAAAAGAGCGGTAGACAGGTTGACGTAGGTGAAGCTGCCGATACAGTGGAGTATACGGTTATTGTCAATCCCGATGGTCAAACAATTCTGGGCAACCCTGACATCAAGCTGACACTTGTTGATGACCTTGCGTACACTTATGACCCTTGGCATAACAATATGCTCATCACGCTCAAACCTTCCAGTGTTGCCGTGTATGAATACGATAAAGCTACCAATGCCCTTGGAAGCCCGCTAACCGTTTCAGAGTATTCGTATCTATACGAAACCATCGGTTATGGCTCCGGCAGCGGCAATGAAAATCGCATCAACCGCCTGACCTTCACCTTGCCAAACGCAAAACCGCTTGCAGTGGTTTATCGTTACCTTTCTAATGCTTCTCACGACATCACTTTGAATAACACCGCAACCTTGTTGGCACAAGACAAAAAAATCACCTCTGTTACGGATAGCCAATCCGTTAAAATCACTTCCAGCAGTTGGAACGCCAATGCCAAAGAGGGCGTATACGCCTACAAGGTGGATAAAGACAATAACGGTCTGTATCTGTCCGGTGCAAAGTTCAGTTTTTATGCGTGGGACAGCACCAAAAACGATTGGTCTTTGATGAGCGACGAAATCGTCACGGATGAACAAGGTGCATTGGTTAACACTGCCGGGAAGAATTTGTCCGCGATCATGAACAGCCAAAAAGTTCAACTCCGCAATCAGGCATTCAAGCTTGTGGAAACACAGGCTCCTGCCGGTTATATCTTTGATCCCAACAATGCCTATTACTTCTATATTCCGGATAGTGATGTAACTACCTATCCGAAGAAGCTCCCCTCTGACCTGAGCGCTTATCATGTAACATCTGCCGGAGGATACCTCTATCTTACCAATGAGAAAGAGCAAACTCAGGATTACGAACTCCCCTCTACCGGTGGCACCGGTACACTACCGTTTACAGCCGTGGGCGGCACGATGATGCTGACCGCGCTGGTATATAGCTTTATCCACCATAAGCGCAGACGCGAAGGGAGGGCAGATGACTAAACTGTACTTTCCTGCCGGCTGGCCGGGGCTTGTGCCCCGACCGTCCCGCGCAAAGTTTACGCGATAAACCGAACAAAAACAGCCCCTCCCCCCTGCACAAAAATACAGGGGGCGGCAAGGGGCAAAAAAGAAAGGGGCTTTTTCCATGAAAAAAGCAATGAAGAAACTCATGGCTGTACTTCTGGCAGTTGCCATGGTGTGCGCCATGGCGATCCCGGCGTGGGCAGATAGTGCTTCCGGTGCTGCTGGCACTAGCACCACTTACACTATTACCATCAGCAATCCCGTTGGCACTTATGAAGCTTATCAGATTTTCTCCGGTGATCTTCATGGTAATGTTCTGTCTAACATTGCTTGGGGTACTGGTGTCACCACTGCTGGTCAGACTGCTCTCGGTTCTGCTAAAGACAAAGCTGCCACCCTCACCAATGAGACTGACGCCAAGAATTTTGCTGCAGAAGTAAGCAGCTACCTTGCTGCGCCTTCCGGCAGTTACGCTACTGGCCAGATCACCGGTCTGGCTGCCGGTTATTATCTGGTCAAGAATAGTTCCGTAGGCACTGGTGAGACCTACACCAGCTTCATTCTGGAAGTTGTTAAAGACGTTACGGTTTCCCCGAAGGGTGATAAGCCCACTCTGGAAAAGAAAGTCAAGGATGCCAACGACACTGACGGCACTATCTCCAACTGGCAGGACAGCGCTGACCATGACATCGGCGATGCTGTTCCTTTTAAGCTGACTGCTAAGATTGCAAGCAACTTTGATGATTATTCCACTTATAAATTTGTATTCCACGACGAACAGTCTGAAGGTCTGACCTTTAATCCCGATACTGTTGAGGTTACTGTTGGCGGCAACAAGCTGACCACTGGCTACACTGTTGATAACAACCCGGACGATGGCTGCACGTTCCATGTTGTGATTGAAAATCTGAAAGGAATGACCGGTGCAGTTGCAGGCGCTGAGGTCGTTGTTGAGTACACGTCCACGCTGAACGAGAAGGCTAAGATTGGCTCCGAGGGCAACCCCAACGAGGCACATCTGGAGTACTCTAACAACCCCCACGAAACGAACAGCACTACCACCACTCCCAAGGATAAGGTCACTGTTTTCACCTTTAAGGTCGTTGCAAACAAAACCAATGGCGCCGATAATCAGCCTTTGAAAGGCGCTGCTTTTGCGCTGTATAAGAAGGGTTCCGATTCCGTTTGGAAGCTGGTCAGCCTGAACAATGCTGAAGGAACCGAAGGTAATTATACCATTGTAAATTCTAATAAGACCACGTTTGAATGGGTCGGTCTGGATGACGGCGAGTATATGATCAAGGAGATCATTACCCCCGCTGGCTTTAACACCATCGCCGACCAGACCTTCACGGTCACTGCTACACATGACATCACCTCTACTAATCCTCAGCTGACTGCTCTGTCTGGTAACAAGACCTCTGGCGAAATCACCTTTACATCTGATAATACCGCTGGCTCTCTGTCTACCACCATCGTCAACAACGCCGGCACTACCCTGCCCGGCACCGGCGGCATCGGCACCACCATCTTCTACATTGTCGGCGGCGGCCTGATGGTTGCAGCAGCCATTCTGCTGGTTACCAAAAAGCGCATGGAGAACCGCTAAGCTCTCCGTTTTCCCCGCGCGGTGCAGGGCCGCAAGGCCCGTAGCTGCGCACAGTATCCTGTAACTATAACGTTAGGGAGTAGCCCATGAAAAAGAACAAAAGCACCCTTATACTGATCCTCGTCTTTTTCGTGGGTCTATCCGTGATGTTATACCCCACCCTCAGCGATTACGTCAACCAGCGCAACCAGTCCCGCGCGGTGGCAAACTACGCCCAGAGCGTGGACACCATGACCGATGCGGACTACAGCGCCTACTTTGACGCCGCCGATGCCTTTAACGCGCAGGTGGCCGCCAACGAAAACGCCCTCTACCGCCCGGACCAGCTTTCCGGTTACTACGACACGCTGGATATTACCGGCACGGGCATTATGGGCTACATCACCATTGCCAAAATAGGCGTGGAGCTGCCCATCTACCACGGCACAAGCGACAGCGTGCTGCAGATCGCCGCAGGCCATTTGGAGGGCACCAGCCTGCCGGTGGGCGGCGCTTCTACCCACGCGGTCATCTCGGCACACCGCGGCCTGCCCAGCGCCAAGCTGTTTACCAACCTCGACCAGCTGGAAGTGGGCGATACCTTTACCATCACCGTGCTGGACCGGGTGCTGACCTACGAGGTGGATAAGATCACCATTGTGCTGCCCACCCAGACCGACGATCTGCTGGTAGCCGACGGCAAGGACTACGTTACCCTGATGACCTGCACCCCCTACGGCATCAACACCCACCGCCTGCTGGTACGCAGCCGCCGCGTGGAGACCCCGGACCAGTTCAAGCGCATCCGCGTTACCGCCGAGGCCCTTAAAATTGATCCTATCATCGTTGCGCCCGTTATGGCGCTGCCCATGCTGCTGATCTTGCTGATCGGTATGCTGCTTTCCACACGCAAACGCAAGAAAACGAGAGGTGAAGAACATGAAAAGCATTGATCTGCGTCATCGTCTGGCGGCCGTACTGCTGGCTGTGTGCCTTGTGGTATGCTGCGCATTGCCGACGTTTGCCACCAGTGCCAACCTTGCAACGGGGCGGCTGGGCTCGCTCCACGTCCGCCTGTACGACACCCACAACGCTGTGCCCCTGCGCGGCGGCGAGCTGACCCTGTATCAGGTGGCCGCCGTCAAGCGCACGAACGGCGACCTTTCCTACGCCTATACCGGCGATTTTACGGGCTGCGGCGTGCCGCTGGGCGATTTTTCGGACAGCACACTGGCTGACCAGCTGGCAAAGTATCTGCCCGTAGCGCCCGCCGTTGCTGCCCAGCAGAACGTGACGGAGGAGGGCTATGCCGACTTTACCAAACTGCCGCAGGGGCTGTATCTGGTGGTGCAGACGCAGGCCTCCCACGGCTACGAGGCCATCAAGCCCTTCCTTGTGTCCATTCCCCTGCCGGACGGCGACAGCTGGATCTACGATGTGGACGCCACCCCCAAGGTAGGTGCCACCATCCCGGATACGCCGGACACCCCGGACACGCCCGATAAGCCGGATGTTCCGGACGCCCCGGATAAGCCGGTTCTGCCCCAGACCGGACAGTTGAACTGGCCCGTGCCGGTGCTGGCCTGCTGCGGTGTACTGCTGTTTGCGGTTGGCTGGGTGCTGAACCGTCAGGGCAAAAAGGAAACCTAAGCGTATACTCCCTTTCAAACACGGCACGCTGTGCCCGCTCCCCCGCAAGGGGGAGTTTTTTTGTGGGAGCGAGGTTCCACGCAAAAGAGCCGCCGTACGGTATGTACAGCGGCTCTTGATTTATACAGCTTGTTTAAGTTTTACTGCTGCTGGGCGGCCTTTTTGGCTTCCAGAGCCAGAATGGCGTCGCGGCGGCTCAGGTTGATGCGGCCCTGCTGGTCGATGTCGGTCACCTTGACCACGATGGCATCGCCCACGGCAACCACGTCCTCTACCCGCTCCACGCGCTTGGTGTCCAGCTTGGAGATGTGCACAAGGCCTTCCTTGCCCGGGGCGATCTCCACAAAGGCACCAAAGTTCATCAGGCGGGTCACCTTGCCCTTGTAGATGGCACCGATCTCGGGGTCCTCCACAATGGTCTTGATGGTAAAGATGGCGCGCTTTGCGTCCTCCTGATCCACGGCGGAAACGAACACATGGCCGTCCTCCTGCACGTCGATCTTGCAGTTGCAGGTGGCGCAGATGTCCTGAATGACCTTGCCGCCCTTACCGATCACGTCCTTGATCTTGTCGGTGGGGATCATCATGCTGAACATCTTGGGTGCCCAGCGGCTCAGCTCTGCACGCGGCTCGGCGATCACAGGCTTGATGATCTCGTCCAGAATATACAGGCGGCCCTTGCGGCACTTCTCAAAGGCCTCGGCAATAATGTCGTAGGTCAGGCCGTCGATCTTGATATCCATCTGGATGGCGGTAATGCCCTTGCGGGTGCCGCCGACCTTAAAGTCCATATCGCCGTGGAAGTCCTCCACGCCCTGAATGTCCAGCATGGTCATCCAGCGCTCGCCCTCGGTGATCAGGCCGCAGGAAATACCGGCCACGGGGGCCTTGATGGGCACGCCTGCGTCCATCAGTGCCAGCGTAGAGCCGCAGATGGAAGCCTGAGAGGTAGAGCCGTTAGAGCTGAGCACCTCAGACACGCAGCGGATGGTGTAGGGGAACTCCTCCAAAGAGGGCAGCACCGGCACCAGAGCACGCTCGGCCAGTGCGCCATGGCCGATCTCGCGGCGGCCGGGGCTGCGCGGTGCGCGTGCCTCGCCCACGGAGTACGGCGGGAAGTTGTAGTGGTGGATATAGCGTTTGGTCTGCTCGTCGGTCAAATCGTCCATCAGCTGGTTGTCCTTAGTGCCGCCCAGCGTGCAGGTGGTAAGCACCTGCGTCTGGCCACGGGTGAACATGCCGGAGCCGTGCACGCGGGGCAGAATGCCCACCTCTGCAGCCAGCGGGCGGATCTCGTTGATGCCGCGGCCGTCCACGCGCTTGCCGTCATCCAGCAGCCAGCGGCGCACCACGAACTTCTGCATCTTGTAGCTTACCAGATCCAGATCTGCGGCGGACAGGTCGGGGTATTCCTCGGCGATCTTGTCCATGATGGGCAGCAGGGCTGCGTCACGCACGTTCTTGTCGTCGGTGTCCATGGCGGCCTTGAAGTCGTCCAAGTACTTATTCTGGATGGCGTGGAACACGTCCATGTCCAGACCTACCACCTGGAAGTCGATCTTCGGCTTGCCGCGCTCGGCCACGATCTTGTTGATGAACTCGATGATCTTCTTGATCTCAACATGTGCGGTCTTGATGGCGGTCAGCATGGTGTCCTCGTCCACCTCGTTGGCGCCGGCCTCGATCATCACGATCTTGTCCATGGTGGCGGCAACGGTCAGGGCAAGGTCGCTCATCTTGCGCTGCTCCTGCGTGGGGTTCAGCACGATCTCGCCGTCCACCAAGCCCACCTGCACGCCGCCGATGGGGCCGTTCCACGGGATATCGGACACAGCGGTCACCAGAGAAGCGCCGATCATACCGGCGATCTCGGGGCTGCAGTCCGGGTCAAGGCTCATGACGGTCATGGTAATGCACACGTCGTTGCGCATCTCCTTGGGGAACAGCGGGCGCATGGGGCGGTCCACCACGCGGCTGGTCAGGATGGCGCGCTCGCCGGGGCGGCCCTCACGGCGCATAAAGCTGCCGGGAATGCGGCCTGCGGCGTAGAGCTTTTCCTCGTACTCCACGTTCAGCGGGAAGAAATCCACGCCCTCGCGGGGCTTGGGGCTCATGACCACGTTGCACATCACGCAGGTCTCGC
>OGHE01000706.1_pt1 | contig 28055 bp, 19 predicted proteins | sample 1571431 | NCBI WGS metagenome assembly OGHE01 (sample SAMEA2581966, study PRJEB24529) | metagenome | biome: Human gut stool | place: China | collected 2011 | reverse complement strand
CCTTTAGTCGAATCGGTGTTTTTATCAGCAAAAGCGGAGAGCAAAGCGACAGCAAGGCCGCCAACACAAAATGCGGCGCGGGTGTTAGAATGAACGGCCCGGAACCATCTTTTCCGGCGTGCAGGATATTCTCGCAAAGTTTCAGCTGTGCGCAGACGGCGCAGTCTGCCCCGGTACAGTCGTGGTTGACTTCTTCCGCGCAGAATGTCAATGCACCCAAAACGGCCAGCAGGAAACCAACCAGCAGGATCCACGCAGCGCAGCGTTGTTTTGCAGTGCAGTTCATTCCATTGCCCTCCTTTCTTGAATTTGCAACTTGATTGCAAATTGGATTATAGCAAGGCAACATTGGATTGTCAAGTGGAAATTTTTGCGGACACTACGTTTATCGGAAAGTCGTTGTCAAGAGGGCTGGCACCGTCCGGCCCTCTCTCTTTTGCCAAGGTTTTCATTGCTTTTTCTTGCACCCTGCCGAAAGTGGCATGTTTTCAAAACTTTTTGTTGACACAACTCAATTTTTGTGGTAATCTATCCCAACAATTTAATATAACATATTTATCTTAGAGTTCCAGCTCGGCTCCCGAAGGAGCCGGAGCAAGTTTTTGACTTTCTTATCGCTACATAACGAACCCGAACCAAGGCCACCCCGGAAGGGATGGTCAGGTTCAGGTTGTTGTGTGGCGATTTTTTATTGCCAAATCTGGCACCGAACCTTGACAACCGCATGACCGTCTGCATGGGCTACCCGGCGATGACCCCTCACGAGGGAGAGCCGGAAAACGCCGCCGGAAGGGGGCAGGAAATCCATGCAGAGAGAACGGCTAAACGTTGATTCTTCAGTTACCAGAAAACAATGTGGTCAAATTGACCACATTGTTTTTCTGTAACGCCAGTGAAAGGAGGGTCCTCTCCATGTATGTGACAAACGAAGAATGGGAGCAGAACAATCAGGATTATTTGAAAGAATCGTATGAGGAAACGGGTTTTACCACCGGAGGATACGCTATCCGCAAACTTATCTGCGGCGGCTGCAGTCGGGTGTTCTACACCACCATCTACACCAAGAAATACTGTCACAGCTACTGGTGCGGCAATCAGGCCAACAATCGGCGGCAGCGGGAATACCGCCAAATGCGCCGTCAAGATTTAGTCTGCCAGTGCTGCGGCGAAAAATTCACGCCCAAACGCGCAGGTGCCCGTTATTGCAGCAATGCCTGTCGGCAAAAAGACTATCGAAAACGTGTTACGGATGCTGCAAGTGCTCAAAATGAGCACATCGTTTTCCGTAACGCTGCAAGGTCTGTTGAAAATCAGGTTGCCGAGATGACAACCTGATTCTATCCGTAACGGAATCAGCGGGCCAAAATGGCCCGTTGAAAAAGCCGGACGAGCTGGTGGGCAGGGATTCGCAAATCTTTGACCGCCAGCTTGCCCGGAGCAGGAGTGCAGAGGGTGCAGCCCTTTGCCCCAGTGATATGATGCTGTGCGTCATATGCTACTGGGTATTATCTGGCGCACCGCAGGCGGCAGATTCAGCAGCAAAGCTGCTGCGCACCCACCCCACCAAGACGTTGAAATGGAGGGATGTTTATCTGAAGCTGACACGACGCAATGGACGAGCCGGAACCCACGGCACCTATAACCCCAAACACAATGGCCGCAGTTTCAACCTTGCCAACAGTGAGCACATCGACCCCGAACGAGCCAAAGGCAACATCTACTGGGACTGCTTCCATGGCTTCCGTTCGGCTCTCGATCCGCAAGACCCGGACGATCTGGCAGCGACCTTCTCGGAGGTAGAACAGCAATTCTACGAGAACCGCTATTCGGAGTTCATCGAAAAGCAGAACGAGCGCAACGCCAAAATTCGGCACACGGAACGTAACCGCTCCATTCCCGACCTGCTGTCCAGCCGCAAGACCTGCCCGGAAGAGACCATTTACCAGCTTGGAACGCTGGACGAGCACGCTTCCGCAGAGGACTTGCTGAACATCGTCACCGAGTTCATTGACGAGTTCAAGGCCAAGTTTGGCGAACACGTTCATGTGCTGGACTGGGCATTGCATCTGGACGAAAGCACCCCCCATATCCACGAGCGTCATGTATTCGACTGCGAGAACCAGTACGGCTTGGAGGAAGCGGCGGCTTACTCCGGGATCGGTGTCAATAAACTGCGGTCGATGACCGATAGCGATGAATGTAAGTTCGTCCTTTGGAACGGAACCAAACGGCTGATCAAACGCCGTAAGCTGGACGAATATCTGGACAAGGCATTCTCGATCTGATGCGGTTCAAAAATTGACTGTTTGATGTTGCAGGGAGTCTTGCGTCATGGTATACTCATGGCGTAAGGCTCCTTTTCAACATTCTGTGCATGAAAAGGAGAGTCTATATGCAAAGACGTAAAGACAATAAAGGCCGTGTTTTGAAGGATGGCGAGGTCTACCGCAAGAGCGACGGGCTGTATATGTACCGTTGGACTGCGAAAAATGGAAAACGCCATACTATCTATGATGCAACCTTGGAGGGGCTGCGCGAAAAGGAAGAGAAGATCCAGCACGACTTGGCAGAAGGTATCCGCATCCCGGAGTGTGGTCTGACCCTGAACGACCTGTTTGAACTGTGGCGAAAAAACAAGGTGGGCTTGAAAGAGCATACCTTCGCCAATTACGTTTATATGTACAATCGGTTTGTTCGGGATGAGATCGGCATGATGAAGCTCAAGGACATTCGCAAGTCGGATATCCGCAGCTACTACAATGGCATCGTCCGCAACGGCAAGATGGCGTTGAACACGCTGGAAACCATTCAGAATGTTCTTCATCAGGTCTTTGCGGTGGCGGTGGACGATGAGTACATCCGTGTGAATCCCACGGATGGTGTCCTGACGGCCATTAAAGCCGCCCACCAGTACGAAACGCCCAAACGCCACGCTCTGACCCTGCCCCAGCAGCAGACATTCCTGAGTTTCATCAAGAAAACGCCGAAGTTCCAGCACTGGCTCCCGATATTCACCTTTATGCTGGGCACCGGATGCTGCATCTCGGAAACGGTTGGGATGTGCTGGAGCGACATTGACTTTGAAAATGGTTTAATTACGGTGCAGCATAATCTGGTCTACCACGACCATGAGGTTGGTGGCTACTATTTCACAGTATCTACTCCAAAAACTGCTGCCGGTAAGCGGATGATTCCTCTGTTACCTGAAGTGCGGAAGGCATTGGAACAAGAACTTGCCTATCAGCAGGAGCTGGAAGTGGAGTGCGCTGTTGATATTGATGGAATCTCGGACTTTGTGTTCCTGACACATTCGGGTCAGCCGCAGAGTCATCAGACCATCAATCGCGTTATCAAGCGTATCTATTCTGCTTACAATCTGGAAGAAGCAGAACTGGCCGAGAAAGAAAAGCGAGAACCTCAGTTGTTACCGCACTTCTCCTGCCATAATCTCTGGCACACGTTCTGCACCCGGCTGTGCGAAAAAGAGACTAACCTGAAGGTTATTCAGGATATCATGGGACATCGGAACATCAAACGGGACAAAAAGAAAGCCGCATGAGTAGGCTTATAACGGAATATAAAGCCTTTCATGCGTGTTCCTTGACCTGTCCCCACGATGAAGCCCACCGAGCAGGAGAAGAAGGCTACCGCCGAAGCTCCCGCTGCCGCGGCTGCCGTGGAGGCTGCTCCTGCCGCACCTGCTGCGGAGGAGGCTATCGACTTCTCCAAGGTGAAGATCGAACCCATCTTCACCGACATGGTGGACTTTGACACCTTTGCAAAGTCCGATTACCGCGCTGTGAAGATCCTTGCCTGTGAGGTTGTGCCCAAGTCCAAGAAGCTGCTGAAGTTTACGCTGGACGACCGTGAGCGCAAGGACCGCGTGATCCTGAGCGGCATCCACGAGTACTACGAGCCCGCTGAGCTGGTGGGCAAGACCGCTATCGCCATCGTGAACCTGCCCGCCCGCAAGATGATGGGCATTGATTCCGAGGGGATGCTCATCTCCGCTGTCCACGAGGAGGACAGCCGCGAAGGTCTGCACCTGCTGATGGTGGATCCCCACATCCCCGCAGGTGCAAAGCTGTACTGAGCCTGAGAAGCGAAGAAATCGATCAGTAACCAAGACCCGACAAACGCCCTGTAAACCTGCAGAGCGGCTGCCGGGTCTGTTGTTTTGCTCCCGGGCAAAGCCCCGCGCAGGCCCCTGTACACACAAAAATAAAATTTTTTTCTGAAAGGGTTGACATTCTGCCCATCCTATGGTATTATACTTGAGCAGTCAGCGAGAACCGCTGAAGAGCGAAAAGTAAATATCGCGGGGTGGAGCAGTCTGGTAGCTCGTCGGGCTCATAACCCGAAGGTCGTTGGTTCAAATCCGGCCCCCGCAACCACCAAGCAGGTTGAATTCTACGAATTCAACCTGCTTTTTTGCGTTCTGATATTATACGCAAAAAAGGGATACCGGAGCATCCGCAGATGCTCCGGTATCCCTTTTATACGCTGTTTCAGTGATTACTTCTTGATCTTGATGAGCTGGGCGTTCAGGCTCTCGATAAAGCCTTCCGGCATAGTGGAGACCATGCCGGCCATGGCCTCGGGGGTCATCTTCTTCATCATGGCCCACATGCCCTCGCCGGGCTTGATATCAAAGTTGCTGGCCAGCTTCACGGCCTTGGCAGCAATGGCAAAAGCTTCCTCGTTCTTGGCCAGCTCTTCCAGACTGTCCTTGACGCTGTAGTAGCCCTCGGGAAACTCCATGGGGGCGGTCAGGTCCAGACTGCCCATCTGCTTGAACCAGTTGGCAACGCCCTCCTGACGCTCATTGAACTCCGGCAGGGTGTAGCAGGCGGGCTCGGTGTCCACCTTCTCCAGCGTGATGCTGTCCTTCACGGTGTCGGCCACAGCCATCAGCACGTTGAAGCCCTCGTCCAGCGCCACATCGAACTTGAACACGCGGTGTGCGGTCTGGGTGCCCACTTCCTTACCGTTGCAGTACAGGGTCACGGTGTCCTGATTGGAGTATACCTTTACCTCGGTAGTCTCGCCGGCGCGCTGGGCGTGGCGGCGGCCTGCGATGTGCACCATGGGGTCCTTTGCCCAGTAGGCCTGATAGACATAGAAGCTGTCCTTGCGGGTCTTGCGGTCCATGGTGACCAGCCCCTTGTTGTTGCGGCCCTTCACGCCGCCCTCGCTGCGGGCAGCGCAGCCGAAGTCGAACATATTCCAGACGTGGCTTGCCCAGATCCACGGACGGTCTTCAAAGGCCTGTGCCATGTACTCGTGGTACAGGGTCTGATACTCCTCAGAGTAGTCCTTGCACTGGGGGGTGTTGCTGTGCCAGTTGATAATGCCCTCGCAGCCGTACTCGGAGATGCCAAGGCAGATATCCGGGTTTTCGGCGTGGAACTTGTCCAGCCACGGGCCGTTCTGCTCGATCTTGCCGCCGTACCAGCCAAAGTAGTGGTTGTAGCTCTCCACATCGGTAATGCGGTGCATGGGGCCGGTGGTGGGGGTCTGAGAAACGTGTGCGATGGTGGTCAGGCGGGTGGGGTCCAGCTCCTTGCACAGCTTCTGCAGGTCGTGGTGGCAGTCCACCAGCTCCTGACTGATGCCGCCGATGAGGATCTCGTTGGAGATGCCCCAGAACAGAATGGAGGGGTGGTTGTAGTTCTGCACCACCAGCTCGGTCAGCTCGCGGCGGCAGTGCTCGTGGGCGTCCTTGCCGGACTTGAACACGCTGATGAAGGGGATCTCGGCCCAGACGGCAAAGCCCAGCTCATCGCAGGCATTGTAGAAATCCTGACTGTGCTGGTAGTGGGCCAGACGGATGGTGTTGGCACCCAGCTCCTTGATGATTTGTGCGTCCTCGTAGTGGTCCTCCACGGTCAGGGCGTTGCCCTTGTAGAGCTTATCCTGATGGCGGGAAACGCCACGCAGCGGGGTGGCCTCACCGTTGATGGCAAAGCCGCCGTCCGGGGTGACGGTGTAGCTGCGCACGCCAACGTTGGCGTAGATCTCGTCGTAGGCCTCGTTGTTGCGCTGCAGGCGTGCCACCACGGTGTACAGGTTCGGCTCGTCCATGCTCCACAGCTCAGCGTCCGGCACATAGATGGTAACAGCAGTGCTGTCGGCAGGGCGCACGGCGGAGGCTACCTCGCATCCGTAGGGGTCCTCGATGCTGTACATCACGGTAAAGCTGTCGTCGGGGTTGGTGACGAAGCTTTTGAGCTCAAAGGTGGCGCCGCCGTCTGCGGTGGGCTTGGGGGTGACCATGATGCCGGGGCCGCCGTAGTAGTCCAGATCAAAGTGGGCATTGGGCACGCTGATCAGGTTCACACCGCGGTACAGGCCGCCGTAGAAGGTAAAGTCCGCAGAGGCAGGGTACATGGAGGGGGTGTCCTCGTTGCTGACCTCGATGGTCAGCTCGTTGTCGCCGTCACGGCACAGGTCGGTGATGTCAGCGCGGAAGATGGAAAAGCCACCCTCGTGGGTGGTGGCAACGGTGCCGTTCACCTTTACGGTAGCATCCAAAGCGGCTGCAAGCACCTCCACATACACTCTGCCGCCGGCCAGCGGCTGCTCGGGCTTTTTAAAGGTGCGGCTGTACACGCCGGTGGTGCGCAGGTAGCTGCCGTTGCCGTCCATGCCGTCAATGGCGTTCCATGTGTGGGGCAGGGTAACAGCCTCAGCGGCGCGCTCGCCCTTGGGAAAGGTCAGGGTCCAGTTCTCGTTCAGGGAAATGATCTCTCGCATGATTGATTCTCCTGTCTTATTTCTTGTTTTGTTTCTATCGTGATGGGTTTGGGTATCTTCTTTTACTGGTGCTATTCTAGCATGGAAAAGGCTGGAACAGATAGAACATTTTCATGCCGGAATCGTAGATTTTTTTACTTTTTCCGGTTCTCCCGGCGGTAGCGGGTGGGCGTCATGCCGAAGGTGCGCTTAAAAATTTTGGCAAAATAATTTACGTCCAGAATACCCATTTCCTCCGCTACCTCGGAGATGGAGCGGTCGGTGGTGGTCAGCAGCTGGGCGGCGCGCTTGACCCGCTGGGTGTTGATATAGTCGATCAGGGTGCTGCCGGTCTCCTGCTTGAACAAAGAGGACAGATACGATGGGCTGATGTGGCACAGCGCCGCAAGGCTTTTCAGGGTGTGCGGCTCGGAGAGGTTCAGGTTGATGTGGTTGATCACCTTCTGCACCGTGGGGGAATAGCCCTTCAGGGAGTAGCGGCGGGCGTAGGCGCAGTAGTCCCGCACCATCTGCTGTGCCATGGCGTGGATATCCTCCACCGTGTCCAGCGCCTCGATGCGGCGGGCGTAGCTGGAGGAGATCTTGTCCACATAAAAGGGATGCACCGCGTTTTGCTCAATGGCTTTGCGCAGCAGGGTGTTCATAATGATGAACTGGCTTTTTTCCCGGTAGAGGGTGCCGATGAACCGGTCGCCCAGCGAAAAGCGGCTGTACTGGCGGATGCAGAGCATGGCGGCGGTCTCGTCACCCCGGGTCACAGCCTCCAGCAGCTCGTTTTCGGTCTGGTAGCGCTGCTCGATCATGGCAACGGGGATATCCCGCTCAAAGGCAGGCTCGGTGAAATAGCGGGTGTCCGGCTGGAACATGAAGGGCAGAAACTCCTTCACGGTCTGGGTGCGCAGCTCCTGCTGCCCCATCAGCACGGAGACCACGGCGCAGATGGCGGCAACAAAATCGTCGCCGGAAAGGGTGTGGACGCCGTTGTAGTATTCCTGTACAGCTTCGTCCCCGGCTTTGCCAAGGTATTTCTGCGCCCACCGGCGGGAGCTCTCGCTGCGGGGGCTGTCCGTCCACGGGCCGATCATGAACAAGGTGTCCTTTTCGTCCGGCACGCGGAACAGGGCAAACTTCAGCTCAAAGGTGCCCTCGGCGACCAGCAGCGTCTGCTCCGGGGTGTGCTTCAGCAGGGTATAGCCGAACTCCTGCCAGTCAAATTCCGGGTCCAGCGCCTTGCGCAGGCCGTAATCAAAATTTTCCAGCCCTGCAAAGGGCGAGGCCACCCGGCAGGCGTGGATATTGTAAACAGCAGCAAGTTTGCCAAGCACCTGTAATGCATCTACGTTCATGGTCTGTTCCTTTCCTGTGCGGCGGTTCGTACAGGTTCAGTATACTGTCTTTTTCCGGCGAGAACAAGCACCCCACCGGGCACATTTCTGTGTTCCGGCAGAGTGCCTGTTCTACGCAACTGAGGTAAATAGTAAGGAGGTGGAGAATGTCTTATTCGGTCTTGCCCTCACGGCGTGCAGCCAGCGTGGCAATATTCTCTTCCACGCGGGTCTTGTTCAGCGGGTAGAGGAAGACCAGGATCAGTGCCAGCGCCACGAAGCCTGCAAAGGGAGCCAGACAGGAAAGATTGAAGATCTTGGAAGTGACGGCGGGGTCGAAGGCGGTGGCCTCGGAGTAGCCGATCATGGTCAGCAGGCCGCCGATGAGGCCGGAGGATATGGCCTGACCCAGCTTACGGGCGAAGGAGTAGACGGAGTACACGGTGCCGTCCTCACGCACGCCGGTGCGCACCTCGGTATCATCGATAACGTCGGTGATCATAGCCCAGACCACGGTGTTGAAGTAGCCCATGCTGATGGTAGCTATAGCGGCAAAGGCAACGTAGACGAAGGGGTTTGCCGGGCGCAGGAAGAAGCACAGCAGGTAAGCAGCAGCGCCCACGATGGCGCCGGCGGTGGCCAGCTCCTTTTTGCCGAACTTCTGAGAGAGCTTAACGGCGGTGGGTGCGCAGATGAGCAGGGTGCCTGTCATGCCCACCAGACTGGACAGAGACTGTGCGGCAGCGCTGCCGTAGTAGTTGGGGTACACATAGCTGCTCATGCCGCTCATGGTCAGCTGAGAGAGCAGCAGCATCAGAGCTGCGGCGATGATGCCCATCAGGGAGCGGTTGGTGGCAATGCTCTTGATCAGCTTGCCAAAGTCTACCTTCTCATTCTTGGTGGGCAGCTGCACACGCTCCTGCACCATCTTGAAGCACAGCAGGTAGCAGAGGATGGCGCAAACGGAGAACACACCGGCGATGATGGTCATGCGGGAACCGGAGAGCATGGTCTTGCCGTCCACGGTAACGTAGGCGATCATCGGGGTGCCCACGCCGATGACAAGGCTTGCAAGGCTGGAACCGATGGTGCGCCATGTGGACAGTTCGGCACGGTCCTTGGACTCCGGAGAAACGGCAGAAGCCATGGAGCCGTAGGGGATGTTGATGGAGGTGTAGAAGATGGAGCCCCACAGGATGTAGGTGACAGCCAGCCAAGCCACCTTGAAGCCGTAAGGCATACCGGCCAGACCGGACTGGAAGATCAGGAAGGAGGCAATGGCCACAGGGCCGCACATCCGCTTGAGCCACGGGCGGAACTTGCCGTCCTTGGTGGGCTTGCAGCGGTCCACGATCTGACCCATGGTCACATCGGTAAAGGCGTCCACGATGCGGGCCGCCATCATCACGATGCCCACCACACCGGCGGAAACGCCCATCACGTCGGTGTAGAACTTCATCAGGAACAGGGACGAGAGGATGAAGGTGAAGTCGTTGCCGAAGTCACCGAACATGTAGCCCAGCTTATCCTTCATGCCGAAGGGACGCAGGGCACTCTTGTTTTCAGATGCCATAAAAATCTCCTTTTCTTCACTTCTTGTTTTGCCCCGCAGGCCGTGCAGGAGCTGAAGTCAGTATGTGTTTGTCATGCTTTTATCATACTGTTTTTGCCCCGGAAGGGTTAGAAGATTTTCAAGGTAAAAACGGTCATTTTTGCGATTTTGCACGATTGCGTCTGCATGGCATCCGGAAGATATCGTGCTTGTTGCCTACGAAAAAGCGTAAAACATTCCCGTTTTATAATAAGAACGTTCTAGCCCGGTGCGCCTTTTTTTGCTATACTTTAGGCAACGGAACGCAACTGTAACAGGAGGATGTTATGGAAAAGAATGTACTGAACACCGATCTCACCGGCAAGGTGGCTGTTGTCACCGGCGCAAGCGGCACGCTGTGCTCCATTTTTGCCAAGGCGCTGGCCCGCGCGGGCGCAAAGGTGGCGCTGCTGGGCCGCAATATGGATAAGCTCAAGGCGCTTGCGGACGAGATCGAAGCCGAGGGCGGCATTGCCAAGGGCTACACCTGCAACGTGATGAACAAAGCCAACTGCCTGCAGGTGGCCGAGGACGTGATGGCAGACTTTGGCCCCTGCGATATCCTTGTGAACGGTGCGGGCGGCAACAATGCCCGCGCCAACACGGACAAGGAATATTTTGAGATGGGCGATCTGGAAAGTGACACTGTTACCTTTTTTGATCTGGACGAGAGCGGCGTGGAGATGGTGTTCAACCTGAACTTCATCGGCACGTTGCTGCCCACGCAGGCTTTTGCACGGCAGATGGTAGGCCGCGAGGGCTGCAACATCCTGAACATTTCCAGCATGAACGCCTATCTGCCCCTGACCAAGATCCCCGCCTACTCCGGCTCCAAGGCTGCGGTGACCAACTTTACCCAGTGGCTGGCAGTGCACTTCAGCAAGGTGGGCATCCGGGTCAACGCCATCGCTCCGGGCTTTTTTGCCAGCGAGCAGAACGCAAAGCTGCTCTTCAACGAGGACGGCACCCCCACCGAGCGCACCAAAAAGATCCTTGCCGCCACCCCCATGGGCCACTTCGGTGACAGCGAGAAGGACCTTGTGGGTGCACTGCTCTTCCTGTTGAACAACGACGCGGCGGGCTTTATCACCGGCATCTGTCTGGCGGTGGACGGCGGCTTCTCGGCCTATTCCGGCGTGTAATAAGTATTTTAAAATATACAAAAACCACCCCTGTCTCCCGGCGCAGCAGCCCGGTGGGACAGGGGTGGTCTTTTTCAACGGGGTGGAACAGAAGGCTTCCCCCGACCGGGGGAAGCCTTCATGTGGAAGATATCTGGGGGTCACTTCTTCGGGTGCTTTTTGCGCCATGCCAGTGCAAGGGCAACGGCGGCGCACGCCAGCACTGCCAGCGGCCAGATGGAGGCCAGCGCCACTACAAGCTGCTGCAGGCCGTTCACAAAGCTGCTCCAGCCGGTGGTAAAGGCGGTGCCGATGCGGGAGAAAAAGCCCTCGTCCGCAGGGGTGTAGGTCTGCACTTCGTTCAGGTCGATATATACCGTGCACTGCTGCACCTGATCGCTGTACCAGTCCAGCTGGCTCTGCCAGCTTTCGATCTGGGACTGCACCTCGGTAAGGGAGTCCTCGATCTGCAGCAGGTCCGAAAGATCCTCGGCCTGTGCCTGCAGCTGCTGCAGGCGGGTGCGCTGTGCCTGCAGGTTGGCAAGCCGCGCGGACACGTCCATATACTGGGTGGTCACGTCCTCCGCCTGCTGGCTGCGGTAGGTCACGTTGCCGGCGGCGGCCACAGCGTCCAGAAAGCTCTGGTAGCTGGCCTGCGGCACCCGGTAGGTCAGGCTGACGGAGCGGCTGGAACCGGAGCGGGAGTACTCGCTGCTGGATTCCAGATAGCCGCCCGCCTCGGCAAGGGCGCTGTCCAGTGCGCTGCGGGCTGCTTCGTAGTCCTTGCTTTCCAGCGTCAGGTTTGCGGTGTAGATGATCTGGGCGCTGTCCACTGCGGGGGCAGCAGCCTCGGCGCTGCCGGTGCCGCTGTATTCAGCTTCCAAAGAGCGGTCGTCCGCCTCCAGATTGTAATTCACCGCCTCGGGGGCGCTGTCCAGCGCGGCGTGCTGCAGGTCAAGCCCGCCCGACGACACAGAGGCAGCGGAGCTGTTGGCAGCGCCCTCGGCTGCGTATAGGGCGGGCGCGCTGCTTTTGGCGCTGCCCATCCCGATGCCCAGATGCAGGGCATTGTAGCCCAGCACGCACACGGCCAGACAGGCAGCCAGCGTGCCCAGCTGCTTTACCGGGAAGTGGATGGGCTTTTTCTTCTTGGGCTGCTCAGCGGGCACGGCAGCCTGCGGGGCAGGGGCGGCCATCAGCGGCTCCGCCTTTTCCTCCGCAGTCAGGGTGTCGGTCATGGCCAGCAGCTTTGCTTTCAGATCGTCCGGGGCAGCAAGGTCATCGACCTCCATCTTGTATTCATACCACCTCATCTTCGATCTCCTCCTTCAGCATCGTATGTAACTGTGCCCGTGCGCGCCGCAGCCAGCTTAGTACCGTATTTGTGGGCACCGCCATCATCCGCCCGATCTCTGCCGCAGTGTATCCTTCGTAGTAGTGCAGATAGATGGCGTTGCGGTAGTTTTCCGGCAGGGTGCGGATGGCATCCAGCACGCTGCCGTCCTCCTGCAGAACATCGGGGGCGGGCAGGTTCTCGTCCAGCTCGGTGTCCTTCTGGCGGGCGGCGCGGGTCAGGTCCCGGCAGCGGTTGATGGCCACCCGCAGCAGCCATGCCTTGAGATGCTCCTCGCTCTCAAAGATGCCGTTGTAGTGCAGCAGCTTTTCAAATACATCCTGCACCACATCCTCAGCATCGGCTGTGCAGCGGCAATTATGCACCGCAGTGCGGTAGACGGCGTCGCTGTAGCGCTGCACCGCCAGGGTAAATACTTCATTTCTGGTCAGCTGTCCCATTGTATAAACTCTCCTTGGATGCCCGGAAGCGGGCTTCTCGATGGAATGTTTGTGGTTCTCACGGGGACGTTCACTCAATATACGGCTCAGCATTCCCGATTATTGCAGAACAAACCCCGGTTCCTTCCATTTTTTGTGTACCGGACGCGCCGGGCCGCAGGGCACGTCCGCCTTCCCCGACAAGGGTCGGATATCCTGTTGGTTTACCGGTCAGTATACCACGGAATCGCAGAAAGTAAAAGAGGGGAGGTATCCAGTATAAAAAATGAAGAATATGTTTGGAGCACTCCGCAGAGTGTGACAAACACGAATATAAATAATGATCTTTCCTCTTTATTTATAGACCCTTTGCAGCAGCGCCAGCCGCTCGGAGAGAAAGGTCTCGGCCTTGGGGTGGTGCAGCCAGCATTTGCCGTCGGTGCTGTGCACCAGCTTTTGCGCCAGCGCGGCAGGGGCCGTGTCGATGGCCATTACGTCCTGCATGGTCAATTGCAGGGAGAGCGCTGCCGGCACATCCGGCAGCGGCGGCAGCGGGTCCTCCCACACAAAGGGCGGCAGCAGCTGCACCGCCACGGTCAGGCGGGTGCACTCCTCAGTCAGCAAAAGGGCGGCGGGGGTGCCGTCCGGCTGTACCTGTAAGCTGCTGTACAAAAGCTGCATCCGGGCGGGGGAGAGCAGCCGGGTCATGCCCTCTGCCGGAGCTGCCGCAAGCTGCAGATACCCGGCGGCCTCCTCCCGGTAGATGCGCCGGGCGGGAGCCTGCAGCCCTGCGTACAGGGCGGGCAGCATAAAGCTGCCGCTTTTTTCCAGCGCCTGCTGTGCCAGCAGATAGAACTCGGTCAGCGGGTACGCAGCATCCGGCTGCGGCATCCCGAAATCCGGCCGCGATACATGACCTCCGCCCATGGGAACCTCCTTGACAAAACACGATGGTGCGATTATTCTATAAACAGAAAGGACGCTGACTGCATTGGGCCAGCTTTCCATCCCATATTAGTCAAAAAGATTGACCGCTAGTTTGGTAGACTGGGGCGGTCATTTTTATTTTAACATACTTTCCACAGTATTACAATCAAATCTCGAATTGTAAACCCTTTGCAAACTTTTCCGTTGACCTGCGGCGCGCCGGTGCGGTATACTCGGGCACGGATGCCTTACAAAACGAAAAAACAGAGGGGAAAACTGACTATGAAAGACAAAAAACTGACTACCTATCAGATGGCTGTCACCGCTGTGATGGCTGCCGTGCTGTGCGTGCTGGGCCCGCTGACCGTGCCCATCGGAGCTGTGCCCATCTCGCTGGCAAACTTTGTTATCTGCCTGACCGCATGGCTGCTGGGGCCGAAGTTCGGCACCCTGAGCGTGGTCATCTATCTGGCACTGGGTGCCATCGGCATTCCGGTGTTTTCCGGCTACGGCGCAGGTCTTGCCAAGCTGGCAGGCCCTACCGGCGGTTATCTGGTGGGTTATCTGCTGCTGGCTTTCATCGGCGGTATGTTCATTGAAAAGAGCAAGGGCAACCCGGTGGTCTCTGCTGTGGGTCTGGTGCTGGGCGATGCCGCCTGCTATGTACTGGGCACGGCATGGTTCGTGTTCCAGATGCAGTGTGAGCTGGGCTACGCGCTGACCGTTTGTGTCTACCCCTTTATTGCGCTGGATCTTGCAAAGATCGTGGTTTCCTGCATCATGGGTGCGCTGCTGCGTAAGCGCCTGACGCAGGCAGGCGTGCTGAAGCTGCAGAATGCAGTTTCGGAATGATCGCTGAGCGAAAAATTATTTTCAGATAGAATACGCCCGGAAAGTCTGCAGACTTTCCGGGCGTATTTCTTTTATTCCTGATATCCCAAAGTGGCCGCCATAACGGCCTTGATGGTGTGCATCCGGTTTTCGGCCTCGTCAAACACGATGCTCTGGGGGCCTTCGAATACCTCGTCGGTCACTTCCATGGCGTCGCGGCCAAAGCGCTCGCCCATCTCCTTGCCCACGGTGGTCTTGTGGTCGTGGTAGGCGGGCAAACAATGCATAAATACTGCATCCGGGCCTGCAATATTCATCAGATCCTGATTGATCTGGTAGGGGGCAAGATCGTGGATGCGCTCGGCCCAAACCTCTACCGGCTCGCCCATGGACACCCACACATCGGTGTACAGCACGTCTGCGCCCTTTGCGGCCTTAACGGGATCCTCTTCAAAGGAGAGGGTGGCGCCGGTCTGGGCGGCAATAGCCTGACACTGCTCCACCAGCGCGGGGTCCGGCTGGTACTTTTTGGGTGCGCAGGCGGTAAAGTGCAGGCCCATCTTGGCGCAGCCCACCATCAGGCTGTTGCCCATGTTGTAGCGGGCATCACCGAAGTAAACAAAGTGAATCCCCTTCAAGTGGCCGAAATGCTCCTGAATGGTAAGAAAATCGGCTAAGATCTGGGTGGGGTGGAACTCGTTGGTCAGGCCGTTCCACACCGGAACACCGGCGTAGTGGGCCAGCTCCTCCACGATCTGCTGGCCATAGCCACGGTACTCGATGCCGTCAAACATCCGCCCCAGCACCCGTGCAGTATCGGCGATGGACTCCTTTTTGCCGATCTGGCTGCCGGACGGGTCCAGATAGGTCACCTCCATGCCCAGATCATGGGCGGCCACCTCAAAGCTGCAGCGGGTGCGGGTGGAGGTCTTTTCAAAGATCAGAGCAATATTCTTGCCCCGCAGTTGGTCGTGCCGGATGCCGGCCTTCTTTTTGGCCTTCAGGTCGGCGGCCAGCTCCAGCAGCTGCCCGATTTCAGCAGGGGTGTAATCCAATAGCTTCAAAAAGCTGCGATTTTTCATTTCCATTGTATATTTCCCTCTCTATGCAAATATTTTTGAATATTTATTCAAGCCACGGCTCTATTATAGTACGTTGCATCGGGAAGGTCAAGAGGGAGCTTACAGCGCAAGCTCTGCCCGGCGTCCGGTGGGCTTATAGGGGGTCAGCCGGACACCGGCGTGCTCGAACATAAAGCGCGCTGCAATGCTGGAATCGCTGTCGTGGTACTTGTCGCCGTAGTACACTACCTCGGCAATGCCGGACTGGATGATGGCCTTGGTACACTCGTTGCAGGGGAACAGGGTCACATACACCCGGGCACCCTTCAGGTTGTTGTGGGCGCTGTTGAGGATGGCATTCAGCTCGGCATGGCAGACGTACATATATTTGGTCTGCAGGGGGGCACCCTCCCGCTCCCAAGGCATCTCGTCATCGCTGCAGCCCATGGGCATCCCGTTATAGCCAAGGGAAAGGATCTTGTTTTCCGGGCTTACGATGCACGCACCCACCTGACTGTTGGGGTCCTTGGAGCGCATGGCGGTAAGCAGCGCAATGCCCATAAAATATTCGTCCCAGTTGATATAATCCTCGCGTTTCATCGCGTAAAACCTCCTGCCCCTTCAAGCGGGCCTGCTGCTTGACAAACCCGGAAAAATAGACTATACTACGAATAGAAAGAGCGCTGACTGCAATGGTCAGCTCCTCGTCCGGCTAATCAGTCGTAAAGAATGACCGCTTGCTTTCTGAGGGCATGAGCGGTCATTTCTTTTTGCCGTTGGAAATCGTCCATGTGATCTCGAAGGTAATGTAGACTGCTCCGCCAAGAAGCGTGAGCAGCAGCACGACCTGTTCAAACGTCATGAAGCATCCCCCCTTTCCGCTTTGGCGTCAGGGGAAGCAAAAAGTTTTTCGTCCCCTCTGGCGCGCAGCCGGAAGGAGCTAGACCACCGATTATGCAATCAGCGCCCTTACCGCCGAAGCGGCACTTACAGCATACCACAAAACCCGCATATTTGCAACGAAAACTCCCGGTTTCGCGCCTGTACGCGCTGCCGGGAGTTCTGCTTTTTCTGCCCGTCCGTTTTACACCCAAATGTCAACTTGCACAAAACCGTGCCCGGAAGTTTGGCAGGCATTTTTGCTAAATTTTAAAACGATATATTTAAAAATCGCTTCGAGTGTGGTATTATCTTTGTAAAATATGCCACAAAAACGGAGAGAATGCTCCGTGCGGCGGAAATGAGGGAAAAACCGATATGAAATACGCAAGCAACAACATCCGCAATATTCTGATTGCCGGCCATGCCGGCAGCGGCAAGACCACGTTGACCGAAGCGCTGGTCTATTTTTCGGGCGCTGCCGAGCGTATGGGCCGGGTAGAAGACGGTACCACGATTTCGGACTTTGATCCCGAGGAAGCAAAGCGCAAGGCCAGCCTGTCGGCTTCCGTTGTGCCGGTGGAGTACGAGGGCATCAAGTACAACCTGATCGATGCACCGGGTCTGTTCGACTTTGAAGCAGGCGAGTACGAGGGCATCCGCGCCGCCGAGAGCGTGCTGGTGTGCGTGTCCGGCCGCAGCGGCGTTACCGTGGGCGCAGAAAAGGCTTTCCAGCTGGCCCGCAAGAACGGAAAGGCCACCATGGTGTTCGTGTCCAAGTGCGATCTGGAAAACGCCAACTATTTCAAGATCCTTGAGGACATGAAGATCCGCTTCGGCTCCACCGTCTGCCCCTGTGTTGTGCCCGCAAAGCTGGATGACGGCACCCCCGTGTACATCAACCTGTTCAGCCAGAAGGCCTTCAAGTACGAGAGCGGCAAGCAGATCCAGGTGGAGCTGCCGGACATCGGCCACCGCTTCCAGGGCCTGATCGAGGCTATGAGCGAGGCTATCGCGGAAACCGATGATGATCTGATGGAAAAGTTCTTCGGCGGCGAGCCCTTTACCACCGAGGAGATCGTGGAGGGGATGCGCAAGGGCGTTAAGAACGGCCTGATCACCCCCGTGTTCTGCGGCAGCGCCGTGAATATGCAGGCACTGGATATGCTGCTGTTCAATATGCACAAGCTGCTGCCCAGCCCGGAGCACGAGGCCGGGACGCTGGCCGAGGATGCAAGCGGCGAGCCGGTGGAGCTGCACTGCACCGAGGACGAGCCCACTGCCGCCTACGTCTTTAAGACCGTGGCCGACCCGTTTGTGGGTAAGCTGAGCTATCTGCGGGTCATCAGCGGCAAGGTGACCGCAGGCGAGCCGCTGACCAACGCCCGCACCGGCGAGGTGGAAAAGATCACCAAGCCCCTGACCGTTTTTGGCAAGAAGCAGATGGAGAACGACGGCATCGGTGCCGGTGATATCGGCGCAGTGGCAAAGCTGGTGAGCGCAAAGACCGGCGATACCCTGTGCGATGCAGACCGCGTGGTCAAGCTGCCCGCACCCGTGTTCCCCAAGCCCAGCCTGTTCATGGCCGTTACCGTGGCCAAGAAGGGCGACGAGGGCAAGATCTCCAGCGCACTGGCACGCCTGATGGAAGAGGATCCCACCCTGTGCTACGTCAACAACGCCGAGACCCATCAGCAGGTCATCGGCGGCTTGGGCGAGCAGCATCTGGACGTGGTCAAGGCCAAGCTGAAGAACAAGTTCGGCGTGGAGATCGGTCTGGAAGCTCCCCGCATCGCCTACCGCGAGTCCATCCGCAAGGCCTGCCAGAAGCAGGGCCGCCATAAGAAGCAGACCGGCGGCCACGGCCAGTTTGGTGATGTTATCATCAACTTCGAGCCCTGCGACAGCGAGCAGGTGGTGTTTGAGGAGAAGGTGTTCGGCGGCAGCGTGCCCAAGAACTTCTTCCCCGCTGTGGAAAAGGGCGTGCGTCTGGCAGCCGAAAAGGGCGTGCTGGCCGGTTACCCCGTGGTCGGCCTGAAGGCCACCCTGCTGGACGGCAGCTACCACCCCGTGGACAGCTCTGAAATGGCCTTTATCATGGCCGCAAAGCTGGCCTACAAGGCCGCTATGCCGGAGGCCGGCCCCGTTATTCTGGAGCCCATCCACACCCTGAAGGCCCATGTGCCCAACGATAACACCGGTGACATCATGGGCGATGTGACCAAGCGCCGCGGCCGTGTGCTGGGCATGGAGCCGGACGAGGATGGTCTGCAGACCGTCATTGCCGAGGTGCCGCTGGCAGAGCTTGCAAACTTTACCACCTTCATCCGTCAGACCACGCAGGGCCGCGGCTGGTTTACCACCGAGTTTGCCCGCTACGAGATCCTGCCCGAGATGCTGGTACCTGCCGTTGTGGAGCAGGCCAAGAAGCTGGGCAATCTGGATGAAGCCGCAGACGACTGATCCCTGAACCTTTGACCTGACATTTCCCTGAGCCCCCGCCGACACTTTTTTCCCTCTGTCGGCGGGGGCTTTTTTGCGTCTGCGGCGGGGGTTCTTTTGACAAAACTACCAAAAAAATAAACGGAAATCCGTCATCTGCACTTTTTTACCGGAAATCAGGAGAAATAGTTTACACTATGCCGGAAATGGTGGTATTATATAAAGGTATACCATGGCTTAGTGTGTGCCATGGCTGCGGGGAGGGGAAGAAATGCAGAACAGGATCTCGCGCCGTTGTTTTCTGGCAGCGGCAGCGGTCTCGGCAGCGGCACTGGCGGTGTCCGGCTGCAGTGAAAAAAAGAGCAAGCGGGAAGTAACCGATATCACGGTATGGAACTACTATAACGGCGACCAGCTGGAAAGCTTCAACCGCCTTGTGAGCACCTTCAACGAGACGGTCGGCAAGGAAAAAGGCATCCGCGTGACAGGCTCCAGTCAGGGCACGGTGAACGATCTGGAAACCAACGTGATGGATGCCGCCGAGGGCAAGGTAGGCTCTGCGGAGATGCCCACCATTTTTGCGGCCTACGCGGATACCGCTTATAAGCTGGATCAGATGGGCATGGTGGTGGACCTGAAGGACTACCTGACCGAGGACGAAAAGGATGCCTTTGTGCCCGGCTATATCACCGAAGGCGATTTTGACGGCAACGGCAGCATAAAGATCTTTCCGGTGGCAAAATCTACCGAGCTGATGTTCTTTAACGATACCGACTGGCAGCGGTTTGCAGAGGATACTTTTGTGCGTTACGGCGCCCTTTCCACCATAGAGGGCGTAACGGCGGTGGCCGAACAGTACTACAACTGGTCCGGCGGCAAGGCGCTGTTCGGCCGGGACGCGTTGGCAAACTATATGATTGTGGGCGCAAAACAGCTGGGCTGCGATATTTTTGAGGTGCACAACGGCAAAATGACCCTGCACTTTGACCATGACGTGGTGCGCAAACTGTGGGATAACTACTATGTGCCCTTTGTCAAGGGGTATTTTGCTGCCAGCGGCCGCTTCCGCAGTGATGACGTGAAAACCGGCGAATTGCTGGGCTATGTGGGTTCCTGTTCCAGCGCCACCTTCTTCCCGAAGCAGGTGATGCCGGGGGATGACCAGATCCACGATATCGAGATGAAGGTGCTGCCTGCGCCCCGGTTTGCCGGGAGCAGAAAGGTGGCGGTGCAGCAGGGCGCCGGGATGGTGGTGACCACCGGCACCGAGGCCGAGGTCAACGCCGCAGTCATTTTTTTAAAGTGGTTCACAGAGCCGCAGAATAATATCGCCTTCTCGGTGGGGTCGGGCTATCTGCCGGTGACCACCGCCGCCAACGACATGGACGCCATCCACGCAAGCGGGCTGGAACTGACCGACAACATGGAGCAGATCCTTTCCGGCGCGGTGAAAACGGTGCGCAAAAACGAGCTGTACACCCCTACGGCCTTTGCAGGCGGCAGCGCAGCCCGCAAGATACTGGAATACGGCATGGGCGATCAGGCCAGTGCCGACCGGGACACGGTGCTGGCACGCATTGCCGCAGGCCAGAGCGCCGAGGCAGCCGAGGCGGAATTTTTGACCGACGACTATTTTGAGGCGTGGTATCAGGCCACCCTTGCACAGCTGCAGCAGTACGAGGGCTGAGCGCCCGGAAAAAGACAGAAAGGAGGCAGAGTGATGCTTGACGCGTGGAAAGAGCGCCACCGACTGCGCTTGGAAAACAGACCGGAAAGAACGGTGTTCTACAATATTTTTTCTACCATGATGCTGGTACTGACAGTGGAAGTGCTGCTTGCAGTCGTAAGCATCCTTGCCACCAACGTGACCGGGCAGCTGGACGAAAACGCCAAGGATCTGCTTACTATGCGGGTGCGCAACCGCGCCAGCTATGTGCAGGAGCTGCTGCTGGGCGCGGAGGATCTTGGGCAGCTGAGCGAGCAGATCAATGCCACCACCCAGCAGATGCTGAAAAGCGGCGCGATCTCACTGGATACGCTGGATAACAGCAGCGAGCAGAGCGATGCCCTGCTGGTAGCTCTTGCCCCGGAGCTTTTAAGCACCCTGCGGGCAAAGCAGGTGACCGGTATTTTTATCATGCTGAACACCCATGATCTGGACACCTGCGAGGTGGGCAAAAAAATGCCCGGCATCCATCTGCGGGATCTGGACCCGGACGCCCGCCCCTCGGAGCGCAACAACGACCTTTTGCTGGAACGCGCCAGCGCCACGGTGGTAAAAGAGCTGGGTATCGGCACGGACAAGGGCTGGCAGCCCGCCTTCCCTTATCAGGCAGATACAAAGGGCGGCATTCTGCGCACGGTATTTCAGACCGCGTATAAGAGCGGTGCCGCGCTTTCGGCGGAGAACTATGGCCGCTGGACCACCAACTCCTATTGCTTGGCTGGGGACGACCGGCACGCCATTGCCTACTCGCGGCCGCTGATCTTGCCGGACGGTACGGTTTACGGCGTGGTGGGCGTGGAGCTGCTTACCGAGTACCTGCAAACCAAGCTGCCTTTCACAGAGCTGGACGAGGACAAGGCGGGTACCTATTTTATGGTATCCTCCACCGATGAGCTGACGGATAGCGAGATCACCCTGCGCAAAACAGTGACCTCCGGCGAGGATCTGGTAACAGCAGATGCGCCGCTGGGTATCCTGAACTGCCACCGGGATGCGGAAGGTGATGACTGGCTGGAGCTGGGCAGCAAGCGCTACTATACGGTGCTGGAACCGCTGCAGCTGTACAACCGCAACGCACCTTTTACCAACGAGCAGTGGTTTCTGGCCGGTGCGATGGAGCAGTCGGTGCTGCTGGCCTTTTCCGACCGGGTGCGCCGGGTACTGCTGACCACCATACTGGTCACGCTGGTGCTGGGCGTTTTCGGCAGCCTGCTGGTCTCAGCCAGTCTGGCCATGCCTATCAACCATTTGTACCGCGAAGTGGTGGACGCGCAGGAGAGAAAGACCTTCCCGCACCTGTCCCGCACCGGCATCCGGGAGGTGGACCGCTTTGCCGAGACCATTACCGAGCTGAACAAGGAGCTGGTGACCAATTCCACCAAGTTTTTGCGCATTATGGATATGGCCAGTGTGGAGCTGGGCGGCTACGAGCTGCGCACCGACACCGGCAGCGTGTTCGTGACCGATAATTTCTTCCCGCTGCTGGGCATGCCCGGCATCACGGGCAAGCTGCTGAGCGTGCGCCGGTTCGAGGAGGTGCTCAAGGGCATCCGGGAGAATACCCCCTGCACCCGGACCGCCGAGGGCGACGAGCTTTTGACGATCCGGCAGCCGGACGGCGTGCGGTACATCATGCTGCGCAGCACCATCGAGGGGCACGCTAAGATCGGCCTTGCCGAGGATGTGACCGCCGCCGCGCTGGAGCGGATGCGCATTGAGCACGAGCGCGATTACGATGTTCTGACCGGACTGTATAACCGGCAGGCATTCAACCGGGTGTGTGCCGCCCTGTTTGCCCAGCCGGAGCGCATGGGCGTAGCGGCGCTGATGATGATGGACCTTGATAACCTCAAGCACATCAACGACACCTACGGCCACGACTGGGGCGACCAGTACATCCGCCGCACCGGCCAGTGCCTGCGGGAGAATACCCCGGTGGAAACAGTCTGTGCCCGCCTTTCCGGCGACGAGTTCCTTGTGCTGTTTTACGGCTACCACAGCCGGGACGCAGTGCGGGAAAAGATCGAGCAGTTGAGCCGTGCCATGCAGCAAAGCGTGGCGCAGCTGCCCAGCGGCAACGCGCTGCACATCAGCCTTTCCGGCGGCATTGCGTGGTACCCGGACGATGGGCAGGACTGGGAGACCCTGAAAAAATACGCCGACTTTGCCATGTATCAGGTCAAGCACGCAAGCAAGGGCCGGGTGGAGGAGTTTGATATCGGGGTGTACAACCGCGAGGCCTACGCCGAGCGCACCCGCCGGGAGTTCCAACAGCTGCTCAGCAACGAGCAGGTGTTCTACTGCTTCCAGCCCATCTTCTCGGCGTACAACGGCAAGGTGTTTGCCTACGAGGCGCTGATGCGCTCCGACCTGCCCAACCTGCGCTCCCCGGCCACCATCATGAAGCTGGCGCGGGAGCAGGGCGCACTGTACGAGATCGAGCGTATTACCTTTACCAAGGCGCTGGAGACTTTCGACAGCCTGTGCCGGGCGGGCAGCGTGTCCGGGGATGCCATGCTCTTTGTCAACTCCATCGCAAGCACCAGCCTGACGCAGGAGGACGTCGAGTATCTGAACACCCGCTGGCACGAGCTGTGCCGCCGCGTGGTCATTGAGATCACCGAGGAAGAGGCCATCGACCACGAAGCCTTGGAGAAAAAGCGTAATGCACCGGGCTTTACCGGGATGTTTGCACTGGATGATTACGGCAGTGGCTATGCCAACGAGAACAGCCTGCTGGAGCTTGCGCCCCGCTTTATCAAGGTGGATATCGCCATCATCCGGGGCATCGATGCCTCGCCGGACAAGCAGCAGATCCTGCGGAATGTGGTGGCCTACGCCCATCCCCGCTGCATGAAGATCGTGGCCGAGGGCGTGGAGACCGCCGCGGAGCTGCGCACGGTCATCGGGCTGGGCGCAGACCTTTTGCAGGGCTGTTTTCTGGCACGCCCGGCCATTGTGCCGGAGGTGATCGCGCCGGAGGCTGCGGCTGTGATACAGGAGCAGCAGCGCCGGGAAAAAGACTAAGGCGAAAAAAACAAGCCCTCCCGGGCGCTGCTGCACCGGGAGGGTTTTGCAATGGAGGGAGAAAAATATGGTACAGGTGGATCTGATCACCGGCTTTCTGGGGGCGGGCAAGACTACTTTTTTGCGCCGCTATGTGGGGTATCTTGTCCGGCAGGGGCACAGGGTGTGCATTCTGGAAAACGATTTTGGCGCGGTGAACGTGGACGCCATGCTGGTGCAGGAGGTACTGGGCCCCGGCTGTGATGTGGAGACCATCAGCGGCGGGTGCGACTGCGACACCCACCAGCGCCGGATGCGCACCAAGCTTATTGCCATGGCCATGCGCGGCTTTGACCGGGTGGTGGTGGAGCCCAGCGGCATCTTTGATGTGGACGAGTTTTTCGATATCCTGCGGGACGACCCGCTGGACCGGTGGTATCAGCTGGGCAGCGTCATTGCCGTTGTGGACGCCTTTCTGCCGGAAACGCTTTCGCCGCAGGCAGAGTATCTGCTGGCTTCCGAGACCATGAACGCGGGCCGTGTGCTGCTGAGCCGCGCCCAGCTGGCCACCCCCGCCCAGTGTGCCGCCGCCACCGCCCACTTGGAGCGTGCGCTGGAAACCGCAAAAGCCTCCCGCCGCTTTGCGCCGGAGGAGATCCTTGCCAAGGACTGGGACGCCCTTACCGATGCCGACCTTGCCGCCCTTGCCGCCTGCGGCTACCGGCAGGCAAGCTGTGAAAAGCTGCATTTTGACGAGCACGCGGCCTTCAGCTCGCTTTGTTTTCTGGAGCTGCACCTCGCCCCGGAGCAGCTGCAGGCCGCCGCACAGCGGCTGTTTGCCGCGCCGGAGTGCGGGCGGGTGCTGCGGGTCAAGGGCTTTACGCCCGCCCCGGCGGGCGGTTGGCTGGAGCTGAACGCCACCGCCGCCGGCTGCACCCTTGCGCCTATCCCGCAGGGGCAGGAGGTGGTCATTGTCATCGGTGAGGCGCTGGATAAAGCCGCTATTGAAGCAAAACTGAAGGGGTGAACCGCAGCTTTCCCCCATGGAAGAGCAAATTGTGGAAAAACAGGAGGGACCATCATGCAGGAAGTACGCACAGCCGTCATCGGTACAGGGGTCATGGGGCGCAAGTATGCGCAGATGATCGCAGAGGGAAAGGCGGGCGCGCTGCGTCTGACCGCCGTGGTCTGCCGCAGCGCCGAAGCGCAGCAATGGGCAAAAGACACCCTGCCGGACACGGTGCGGGTGTGCCCCGGCGCAAACCAGCTGTACGACTATGCAGAGGAGTTTGACGCCGTGCTGGTGGTCACCCCGCACAAGACCCACCCGGCGCTGGTGATGCAGGCTTTTGCCCACGGAAAGCACGTTCTGTGCGACAAGCCCAGCGCAAACTCGCTGGCACCGGCGCTGGAAATGAACCGCGCCGCCGCCGAAAGCGGCCTTGTTTTTGCTATGATGTTTCATCAGCGCCGCTACAAAAAGTATATGCGGCTTAAAAAATTACTGGATGATGGGGTTCTGGGCGAGGTCAAGCGGGTGCAGCTGGAAAACAGCCGTTACTTCCGCACATGGATGTACCACCGCTCCGGCAGCTGGCGTTCCAGCTGGGCAGGGGAGGGCGGCGGCGCGCTGCTCAATCAGGGGCAGCACATTCTGGATATCTGGCAGTGGCTGTTTGGTATGCCGGAGAGTATTTATGCCGCGATACCATACGGCAAGTATAACGATTTTATGGTGGATGACGAGGCTACCCTGCTGATGGAGTACCCGCAGCAGCGCACCGCCACCTTTATCCTTTCCACCGGCGAGGGCAGCTACACCGAGCGGTTGGAGATTGTGGGCACAAAGGGCACTGCTTTGCTGGAAAAGGATACCCTCACCCTGCGCACCTACGCGCCGGACACCGAGACCTACCGCCGCACCGCCGATTGCACCGAGCGTCAGCAGCTTACCGAGACCACCGTCACCGAGCAGTTTGCGCCGCAGGCAGAGCCTTACCCGGAGATGCTGGCAAACTTTGCGGATGCCATTTTGCACGGCACGCCCCTGACCGCCCCCGGCGTGGAGGGCGTGCGGGCGCTGGAACTGACCGATGCGGCGTACCTGTCCGCATGGCTGGGCGAAAAGCTTACCCTGCCGCTGGACGCAGACCGCTTTGAACAGGAGCTGCAAAAGCATATCCGGGAGGAGCAGGCAAATGGCTAAGCTGCGGTTTATTGTGGTAGGCTCCGGCTGGCGGTCGCTGTTTTACTGGCGCATCGCGCAGGCACTGCCGGAGCGATTCGAGCTGTGCGCCATGCTTTGCCGTACCGAGGAAAAGGCGGAAAAAATGCACCGGGAGTACGGTGTGCCGGTAAGCACCTCGGTGCAGCAGTGTGTTGCCCTGCACCCGGATCTTGTGGTGGTGGCGGTGAACAAGGCATCCATCGCCGCCGTCAGCACCGAATGGCTTGCCCGGGGCTTTGCCGTGCTGTGCGAGACCCCGGCGGCGCTGGATGAGGACACCCTGCACACCCTCTGGCAGCTGCACCGGCAGGGCGCAAAGCTGCAAGTGGCGGAGCAGTACTGGCTGTACCCCACGCTGGCAAGGCGGCTGGCGGCGGTGCGCAGCGGCGCACTGGGCACGCCGCAGTTCGCCCGGCTGTCGGTGGCACACGGCTACCATGCAGTCAGTCTGGCGCGGCAGTTCCTCAACGCCGGGCAGCAGCCGGTACGGGTGACCGGCCGCAGCTGGACGGAAAAGATCATTGAAACCGATTCCCGCTGGGGTGCGGTGCACAACGGCGCGCTGGTGGAAAAGACTTTGCAGCAGCACACGCTGGAATTTGCGGGCGGCGGCACGGCGTTTCTGGATTTTAACGGCGTGCAGTACCACTCCTACCTGCGCAGCACCCATACCAGTGTGCAGGGGGAGCGCGGCGAAGTGTTCGACGACACCCTGCGCTGTCTGGACGCTGCTGGGGAGCCGGTGTGCCGTCCGCTGACCCCGCTGCCAGACCCGCTGACAACTGCCGCCGCACAGGCAGGGCTTAACGAGGACGAGACCGCCATCGCCTGTTTTCTGGACAGGATGCAGGACTATCTTGCGGGCGGGGCAGAGGTGTACCCGCTGGCAGACGCTTTGCAGGACGCCTACCTTGCCCTGTTGATGGAGCGCGCCCTTGCCGCCCCCGGGCAGCCGGTGGAAAGCACCCCGCAGCCGTGGAATACAGAAGAAAAATAAAAAAGGCTCAGAAGCACCTGTCGGCGCTTCTGAGCCTTTTCCGTGAAAACGGGACAGCGGAGCGTCCGCAGACGCTCCGCTGTCCCAAAATTATAAATGCTTTTCCGCTAAAAATGCCCAGAGCAACGCGGAGGGCATTCAAAACGTTATACCCTCAAAAGGGGCGCAGGATCACATCAGGTCGATCAGCGCCTCCACCTCGTCCATGCGGGTGGCCCAGCTGGTGGCGATGCGCACCACGGTGTGGGTGTCATCGAACTTTTCCCAGAAGCCGAACTTTGCCTTGCCTTCCAGCGCAGCCAGCTGGGCGTTTTCCAGCACAAGGAAGATCTGGTTGGTGGGAGAGTCCATAAAGAAGCGGTAGCCCTTTTCCGCAAAGCCCTTTTTCAGGCGCTCCGCCGTGTCGATGGCGTTTTTGCTGATGGAGAGATACAGCCCGTCGGTGAACAGCACGTCGAACTGGATGCCCAGCAGCCGCCCCTTTGCCAGCAGCGCGCCCTGCTGCTTGACCATGGTCATAAAGTGGGCCGGTGCGCCGTGGGGGAACACCACAGCCTCGCCGCACAGCGCACCCACCTTGGTGCCGCCGATGTAGAACACATCGGTCAGCCGGGCAAGGTCGGCCAGCGTTACGTCTGTACCCTCGGCAGCCAGACCGTAGCCCAGCCGTGCGCCGTCTAGGAACAGCGGCATTTTGTACTCCTGACACACAGTGTGCAGGGCTTCCAGCTCGGCCTTGGTGTACAGGGTGCCGTACTCGGTGGGGTGGGAGATGTACACCATGCCGGGGAACACCATGTGGTCGTGGTTGCCGTCGGCGTAGAAGGTGGCCACCAGCTCCCGCAGCTCGGCAGCATCCATCTTGCCGTTGTGCTGCGGCAGAGTGATCACCTTGTGGCCGGTGTACTCGATGGCGCCGGCCTCGTGCCCGGCCACATGGCCGGTGGCAGCGGCCACCACGCCCTGCCACCGCTGCAGCATGGACGCAATGACGATGGCGTTGCTCTGCGTACCGCCGGAAATGAACTGCACATCGGCCTCCGGGCAGGCGCAGGCAGCGCGGATCTTCTCGCGGGCGCTGGCGCAGTAGGGGTCGGTGCCGTAGCCGGAGACCTTTTCAAAGTTGGTCTCGGTCAGCTTTTGCAGAATGGCGGGGTGTGCACCCTCGCAGTAGTCGTTTTCAAAATACAGCATGGCAAAACGCTCCTCTATATATTTTATAAGAAAACAGTACCTCTATTCTACATCGCAGGGAAAAACCTGTCAAATCCAAAGCGGCGCATGGCAAGGCCGATGCACTAGCAATTCAACTTTTTAATGCAACAGCAACAACGTTGCATTGCATATCGCAAATATGCTGTTTGAATGTTGCGCTAATTTCTTGACTTGCGAT
>OGHE01000682.1_pt1 | contig 29001 bp, 9 predicted proteins | sample 1571431 | NCBI WGS metagenome assembly OGHE01 (sample SAMEA2581966, study PRJEB24529) | metagenome | biome: Human gut stool | place: China | collected 2011 | reverse complement strand
GATTAAAGCTAAAGGAAAGGTAGATAATCTAAAGATTAACATAGCTGGAAATGGAATTTATAGTATGAGCCAAAATCAAGCATACTATAATGACTTAGTGACTCAGATATTAGAGGAGCTTCAGAACAAAGGAGTTACTATAGCTGAGATTAGAAGTGGAGGTCAAACAGGTATAGATGAGGCAGGTATTATTGCAGCACAGAGGTTAGGAATACCCAGTGAAGTTCATTCTACTGCTAATTTTATGTTTAGAGATAAATCTGGAAAAGATATATCTGATGAACAGGCATTCAAGAGTAGGTTCTCATTTTCTACTCCTTCAAGACAAGAAGAAAGACCAGGTGATGCCTTTGATACTCCAATAATTTCCACTGTGGAAGAACAAGCTAAAGTAGATTTGGACTTTGACCCAAGAACAAGAAGAGACAGGGTTAGTCTGATTGCAAGATTCTTTAGCAATGAGATAGATACAGCACTGCAAGAACACAATGACACTCTTAATAAGAGAATTGCTGATGCTGAAAAAGAAGGTGATGTACTTGCTGTCAATGAATTGAAAGAAGAGTTAGCAACTCTTGATAGATTCAAGATAATCAAGTTATATACACCTGCTGGCTTATTTAGTAGAGTAAAGGATTATTTCAATAACTATATACTTGACTCTGAGGAGAATAGGATACAATCAGAACTAAATACAATCAATAGTATGAAGGGTTCTGAAAGATATAGTGATGAACAGAAGTATGAAGCTGCAAAGAAGAAAGCATTATATAAGACTAATGCTTATCAGAAAGTAGTAGATAACTTCAAACCTTTGGCTGAGGAAGCAAGTACTATACTAATAGCTACAGAGGGGATTAGGATTGACCCTAATTATATTGCCCCTAAAGATGCCAACCTTAATAATGATACTCCTGAGGGGGATAGTGCAGTAGATACACAAGCTGATGATTTTGCAAAGGATGAGGCTTTCAAGGATGGATGGATGACTAATTATAGGGAAGTAAGTTCTCATGAATCTCTAAGTCAGGAGGTTAGAAAGGTAATTAGAGAAATTCCCCAACTTGACTATAGAGGAAAGTATGATAAGGATGATTTAGGAAATCTAAGATTTCTTGATGCAGACTATGTTCATGCAACCCTTATAGACAAGCTCAGAGATATGATTACATCTGATGATATGTTACCACTTCTGGAGACTCTGGGTAATACCAAGCCTTGGACTAAGCAAATAGTCAAGAAGCTACAGGCTGAGCCTAAACTATTCAGTCAGTTCTATCAGGATTTCAGAAAAGACTTTATGCCTTACTGGATTCAGAAGAAGAAACTACAGGCTGATGGTACTTTCAAGATGGAAACTATTGCTATCAATAAGCCTGAGGGTATCTATTATCTGCTTGATGAATGGAGGGATAACTATGAGAATGGTAATCTGCTTGATGATGATAGTATCTATGATAAGAATGGAGACTTGAATCTTGAGAATGCAGAGAATGGTCTTAAATGGACTGAGGCTCTCAATAACAGGTTTACCAATCTTAGTACAGAACAAAGGTTGGAACTTTTACAAGATGAAAAGATATGGAAGACATTGAATAAGCTTCTTAATATGATTGGTATCAATGCTAATCAGGGGGTATTATTAGATGCTCTGACCAATATAAAGCAATATGAAGGTGGTATTGCAACAGACCCAATTATGTTGCTTCTTCCTCAATTAAACATCATATTCAGTGGTGTAAAGAAAGGTGAGGTTAAATCTGAAACTCTTGAAGATGGAACTGAAAAGAGAGGGGATTTGATAAATACCTTTGGTTCTGCTTACAACAGCATAGCTATGATGCTTGCAGAAGTAACAGAAGATGCCATTGAAAGTAGTGTGAGGGAAAATGATAAGTCATACTATAGCCATGTTACTCCTAACTATCTTGGTAAGTTGATTAAACAGCTTAAGAATGTTATGGGTAATGAAGCAAGGTTCAAAGAGTTTGTTGAAAATGAATTTGGACAATATGAATGGTTCTATAAGGATGGTAGATGGAGAAATGACTGGATTGAGCAACTGGTAAATAACCCTGAAATGAGAAGAGGATTGAGCCATAAGGTTCTACTTAACTCAGATAAGGTTGCATATCAGAACTGGGATGATTTGGATTACACCTTAGTATTACTGACAGAATACTTTGGAGACCCAGATAACAGTAAATCTGATATTCAATGGGCTAATTACCATGTGCCAATTCTTTCAGATAGTCCTTCTGCTGAGTTCATTAGATTCAGGAAGTATGACAATCATAGCATCATTGGAGAAGATGGTGAGTATATGAAGTATGATGATATTATCCTTGATAGGATGGTTGATTTGGTTAATCAAGAGGTAGATAGAATAGCTCTTGTAAACCAAAGGGATGTTGAATATCAAAAGGGTAATCCAAATATTGCTCCTATTGCAAACTATGATATAGTAAGGAAGAAAGATGGTACTATTAAGAGTATTGGTGGTGCTGAATTTAAGTTCCTTACAGCTCTGAATGATGTAAGATATGACAATGGTGAGACTTTCCTTGACAGGTTCCAGAGAATCCAGAATGAAGGAACTGGTGCTGAGTTAAGAGAGTTCATCAGAGAGTCAGTAAGAGAAGCTCTTGATAATGAGTTTGAACAGACTTACAGAGAATGGGCTAAAGCTGGTTTACTTGAAGAACTGCCTAATGGTAAGTACAAATATCTTGGAGTAATTGGTGTAAATGCTGGTCAAAGTTCTTATAATAGGAATACAGCAACTTCTTTGAACAATGCAAAGAAGGCTCTTGAAGGAATGTGGACTACAGAAATGGATATTCTTTTAAGGGATTACAACAATAATAATCCAGTGGATGATAGAAGGGCAACTACTCTATTTGAAAGTATCAAGGACTTGTTGAGAGAGAAGATGGTGAGAGGTGAGATTACTGCTAAGGAAATGGATAGTATCAATAGAAACTTGGTTATTAGAAATAATGCCAAAGCTAAGTTGAGAGAATACTTCTGGAATAGTAAATTTGCTACATCACAAATCATTGAACTCACTACAACTGACCTTGCTTTCTATAAGAATATAGAGGACTTCCAAAAGAGATATAAGGAAGTCCATGCTCCTGCTCTTAGACTCAATACCAACTCTAAGTATGGTAGAAAAGAAGAGAGAACTATCTATCTAAAGGATGATGAGATTGTATCTTCTGCACTTGATGATATTGCAACTGTTCTTGATGAAAGAGTCAAGAAAGGTGAGATGTCAAAGAGAGACAGGGATTTAATCTTAAATAAGTTCAGAGAGGTAAATGTGGCAGATGCTCAGGCTTACAGGTCACTAAGTTCTTACAGAGCTATACTTGATATGTCTGGTCAGTGGACAGATGATATGCAGAGAGCCTTTGATAACTTCCAAAATGGTAAGTGGGATATGGCTGATTTCAATATTATTTGGCAGACTAAGAAACCTTATGTGTACACTCAGGTGAATAATCTAAGTGGAGTCCAAGGTCATACAGGCATTAAGACACCAGTTCAGCATAAGAACTCAGAGTTCCTTCTTATGGCTATGCACCAGTTAGTTTCAGGTCCACTTGGTAAATCAGGTAAACTTGTAGCTATCAATGAGTTCATGGAAGAGAATGGAATTGATGTAGCTCAATTTGAATCAACTACTAAGGTTGGGAAACAAGGTGTAATTGATTTGAACAGTGTCAATACTAAGGAAGATGTCAAGGCTGTTCTTAAGAATGCCACTACTCAGAATGGTGTTGAGAACCCTAATGTGGTTCATAAAGTAAGCTATGAAGACTATGGTATTCAGACTGCAACTCCAGAACATGCTATTGATGCAGTTCAGTTAGTTGGTACTCAGATTAGAAAGCTGATTACAGCAGATATTAGTCCAGATGTTAAGATTGATGTGAATGGCAGAGAGATGTCTAAGCAGGAATGGTTAGATATGTACAATGCTGTTAACACTGAGAATATCATTCAGGCTTTTGCTGATGTAAATGAAATCTTCAAGGATGCCAGACAGGTTGAGAAGATTCTTCTTGAGGAATTGAGAGGTAATCAAAGATATGGAATTGACATGATTAGAGCCTGTACTCTTAATGAAAAGGGACAATTCAACATTCCATTGTTTGACCCTGTACAATCTCAGAGAGTTCAAACTTTACTTAATAGTATCATCAAGAGTAGGATTACAAAGCAGAAGATTAGAGGGGGAGCACTTATTCAAGTCTCTGACTATGGTCTTACTGATGAATTGAAGATTGTTTTTGAAGGTGAAGGAGAGAACAAGAGAATTAAATATCTCGAAGTTTATATGCCAGCATATAGTAGGAAGTTCTATGAACCTCTTATGAAGGCAGGTACTCATGAACTGGATATAAATAAGTTACCAGACAGCTTGAGAAAGTTGATTGGTTATAGAGTTCCAACTGAGGACAAATACTCAATGGCTCCTCTTTATATTAAAGGTTTCTTACCTCAGCAGAATGGCTCTGCAATTATGCTCCCAGCAGAGATTACCACCTTGAGTGGTTCTGACTTTGATGTGGATAAATTGTATATCATGTTGCCTGAGTTCGAGATAACTCCTAAGTATAATAGAAGACAGTTTGTTGATGATTTGGTTGCTCAATTGACACAAGGAAAAGCTGTGTCTCCTGAAATGTTGAAGGAGTATAGACAGAGTGTAAACAGAGCCATAGATGATGGTAGGAAAGCTCCTAAGGATAGTCAGGAATACAATCGCTCGAAGACCTATAAAGCTAACAGAGAGAAGTATAGAGTAGCTTCTGAGGATAAGATTGAGAAGATTGAATATGACTTTAGCAAGTCTCCACAAGAGAATAGTCTTGAAGCCAGAAACAATCTATTGATTGATATGATGTGGGGTGTTCTGACTAATGCTGATACTGCTTCAAAGATGCTTAACCCTGGTGGTTTTGATTATCAGAAGAAGTCTGCAAGAATAATTAACATTCTACAATCCAGTAGAGAGTCTGAACTAAGAAAGGAACTGAATATTCCTGAGAATCAAAGTACTCTTAACAAGTTAAGCAGTATGGATTTGGAACAACTTGACAAATTGGCAGAGAAGTTCAAGAAGAAACTTGACCCTCTTAACCCAAGAACTCAGGTTCAACTTCATCAGCAGAATATGACTGGTGCAGCATTGATTAGTATTTATGCCAACCATAATGCAAACCATGCTTTGATGCAACATACTAAATTAGGTCTTGATACTAAGAATGGTTCTTTCTTACTTAATGGTAAGAGACTGACTTCTCTTCATGGTCTGATGAATGACAATAAGGAGTATATCTCAAGGAATAATGCAGGTTTCCTTGCTGCATCTGTGGATAATGTGAAAGACCCTGTGCTTGCTTCATTGAATCAGAATACATTCACTGCTGATGCCTCAATGCTTTTAAGTAGGCTTGGTTATAATCCTATTGAGATTGGTTTGATTATGTCACAACCAATTGTAATGGATATTACTAATACCTATTTCAGAGAGAGTAGAGAAGGCAAAGGAAAGGACACAATCATTGATGAAGTCATTGAGAACTACAAGAAAAGGGCTGCAATGATGGAAGATGTAACCTATGACAATTATAAATCTAATAAGTTCATGGCAGATGAATTGGCAGACAATATCATTCTCCAGAAGGAAGTAGAGGAATTGAGTGATAGGACACAGACATCTGACTACAGAAAGGTTGAGTTCTATAAGAAGCAGGTGGCTGCTGGTTATTTATTTAAGAGAATAATGAGCACAGCAGATGCTTTAGGACAGTTGGTTCAAGCTACAAGAGCAGATACTCAAGGTGGTGCAGCAGGTCCTACTATTGCAGACACACAGATTAAGATACAGAAGGTTGATGACTTCCTGACTAATGTGGTTTTAAATGAAAACTCCCCTTTAACTGGTGCAGATGTTATTATGCCTTTCAGTATGAAAGGTATGGATATTGACCAGATAAGAGAGAGGTTATTAAGTTCCCCATTACCTTATTTACAGGCATTCTTTAGCCTTGGTATTGACCAGACACAAGAAATGTTCAGTAGATATTTCCCTCAATTCACTTCTTCATTCAGGGAAGTAATTGATGGTAAAGAGGGATTGAGAGGCTTAAGACAATACACTAAGACAGGCAAGTTAAATGCAAAGACACTCAATAACATCTACAATGATTTGTTAGCTTATATTATGTCCAAGACATCATTCTTTGGGCAAGAAGCTAACCTCAGAGCAGATGATAAGGTTACAACATCCAGTGATAAGAGAAGGGATTTCATCAATAATTTCCCTGATTATTTCAACAGAACATTGAGTGAACATCCTGAAATAGCTGAACTTGAGTTTGTTAAGAGATTAAGAGTAATAAGGGCTAACCAGAATAATCCTGTAGATACAGTAGTATTTAAGAATGTTGGTCAGTTAAGTCCTACTCTTAGGGAAAGATATATGAGAGACTGGCAATCATTGTTATATATGGGTCCAGAAGCTCAGGCTTTAGCTCTTAATTTATTCAGATACAGTTATTACAGAAATGGGTTTGCATTTGGACCTTCTACTTTCATTCATTTAGCACCCACTGCTATCAGACAATCTGTTCCAGAGTACATTGATACACTGAGAGGATTGTTGGAAAGTGAGGATGATTACAGTCAGTTTATTGACCAGTACATCTACAATCACTTGGATAATAGACAGTTGGTTCCTGAGGTTCCCACAGAGGCTTCCACTTCTTTTACTAATGAACAAGGTGATGCTTTGGATATGGTTAAAATAACCATTGATACTGAATCTAACAGTAGTGATAAGAAGATAATAAGGAAGAGAGAGGGGATAGGAGAGGAAACAACCTATGACTTCTTTAATTACATAGCAAGAAGATACAAGGGAGGTACAATATATTACAGGCTTACACAAGTTGATAATGTACAACCTAATGTAGCTGTGTATGAAAGGATAGACCCACTTGGATTCAAGAACAGTTTCATTGAGTATGAATATGGTAAGGATGTTACTGAAATGAAGTCAGTAATTGATAAGAATGACAGGGATTATACTCCTAATGTAAATCAGGATATAACAGCCTATCAGGAAGCTGATATTGATTATGACTCCATGCCAGAATATCTTAACTATGATTTCTCAAGTCTGACTCAAGATATTGCAAGTGAGGCTTTCAGTCAGGTGTATGGTGCTCCACTTGAAGTGAATGAAGGGAAAGCAGATGATATTAATTCTATTAGTCCTAATACTGAGTATGAGGATGCAAACAATGATAAAATCTGTGGTGCAAATACATTATATGAATTATAGATATGGCTAAGAAATGTGCAATAATTCCTCAAGTGAGGAACAGTAAAAATGAGGTAGTAAGCAGCAGGTTATTTAAAGACCTGCTGGCTTATGCCCCTAATAGACAGGAGGCAACAAGAATATACCTCATTACAAAGAGTAGTGACTTTATTACTAATTGGAATCCAAGGTTACAGATGGATGAAAATGGTGAACCTACTCTAAGCAGTCTCTTGAAGAAAACTAATCTAAGAAGTATTATTGATGAGCAGAAGATTCTAAAGAACCTTAATGAAGAGATTGGTCATTACCATAAGACAGGTAGAGCTAAGTTATATCTGAACAATGATGAAAACTATAGAATGTTAGTCCAAAAGGCTATTCAATTCAACACTCAGTCAGAGTTTAGAGAAGACTATGTTGCATCTGTTGAAAAGGTGTGGGACAATGAAAGTAATAGGGTTTATATCAGTCCTTTTGTCAGAGTAAGAAACAAGATGAACAGTCTTGAAGCTAACAATATGCAGTATAATTACACTCTTAATAATAGATTGAGAGAGATATTAGCTGCTAATGGTATTGGGATAGGTGCTCTTACAGACTTGGAACAGAGAAGAGGAGTGGCAGGAGTAACAGACTTTAGTCAAGCCAGAGATGCTGCAACAGGTATAATTGAATTGATTAGACTTGCTGATGGTATTAAAGGTGAGAGAGCATTACCAGAAGAGTTTGCTCACTTTGCTATTGAGGCAATGGGTGATAATCCTCTTATCAATAGACTGGTTAATCACTTGGCTAACAATAGTTTAGTAGGCGAGATATTAGGTGATGATTACAACACTTATGATAGCCTGTATAAAGGTGATGAATCAAAGTTAGCCAGAGAAGCTGCTGGTAAATTACTTGCTAAACACTTACTACAGTCTGAACCCATCCCTTCTTCATCTTATAAATCCCTTCTGGAGAGGTTTATCAATGCTGTAAAAAATTTCTTTAGAGGATTAGGGGCTTCACAGTTCCAAAAAGCAATGCTTGAGGCAGAAAGTAGCTTTAGCAAGCTGGCTGGTGATATTCTTACTGGACAGATGGATGAAGCTATCAGTGTTGAGAACATAGCTACTTCTGAGGCATTCTATTCTACTACTGAAAGAGTGGATAGAGATAAAACTCTCTTGAAGAAGATTATAGATAATGAGTTGAAGAGGCTTAAGATTTATGAAAAGAGAAATCCTAACAGTCAGTTTAGTGCCAACCAGAGGTTATTAATAGACAGGTTAGAGCTTGAATTAGCTGATAATAGTGAGATTGAAGGTATCTATATGTTCCTTGATAATGCACTTGAAGAGTTAAGAAAAGTAAGTAGTAGGCTTGAGGTGCTGAGAAATACTCCTGCAACCAATCTTAATGAAAGGGCTGGAGTACTCAGGGACATCAGGAACTATATGTACAGTTATAAGAGGATAGCTGATTCAGTAAGGGAGGCTCTAAGAGAGGAAGAGAAGTCCACAGACAATAGATATGGTCAAAGGGTAAGGGTTGCATTAGATAATGTCACTACAATGCTTAATGACCTTGCAGTGGACTATAATACAATCTCTATGCCTTTATTTGTTGATTTCATCAAGCCTTTTGTAGGGGATAACCTTGTGGTTCCTTTTGGAAAGTACAAAGGAAAGACTCTAAATGCAGAGGAGTTGGTTAAAGTAGCTGATGAGGATATTTCTTTCTTTGATAGATGGCTGGATAGTATGGCAGACAGCTCTGATTATATGTTGAAGATTATGGACCAAGCTGTTAAAAAGAGCAAGGAACAAGCCAGATTGAAGACTATTGATATTCAGAAGGAACTACAAGCTGCCACTATTAAACTTGAACAGGCTGGTGTGAAAGACACTGAGTGGATGTTTGAGAGAGATAGTAAAGGTAATCTGAGTGGTAATTATATCAGTGAGATAAACCATGCTCTATTCAGAGAGAGAATGAGGACTATGTTCCAAAGTCTCAATGAAAAGTATGGCAGAAACCCTGTAGGAGAGAATGCTGATAAATACAATGAAGAGAGACAGAACTGGTTCAATGCCAATATGGAGACTGTAGATGGAGTTAGACAACCTAAGAAATCCATTTATGAAAGTATGGAGTTCAGAAGGCTTAATAAAGCCCAAAGGGACTATTATACTACTGTGATGGATATTAAGGCTAAACTTGATGCTCTTCTTCCTGATAAATACACAAAGCTGAATAGTGCTGTAAAGATTAGGAAAGACTTGGTTGAGAGGGTTAAAAGCTCTGAAAGTGTGAAGTCTGGTGCTCAACAGGTTTGGGAAAGTATCAAGGATAATTTCATTAGGAGAACTGATGATACAGACTTTGGAGACAAGGCAACTGTAAAAGACTTTGAGGATAGAGAGGTACAAATGTTACCTATCTACTTTACAAAGCTCAAGAAGGGAGAAAGTGCTAATGACTTATCTACTGATATAGTAGGCACTATGACTGCTTATGCAGCAATGGCTAATGACTTTGATGAAATGAATAGGGTTATTGATGTTCTTGAAGTTGGTAGAGATATGCTGAGAGAAAGACAGGTTACTCAAACAGAAGGTGGCAAGCCTATGGTTGAGAAATTTAAGGCAGTAGGTAGAAAGGTTGAGAGTAAATTAACTAAGACAGGAGACAAGTCAAGGTTTATGGAAAGATTGAATGACTTCTTTGAAATGCAGGTATATGGAAGATACATGGCAGATGAAGGAACATTTGGTAAGACTAATATTGACAAGGGAAAGGTAGCTAACTTTATTAATAGAATGACTTCTATGAATAACTTGGCATTGAATGTCCTTTCAGGTGTTTCCAATGTGGCTACTGGTAAGGTGATGATGAGAATTGAGTCTTTCTCAGGAGAGTTCTTCAATGAAAAGAATACCCTAAGAGCTGATAGAACTTATGGTAAGGAATTACCATCATTCTTAGCTCAATTAGGTGACAGGGTAAAGACCAATAAGTTAGCTTTATGGGATGAACTATTCAATGTAATGCAGGAATATGAACAGGATACAAGAGAAGTCAACTTTGACAGGAAGACTTGGTTTAGTAGAATGTTTGGTACATCTGCTTTATTCTTCATGAATAATGCTGGTGAACACTGGATGCAGAATAGAACATCATTAGCTCTGGCTGATGCTTATAAAATGAAGGCTCCTAATGGTAAGTTAGTAAGTCTGTGGGATGCTTTTGAAGTTGTACCATTAGATAGTAGTAATAAGAAATTAGGTGCTAAATTACAGCTAAAACAGGGTTATACTAAGGCTGATGGCTCAGCTTTTACTCAAGAAGATATAATCAAGTTCAGTAGAAAGAGTGCAGCTATTAATCAAAGGATGCATGGTATTTACAATAAAGCTGATAGAAGTGCAGTACAAAGGTTGGCTATTGGTAGATTGGGTATGATGTTCAGGAAATGGATTAAACCATCATTGAATAGGAGATTCAAATCAGCCACATATAACTATGACCTTGAGGCATGGACAGAAGGTTATTATCTTACTACAGGTAGGTTCATGAATGCCCTATTCCAAGACCTAAGGAAAGCTCAATTTGATATTGCAAGTAAGTGGAATGAAATGACTCCTACAGAACAGGCAAATGTAAAGAGAGCATTAACTGAGGTAGCACACTTCCTTGCAGTAGCAGCAGCTATTGGATTGATAGAGTGGAGTGATGATAGGGATAGACCTTGGTTAGTCAAGATGATTGAATACCAATTGAGAAGGTTATATACTGAATTAGGTGCTCTTACTCCTACTCCAGAGATGGTTGGTGAAGGTTTGAGAATATTAAAGTCTCCTGCTGCTGGTGTAAATACAGTAGAAAAGACTCTTAATCTAATCAATCTGATGAATCCAATGAACTATGAAACATTCAATGGAGAAGATGCTATACTTAAGTCTGGACCTTATAAAGATAAATCTAAAGCTCAACAGAGCTTACTTAAGTCTCCTCTTGCTCCTATGTATAACACAGTTATGAGAGGTATTTATATTGAAGACCAAATACCATTTTTTAAACAATAATAATTAAAAAAAGTTATGAGTGATTTTAAAACAAGATTAGTAGAAGAACAAGTTCAACTTGAAGATAAATTAAGTAAGTTGAAAAGTTTTATTGAGAGTGACAAGTTTGAGAGTATTGATGATGCTCAAAGAGCTTTATTAAAAGTGCAAGCTAATGCAATGAGTACTTATAATCAATGTCTGAAGGAAAGACTGGAAAGGTTGTAAACAATAAAGGGGAAGTAAATTAATACTTCCCCTTTTTATTTACACCTTAATAAAAAATTTTAGCCTAATGATTAAGAATTACATCTTAATGCTTGCTCTCTTTCTTCTTGGGATACTTCATTCCACTTTTCTTCACTCCACTTCTCTTTCATACTATCTGAAAGACTACTATAATCAAGTTCTCTTCTCTTACTTCCTAAAGGTTCAACTCTATATTCAGCATTACTATATCTTCCATTATTAATGTCATGATATAATGCTGTTAGAGATGGACTGTAGTAGTTCCAGAATCTAACTTTATATATTAATGATTTGAAGAAATCAATGATATGATTAAGTAATGACTTATCATTTGAATGTTTACTCCTGTATTCATCCAGAGCCTTTTGAGATTCTACATCATCACCAAACATATATTCAGCAGCAAGTTCCATACTATCCTTGATTCTTGTTACAACAGAAGGACTACTCACATTACTTGCCATGACAAATCTTCTAAATCCTTCTGCCATATTTTCCTCAAGGTCTCTCTCACTAATATTACCATACAAGGCTTTAGCTTCTTCAAATAGTCTTGCTCTATTCTCCTCAGAAGTCATTAGCTGGAATACTACATGAAATGCTTCATGGTATGTAGTACCTTCTGCTGCAATATCAGAAAGAGTTACTACTCCTTCTTTAAATTGACCCCATGCTATAGCTCCCTTACCAGCAACTTCAATAAGACCATTACTTATTTGAATCCTTCCATCCTCACTCAATTGAGGTAGAACCTTATTAAGCCAAGATAGTTCCCTCTCTTTATCCCATATAGGTCTATCAAGTTTATCTATTTGCCTTAATTCAAATTCTACATCAAACTCTTCATCAGTCTGATTAATAGCTTGTTCTTTAGCTACTGTAGCTTGAGCACCACTTGCATCTGACTGATTAATAGTAGCAGGAATAATAGGCTTCTCAATCTTAACTGGTTCAGTAGAAGGAGTATAAAGTATAGTACTTTCTTGAGACATATCTACAACTCTCTGAGGATTACCTTCCAGTATCTTCTTTATATTGTTCTTAGCCTCAGCCTCACTATATGACAGTACAGCATTCTTTACTAAAGCAATAGTATTACCATTAGGAAATACTGCATAGAAATCATTAGATGCAACATGTGCAGGTTGATTTCCAAACCCTTTAGTAATATTAGGAACCTTAGTCATATATACCTCAACTCCATTCACCTTTCCAATAGGACTTAGATAACCTGTATGCAACTTTCCATCTCTCAAGAAGTAACCTACTTTACTATCTGACATACTATAGTCTGGCAGAACATTGTTTATAGGTTCTCTTGTTTCAAATGTACTGTTGAATATAGGTAAGCTACTATTAGTATTACTCACTTCTGGAGTAGCTATACTACCAACTAAAGGAACATTCACAGATGAATCATAGTTAAGAAGAATTCCCTTCTCCTTAGTTACTCTACTAACATTATCCTTATTGTACTCAAGTACAAAAGGTAATATAGCTAAAGTAGTGATAGGAGTATGATATTGAGACTCAAATAAGTTCTTGTAAGCACTTAGTTGCTTAGTGTAATACTGCTCCTGACTCATTGTTTGGGTGTTAGATTTATTCTTGAAATAATTAACCTTTCTACCATTCCTATCAACAAAGTCATAGAAGCTATATCTACTTGTCTTAACATCATATATCTTGAAGTTCCCATTAGCATCTACAGAGAGAATATCAACCTCACCAGCTACCCTGTTTCCATTCTCATACTTATTGAAAAGTACTATATTATTAGTAAGGAATGTTTCACCCCTTGCTTCAATATTACTCTTAATTTCAGTAAGAGAAGTAACCAAATCATTGAATGCCTGTTCAGACATATTGCTTGGTTTAACTGGCATTTCACTTGATGTGAAGAAGTTTCTGATTACACTATCTACAGAAGTACCTGCTTCTAATGCTCTTTGTGAATTAGTTCCAGACATCTTATCTCTTACTATATTCACGATAGTATCTCTACTTCTTGCATCTATCTTACCCTCAAATGCTGTAAGGTCTACACCATAATGGTTACTTAAGTTCTTAAGATAGTTATTGAACTGTGTTATATTATCTGCATTCTTTGAGAGATTAACTCTTAAATCCTGTAGAGCTTTAGTCTGTTTAGGAGACTCAATCCAATTACTTCCTAATACTGAATGTACCCTCTTATATTCATGGTATTCACCATCATCCTCAAGTATATAATAGAACTCACCATCAGTTCTTGTCTTATCAACCTTAGACTGGTTCTCTGCAATCTGGTCTATAACTTTCTTAGAGTCAGCTACAGTCTTCTTTCTATCAGCTAATTTCTGTTTGAATTTATCTGATGCAGCACCAGTCACATACTGACCTGTATTTCTGTTCAGAACCTTACCATTAGGAAGAAGGGTGATACCCCCCATCATCATAGAACCATTCTGAGCATCTCCATAATTTTCTTGTATATAAGCCATATCAAGAATAGACTCTGGGAAAGAGTTAAGAGTTCTGCCATTATTATCTCTTACAGTATTTGAAGTCAAATCTACATGATATGTAGTATTATCAAATGAAACTGTAGTTCCTGCAATAGCTCCCTCTGTACCTCCTACAGGAGTTTGTATCTTTCTACCTTCCTCAGCCTTAACTGATGCAGGGTTTAGAGCTTGCTGTAAGTTACCTTGTATATCAAAGTAATCTGTTGTAAACCAGTTACTTTTTACACTGGCATCTATTATATTGGATGTCATTACTCCAGAAGAGAGTAACATGTTATTGTAGCCTCCCTTATTAAGCATACCTAAATTCACCTGTAATGGAAGATTGAATGCCATTAAAATGTTTTGTATTTCATTGGCTACTTCCTGTGAATCTCTTGTATCAGGTTGAGTTTTAACACCCTCTCCACCTAATTCATAGAGAACATTAGGGTCCCATCTTTCAGTTAAGAATACAGTTCTTGCATCTTCTCTTCTGACTCTCTTACCATCTATTTCATCATAGATTTCATTCTTATTTGCATCTCTCTGAACCTTAGTAAACCTAATACCATTACCATTCTTACCTTGTACATAGTCAATATGAACATCACCAATATATAGACTTCTTGCCAAATCTTTTACTGCATTATTAACATCTTCCTCTGTAAAGGCATTAGCTAAAGCATCAATACTCTTCTTTATATTCTTGTATAAAGGAGTGGAATTAACAGTAACATCTTCTGGGTTATATTCACTTTCATTGAAGTGCTTAACCCTTACAGCAGCAGGACTATATTTACCAGCAGCATTAGGAATAAGGATATACATCCTACCTTCCTTTTGACTCATATCCATTGGCTTGATGATTAAATCATCACTGATTCTACCATTAGTGGATAGGATACCATTCTTTACAATACCAAAGATAGAACTTGCACTTACATTAGGTATTTCTCCCATGTTTCTTTCTTCTGTACCATAAGGTATTCTACCAACCATTATCTGAGATACTCTTGTAGTAGGAGTAGCTATAAACTTCTTATCCTTTCCAGTCTGATTAAACTCTTCTTTTACTCTTTCAATAAGACCTGATAAACCTTCATATCTATCTACTACATACTGACTTTCATCTAATGAACCAACTATTTGGTTATTTCTCTTATCTACAATAAAGATTGTATGGTCATTAAACTCAGGGTCAATCATAAAACCAAGTTCATCACCTGCCTTTAGATTACCTTCATTTACATAACTGAAAGCTCTATTATCTCTAAGATAGTTATAAAGTTCATCAAAGTTTAAGTTCTCTTTCTCAGCAACTACTACATTGAAAGGTCTGAAATCTCCATCCTTACTTGCATTGATATGTAATTCAGGAATAGTAGGTCTATAATACTGCCTCTTACCCTTTGCATCCCTATCTAATGATTGAGGAGTAGGAGCATTTTCATTGGCTTTCTTATTTTCCTCAGCTACCATTTGAGGAGTAATGTTACCTACAGGAGGTTCATAAGTATCAACTGGTCCAGCATTAACTGGTGGAACTGTAGGTGTACCACTATCTCCAGTTGTGTCTTTTGATGTAGTACCTCTTGTACCATCTGTTTTCTCAACTGGCTTTAGATATTCAACAGGGAATCTTGCTTTGAATCTCTGGTCATTATTAACCTCACTCATTGCAGATAGAAGTCCATATTGAGCCTCAGCAAAATTCATCATATTCAAATCATCTGGCAGATTTTCATCATACAGACTTTCTGGATTATTAATGAATACTGAGTTAGGATTAGCCATTTCCTCAAGATTGTTTGCATTTTCATGTTGAGTCCTAAGTAGTTCTTGTGCATTAGCTTTAGCTTCAGGAGAGATAGGTTGTCTATCTATTGCCCTGCTTACTTCACTATTATACATCTGAACTTCCTTATAGTCCTTAGCCATCTTATTACCTTCATTCTCAAGTTCATCAAGAATTTGAAGTCTTTTAGATGAATCAGGCTCATTATTCAATGCTTCTCTAAACTCATTAAGGTTAGTGGCAGCTAATGCTGCATCCTTAGTCTTAGCTATTTCCTGTCTTTCATTTTCTCTTATAATATTCTCTCTTTGTCTCTCTTGTTTTTGTGCAAGAGCTTGAGGGTTTCTAAGATAAGTATCATACTTGTCAATGAAATCAAGTCTTCTTTCAGCTATCTTATGAAGGTCATTAACCTCATCAATTATATCCTGTTTATTAGGGTCAGTCTGTAATGTCTTATCTAATAAAGAGATATAAGATTGAGCTTCCTTTGAATCAGCAAGTTCATTAATTAGTCTTACAGGAGAATAGTTCAATAAATCTGATAATCTATTAATCTTATCTTCATCACTGTCACTAATAAACTCTCTATCCATAGAGGCATCAAGTACTCCTTGAAGTCTGTCCTTTATATCTTCATGTACTGACTTAAACCTGTTTTCAAGGTTATCAATGTTTGAGAAGTAATAAGTCATTTCTTCAAGACCATCTTCATCAAAGTAATCACCAATCTTAACTTGTAAGTCCTGACTAATCTTTCTGTAATTATCTACAGCTTCCTTAGTTTCCTGAGTTTGCTTTTGAATCTGCTCAATTACTTCTTCATCAGTCATATTATCATATACTGATGTACCAGTTTCCTGATTAGTAGTAAGTTGTCTTATTTGTTCAACATCCTCAGGTCTTACATTTCCAGCCTCCTCAATTATATCATATAGGTCATTGATTCTTCCTGCCTTATCAAACATGATAACATCACTAATAAGCTGGTTGTGTTCAGCATTCTTAAACTCAAAGTTATCATTGTTATCAGCAGCTTCATCCATTTGTTTTTGGTAAGCATTATGCCTGATAGCTGATTGATAGTAATTAAGGAACTCAGGTGACTGTACTCTATTATTTAGTTGGGTTACAATAGCATCATCTTTCTCACTTCTTTCTCTTATCTCTTGTATATCTTCCTTAATACCTCCTTGAAGATATACTGGAGATTGGAAACCACCTTCACTATTCTTTGCACTTCTAAAGCCCGGAATACCAACTAAACCAGTTAAACCACCAATGAAGCCTTCTTCCCATCCTTCAACAGTGCCATAAGTTTGTTGAATAGCTTTTGCAGTAGCTTGTAGCCAGTCAATAGTTTCACTTTCTGCATCTGGGTCTATCTTGGCTCCATAGAAGTCATTAAGTTCAGAAGCATATTTATATCCTGCAACTTTACCTGCAACAGCCTGTCCCATTTCTTCATAAGGACCTTCTGCAACACCCTTACTTGCAATCTTCAAAGCATTTCTAAGTACAGAAGGTTTAGCTGCACTATAACTTACAGTACCATCCTCTGCAACTGTCTTTAGTATCTGACTACCTCTCTTAGCTGTATTATACCCACCTGCATAGAACTTACCAAACTGCCAAGCATCTGATACAGTAAGTAGTGGAATATTTAGAGCAAAGTCTATATTACCCATCTTAGCCCTATCTTCTGATAGTTTCTGTAGCCCACCTTTGTAATCAAACTTAGCATCTACTCTTGCCTGTAACATAGCTTGTCCTTCTGGAGTGAGAACTTGCTCAAAAGTATTTCCATCAGGGGAAATCTGATATTGTGCAAATTGAGGAAACTCTCTAAGCATAGCTTCTTGCTCTTGTGCTGCTACTTTAGCTTGTGCATCATCAAGTTGTTGCTTATGAAGCTCAAACCAGTCTTTACTATTCTGTATAGCCTCAATCCTTGCTTCACCTAATGCACCTGAGAAAGCACCAGTAAGTTTAAGAGTAGGCTCAGCCATCTTAAGTTTCTTAGCATCCCTTGCCAATTCATCAGTAAGCCTTACACCATCAAGGAATAAATCTCCTTCTCTGTAAGCCTGTAAAGCTGCATTAGGATTAAGAGCTTCACCTGAGGCTGTAACTGCACCTTTGAATGCTTGCCTTGCTTTATTAAGACCAAGTAATCTTGAGGTTGCACCAGCACTAATCTTACCAGAGTAGGCAGCACCAACAGCAAAACCTAAGTTCTTAAGGAACTTATCTCCAATAAAGTTAGCTGAGAATATATTCTCATACCAAGGGTCATTCTGCTCTGCATCAGTATAGTAATTAGGTAGAGCTGATTCTGACCATTCATTCACTTGCTGCATTGCATTTGAGAAGGGATTATCCCAAAAGCCTGAGAATGTTCCTGTAGCTGCTGCATTACCTAAACCTACTATAGTACCAATGATACCATCAGCAAAGGTAGTACCTGCAAGAACAGCTCCCTTAGCTAACCCAGCACCTATCTGAGCATACCAAGGCTGCAACTCACCTCTTGTATTAGCCAAGTTGTCCAATTGAGTCATAGATGTAATACCTTCATCATACATACTATCACCTACTCCAACAAAGCCTACCTCTTGAGGCACAGCTCTTTGTAAGGCACTATTAGAGACTTGCTTATAATCCTCTATATTATCAATATGAGGAACATCTCTAAGAAGTCCTTCTTGCTTTAGTGCATCTATACTTTTAAGTCCCCTTAACCCACCTACTCCTTGTGTAGATGGGTCTTGGATTTGTTGATTATTTGCCATATTCTTCTACTCTAATTTAGAATCTGTATTACTTTGTCTCTTAGCAAGTGTATTGAACTTACCATAGATATAATTCATCATTGTATTGATGTATCTTTGAGCTTCTACATCATAGCCATTCTCAAGAAGTACATTAATATTATTCATATATCCTGCCACACTTCTATCTGCATCATCTATTAGCTCAGGGTCAATAACTGCTGATTTAGTCTTACCATCCTTAGTAGCATTGATTATAAGTCCTACCTCTGGGTCATAACTTATATCATTGTCACCAGTGAAGTAATCTGAGATATTCTTTAACTTAATAGGGTCTCCCTTCCTATTATCATCAAGTTCATAAAGACCAGTTGATTCTGTAGCTGCACCTAAGGTTCTTGCATTCTCCTTTATAACTTGAGAAATTAAGTCACTCTGAGTTATATTAGGTTTATATATAAAGTCTCTTACAGCACTGCTTCTAATATCAGCTTGTAACTTCTGTTCAAGTTGGTCCATATTACCATCCTTCATATCATACTTCTTGATTATCTGTTGAAGTCTTTCTGCATGAGGTTTAACCTTATATATTCCACCACCAACATTCACACCATACTGAGTTGGATAACCCGGATTAATTCTCTCAACTTCTTCATTAATCATAGAAGGATTAGCTCTTAACTGTTGTATGAACTGTAGGTCATTATTAAGTTCAGTAGTCTTCTTGTCCCCATCTACTTTAGTTTTAGGTACTGACCTAAATACAGCAGAGGGAGTTCCTTCTGTCTTACCTTTCCTTGCAGCAGCTAACCTTTCCTGCATTGCATAATCATAAGCCTTATTAGAAAGGGTTTGATATTGAGTTTCACCTACTGCATTCCACAAGCCTTGTCTTGCATAATCATAAGCTCTATTGAGAATATTCTCATCACCCCAGCTTCTGATACCAGAACTTCCTACTGCATCTTCCACAATACCTTGAAGTATAGGAGAAGCCTCAGGATTATTCTGTACAGCCTGCATAATTTCCTCAGGTCTGAATCCCTTCTGCATGATGGTTTCATAATATTGATTACCTAAGATTGTTCTCCACTTTCTTGGGTTTTCTCTTACTTCCTTAGCTAAATTCTGTGCAGCAGTACCTACCTGTTTGGATAATAGTGCTCCAGAATAGGATTGTGGTGATAAGGCTGGATTAGCTATAAGTTCATCTAAGGAAAGTGTAGAAGCAGGTCTATCAAATAATAGTGTACTATCCTGAGCCTGTAATTTCCTCTGTTCATCTATCAACTCCTGTCTTCTCTTATAAGCCTGTTCTATAGGAACAATCTCAGAAGAGTATCTTCTTTTCATATCAATCAATCCTTGCCTACTTGCAGGAGTAAGACCTTGTTTAGCTAATGACTCAGCTTGTGCAGCCAAGTCATTAGAATATTGTTTGTATATTGCATAAGCCTGTGGGTCTGTCTGTTCATTAGCCATTCTCTCAAAGACATCTGCTTTAGTCCCTAATTCACCCATACCCTCTTGAATAGTATTGTATTCTTGAGTATATGCTTGAAGTGGTTGAAGCATTTCCTGATAAGAGAATGGTCTGAACTTAGCACCACTTACAAAACTAAAATTAGCCATAAGTCAATCCTTTCTTCTTTTTAGTTCTTACTTTACCACCTTTAGCTTTCTTAGTTCCTCCAGTGTATTCTCCTCTGGTATTCATCTTAAGAACACCTGATTTAGCTAATGTATCAAGCCAGTTAGCTTGTTCATTTTCCCATCCCATATCACCTAATCCTTGTAAGAAATTAGTTATATTAGCACTTCTTCTTGCAGCATCTTGGTCTTTAATAGCCTGTCTCATCTGAGCAGCAGTTGTAGCCTGCCCTAATCTTGCTCTCTTAGCTGCATTTCTTGACTCTGCATTAAACATTGAAGCCTTAAGTCCAGTCTCAGTATTAAACATATTAGTACCTCTATTGAATGCCTCAACTCTCTCTCTCAACTGTTGATTATATTCTTCTGCTTGTCTTGCTAAATTACCCATGTTTTGACCATAGTTATAATCAGCAGCAAGTATTCCAGCCTGAGCATTAAGCCTGTTACCACCTGAGGTATTCATTAAACCTCTTCTTGTGGCAGCAGCCTGTTGATTCATCTTATTGATATAGAAGTCCCTGTCTAAAGGTCTGTAAGATAGATAGTTTCCAATAGGAGCATATCCTACTGCCTCAGCACCTAAGTCTACTCCACCTATCATATCAGCACTACCATAGTCTGGTTTACTGAATAAATCTGATAGACTTGCTAAACCAGAGCCTATAATTGGTGCATATCTTGTCCAAATCTGCCTCTTATCATTATTACCTTCTGGAGCTATTTCACCAGTTTCTCCTGATTGAGCCATAAGAGTTTCAAGTTCCTCAACACTCATTGGGTCTTCCAAAGCTAAACCATAAGGGTTTGTATCACCACCATAAGCAAACATACTTGGGTATTCATTTCCTTCTCTATGGGCTTCCTTTCTTTCCCTTGCTTCCTCTTGGGCAGCAGCTATTCTTTCCATAGCAGCTTGTAATCCTTTAGTACTTAGAGGGTCATTAGGTCTTTCTTCACTTTCTCTTTGTGCAGATTTAGCAGCCTTAGCAAAGGTTTTACCTCTTAACTTGTATTCCTTTCTTATATCATCAGGTATTTCCATTCTATCAGAGAATACATAATCATCATAAACTACTTCACCTTGCTCAACTAAGTTAGGAGCACCTTCTGGGTCAACTCCTATTTGGATTCCTTGATAAGGATTTTCTTCATGAGAACCTCCTTCATCAATAAATGTAACTCCATTAGTAAAGTCTCCACCTTGTGTATTCAACCATCCTCCAAAAGCATTCCAATTCCTTGCATTCTGTGCAAAAGTAGCTCTCTTTCTTGTAGTAGGATTAGAGCTATTCTTTCCTCTTCTAATACATGCTTCTGTTACTTTACCTCCACAGTATTCAGTAAACTTGCCTCTGTTTTTCTTCTTGATATGAATACCACCACCATCTTTAGCTATATTAGCTGCTTGAACAGTTTGTTCAGGTTCTTGTTGGAACATTCCCTGTATTCCTTGTGTAAAGGATTGATTGAAATTGTTACCTACCACACTGTCAAACAGACTTCCACCAAAAGCCTTTAATGATGGATATTTAGCAAGAACCTTTCTTCTTACACTCTCATTACCATGTAATCCAGCTAATCTGAGTGCATCTCTTGCATCAGCTTTAGTTGGTATTGGGTAACTTCTGTGAGGTCCTGCAAAGTCTCCAGAAGGAACAGATGGATAAGGCTTTTTCTTAGAACCATAGTTCTTCTCTCTGGATAAGCCACCACCTTCTGCAAAAGCATTATATGTATTCATCTCAGGTAATGCTTGGAATGAGTTAGGAAGAGAGGTCAATCTTTGTTTAGAAATTGCACTCATCTCTTGATTATTTAAGTATCTATTATCAAACTCATAGCCTATTGCACCACTACCAAATTCAAGTGGACCACCATAAGCAGAGAAGTTTGCCAATATGTTAAAGTCATTTTGGGCATCTATAGTATTAGCTCTTTCTTCAAAAGAAGAAAGTGCTCTTTCATTGGCTTCTTTGGCTTCTCTATTCAATCTTCTGGCTTTTCTTTTAGCTTTTCTGTTACCACCAAGCCATCCTCCAATAGCACTACCAAGACCTACTACACCACCTACAATAGCTCCAATAGGACCTCCTACAGATGCTCCAGCAGCAGCTCCCTGACCAGCAGCTCCTAAAGTACCAGTCAGTCTCTGCCCAGTATTTCCTCCTCTAACATCTTTCCATGTATAGTCATCTTTAACTTTAGTCCATGAACCCCATTCACTTAGCAAATCTTCATTGGATGAAGCTCCTATTGTCATGTTCTTTTGAGCTTCAATTTGGGATTCAATTCCACTGGTATCTGCTATTTGCGCATTAGATATTCCAGTTTGTGCCATACCACCAATAGCACCTCCAATACTTCCTATAGAACTGCCAAGATTCTCCCTTTTAAAGGCATTTGAGAATTGTCCTGAGGACTGCTGCCCCCATGTTTTACCTCCATTCTCAAACATATTAGAAGGCATATTGCTTCTTCTTTTAATTTTTTTCTTAGCCATAGTATAATTAATTTTATTGCAAATGTATAAAAAGGTATTGAATAAACAAAGCCTTTAATTAAAAAAGAAAGAGTCCACAAACTAAAATGTTTATGGACTCCTATTAATTATGCAAAATAGTGAACAATAGCATCATGAAACTCTGTTCTATATGTATTAGGAGTATTCATTCCTAACTTAATATAAGCCCAAGTGTTTCTTATCCTATCTCTATTATTTACTATTGCTCTTGGTATATTAGCCCTCCACACCCTGAACTTCTTCTTTAATGGGGAGGGATGTCCAAGTATATTAGTAAGAGGGGTAGTACCATGCTGGTATTCATTCCATACATCAAGAGTATCAAAGGTTTTGTTGCTTATCAAGTTATCACCATCCCAACTATCAGCTCTGAACTCTACTGTATTGAATATCTTATCATTTGGTTCCTCAGCATTAGCTACAAAGGTAATACTGAATGGTTTATATTCACCAAAGAACATATTGTAGTCTCCAGTAAACTGTTCCCACATCTTACCATCCTTGAAGGCATAGAACTCACTACTTACATTGAACATAGCAGGAACCCTTTCATAACTCATGAATGAAGTAAACTGGTTAATCAACTCTGAATAACATAGACAGTGGTCCTTATAAGTAAAATATACATCATTATTATTCTTGTCATAGAATGACCTATAGTTGTTATAACCAACAGGTTCCCAGTCTACATGAACATTATGGGCACTAATCCACTGTCTAAATCCTAACTTATCAGATAGACTGACTATTTCTCCATTAAATAGATATAATGAATTAGTCTCATTATCTATGAAGTATAGTCCAGAAGGAGATTCTACAATAGACCACTTATTGGTGCAGCCTATAGTATTACTTATATATCTTTTACCACTTACCTTCAATCCATTAGTAATCTCAATTGGCAACCCATCAGAGGTTGGTATCTGAACTCTACTGTTGAATAAAATATTACTTAACCCCCTTCTCTGAAAACAGAATATCTCATTATTATAAGTGTTCAAGGAGGTTACTTCCCCTTTATCACCATCAAGGTCTAATGTTGTTGCAACATTAATTTTAGTCCAATTATCCACTTCATTACCAAGTATTTTTTCCTCAGTCCATGTAATACTATTAGGAAAATCATTAAGACTACTTATTTCATTCAAATATTGATAAGTGAAATAGTTATTACTCTGGGAATAAATTGGATTATAAAGATTGAATATAGAAGGAGTAATAGCTAAGTTGGTAACATTTCCTCTATTTCTATCATACCTACCATCTATATTGATATGAGTTTCACAATAAAATGATACCATTTCAACTACAGTATTCATATCCTCTAAGGTGAATGGATATGTCTTTAGACAATCATATCTTTGAAGATAGGTATCACCTTGAAGAAACTCTATTCTACCACTGTCATTAATATCAATTGGGTCTCCAGATACTATCCACCTGTTATTTAACAGAGCTTCTTCTGTTTTACCCCCAAATCTATTATCCTCATCTATAGTCTGAGTCAACTCTACAAGCCATAACCCTGAATATCCAGTACTAAAGGTACTGAATATAGCACTGCTATCTTTTGTATGGTCATGATTTGTATTACTATTAGGGATTATAACCCTATTACCATTTTGCTTGTTTAAAGCAAATACAGCATGTTTTCCAGACTTATATTTGATGCTTACAGGACTATTGGTATATCTTTCAGAATCTTTAAGATTGACAGTTCCTAATGCTGGTATAGTAATTTTATCAACAAAAGTGGTATTTTCAGACTCACCATTATATAATTGATTTATAGTTTTTATATTTTCATAACTATTAGTAACAACACCAATATCTGAACCTACACCTTCTGTTTTAGAACCAGGAGGTATTACTTTATCAACATTACCATAGTATAACAGAGACTCATCATTCCTAACTATTGAAGTAGCTGTAACTTCGTTAGAATCTACTATCTCTACATTTGATATACCAGCAGGGGGAACCCAAGATTCTGTTAATCCCAGAGTGAAATAAGTAGAATAACTTGTTCTCAAATTACCCAATTTATTTGATTTCAAATTAGAATAGGTATTACCTTCATATCTAAAATCATTAATTAATGAGCCTTGTCTTTGCCAAGGTGATACTAACCATGCCCAGTTACTCTTGTAAACTTTTTGAGTATCATTAGTTAATAAGGGGATTCCCATCCAATGATACCCAGAAGAAAGAAGTCTACCTCCTTTATTTGTTGAAAAAACAGTTTGTCTTTCATACTGTGGGAACTTATTATAAAATCCATAATCTAAAGTAGGTTGAACTCCTGTACTCTCTGCAAGAACAGACCTATAAGATATACCAGAATGTAATGCAATAGAGCCTATAAATTGGCAGCCTAAGTTAATATTTGCTGTATTTATATCTCCAAATTCTATATCAGGAGAATGAAATGTAAGAATACTACTATCTACTAAATAGTCATTTACTTCTGTACTACCTTCTGCTAATGTCTTTAAAGTTTCTACCCCTATCTCAGTAGTCCTATCAGGATATACAGGATTGATACTATCATAATCAACATATTGAGCATAAGTTCCATTATTTGCCTTCACATCATCAGAATCATCTCTATTAGCTTCATCAACAAAAGGTCTAAAAAACCAAGATGATACTGCATAAGGACTATTAGATTCTCTATCTAAATTTGTCCATAGAGTAGGACATACTACGCCTTGACACAATATAGTTCTATCACTATTTGTGGGAACTACTATCATTCCTCTTGCCTTTATATAACCAAGAGCTTTAGCTTCATCAAGTACACTCTTTGGTATAGTATAGTAAGGTTTTACCAAACTTAATTTAACAGTACCAGATAAGTTATTAGAATCTACATTAGGGTAAGTATCTACCTTGCTATCTCCTATATATAATACTTCTGACCATTTACCTTTCTTATTTTGGAATTGAACCCCGAATCTATAAGTTTCACCTCTTTTAAATGATGTAATCTGGTAACTATTATTATTTAATTGGGTTTTATAATCATAAGTTAAATTAGTTCTTTCACCAGTATCAAGAAGCTTATTACCAAATACGACAGAACCCTTCACACTCTCTCTTGCTTCCTTTGAGAACAATAAAGTTTTTATGTGAATATTTCCAAGAAATAAAGTATTGTCCTTTTGAGTCATGGTGTGAGGAATTATTTCTTCACCACCTATGTAAAGTAGTAAGGTACTATCTACACTACTTCCTGTTGTATTATTATCTGTATATCTGATTACTGAACCAATAACATCCAAATCAGCCACTCTTCTTACAACTGGGGTAGAATCTATACTTGTTCTAAATATAGAATATATCCTTATATAATCAAAATTAGTATCAGGATTACTTATAACTATATCAAAACTATGGGAACCTATCTCTTCTGGACTCCCTCCTCTATTACTTGCATGAGTGTAGTATATAGGTGTTTGATATATAATATTACTTTCAGAGCCATTTCTATTATAGTAAGTGAAAGCATATTGCACCACTCCAGAAGGAAACTTGCTGGCTACCTTAAGATTGGAGGTAACAGTGATTGTTTCATCCAACTTCAATTCTGGAATAAAATCAAATGAACTATTATTCCATTCTTCTATTGTTGTAGGGTCAGATACAATATTAATAACTCTTGGTTGATTTAATCCATCTACCCAATATATCTTCTGAATATTATCATTTTCATATACACCAATATTCTCAATGGGATAGTCTGTACTAAAATTAAGATTACCTGAGAATAGAAGTAGAGTCTCAAAATAGGTACCTTTATTTTCAAGTCTATAGATATTATCTTTTGTACCTTTTGTAAATAAGGTTACATAATTATTTAGCACATTCTGTCCAAGTAATATCCCATCAATAACTACAGGGTCTCCAGAAGGAGATTGTAATGGTATCTCCTTATTACCTCTCTCATTAGTTACAGTAAGAAGAGTATTATTATCTCTTGCAGTTATTCTGATATTCTGAGCATCAAAGGCATATTCTGGATTGAATTTAGAGACTGATAAGTCTCTTTGTAACCCTTTAAAAAAGTGTTGTTCTTTCTTTAGTGCCATATTAATGTACTCTTATATATTCCTTGTCTCCTAAGTTCTTGAATCCTCTTCTGAACTCAGTTACTCTTGGAATAAGTTGATTCCATATATTAGTGATAGCTTCCATTTCTGATACAGAAGGAATCACAAATTCATTATTACACTGTCCAGCCTTAAATGCGTATTCTTGCTGGGTGTTATTTAGTACAGCAGGGCTTATTTTACCCATATCAAAAAGAATAGTGAACCACTCCTTCTTGATATATAGTTCCAGTGCTTTAAGGAAGATAGAGTTATCTGGAATTAAAGGAAGACCTTCATCATCCAACATAATAGCCTTATAACTAATATCCACCTTTTCATGTTTGATTGAAGTAAATATCACTCTACCTTGTGTCTTGAAAGAAGGCTCTCCTCTCTCACACCAATCTCCTTCCTTATGGTCATGGGTAGGATAGGCATTGAAATTATCAGTCATTGCTCTAAGTGCCATTCCATTCTTGTGTAATCTGACCTGATTAATAGAGATTAAATCACAGGGCAACTCACCTCTATACTCCTTAATATCTATTGTTTCCATCTTATCAACATAGACATTAGGAAGTCCCATTGCACTAATAAAGTCCAATGTATACTGAATAGCTGTTTCAAGATTGAGGTCAGTAAGTAGTGGGTGTCTTAGTAATCTGTCAAGCACTACTCTTATATTTACGTAGCTAACATTATTAACCATATCTTAATTTCCTTTCTAAGTAAGGAGCATCTATTAGACCCTCCTTTATTCTTTGTTTAAGTCTTATCTTTAAATCTTTGTTGAATAAGAATTCATAGTAAGAATTATTGTTGTAGGTAGCTGACTCTCTATTGTAATATACCTTAAAGATTTCATTCTCCTCTACTCTAACTAATGTCTTATCTTTGAAAGCCTCTTCATCTTCATACCAGAGTTTGAGTGTCTTATCCCAGTCTATGGGAAGGTTAGTATGAATCTTTCCATCCTTTCCTAACCTTATTCTCCTATCATACTTTCTTATCTCAATAGTGCCCATTGATTTAGGAAGTCTAACATCATGACCCAGTAATAATTCATCAACCAAATGTAAGTTTATCTTTCTTATGATAGAAAAGTATTGTGACTCAGTAAGAACATATTCCTTACTATCAGGCTTATTCTTTCTATAATACTTATATCCATGATATACCCCAAGAGAGTTTCTCACTTTATATTCTCTTGGTTGGTTGACCTTCTTTATCCTCCTTTTAAATTCTCCCAGTGTCTCCATTATCTATTTGAATCAGGCAGATTATCCTCTGCATTATTATCTTCATCTTTCTTCATAAATTCAGGACCTCTTAATTCTTTAACTACAAGTTCTATCAAGGGAGGCACAAGTGAGTCTTCCAATGGGAACTCCTTATCCTCTAACCTACATATTGTACCACTCTCTTCTGGACAAGCCAATTCTGATGCTTCCTTAGCATCTTCAAAGATTGCACTAAACCTTATTCTTTCAAGATGCAGGAATTGAGGATTCCATGATTTAAAATACAAATAACCATCAGGGGCTTTTGAACAATAGATTATGTTTCTCAGGAACTTATTATAACCTACATATCTCATTCTATCCCTACTTATATAAGTAATCTCACCTTGATAGAAGTCCATAGGATATACTCTTGGATTACCTATCATCATAGTAGTAGGAACCTTATTCCTACTTCTTAAATAGGAGTTACCTTCACAAGGTTCTCCACTAATGGCTGGAACCTCAATAAGGTCTAAACATATACTCTGATAGTCACTATCTGGTATCTGTTTCTTTATGTCTGAATATCTCTGTTTCAGTAAGAATGACCTATACTTTACAAGCAGAAATATAACATGGTCTGGAGTGAAGTATGAATCATCAGAACTCAACTTAAGTTCATCCAATACCATATAGATTAACTCATTGTATGTCATATTATTAATTATTTAGTTATACTTTAAAACCCTTGCAAATATAGAATAAATTATCTACACTTACAAGGGTTTTACTATTTTTATATTCAGGGTATAAAG
>OGHE01000681.1_pt1 | contig 29018 bp, 17 predicted proteins | sample 1571431 | NCBI WGS metagenome assembly OGHE01 (sample SAMEA2581966, study PRJEB24529) | metagenome | biome: Human gut stool | place: China | collected 2011 | reverse complement strand
GCACCGCCCGGGTCCTGCCCCTGCCGTGCGCGACAAAGAGAATGAGCGAAGAATGTACCCATGACTGCTCCAATTGCAGTGCAGCCTGTTCTTCCCGCGATGCCGCTCCGCAGCACGATGCCCCCAACCCCCACAGCAGTGTGAAAAAGGTCATCGGCGTTGTTTCCGGCAAGGGCGGCGTGGGCAAGAGCATGACCAGCGCCCTGCTGGCCTGTGCCATGGCCCGCCGCGGCTACCACTGCGGCATTCTGGATGCCGATATCACCGGCCCGTCCATCCCTAAGCTGTTCGGCATTCACGGCCGTGCCATGGCGGACGACAAAGGCTGCTGGCCCATCCAGAGCCGCATGGGCATTGATGTGATGAGCATCAACCTGCTGGTGGAGAACGAGGAAGACCCCGTTGTGTGGCGCGGCCCGGTCATTGCCGGTGCCGTCAAGCAGTTCTGGACCGATGTGGTCTGGAAGGACGTAGATTTCCTGTTCGTGGATATGCCCCCGGGCACCGGTGATGTGCCCCTGACCGTGTTCCAGAGCCTGCCGGTGGACGGCATCGTTGTGGTGGCAAGCCCGCAGGAGCTGGTAAGCATGATCGTGGCAAAGGCTGTGAACATGGCCGAGATGATGAAAGTGCCCATGCTGGGCATCGTGGAGAACATGAGCTACATCGTCTGCCCGGACTGCGGCAAGCACATCAACGTGTTTGGCAACAGCCATGTGGACGAAGTGGCCGCAAAGCATCACCTGCCCGTGCTGGCCAAGTGCCCCATCGACCCCAAGCTGGCTGAGCTTTCTGATGCCGGCATGATCGAGACCTACGGCGGCGAATTTTTGGAAGGCGCAGCAGACGCCTGCGAAAAGCTGCTGAAGAAGTAATGCATCCTGCCCTGTGCCCTTTGTGACGCAGGGCTTTTTGCTTACACAAGCCCCCACCGCACAAAAGACATTCTTTTCCGGGCTGCTTTGAGGCGGCGCAGCGCTTTAAAAAACAAGGTTCGCGGCGTATTCCGGCTTTTAATTTTCGTTTTGTGAAGCAGCTACAGCTTTTTATCTGTTTTTTTAAACAGATTCTGCTTTTTGCTATTGTAAAACCCACCGCAAAGCTTTATAATAGTAAAGCAAGCACAGCCTGCCCTTGCAGGCGAGCCGTGCAAGGAGAAAAGCCGGAAGCAGCCAGAATGCCCGCAGTGCGGCGGGCGGGGCAGTTCCGCTTTTTCAAATTTATAGAGTAATTGGGAAAAGGAGTATTCTACTATGCTGACGAATGAATACCTGAAGCGCGTTTACGAGGGTCTGGCACAGCGCAACGCCAACGAGCCCGAATTTCTGCAGGCTGTGCGCGAGGTGCTGGAGAGCATCCAGCCCGTTGTGGAAAAGCACCCCGAGTACGAGAAGGCCGGTCTGATCGAGCGTCTGGTGGAGCCGGAGCGCATCATCAGCTTCCGTGTGCCTTGGGTGGACGATGCCGGTAAGGTGCAGGTGAACCGCGGCTACCGCGTGCAGTTCAACAGCGCCATCGGCCCCTACAAGGGCGGCCTGCGCTTCCATCCCTCTGTCAACCAGGGCATTCTGAAGTTTTTGGGCTTCGAGCAGATCTTCAAGAACAGCCTGACCACCCTGCCCATGGGCGGCGGCAAGGGCGGCTCTGACTTTGACCCCCACGGCAAGAGCGACATGGAAGTGATGCGCTTCTGCCAGAGCTTTATGACCGAGCTGTACCGTCACATCGGCCAGTTCGTGGACTGCCCCGCCGGTGATATCGGCGTCGGTGCCCGCGAGGTGGGCTTTATGTTCGGCCAGTACAAGCGCCTGACCAACAGCTTCCAGGGCGGCATGCTCACCGGCAAGGGCCTGACCTACGGCGGCTCTCTGGCACGCACGCAGGCTACCGGCTACGGCCTGTGCTACTTCACCGCCGAGGCGCTGAAGTGCATGCGCAACGACAGCTTTGCCGGTAAGACCGTGGTCATCTCCGGCTCCGGCAACGTGGCTATCTACGCCTGCGAGAAGGCGACCCAGCTGGGCGCCAAGGTGGTTACCATGTCCGACTCCAACGGCTACGTCTACGACCCCAACGGCATCGACCTTGCTTACGTCAAGGATCTGAAGGAAGTGCGCCGCGGCCGCATCAAGGAGTACGCCGAGACCCACAAGGACGCCACCTATGTGGCCGACTGCAGCAAGGTGTGGACCGTGCCCTGCGATATCGCCCTGCCCTGCGCTACCCAGAACGAGATCAATAAGGAGTCTGCCGAGGCTCTGGTAAAGGGCGGCTGCACCGTGGTGTGCGAGGGCGCTAACATGCCCAGCACCCCGGAGGCTATCGAGGTGTACCTGTCCAACGGCATCCTGTACGGACCTGCCAAGGCTTCTAACGCAGGCGGCGTGGCTACCTCCGGTCTGGAGATGAGCCAGAACTCCGAGCGCCTGAGCTGGAGCTTTGAGGAAGTGGACGCCAAGCTGAAGGGCATTATGGAGGGCATCTTCCACGCCTCTTACGATGCTTCTGTGGCTGCCGGCTCTGAGGGCAACCTGATGGTCGGTGCAAACTGCGCCGGCTTCCTGAAGGTTGCTACCGCCATGATGGCACAGGGCATCACCTACTAAGTCATACTGCATCGTCCAAGAGCCGCGCCCGCAGGGGTGCAGCTCTTTTTTGGTATAACCCCGCCCCGCTCTGCCCACACTGGCAGTAACTTATGGCAGAAAGGGAGTTTTGTATGGACGAGCAGATGTTTTGTTTTCAGTGTGAGCAGGCAGCGGGCTGCACCGCCTGCACCGGCGCAGCGGGGGTGTGCGGCAAGTCGGCCGAGACAGCCGCCGCACAGGACCGGCTCACCGGGGCGCTCATCGCGTTTGCCGGGCAGCTCATCGCGGCGGGGCGCGGCCCGGCCCCGGAACAGGCCCGGCTGCTGATGCAGGGGCTGTTCACCACCATTACCAACGTGAACTTTGACCCCGCCGCCGTGGACGCGCTGACCCGCCGGGTGCACGACGCCAGCCCCGGCACCGGCCCGGACTACGACATGCAGGCCCTCTGGCGGGAACCGGATGCCGACCGGCGCAGCCTGAAATGCTTTGTGCTGTTCAGCCTGCGGGGCATGGCCGCCTATAACTACCACGCCCGGGTGCTGGGCCGCATCGACCCGGAGCTGGACCGGTTCTTCTGTACCGCCCTGCAGGCCGTGGGCGACCCCGGCCAGACCACTGACGCCCTGTGGCAGCTGGTGCAGGCCACAGGAGAAGCCAGCTACCGCTGCATGGAGCTGCTGGACGCGGCCAACACCGGCGCGTTTGGCGATCCGGAACCGGTGCAGGTGCCCCTGACCATTGAAAAGGGGCCGTTCATCGTGATTTCCGGCCACGACCTCTACGACGCACAGCAGCTGCTGGAACAGACTGCAGGCCGGGGCGTCAACGTCTACACCCACTCGGAGATGCTGCCCGCCCACGGCTACCCGGAGCTGAAGCGTCGCTACCCCCACCTCAAGGGCAACTTTGGCACCGCATGGCAGAACCAGCAGCGGGAGTTCGAGGACATCCCCGCGCCCATCCTGTTCACTACCAACTGCATCATGCCCCTGCGAGCCAGCTACGCCGACCGGGTGTTCACCACCTCGGTGGTGGCTTACCCCGGCGTGCCCCACATCGACGAAGGGCGCGACTTTTCCCCGGTGATCGAAAAGGCGCTGGAGCTGGGCGGCTACGCGCAGGACACCCTGCTGCCCGGCCTGAACGGCGGCTCCACGGTGACCACCGGTTTTGCCCGCACCGCCGTGCTGCAGCACGCAGACGAGATCGTGCAGGCAATGCGGGACGGTAAGCTGCGGCACTTCTTTCTGGTGGGCGGCTGCGACGGCACCCGGCCCAGCCGCCGCTACTACACCGAGTTTGCCCGCCTTACCCCGCCCGACACCATCCTGCTGACCCTGGCCTGCGGCAAGTTCCGCCTGAACGACCTGCCCCTTGGCACCGTGCCGGGCACCGGCCTGCCCCGCATCCTGGACGTGGGCCAGTGCAACGACGCCTACAGCGCCATCCGCATCGCATTGGCGCTGGCCGACGCCTTTGGCTGCGGCGTCAACGACCTGCCCCTCTCGCTGGTGCTGTGCTGGTTTGAGCAGAAGGCCGTGTGCATCCTCATCGCGCTGCTGGCGCTGGGCATCCGGAACATCCGGCTGGGGCCTACCCTGCCCCCGTTCCTCTCGCCGGGGGTGGTGCGCACCCTGCAGGAACGGTACGGCCTCAAGCCCATTGCCACCCCGGAAGCCGACCTGCAGGCCATTCTGGGCGGGTGAGGTTTCGTTTGGTTATTTTGCAACAAACCCGCAAATCAAAACATTCCTGAATCCTGAGTGTTCCGCATCACTCAGGGCAAATTCCTCCAAACCGCCGTACCCGCGTGCACAACGCCGGGTGCGGCGGTTTTGTTTGTATGCCGCGCACAGCTGCGGGGGCTCGCGGCGTTTCGCACAAGAAGCGGCGCAATGTGCGTAGCAGATTTGGTGCAGCTGTCACTTGAAGATTTTTCAGGAATCTGTATAATATCAGGTATCGGAACAAAGGCGTTCCGCAAGGGTAGTTTCTGCCCTTGCGGGGCGCTTTTTTCTTTTTGCAGGGGATAAAAAGCTGCGGAGGGTGCCGCAGTCCCCGGTAAGCAAACAAGTAAAAAGGATGGGAAAGACTATGGAAAACTTTACAGAGCAGAAAACCACCCTTGGTCTGTACGACCCACAGTTTGAGCACGATGCCTGCGGCATCGGCGCTGTGGTGGACATCGAGGGACGCAAAAGCCACCAGACCGTGGACGATGCGCTGTCCATTGTGGAGCGGCTGGAGCACCGCGCCGGTAAGGACGCCGAGGGCAAGACCGGCGACGGCGTGGGCATCCTGCTGCAGATCAGCCACAAATTCTTCTCCAAGGTGGCCGAGGAACTGAACATCCGGCTGGGCAACGAGCGGGAGTACGGCGTGGGAATGTTCTTCTTCCCCCAGAATGAGCACCTGCGGGCACAGGCCATGAAGCTGTTCGAGGTAGTCACCCGCAAGGAGGGGCTGGAGTTTCTGACATGGCGCGAGGTGCCGGTAGACCCCGACGCCGTGGGCCAGAAAGCACGGGACTGTATGCCCGCCATCTGGCAGTGCTTCATCAAAAAGCCCGCCAAGGTAAGCAAGGGCATCGAGTTTGACCGCCGCCTGTACATCGTGCGCCGCGTGTTCGAGCAGGCCAGCAACGGCACCTATGTGCCCAGCCTGTCCAGCCGCACCATCGTGTATAAGGGCATGTTCCTTGTGCACGATTTACGCCGTTTCTACGCCGACCTGCAGGACCCGGATTATGAATCCGCCATCGGCATGGTGCACAGCCGTTTTTCCACCAACACCAACCCCAGCTGGATGCGTGCACACCCCAACCGCTTTATTCTTCACAACGGCGAGATCAACACCATCAAGGGCAACACCGACGCCATGCTGGCGCGTGAGGAGAGCATCTCCAGCCCCATTCTGCAGGACGATATGAACAAGATCCTGCCCATCATCAACACCTCCGGCTCGGACTCCGCCATGCTGGATAACGCTTTGGAGTTTATGGTGATGAACGGCATGGACCTGCCGCTGGCTGTGATGATCACCATCCCTGAGCCGTGGGAGAACAACAAGAACATCAGCCAGAAAAAGCGGGATTTCTACCAGTACTACGCCACCATGCTGGAGCCTTGGGACGGCCCCGCCGCCATCCTGTTCTCGGACGGCGACGTGATGGGCGCGGTGCTGGACCGCAACGGTCTGCGCCCCAGCCGCTACTACATCACCAAGGACGGACGCATGATCCTGTCCTCTGAAGTGGGCGTGCTGGAATGCGACCCGGAGAATATTCTGGTCAAGGAGCGGCTGCGCCCCGGTAAAATGCTGCTGGTAGATACCGTAAAGGGCGAGGTTGTGGACGACGAGAAGCTGAAGGAGCTTTACGCCAGCCGCGAGCCCTACGGCGAGTGGATTGACCGCAATCTGGTGCAGCTGAGCGGGCTGAAGATCCCCAACGTAAAGGTGGAGGGCTACACCGGCGAGCAGCTGACCCGGCTGCAAAAGGTGTTCGGCTACAAGTACGAGGACGTGAACACCATGATTCTTGCCATGGCGCGGGCGGGCGCAGAGCCCTCCGGTGCCATGGGTACCGACACTCCTCTTGCCGTGCTCAGCAGCCAGCATCCCCCGCTGTTCAACTACTTCAAGCAGCGGTTTGCGCAGGTGACCAACCCGCCTATCGATGCCATCCGGGAAAAGGTGGTCACCTCCACCAGCGTTTACATTGGTGCCCACGGCAACCTGCTGGAGGATAAGCCGGAGAACTGCAAGGTGCTCAAGGTGCACAACCCCATCCTGACCAACACCGACCTGCTCAAGATCAAGTACATGAACGTGCCGGGCTTCAAGGTGGCTACGGTGTCCATCAACTACTACAAGAACACCAGTCTGGAAAAGGCCATCGACCGGGTATTTCTGGAGGTAGACCGCGCCTACAAGGAGGGTGCGAACATCATCATCCTGTCCGACCGGGATGTGGACGAATACCATGTGACCATCCCCAGCCTGCTGGCGGTGTCGGCAGTTTCCCAGTATCTCATCCGCACCAAAAAGAGCACCGCGCTGGCGCTGATCTTGGAAAGCGCCGAGCCGCGCGAGGTGCATCACTTTGCCACCCTGCTGGGCTACGGTGCCTGCGCCGTCAACCCCTATCTGGCACACGAGACCATCGGCCAGCTGATCGACGAAGGCCTGCTGGACAAGGACTACTACGCCGCCGTGCAGGACTACGACAACGCCATTCTCAGCGGCATTGTAAAGATCGCCTCCAAGATGGGCATTTCCACCATCCAGAGCTACCAGAGCAGCCAGATCTTTGAGGCTGTGGGCATCTCGAAGGAGGTCATCGATAAATACTTTACCGGCACGGTGAGCCGCGTGGGCGGCATCAGCATGGCAGACATTCAGGCCGATGTGGAGGCGCTGCACAACGCCGCCTTTGACCCTCTTGGGCTGGATATCAACATGGAGCTTGCCGACAGCGGTGCCCACAAGTTCCGCAGCGGCAAGGAGGAGCACCTGTTCAACCCCCAGACCATCCACCTGTTCCAGAAAGCCTGCCGCACCGGCGATTACGCCACCTTCAAGCAGTTTACCCAGACGGTGGACAACATGGGTGCCGAGGGCGTGCATCTGCGCAGCCTGCTGGACTTCAACTATGCCGCAGACGGCGGCATCCCGCTGGAGGAGGTAGAGCCGGTTTCCAGCATCGTCAAGCGGTTCAAGGGCGCTGCCATGAGCTACGGCGCACTGAGCAGCGAGGCGCACGAGACCATTGCCATTGCCCTGAACCGTCTGGGCGGGCGCAGCAACACCGGCGAGGGCGGCGAACCCGAGGAGCGCTACCACAGCGAGAGCAATTCCAAGATCAAACAGGTAGCCTCTGCCCGCTTTGGCGTGACCAGCAAGTATCTGGTAAGCGCCGAGGAGATTCAGATCAAGCTGGCACAGGGCGCAAAGCCCGGTGAGGGCGGCAACCTGCCCGGTGCAAAGGTGTACCCGTGGATCGCCAAGACCCGCCACAGCACCACCGGCGTGGGGCTCATCTCTCCCCCGCCCCACCACGATATCTACTCCATCGAGGATCTGGCGGAGCTGATCTACGACCTGAAAAACGCCAACCGCAGCGCCAATATCAACGTCAAGCTGGTCAGCGAGGCGGGTGTAGGCACCATTGCCGCCGGTGTAGCCAAGGGCGGCGCACAGGTTATTCTGGTGTCCGGCTATGACGGCGGCACCGGTGCTGCGCCCCGCACCTCCATCAAGCACGCCGGTCTGCCGTGGGAGCTGGGCATCGCCGAGACCCACCAGACCATGATTTTGAACGGCCTGCGCACCCGCGTGCGCATTGAGAGCGACTCCAAGCTATTGTCCGGCCGGGATGTGGCCATCAGCTGCATGCTGGGCGCAGAGGAATTCGGCTTCGGCACTACCCTGCTGATGGCCGAGGGCTGCGTGATGATGCGTGTGTGCAATCTGGACACCTGCCCCATGGGCATCTGCACCCAGAACCCTGAGCTGCGCAAGAATTTCAAGGGCAAGCCAGAGTACATCATCAACTACCTTACCTTTGTGGCCGAGGAGCTGCGGGAGTACATGGCAAAGCTGGGCGTGCGCACCGTGGACGAGCTGGTAGGCCGCACCGACCTGCTGCGGGTCAAGCCCGCCGCCCCAGACAGCCGTGCAGCGGAGCTGGATCTGGACTGCATCCTGCACAACCCCGCCATTGCAAACAGCAATGTCCACTTTATCAAGGAGGACAGCTACGACTTCCATCTGGAAAATACGCTGGACATGAAGGTGCTGATGAAAAAGTTCAAGCTGGGCAGTAAAGTGCCCCAGAGCGTCAGCCTGAACGTTTCCAACGTGGACCGCGCCTTTGGTGCCATCTTTGGCAGCGAGATCACCCGCAAATACGGCAACGCCCTGCCGGACGATGTGTACACCGTGCACTGCACCGGCGCAGGCGGCCAGAGCTTTGGTGCGTTTATCCCCAGCGGACTGACGCTGGAGCTGGTGGGCGACTGCAACGACTACATGGGCAAGGGCCTTTCCGGCGGCAAGATCATTGTGCGCCCGCCGCAGGGCATCGACTTCAAGCCCGAGGAGAACATCATCACCGGCAACGTGGCGCTGTACGGCGCTACCAGTGGCAAGGCGTTTATCTCCGGCGTAGCGGGCGAGCGCTTCTGCGTGCGCAACAGCGGCGCTACCGCCGTTGTGGAGGGCGTGGGCGACCACGGCTGCGAGTACATGACCGGCGGCACCGTGGTGGTGCTGGGCCAGACCGGCAAAAACTTTGCAGCCGGTATGACCGGCGGCATTGCCTATGTGCTGGATGAAAACTGGGATTTCTACCAGCGTGTGAACAAGGAGACCGTCAGCCTTGAGCCGGTGGAGCACAAGTACGATGTTGCCACCCTGAAGGAGCTGATCCGCGCCCATGTGGAGGCCACCGGCTCTCCGCGCGGCAAGGAGATTCTGGACGATTTCAGCGCGTTCCTGCCCAAATTCAAAAAGGTGCTGCCTTACGATTACGACCGTATGCTGCGGGTCATCGCCTCGGTAGAGGAGCGCGGTCTGGACGGCGAGCAGGCGCAGATCGAAGCATTCTATGCAGTGCAGAAGCAGAAGTAAGGAGGGGCAGCAGCATGGGTAAGACAACAGGATTTATAGAGTATGCGCGCAAGACCAGCACGGACGTACCGCCGCTGGAACGCCTTGAAAATTTTGACGAGTTCCACCTCTGGCTCTCGCGGGAGCAGCAGCAGACGCAGGCCGCCCGCTGCATGGACTGCGGCGTGCCCTTTTGTCAGGCAGGCATGATGATCGGCGGCATGGCCTCCGGCTGCCCGCTGAACAACCTTATCCCGGAGTGGAACGACCTTGTGTACCACGGCAAGTGGGAGCTTGCGCTCCACCGCCTGATGGCCACCAACCGCTTTCCGGAGTTTACCAGCCGGGTGTGCCCCGCCTTGTGTGAGGCTGCCTGCACCTGCGGGGATGTGACCGGCAGCAGCGTGACCGTGCGCGAAAACGAGCACGCTATCATTGAAACGGCCTACGCCAAAAACTGGCTGACCGCCACCCCGCCGCCGACCCGCACCGGCAAGAGCGTTGCCGTGGTGGGCAGCGGCCCTGCGGGGCTTTCGGTGGCCGAGTACCTGAACAAGCGCGGCCACGCCGTCACCGTGTTTGAGCGCGCCGACCGGGTGGGAGGCCTGTTGATGTACGGCATCCCCAACATGAAGTTGGACAAGGCGGTCATCGAGCGCCGGGTCAGGCTGATGCAGGCCGAAGGCGTTGTGTTCCGCACCGGTATGGACGTGGGCGGTGCCGTGCCCGCCGAGCAGCTGCTGGCAGATTTTGATGCCGTTGTACTGTGCTGCGGTGCCAAAAAGCCCCGGGACTTGAACGTGCCCGGGCGGGACGCCAAGGGCGTGCACTTTGCGGTGGACTACCTGACCAGCGTGACCAAGAGCCTATTAGACTCCGGCTTTGCGGACGGCAGGGCCATCAATGCAGCCGGTAAAAATGTGCTGGTCATCGGCGGCGGCGACACTGGCAACGACTGTCAGGGCACCGCCCTGCGGCAGGGCTGCACCGACCTGATGGCGCTGGAAATGATGCCCCAGCCCCCTGCCGAGCGCACTGCCGCAAACCCGTGGCCGGAGTGGCCCCGGGTGCTGAAGGTGGACTACGGCCAGACCGAGTGCATTGCCAAGTTCGGCAAGGACCCGCGCGTGTACCAGACCACCGTTAAGGAGTTTTTGAAGGACGAGGCCGGCAACCTGACCGGTGCCGTCATCAGCTGCCTGAAGCCGGAGTGCGATTCCAAGACCGGGCGCACCAGCATGGTGCCCACCGGAAAGGAATTTACCTACGACTGCCAGCTGGCGTTTATCGCCGCAGGCTTTACCGGCTGCGAAAACTACACAGCCGATGCCTTTGGGGTGGAGCTGACCGCCCGGGGCAATGTAGCCGACCACTGCTTTAAGACCAACGTGGATAAGGTTTTTGTCTGCGGCGATATGCGCCGCGGCCAGAGCCTTGTGGTGTGGGGTCTGCGTGAGGGCCGCGATTGCGCCGCCGCCGTGGACCGCTGCCTGATGGGCTACACGAACCTTTAATTTGCCATTCTCCTTCCTATCCTAAACAAGCAGAAGCGGGAGCCCGTTACAAGGCTCCCGCTTCTGCTTTTATGGGTGTGTGTCAATCTGTGTCGTATTCCGGCTCTGCGCTGCCCTCCGGGGGCGTTTCCGGGGTAGTAGGCTCGGTAGCGGCAGGCTCTTCGGGCGTTGTGGTGATCTGCACGCTGGGGTCTGCGGCGATATACACGGTGATCACCGAACCCACGGTGACCATGGTACCCTCCGCCTCACTGGCGGAGACCACGCAGCCCGTGGCGTAGGAGCCATCGTTCACCACCATAAAACAGCTGGCTACAAGCCCCCGGCTGCTCAGGATCTCAATGGCCTTGTCCTGCGATGCACCGATGATCTGGGGCATTTCCACCTTTTCCGGGCCCTGACTGACCACGATCTGGATCACCTCGCCGTTCTCCATCACTTCACCGGCTTCCGGCTCCTGCCGCATGACCTGCCCGGCGGGCACGGTATCGCTGTACTCCAGCACCGCCCGGAACAGGTACATGCTGGTGTACTCGCGGTTATTCTTGATCTGCTCGTAGTCGATGCCCACAAAGTTGGGCACAAGGTTCTGGGGCTTCATTTCCTCACTGCTGGCAGCTTCCGAACTCGGCTCCGAAGAGGGCGTCTGCTCCTTCTGACGGCTCACGATGCCCCACAGGGTGAGCAGGATCAGGATGGAAAGCAAGAGCAGGATGCCCGCCAGCAGCCCCTTCAGACTGAGCAGGTGTTCCCTGCCCTGCGCGCTCTGCTCTGTGCGCACCGGATGCATCGGGGTCTCCGGCTTCATGGTGCGGGTCAGCTCTGCGGTGTATTCCTTGGAGGAAAGCGCCTGATACAGCTGCGGCACGGTCTGGATGCGCTCCATGACCTTGAGCCGCAGCCCCAGCTGCAACACCTCGGAAACATAGGCCGGTACGGCAGGCTCTACGGTGCGTGCCCGGGGGTTAGAGTCCGACACCACGCGCTGTGCGGCAGGCATGGGTGCCTGCCCGCACACCATACGGTAAAACACGGCGGCAAGGCTGTATTCATCGGTATAGCGGCCCTCAAACTGGGCGGTGGTGTACTGCTCCGGCGCGGAATAGCCCTCGTACAGCTGCTCGTGCAGGCCGCTGCCTGCGGTGCGCAGCCCCACGGTAGCGTACCCGGCCAAACGGCAGCGGCCGTCCGCCATCACTCGGATATTCTCCGGGCAGATGCCGCGGTGCACCAGCCCCGCCTTGTGCATGGCCGCCACGCCCTCAAACACCGGGCGCAGCATGGCGCAGGCATCGTCTGCCCGCACCGGGGCGGGGCGGCTTTCCAGCCACTGTTCCAGCGGGGTGCCGCCTAAGTTTTCCAGCACCGCATACACGGTGTTGTTGGCCTCCACCACGTCCAGCACAGCCTCCAAGCCGCTGGCAGGGGTAATACGCTGGATGGCGCGGTACAGGTCTGCAAAGTCCATGCGGGTGGTCTTGAACAGCACCTCGCTCCCCTGCTTGGGGCACAGGATGCAGTCCGCCCCGCGCTCGGCAGACAGGGTGACGGGCAGGTACTCCTTGATGGTCACCCGGAAGCCGCCCAGATTTTCCACGCCGCTGTACAGCACGCCTTCGCCGTCCAGACCGCGCATCTCGCCCACGGTGTAGCGCCCGGCCAGCACCGTGCCCACCGGCAGGCAGCCCGCCGGGTTGCATCCCTCCAGAATTTTACCGCAGTGGGGGCACACCGTTGCCGCAGGCGGCAGCTCCCCCATGCAGAACGGACACAGGCGTTTTTGCTCCATAGTGTTCTCTCCCTTTCCCAGCTTCTATTCCTTTTATTTTATCATAGTGTTCCCCTGCGTGCAAGCTGTCCGTATTTTGGCGCCAACGCAAAAAGACCGGGGCCTGCAGCCCAAGGGGCTGACAGGCTCCGGTCTTTTAAAGATGCAAGGGGTTTTCCCTTATGCTGCGCTTAGTGGATGAACACAGGGCCCAGCGGGTTTGCGATGGGGCTGACGTAACCGCCCAGCAGCTTGGGGATAGCAAGGCTGATGTCGGGGATGTAGGTCAGCAGCAGCAGTGCAATGAACATGCACAGGTAGAACGGCAGGGTCGCCTTGACCACCTTCTCCATGGGGCGCTTTGCAACGGCAGAGCCGATGAACAGAACTGCGCCGACAGGAGGAGTCAGCAGACCAATGCCGCAGTTCAGAACCACGATGATACCAAACTGGATGGGGTCGATGCCGATGGAGGTGGCGATGGGCAGCAGGATGGGGGTGGCGATCAGGATGATGGGAGCCATATCCATGATCATGCCCAGCACCAGCAGGATCAGGTCGATCAGCAGTGCGATGATGTAGGGGTTATCGGTCAAGTCGGTGATGGCGGTTGCTGCCAGATCAGGCACATGCAGCATGGTCAGGCAGTTGCCGAACACTGCAGAGGTGGCGATCAGGATCAGCACGATGGACAGGGTGTTGACGCACTCGTCCAGAGCGTGCCACACGCCCTTCCAGTCCAGACCCTTGTAGATGAACACGGAAACGAACAGCGAGTAGATAACTGCGATAGCAGCGGACTCGGTAGCGGTGAACACGCCGCCGACCACGCCGAACACCACGATGATAACAGCGGCCAGTGCCCAGATGGAGGTGCCCAGCTGCTTGACAAAAGCCTTGATGCTGAACGGATCGCCCTTGGGGTAGTTGCGCTTGACCGAGATGATGTAGGAGCCGATCATCAGCACGATAGCCAGCAGAGCGCCGGGCAGGTAGCCGGCCAGAAACAGGCTGCCCACAGAGATACCACCGGCGGTGGTAGCGTAGATGACCATGTTATGGCTGGGAGGAACCAGCAGGCCCTCGCAGGAAGAGGTGATGGTAACAGCGGTGGAGAAGTCTGCACCGTAGCCCTGATCCACCATCATGGGGATCATGATAGAACCGATGGAAGCGGTATCGGCGGAGGCAGAACCGGAAATGCCGCCGAAGAAGTAGGAAGCCACGATGTTGACCATGGCCATGCCGCCGCGCATCCAGCCAACGCAGGCGTCTGCCAGTGCGATCAGCTTTTCAGAGATGCCGCCGGAACCCATGAGCACGCCCATGGTGATGAAGAACGGAACTGCCATCAGGCTGAAGGAAGAGATGCCCTTGACCATCAGACGGCAGACGTCGTTCAGTGCCTGACCCTGCACCATCAGGCACAGCACGCTGGACAGGCCAACGGCGTATGCAATGGGGAAGCGCAGGAAGATCATAACGAAAAAGCTGACAAGAAGGACAATGATTGCCAGTGTCTGAACTGTCATATTACATTTCCTCCTTTACAAAAAAGCTCTTGATGTGGTTGTACAGAGACTCGATCTCGAAGATGATCATGGCGATACCAGCCAGCGGCACCGGGAAGTACATCCAGAAGCGGCTCAGCCAAGGCATGGAAACGTAGAAGCCACGGCCGCCCAGCGTGGTGGCGTAGTTCCAGCCAACCACCAGCATCACCAGACCAAGGATCATCACAGCCAGATCGGACAGAATGTCCAGCGCCTTGATCACGGCCTTGGGCAGGTACATATCGAACGCAGTCATGCGGATGTGTGCGCCGCGGCGGATGGCCAGCGCAGCGCTCAGCACGGCCATGTAGCTCATGCAGGTCAGAACGACCTCCTCAGACCAGGAGGGATCCGGGATAAACGAGACGTAACGGCCAATGACCGACATGGTGGTGATGAGGATATCTGCGATCAGCAGGAGCTTGCAGATGAACAGAACCACCTTGTAGGTAATGTCGTACGCCGGCTTGATCTTATCCAGAGTGGTAAAGATTTTCGGCATAGAAATTCCTCCATAATAAAAACCCGGCAGAGCCTGCGGGCGTATTCCCGTGGGCCTCCGCCGGGCAATGTACTACTTGATCAGATGGAAAGCCAGATTTATGCCTTCATGTCCAGCAGCTTCTGGTACAGCTCAGCCTGATCAGAGGTGTTGTCCTTGATGACCTTAGCGCAAGCTTCCTGCCAAGGAGTCTTGTCGTCCACATCCACAACGTTGCAGCCGGAGGAGCGCAGCTCGTCCAGAACCTTGTTCTCAGCGGTCTCGGACAGATCAGCGTTGAACTTCTGGGTGTCGGCAGCAGCAGCCATAACAGCAGCCTGCTGGTTAGCGGTCAGCTTGCCCCATGCGTTGTCGGTGATGACAGCCTGAACAGCGCCCAGAGTGTGGCCGTCCAGGATCAGGTTGTTAGCAACCTCGGGGAAAGCGTTGGACTTGTAGTTTGCGATGGGCTGCTCAGCGCCATCCACAACGCCGGTCTGCAGTGCGCTGTACAGCTCGCCGAAAGCAACGACGGTGGGGTTAGCGCCCAGACCCTCGACCATGCCGTTCATAACGGGGTCGTTGGACACACGCAGCTTCATGCCCTTCAGATCGCCGATAGCAGCAACGGGCTTAACGGTGAAGAAGTGACGGAAGCCCTCCTCGCCGTAGAACAGGCCGCGAACGGGCAGGCCCAGCTCCTGAGGCTCGCTCAGGAACTCGGGAGCCAGATCGCTGTTGGCAAAGTTCCAGAAATGAGCGCGGTTGTTGAAGGTGAAGGGGATGGACAGCAGCTTGGACTTGTTGCAGCCGTAGCTGGTCAGAGCGAAAGCAGAGATACGGCTGATATCAATGGAGGTAGAACCGCCCAGAATAGCGTCCAGAACGTCGTTCTCAGAGCCCAGAACACCGGAAGCCTGCACGTCAACGACGACAGAACCGCCGCTCAGCTCCTCGACCTTCTCCTTGAAGTGAGAACCGGTCTGGCCAACGATGGTGTCCAGCGGGTTAACCTCGGCGTAGACCAGAGTCACCTTGGGATCGTTAGCGGCAGCGGCGGCATCACCTGCAGCAGCAGAAGCTGCGGTAGAGGTGGAAGCAGCGGTAGAGGTGGAGTTGCTCTTGGAGCCACCGCAGGCGGTCAGGGCAACGGCAGCAGTAGCTGCACCGGCAACAGCCATAAAGCTGCGACGAGAGATCATTTTCATAGGAATCGTCCTCCTTAAAATAATTGTGAACGCCTCCGGGCGCACAGGTGCCGGAGCTTTTGTTCATTGACTGTACACACTTTAGCAAATTTTTAAGGACGAAACAAGTGCTTTCAAAAAATGTCCTGTTTTTCGAAAAAATGTCAAGATTGTTTCTGTCATAATGCACAAGCGCATTATATTTTGTTTGTGCAACACTGCCGACCAGTTGGATACATTCCTGTATTCATATTAAAAAATAACACCCTGAAAAACGTCCGTCCGGGCGTCTGTCAGGGTGCTGTGTTTCTTCAGCTCTGCTGTATGCGGGCGATCAATCCCTGCTGGGCTGTAAATCTGTCGTACATAGGCTGTACCGCTGCGCGGAAGCGGGCTTTTTCGGCCTCGTCCAGCTCGGTTACGCAGATGCCAAGCTTGCGCATATTCTGCTCCGCCTTTGCCTCCCGCTGCGCCCAGAGCCTGCGCTCCTCCAGCGCACTCTCCCGGGCGCAGGCGCGGATCACCTCCGGAAAGCTCTCGTCCAGCGCGGCAAGCTTTTCCATCACCGCCGGGCTGGCCAGCTGCACCTCCGGCACGCGGGTATGCTCATCCTTCAGGAAAAAGGGCGCTACTTCGTAGTGTCCCATCACCTCGTAGCTGGGCCAGTTGTTCTCTGCGCCGTCGATCTCGGCGTTGTGCAGGGCGGCATACACCTTGCTGTACACCACCTGCACCGGCTTTGCGCCCAGCGCGGTGATCATGGCGCTCATCATATCGGATTCCTGCACGCGGAGGGTAAGCCCCTGCAGATCATCCAGCCCGGTCACCTTTTCCCGGGTGTAGAAGCTGCGCACACCGGCATCGAACCACGAAAGCCCCACTAAGTCCATCCCGTCCAGCATGGCCAGAAACTCATCGCCGATGCTGCCGTCCAGCACCCGCCACATCTGCTGGGCATCGCTGTACAGGTAGGGCAGCTGCAGCACGCTGAGTTCCGGCTCGTACTCTGCCAGCTGGCTCAGGGACACGCGGGAAAAATCCACCCCGCCGAACTGCATCTGCTGAATGACGCTTTGCTCTGCGCCCAGCTCTGCCCCACTGTAGACCAGAATCTTCACCCGGCCGCCCGTGCGCTGCTCCACAAGCTCTGCAAAGGCCTTTGCGGCTTTGCTGGTAGGGTAATCCTCCGGCTGGTTCTCCGCGTAGCGCAGAATGAGCGGCCGCTCCTGCTGCTCCACCGCAGGCTTTGCCGTGCAGCCGGTGGCCGCCAGCGCCGGGGCTGTTGCCAACAGGCGCAGCAGTTGACGGCGGGTCACAGCCGCGCCTCCCGGGCCGCCTTTGCCGCTTCCTTCCGGTACTGGGTGGGGGTCATGCCGGTGCGCTTTTTAAAGGCGCGGGCAAAGTAGCTGGCATCCTCGTAACCCACCATGGAGGCCACCTCCGCTGCAGAGCGGAAGGGATCGGTCAGCAGCTCCTTGGCGGCGTTGATACGCAGCTCGGTAAGGCAATCCAGAAAATTCATCTTCTGGTACTTTTTGAACTGTGCCGAAAGGTAAGCCGGACTGATATGCAAAATCTCGCTCACGCTGTCCAGCGAGAGGTCGGACATATAGTTATCTTCCATATATTTGCGCACATGGTCCATCACCAGTGCGTTGCGGTCGCTCTCGCCTTCCCCGGCGGGGTCAGTTTCCTGTTCCGGGGCCGCTTCCGGCTCCGGCTCTACCGCCGCCAGCTCCGCCAGACGGCGGCCCGCCTCGATCTGCCGGATGGCGCGGCGGATAGCGGCCTCGGTCTCGTCCGGGTCTACCGGCTTCAGCAGGTAATCGCAGGCGCCCAGATGCACCGCCTCGTGGGCGTACTGGAACAGGCTATAGGCCGTGATGAAGATCACTTTGCACTCCGGGCGCTGCTCCAGCACCGCGCGGGCGGCGTCCAGCCCGTTCATGCCCGGCATCTCGATGTCCATCAGGATCAGATCTGCACCCCAGAGCACGGCGGTATCGGCGGCCTTACGGCCGTTCTCCGCCATTTCCACCGTTACCTCGTGCTCAAACCGGCGCATGACCACGTCGGCCAGTGCCTCGCGCTCCATCATCTCATCATCCGCGATCAACAGACGAATCATTCCTCAAACTCCTCCTCATTCTCCACCAGTGGCAGATACAGGATCACCGCAGTCCCCCGCCCCGGCCGGGAGTGCACCACCACACGGCAGCGCGCGTCCAGCAGCCGCAGGCGGGCGGCCACATTGTAAATACCGATATGTTCCCAGCGGGGCGCAGGCTGCTCCAGCGCCGTGCGCAGCTGTTGCAGCTGCTCCGGCTCAATGCCCACACCATTGTCCAGCACCCGGATGCACAACAGGCCTTTTTCCCGCAGGGGCACCATGCGGATGCGCACCACGCCGCCCTCTTCCTTGGGGCAGATACCGTGCTTGAAGGCGTTTTCCACAATAGGCTGCAAAATAAAGGACGGCACCATGGTCTCGGTCAGGTCCAGCGAATCCGAGAATGCCCACTGCATCTGCACCCGCTCGCCAAAGCGCACATGGTAAATGGAGTAATACTCGTCTACCACGCGCACCTCCCGGGAGAGGGGCACCTGCTCATCGTTGCTCATCAGGCTGTAGCGCAGCAGATGGGAAAGTGCCATGATGAGCGCCTGCGTGCGGTAAGCGGACTCTGTAGCTGCCATCTGCTGGATGACGTTCAGGGTGTTGAACAAAAAATGCGGGTCGATCTGGCTGCGCAGCTGCTGCAGCCGGCTGCGCTCCATGCGGTTCTGCAGCTCCAATGCCTCGGTCTTTTGGCGGTGCAGCTCCCGCTCGATCTCATTTTTCTCCTGCAGGGTGTTCACCTGCTGCGCCATGGAGTGTTTCATGCGGTTGAAGGACTCGGCCAGCTGGCCGATCTCCGGCTGCTTGGGCAATGGGATGTCCGGGGTATCGAACTGGCTGCGGCTGATGGCGCGGGAGGCCACGATCATCTGGGAGACCGGCGTCAGCAGCTGCATGACCATCAGACCGGAGGCGCAGCCCAGCGCCACGCACAGCGCCACCACCACGATCTGCATCAGGGCGATCCGCTCGCCCAGCTCCGAGATCTCGGTGTAAGTAGTCTGCGCATCCAGAATGGCTGCCTCCAGCAGCTGCAGGGTGTACTGGCTCAGGTAGCCGCCGCAGACCGACACCTTGTTATAGTACAGCTGCGAGGCCCTTGCATCCTGCCCGCAGGAAAGGCGGCCTTCCAGCTCCTCCAGCAGGGTGCTGTAGCTGCCATAAGTCGTTTCCACCGCACCGTACAGCACCCACTGCTCGTCGCTGACGTTTTGCAGGCCATCCATATTGGCTTTGATGCGCCACAGCCACGCGTTGCAGGTGGAGCAGGCTGCCCGGAGCTTTTCCAGCATTTCTTCGGTCTCGCCGTTTTCCCAGCGGTAGGAGTCCAGAATGCTGATGGAGCTTTCCACGCCGCCCTGAAACCGGCTGATGGCGTTGAAGTTGCCCATCTGGTCGTCCTGCACCTGCTGCACCGCCCGGGCCTGATACCCGTTCAGCGCCAGCTGCAGCGCAAAGGCCGCAAAAAAGGCCGCCAGACACAGCACCATGCGCTGCTTGAGCGAAACGCTGCGCTTCCAGTTGCGCTTTTCCATGCAAAGCCTCTCCCCTTCCCCTTTGGATAATATCTTATTTTACCACGCCTTGCGGGCGGTTTGCAAGCCAAAGGCACCGCTGCCGGTGCATCTTTTGCTTGCTTCTTGCCGAAGAATATGGTACTATGCACAAAAAGGAGAGTGAATTTATGACCCAGAATGTTTGCGTCTCCGTCCAGATGGACGAAAAGAGCTTTCACGATTTTGCAGCCTTCGACCTGCTGCGCCACCATAAAGGCTGGCAGCGTCCGGCGGTATTCACCGCCATTCTGCTGGTGTGTGCCGGTATCTGCCTGAGCCAGATCGGCAAACGGGAGGGTGCCGGGCTTCTGACCGCTGTACTGGCCATTGTGGCCATCGGTCTGCCCGCTGTGTACTTCGGCACCTTCTTTGCCAACCTCTCCAAGCAGATCAAAAAGCTGGGTCTGCCCCGTCCCTTCTACCGGCTGGAGCTGGACACCGCCGGACTTTCTGTCTGGATGGCCGGCGGGCAGGACAAGGCCGAGCCCACCAACCGCTACGCGTGGAACACCGTGTACTGCGCCTACCGCACCAAAGAGGCGGTGTACATCTACGTCCAGCAGAATCAGGCCTACCTGCTGAACGAGAGCATGGATGCCGCATGGAGCCTGCTGGGCAGCGCCCTGCCCGCCGCCAGTCTGCACGACTGCCGGAAATAAGGGCACCAGAACGCTATTCATGCGCTCCGCCTTGCTCTGCGCATGAATAGCGGAAAAGTTATTTTTCTTTCGGGATCCCGGAGCGTCTGCGGACGCTCCGGGATCTTATTTTCACCGGGAAGGGGCGTAACCGGAAGCTGCATTTGCAGTTTCCATTCTCATGGAAAGATAAGCCCGGAATTTCCGCATATTAAAATAAAAACCCACGCTGCGGCAAAGCAAAAGCGCAGCGTGGGTCACGGAAATAGCGTTATAAAGTTTTAGCGGGCCAGAGTGTACTTGTGCAGGGTCTTGCGCACTGCGCCGTTACCGGCGTACAGCTCCTTGACCATACCCTCGATCTTCTCGCCCAGACCGACGGCGTACAGATCCACGCCGAACACGTCGGCACGGCTGTACAGAGCCTTCAGGCAGCTGAAGTCCTGCTCGCCCTCCTTGACCTCCAAGGGGTTGACGATAGCCTGCAGCTCAGTCAGCAGCGGATCGGGAGAGATCTCGAAGGGCTGGCCGTTGTCGTCGATGCCCTTCAGGTAGCGGGCATAGCCTGCCAGCACCAGCGGGATCAGAACGAGGTTGGACTTGTCCAGACCGCGCTCCTCGTAAGCCTTGATGGTCTCGCCGAAGCGGATGGCCAGCTTCTGGGAGGTATCGGTAGCGATACGCTGGGGAGCATCGGGCATGAAGGGGTTGGGCAGACGGCGGTTGATGACTGCGCCGATGAACTCGTAGGGGTTCAGCACGCCGGGATCGACCACAACGGGCATAGCCTCGATATAGCCGATCTTCTGGATGAAGGCGCGCAGATCCTCGTCTGCCATCTCGGCAGAGATGAGGGTGTAGCCCAGCATACAGCCATAGATAGACATGGCAGTGTGCAGGGGGTTCAGGCAGGTGCAGACCTTCATCTTCTCGATCTTGTCCACGGTCTCGCGGTCGCAGTACAGCACACCGCCCAGCTCCAGCGGAGGACGGCCATTGGTATAGTGATCCTCAATGCACAGGTACTGGGTCTCCTCCGCGTTGACGAAGGGAGCGGTGAAGGTGTGCTTCTCGGTAACGATGGTGTAGTTGTCCTCAAAGCCGTCGTTTGCCAGCATCTCCTGCACCTTTGCGTCCGGGCGCGGGGTGATCTTATCGATCATGCTCCACGGGAAGGTGATCTTGGTCTCGTCCTGCACATAAGCAAGGAACTCTGCGGGCACCAGACCCTGCTCCACCCACTTTGCAGCGTAGGCGTGGACAGCGCTCTTGACCTTATCGCCGTTGTGAGAGCAGTTATCCATGCTCTGCACAGTCAGGGGCAGTGCGCCGGCCTTGAAGCGCTCGTACAGCAGAGCGGTGACCTTGCCCATAGCCAGCACAGGGGTCAGACCGCGCTCCAGATCAGCGGGGGCAACGCCGTAGCCCTTTTCGGTGATGGTAAAGGAGATCATCTGCAGGCTGGGGTTCTGGAAGATCTCGACCAGACGGGCCCAGTCAGCGCCGAAGGAGTAGTCTGCCTTCAGGCTCTCGGTAACGGAAGCGATGGCCTTCTTCTCGATCTCGCCGGTGGATTTCAGGCAGACCAGCAGGCTCAGGTTATCGTAGGGCTGGTAAGCCTTGTCGATGATCTCGTAGTCAAAGCTCTCGGCCACGATGACGCCGCGGTCGTACTTGCCGCTGTTCAGGGCATCGTTCAGCACAGCAGCGGGGAAAGCGCGGAAGATGTTGCCTGCGCCGAAGTGTACCCAAGTGGGCTCGGCGTGGGTCTTGGCCTTCACAGCCTCGATGTCGAATTTGGGCAGCTCGTAGCCCTTTTCTGCCCACTCGGCGGACAGATTGCCGTTTTTGATATCAGACAGCTTCATAATAATCAGCCCTTCTTTTCTTCATCCAGACGGTCCAGCAGATCCCAGACGCCCAGCATATACTGGATGCCCAGAGCGCGGTCATACTTGCCATAGCCGGGGCGGCAGACGCCGGGGCCTTCCTCCCACAGCTGACGGCCGTGGTCGGGGCGGATGTAGCCCTCAAAGCCGCAGTCATGGTAAGCGCGCAGCACCTCGATGATGCCGGTCTCGCCGCAGCAGTCACGGTGAGCAGCCTCAGAGAAATCGCCGTTGGGGAAGTGATGGATGTTGCGGACGTGACCGAACGCGATGCGGTCGCAGTGCTTGCGCACGATCTCGGCACAGTTGTTGTTGGGGTTTGCGTTCAGGCTGCCGGTGCACAGGGTCAGGCAGTTGTACGGATCGTCCACCATCTTCAGGAAACGGTCGATGCTGGGCTCGTCCACCAGCAGGCGGGGCAGGCCGAAGATATCCCAAGGAGGATCGTCCATGTGGATGGCCATCTTGATATCGCACTCGTGGCAGGTGGGCATCAGAGCTTCGAGGAAGTACTTCAGATTCTCCCACAGTTTCTCCTTGGTAACAGGGGCATAGGCCTTGAACAGCTCGTCCAGCTTTGCCATACGCTCCGGCTCCCAGCCGGGGAAGGTCATGTTATACTTCTCGGTAAAGGACATGATATACTCAGCCATGGCCTTGTAATCGCCCTTGATCTTGTCCTTCTCGTAGAACAGTGCGGTAGAGCCATCGCCCACCGGGTGGAACAGGTCGGTACGGGTCCAGTCGAAGATGGGCATGAAGTTGTAGCAGATGACCTTGACACCGAACTTGGACAGGTTACGGATGCACTGCTTGTAGTTTTCGATATACTGGTCGCGGGTGGGCAGACCGATCTTGATATCGTCGTGCACGTTGACGGACTCGACAACATCCATATCAAAACCATAGGCGTGGATCTGGTCTGCAACCTTCTTGATCTCGTCGATTTCCCAGATCTCGCCGGGCATCTTGTTGTGCAGTGCCCAGACAATGCTGGTCACGCCGGGGATCTGCTTGATGTCGCTCAGGGTGACGGGGTCGTTGCCCTCGCCATACCAGCGCCAACCCATTTTCATAGGCATAGAGAAGTTCCTCCTGTCGTTCTTTATCATGTGGCACGCGCACAGCACGCCTGCACGCTCTTCTTGGTTATATTCTAATATATCAGTTACAAAATAGCAATACGCGCAATGCCAATTTTTTGTGTTTATTCTTGTATACTTTAAACAAAAATGGCAAAATGCCAGTTTTTTAACAAGGTTTTTGGGCAGTGTGCTGCTCTCTTTCCAACGATTCCCTGCTCTGCCTTTGGCTGCCGTGCAGCAGCCGGTGATTGCCGGAATTACGGCGCACCGTCCCGCCCTGCACAAGGCAACCGGTTCCGGTTGACAATTTCTGCAAAAACCTTTATATTCAAGGCACTCCGCGCCCCACTGCGGCATTCCGCCGGGGCTCACCGATCCGGTTCTGTCTATTCTATATATAATATAAAGGAGGACCCGCTATGGTTTCACCTGCAAAGTACATCGCCGGCCGTTCCGTTACCGATTGGATCGCGGCGTACCCTGTGCTCTCCGATCTCTGCGCCCTGAAGGAGACCGCATGGATAAACCCGGACAAGCTGTCCTTTGCGCAGGCTGCGGCTGCCTGCCCGCTGACCCTTGCCGATATCGAGGACGCCGCCGCGCGGCTGGAACGGTTTGCGCCCTATCTTGCCGCCGTTTTTCCCGAGACCGCTGCGAACGGCGGCATCATTGAATCCCCTGTCCGGCCCATCCCCAAAATGCAGCAGGTGCTGGAAGAAAGCTGCAGCACCCACATCGCCGGGCAGGTATGGATCAAGCTGGACAGCCATCTGCCCATTTCCGGCTCCATCAAAGCGCGGGGCGGCATTTACGAGGTGCTGAAAACCGCCGAGGACATTGCCCTGAGCAGCGGGCTGCTGCACCTTACCGACAACTACGCCGTTCTGGCCGAGGAACGCTTCCGCAAACTGTTCTCGCAATATTCCATCGCGGTGGGTTCCACCGGCAATCTGGGGCTTTCCATCGGCATCATGAGCGCAAAGCTGGGCTTTCAGGTCACCGTGCACATGTCTGCCGATGCGCGGCAATGGAAGAAGGACCTGCTCCGCAGCCGGGGCGTTACGGTAGTGGAGTATGCCTCCGACTACAGCATTGCCGTGGCCGAGGGGCGCAAGCTGGCGGCGGGCGATCCCCACTGTCACTTTGTGGATGACGAAAACTCCAAGACCCTCTTTCTGGGCTATACCGTAGCCGCCCTGCGGCTGAAAAAGCAGCTGGACGCGCAGGGTGTCACCGTGGATACCGAGCATCCCCTTTTTGCCTATCTGCCCTGCGGCGTGGGCGGCGGCCCCGGCGGCGTAGCCTTTGGCCTGAAGATGCTGTTCGGCGATGCCGCGCACTGCTTCTTTGCCGAGCCCACCCACTCCCCCTGTATGCTGCTGGGCATGGCTACCGGCGAAAACAGCAACCTTTGCGTGCAGGATTTTGACATCGACAACCGCACCGCTGCCGACGGTCTTGCTGTCGGGCGTGCTTCCGGCTTTGTAGGCGGGCTGATGCGTCCCTTCATGAGCGGTTGCTATACCTTGCAGGACGAGCGGATGTATACCCTTCTGGCACAGCTGGCCGACGCCGAGGCGCTGTACCTTGAGCCCAGCGCTCTGGCGGGGATGTACGGCCCTGTGCTCACCCAGCCCGGTCAGCTGCTTGGTGCTTACACCGAAACCGCCCTGCCCGCCGGCGCACTGGCAAACGCCACCCATCTCGTCTGGTCCACCGGCGGAAACATGGTCCCCCGGGAAGAAATGCAGCGCTACTATGCAAAAGGCAAGGCGTTGGCGCAGAGATAATAAGCAAAAGCCGCCTTTTGTGCCTTGCAACACAAAAAGCGGCTTTTTATCGTATTATTTCAGGAGCAAAGAGCCTTGCGGAGGCTTATTCCGGCAGATCCTCTTCGTTCTCCAGGCTGTGCCAGACGTTCTGGACGTCGTCGTTGTCCTCCAGAGAGTCCAGCAGCTTGCCCATCAGCTTCAGCTGATCGGGATCGGTCAGGCGGGTGGTGGTCATGGGCACCATGGCCAGATCGTCGGACAGGATCTCGTAGCCCTTTTCCTCCAGAGCCTTGACCACGGCGGAGTAGTTCTCAGGATCGGTGGTGATCTCGGCAGCGTCCTCGCTGGCATCAAAGTCCTCGGCACCGGCATCCAGAGCGTCCATCATAGCCTCGTCGGCGTCCTTATCCTCCAGAGAGATGTCGATGACGCCCTTCTGGTTGAACAGGAAAGCCACACAGCCCATAGCGCCCAGATTGCCGCCGTTCTTATCGAAGTAGTGGCGCAGGTCGGCAGCGGTACGGTTGCGGTTGTCGGTCAGGGTCTCCACCATGACTGCCACGCCGCCGGGGCCGTAGCCCTCGTAGGTGATAGCCTCGAACTCGGTCTTGTCGCCGCCCTCGGCCTTTTTGATGATACGCTGGATGTTATCGTTGGGCACGCTCATGCGCTTTGCCTTGGCGATCAGATCTGCCAGCTTGCTGTTGGAAGCCGGGTTGGGGCCACCGTCACGGACGGCAACGCTGATCTCGCGGCCGATCTTGGTAAAGACCTTGGCGCGGGCGCCGTCGGTCTTTTCCTTCTTGCGCTTAATGTTGTTCCATTTGCTATGTCCAGACATGGGAAAGAGCCTCCTAAATTTATCGGTATCTCCGCCTGCGGGCAGACGGGCTGTGGTCGCCCGCTTGTGGCAGCACACAAAATCTAACTCTATTATTCTAACACAATCCTCCGGCACGTTCAAGCCTGAAAAGCCCGATTTTCGCCCGGATGCGCGTAAATCTGCGGTTTACAGCAGCCGCAGCGCCTTGGGGTAGTGGTTTTTCACCCGCCCGCCGGACACCTTGCCGCCGCCCAGCGGCCAGCCGTCCACAGTCACGCAGCACCAGCCATCCGCTGCCGTGCGGGCTTCCACCTCGCGGCCGGAGAGATACTCGGTACAGCGTGGGTCAGTCAGGGTCAGCTGCTCACAGTTCGTGCACAGACTGCCGAAGGCGGTAAACAGGTGATGCTCCGGCACAAAGCGTCCTTTCTGCACACTGCCCACGAATACCCCTGCCCGCAGCACATGAAGCCCGGTCTGCGGAAAAGCTGTCGGCAGCAACACGCCGCCCCCGTGCACCACAGCCGGGCGCTGCGCCAGCGCGGGGAAATACTGCCGGGCAAACTCCTGCCATGCGGCAAGACTCTGCGCCGGGGTAGCCTCTCCTGCCCCGGTGTCCCGGGTGCGGCGGCTCGTGCCCTGCACGGCATCCCGGCAGGCGCGGCTGTCCGCGCGGCGGGCGCTGCGGGCATCTGCGGTTTTGGCAGGCTTTGCAGCTTTTCCCTTACCCTTTTTGCCGGCTTCGGCAGCGGCAGCAAGCCAGAGCTGCTCCTCCGGGGTGTATTCTCCCTCCGGCGGCAGGGTGCGGGGCATGCCGGCCTTGACCAGCCGGGCCATAAAATGCCCCTCGCCGCCCTGACAGGGCCAGATGCGGCGTACCTTGCTTACATCCAGCGGCAAGCCGCCGGTGCGGTTTGCTTCGCCTGCGCTGCCAAAGGTGTAGTCCACGTTGCCCAGCACATCGGCCAGCGCAAACTCCGGGTGGCGCTGCAAAAAGGCCGCCACCTGCGCTTCGTCCTCCTCCGGTGCAAAGGTGCAGGTAGAGTAAACCAGCTGCCCGCCGGGGGCCAGCGCCGCCGCCGCGCAGTCCAGAATCTGCGCACCCAGCTCCGCGCACTGCTTTACCAGTGCCTCACAATGCTGCTGGCGCGCTACCGGCTCTTTGCGGAACATTCCCTCGCCGGAGCAGGGCGCATCCACCAGCACTCGGTCGAAAAACTCCGGCAGCGCCTCGGCAATGCGGGCGGGTGTCTCGTTGAGCACCACGGCGTTGGAAACGCCCATGCGCTCAAGGTTGCTTTTTAAAATTTCGGCGCGCGCGGCAACATACTCGTTGCTCACCAGCACACCGCGCCCCTGCAGCGCTGCGGCCAGCTGGCTGCTTTTGCCGCCGGGCGCGGCACACAGATCCAGCACCCGCATTCCCGGCTGCACCCCCAGCAGCGGCGCTGCCGAGGAGGCCGAAGGCTCCTGCGAGTAGAACACGCCCGCATGGTAGTACGGGTGCCGCCCGGGCCGGAATTTCAAATCATCCGGCTGATGCACCACAAAGGCCGCCTTGCAGAAAGGCGAGGGCTCCAGCGGGAAATCCGCCCGCTGCGCAAACTGCTCCGGCGTGGTGCGCAGCGCCGACACGGTAACACCGCGCTCTGCCGTCTGCTGCGGGGCGGCATACAGCTGCTGGTACCGCAGGCCCAGCAGGGCACGCTCCCGCTGCTCAAAATATTCCGTAGGCATATTCTTTTCCTCCCATGGGATGTATAAAGCCGCCGGCTGCGGCCACACTATGGACTGTGAGGGCGGCCCCGCCCCCACAGCAACGACCGAAAGGAGCATTCACACCATGGAAAACCGCAGTGAGAACCGCAGCACCAATTGCAAGAATCAGACATCCAACCGTACCGGCAGCAAAACCACCAACAGCGCCACCAACGAGCACAAGCACCCCAATCAGTATACCAAGGGTGCTGATGACGAGAGCGCCAAGAACTCCACCGGCAGCCGTTCCACCAACGCGAAAAACAGCCGCTGATGGCGTAAGCGGCATCTGACGGACCGCAGATGCCAACAAGCAAAGCCCGCCGCCTTCCACCACTGATTTCCAGTGCGGAAAGCAGCGGGCTTTCGCGGTTTTATTTCTGGTTGGGGTCAAACTGCTGCCACAGCACCTCAAACAGCTGGTGCACGCGTTCCAGCTGCCCGTTCAGGTACAGCCAGCCCAACAGGCACTCGAAGCCGGTGGAGGCACGGTATTCCTCCGGGGAGGCGTGCTTGGCTACGCTTGCCTTGCTGGCGTTGCGGCCGCGCTTGAACACGGCCAGCTCGTCCTCGGTAAACAGCGGCTCCAGCAGCTGCTCTTCCCGGAACTGCGCCTTGGCAGATACATACTTGACCTTTTCGGCGTTCAATCTGCCGGCGGAAAGGCGGTGGTGCTCCACCAGACGCTGGCGCACCAGCAGTTCCAGCACACTGTCGCCTACAAAGGCCAGCGCAAGCGGGCTGAGCTCCCGCAGGTCGATCTTTTCTGATTCGTTCATGCTGCTTTATCCTTAGAAGATATAGTCGAACTGATACTCGCCGATAAGGATGGTATCGTTCTCTTCCACGCCCTTCTGCACCAGTGCGTCCAGAATGCCGCTCTCGCCCAGCTGGCGCTGGAAGAACTGCAGGCTCTCGTAGTCGTCCACGTTGCTGCCGGCCAGAATATACTCCAGCCACGGGGCATCCACGCTCCACACATGGGCTTCCATGCGCTGGATGGTGAAGTCGCGGTTGTTCTTCTTAGCCTCCGGCTTTTTGTACTCGGGAGTGAACACCGGCACCTGCGGAATATCCTTGAGGCGGTTGTACACCAGACCCGGCAGCTGCTTGACGCCCTGCATGGTGGCGGCAGAGATGGGCACAAAGGTCAGGCCCTTGCCCTCCACATACTGGCGGAAGTTCTCAATCTGCTCCTCGGTGGCAAGGTCGCACTTGTTGCCCACAACGATCTGCGGGCGCTCAGCCAGCACGGAGCTGAACTTTGCCAGTTCCTCGTTGATCTTTTCAAAGTCCTCGATGGGGTCGCGGCACTCGCTGCCGGAAACATCCACAACGTGCAGCAGCAGGCGGCAGCGCTCCACATGGCGCAGGAAATCGTGGCCCAGACCGATGCCCTCGCTGGCACCCTCGATCAGGCCGGGGATGTCGGCGCAGACAAAGCTTGCGCCCTCGCCCACCGACACAACGCCCAGCGTGGGCACAAGGGTGGTAAAGTGGTAGTTTGCGATCTTGGGCTTTGCCGCGCTGATGGTGGAGATGAGGGTGGACTTGCCCACGTTGGGGAAGCCGATCAGGCCCACGTCTGCGATCAGTTTCAGCTCCAGCGTCACCTGCAGATCCTCGCCGGGCATACCGGGCTTTGCAAACTTGGGGATCTGGCGGGTGGGGGTGG
>OGHE01000675.1_pt1 | contig 29134 bp, 29 predicted proteins | sample 1571431 | NCBI WGS metagenome assembly OGHE01 (sample SAMEA2581966, study PRJEB24529) | metagenome | biome: Human gut stool | place: China | collected 2011 | reverse complement strand
GAGTCTTACTGCTTACAACTCCGGCTCGGTCACCCCCTCTGACGCGGGAGGCTGCAGGTGTATCATTATAGCCTTTTCCTTGGCAACATATGGTTTTGCCAAACCGCCCATCGGGTCTGCCGGAAAAGGAACGTACCTGTTATGCTGGGTATTCAGTTGTCAAGGTGCTGGGTAATCATAATTGACTACCAAGCAAAATCGGTCAAAATTGTCTCAAGGATTTTCTTGATTTCATCAGGGACATACAGCAACGCTCTATGTAATGCGAGTGCCTGAACAGGAGTCATGTACATTTTCTTGAACAAGTGGTATCCGTCTGGTAGGGAAAGGCCTCCATTTCGGCCCCGGACTATTTTTATTGGATAGTCCTCGTTTAATGTTGCTATGTCCCTGCTGATAGTATCTGTTGAAACATGGAATTCTATTGAAAGATGCTCCATCGTATCTTTCCGGCGCTTATCTAACAAGCAAATTATTTTCTTTTGTCGCTCGTTAGATGTCATCTTTGAAATTCCTTCCGAATTTGCTTTGCACTTATAATATCGCAAATACCCCGCAACTTTTGCGGAGTTAAACTTTAAATCCGTTCGAATTTTATCTAGATCACTATAATTTATAAATATATGAATTTCTGCTTGTTGGTTCATGTGTTTGCCCGTCAGCATTTTCTGCTGGCATTCTGATGCCACCTCACGATGGATGCCCTTGCCTTCGGCTAGCGCTTCCTACTGCTATGCGCGTAGCATCCTTTCGCCAGTTGTTGCCCAACCGAACACACAAAAAAGCCCGCCGCATTTTGAGATGCGACGGGCTTAGAGCTGCAGCGTGAGATTTATTTTTTCTCCTGAGAATTTGTCAGAGGCTTTTCGGGCCGGTGGGGCTGATAGGACCAAAATAAACTGCAAGGCTCGCTTGCTTCTTTACGAACTGATGCTTGGGCAACTGCACGTAAATTCTTGTGAACAAAGCTTTCGGTTGTTTTCATGGTAAAGGCCTTCTTTCCAGTTTTGATTTGGCGGTTTTCATTCGGTTTTATTTGATTCCAACCCCAATTTTAGCCAAAACCAGCAGAAATGCATCCGCAGCTGCAGCTACAATCCAAACAATGCTGTACAAAGGTTTCAGCAATAAAAGAGCCGGAATAATCAAGCAATATAATACAAGTCTTTTGCGTACCGCTATTTTCATGTCCTGCAACTCCTCGTTGCTACAATGAATCGCCGAATTATTGCAAGGAGCAAGTGTTAAAATTAGCGTAACAGAGACAATAAGCAGCATAATTGTAGCTGCTATCGTAGAAGATTGCAGTCGGTCAATCAGATATAAGCAGGCATATTCACAAAATAAAGAGGTGAGGAAGCAGGAAAATACTGTTGGCATATGAAGCCCATTTGTCTTTTCCCGTAAAAATGCCAACCCAAAATTCAAAAGAATCACTTGCGGTAACGGTGCAACAAGTGCTCCAAAGCAAACGAGAATAAAGAAACCACCAAAGTTCATGAATTTTCGTTGTAGCGAGTATGCCATCCAATCGCGTTGACTTTCTTCAATGAGTTCGCTTTGTATACACTTCTCCACAATTCTTTCGACGATTGCTTCCATATGCAGAACCTCTGTAAATTAGATCTATCTTTATTAAAACAGAGTTTTCAGCTTTTTCATCATTTTTGTAGTGAAACAGTAGTTTTTTGTCATGAAATCAGAGTATTCGGCAGCTCTGTTGCAAATTCAAACCAGCCGTTTTCATAATCCATGGCGTAAAGCGTGTGGTACTTTTCCAATGTGGTATGAACATTTTGCAAACCATACCCATGAAAAGATGGATTTTCCTTGGTTGATGCCGGCAGCTGATTTGCAATCATATTTACCGGCAAAGATTTATTACGGATAGCATAAAACAGTTCATCTTCTTCAAGAAGTGCCTGCACATAAATTTGCCGGTCCGTTTCCGGCAGTTTTTCGCACGCTTCAATCGCGTTATCCAGTGTGTTGCTGATTACAACCGTCAAATCCACCATGTCAATCTTTATGGGAGATAAATCGTTCACACTGAACTGTATATCAATTTTACGATTTTTTGCAACAAGTGCCTTCTGATTCAAAAGTGCATCCAGTGCTGCATGGTGGGTATTGACGAGCAGGATGCGTTCGTTTTGTTTCGATTGCAGGCTATGGATATAGGTTTGTATTTTATTGATATCTATATTTTGTTGCATCAGCATTCCGTCTAACGTACTCAGATGAGCGCGAAAATCATGTGTCAGTTTACGTTGCTGAGCATATGCGGCACTCAATGCTTCGATGCTCTCTTGCTGTGCTTTTGATTTGGCTTGTAGGCTGATTGCTTCTTCACGGAAGTTGGCGTTTTGTTCCATCCAGCTGATTAAAAGTAACGCTGCTATCTGCATTACAGTAATAAATGTGGCACAGACACATAGCGGCCGAATTGATATTTGACCCTGCTGAAAGCAACTTCCAAAAAAGAAAATAAGCAAAACACTCGCAAGGGAAAGCACTGCAGGAATGGTGTACCATCTGAAATTGGTTGCTTGACTTAATTTCCCATTTCGCGCCTTTGCCTGTAAAAAGCATACTGCTATTATTACACCGTGTACAAGCATACTTTGGCATAATGCATTCCCAAGAAAAACACCATTCAGCGTTTCAGATAACAAAAGAGCAAGAGTATGCCATAAATTATCTATACAACACATCGTTGCATAAATAATAATTGAAATATTCGCCCAGATACCGGCGGTTCTTGAGCAGCGTCTGGAAGCTGTTCTTGGTGAACGGGTTGCCCCGGCTGTTGCGGATGCCCCGGGCGTTCAGCGATTCGATGATGCTGCGGATGCTCTCTCCCGCCGCGTACCGCTGGAACGCTTCCTGCACCACCGGTGCGGTGGCCGGGTCGATCTGGTAGTGATGCTCGCTGTCGATACGGTACCCCAGCGGCACCGGGCCACCGTTGAACTTGGCCTTGAGGGCATTCTCCTTGTGGCCGCGGCTGACCTTCTCAGCCAGCTCCGCCGAATAGTACTCGGCCATGCCTTCCAGCAGACTTTCCAGCATGATGCCCTCCGGCGTGTTGGAGATGGGCTCGGTCACCGACACCACATGGACCCGGTTGTTTTTGAGGATGCGCTTATAGTGCGCCGAATCGTACCGGTTGCGGGAGAAGCGGTCCAGCTTCCACACCAGCACCGCTTCAAAGGTATGGGTGGCGCTGTCGTGAATCATCTGCTGGAACTGCGGGCGGCTGTCGGTCTTGGCGGACAGTGCCCGGTCAATGTAGGTCCGCACCACGGTGATGCCGTTCTGGTCGGCATACTCCTTGCATTCACGCAGCTGACCTTCGATGGATTCTTCCCGCTGGTTGTCGCTGCTGTAGCGGGCATAGATCACGGCCTTCATGGCGTGCACCTCCTTACTTGTGCTTCTCCTCTTCTCCCATATTGAGGATCATCTGTTTCAGGCGGCGGTTCAGCTCGCTGCCCGGCGTGAAGCAGGCTTCCACAAACTCGCTCCATTCCGGTTTGCGCTGCACCACTTCCTGCGCCCCTTCCGGCGTGACGCAGACATACCGCCCGCGGGGGTCTTCGCACAGGCCGAAGATATAGTCCAGCGATACATTAAAATAGGTGGCGTACCAGACCAGGATACGGTAGGGCGCCGCTGCCCGGTCGGTCTCATACCGGTTGATGGCAGCCTGATTGGTTCCGGCCAGCGCCGCCAGCTGGGCCTGGGTCAGCCCCGCGTCCTTGCGCAGCACGCGCAGACGGGTGCCTACGGATACATCCATGGAAAGACCTCCTGCAAAATTCGTTAATTCAAGTATAATCGAATTACAGGTCTTTCGCAAGTATTTTGTTCCGCTATACACAGAAGCTACTTTTTACTCCACATCTCTCACTGTCGTGATAGCCAGCGCTGCCGCCAAGCACAAGGCGGTAACACCTGCGCCATAACCAACAGCCTGCCAAGGAATCGAATCCCCCCCGCCCAGAGCCAGCCAATAGGGCATAGGTGTTGCATAAAACAATAGCGCGGACAAGGGAGAAACTGCCGCCGGATCCGGGGCAGAAACGCTCACAATGACTCCAGCCAGAGTCACCACAAAGCAGAAAGTAGCCCCCGCCAATTCACTGCCGCAAAGTCGGCATACCAGCCAAACCACCGCATAGCTTGCCTGCAAAATCCAGGCGCTCTGCATCCAGAAAAACGCCGTGCGTCCCGGCTGGAAGAGGGCTCCCGTGACCACCGACAGCAGGAAATACAACACCATGTACCACCCTTGGAGCATAATCGTTTCCGCCGCAAAACTGCCAGCTATATATCGGACCCGGCTTACGCCATGGGCGACCGCCAACCGGGCAGCGCCCGCTGTTTTGTTCTGGTGGAATGCCATCGCCGCCACGAGAATGACTGCAATCCACGCAAGGATGCCCACTGACAGCACCGTGCCGAGAGCAGCATCCGCCGCGCTTCCCACTGGCAACGAATCGCCGGGAAAAATGCCTACCCGCCTGCCGTCTGCCCAAGTAGCGTCCACAATGCGGGATTCACTGACTCCCAGAGCAAACGCCATGCACAGCAGGCCGAACAGAGCCAGCATTCCCGGCAGGCGAGTGCAGCGAAGGGCATACAAAGCTGCGGAGAAAGTGCTGGCCCGGTGCATTCCCTGCCGAGCGGCAGATTTTTCCCTACGCCGCAGGACTGCGTGCGCCTTTCTGGCACTGCGCTGCTTTCCGGCATCCGGGCGGTGAAGTGCCATCCATCCCAGCCCTGCCGCCACAGCAAGGGCCACAATCACCCAAGCTGCCAATTCGACACAAAACTGCGGCGTGATGTTCAAAGCACACAGCCGGGACCAGTAATAGGTGGGCATAGCCTTAGCCGCCAGTTGTATCAGAAGAGGCTGAGTAGAAAAATCTTCATACTGTACCTGATAAAGCAGCACTCCTGCCAACGGCAGAATACTGGTCACCAGTGCCGCGGCAGCATGGTTTTTCAGCCAGAGTGTAAGGACCGACGCCAATGCCAGGAAAACCCCCAACACCAGAAGATTTCCCACCGATACTGCGCAGAACAACAGAACTGTTCCGGGTGCGGGCACAATTCCCATCTGGATGGCTGTGATGATAAAGCAGATTCCGTAAAAGGCCAGCTGCAAAAGCAGGCAGAAACCGCAGACCACCCCGAATTTGGCGCGGTATAGAGTAGACAACCGTCCTCCATGACTGACGAACAATTCATCGGTGCGTGCCCGGCGCTCCGACGCGAATTGCGCCACACACAGATTGACGGGGATCAGCCAGCTGAACACCGTCAGGCTCTGAGAGCTGCGCACCAGCTGCAAGCCGGACCGCCCACTTCCCATCGCAACATCCTTGAAAAATCCGATGGAGTCAAGCGGGTTCAGAAGATCACCCGCCACCATAAAATACATGGTCCCACTGTTGGCAAACCACAGCAGTACCAGGAAAAACCCCAACAAAGCCCATAGCTGTGCTTTTGCATGGAACAGTTTGACTCCTTCCGCTTTAGCCTGCATCGGCATGGCTGTCACCTCCTACCAAGGCCGTGAAATATGCCTCCAGCCCTTCGCTGCGCACTGCCAGTTCCTGCACGTGCAAGCCATTCTCCATTAGCACACCGGAAGCTGTCGCTGCTGCCTCGTTTCCTACCGGGGACAAGCGCAGCCCCTCCACTGTTGCCTGACAGATAGCTTCCGGAAACATCTTGCGGAGGATGTCTACCGCCCGTCGGTCATTGTCGGTACGGACTAACAGATACTTGCTGCAGCGGGCGTCCAGTTCTTCTGCCGTCAGTTGTTCCAGTAGCTGCCCGTTATGTAAAATGCCGTAGCTTGTCGCAAGCTGGTGCAACTCGCTGAGAATATGACTGGACAGCAGAATCGTCATCCCCTGTTCCCGGTTCAGTTTTTCCAGAAGATGTCGCAGTTCCTGTATCCCCATCGGGTCCAGCCCATTGAGCGGTTCGTCCAGTACCAGAAATTCCGGTTTCCCCAAGAGAGCAACCGCCAGCCCCAGCCGTTGGCGCATCCCCAGCGAGAATTTTCCGGCAGGTTTGCTGCCAGTGTCTTTCAGACCCACCAGTTGCAGGGTGGGAGCAATATCCGCCTCATTTAACCCTCGCTGCAGGCACTGCACTTTCAGGTTTTGCCATGCGGTCAGATCCGCGTACAAGGCAGGGCCGTCCACAAGGCACCCCATCCGACGCCGCATTTCTGACTGTCGGGCAGCGTCTGCCGCACCAAATAGTAGCAGTCTGCCCCGTGTGGGGCGAGTTAGACCGCATAGAATTCGCAGCAGGGTGGTCTTCCCCGCGCCGTTTTCTCCGATCAGACCGTAGATCTGCCCGCGCGGGATTGTGATGCTCACATCCCGCAACGCCACCGTATGTCGGTATTCCTTGCAAAGATATTCCGTCGCAAAAACCGCTTCTCCGTATCCTTCCATGCTCTTCGTCTCCCTTTCATTCATATAAGCCCATTTATTTAGGAAACGATTTGGGAATGGAAATTTTTGCAATGCAAGGTTTTTGGGGCAAAAGAAGCATCTCCAAGAAAAATGCCACAAGAGCCAGATGGCTCTTGTGACCCACAAACTTCACCCTTTCTTTAGCTTTTTCGTTTCCGGCACCACGCCAACTTTCAGGAAATTTTTATGATCCCTTGCACTTTCCCGTTTTTTCTTCTGCGTTTCTCCTGTTTATCCACTCCTCAAACAGTCGTTTTCCCTCTTCCGACTGGTAAAATGCCTGGATCTTGGGCAGCAGGAACCGGGCAAACCGTTCCAGCTCCTGCGCTGGCACGCCGTCCTCCCGATTCTTGGCGGACGCCGCTGCCTGTGCTGTTATCTTCTCCTGCCGATCTTCCGTAGCGGCTCCTTTCTGCAGGGCTGCCCCCTGCTGCCTTGCTGTTTGTTCTGTCATCGGTCCTGACCCTTGGCCCGCTGGCGGCGCTGCTGACGGTTCAGCCGCTTTTCCTCCTGTTGGCGTCGGCAGATGCCCAGCACAAATGCCTGCACCTGCTCCGGTGCCACCCGCATGGCTTCCCGGTAGGGCCTGGTTTCGGTGAGCACTGCATCCAGCTGTTCCTCACAGCGGCAGAGGCGCTGGCGCAGCTCTTGTTCCCTCACTGTGCTTTGCTGCAGTTGCATCCGCAGACTGCGGTTTTCTGCCTGCAGTTTGCCGCTGTCTTTTGCCATCTCACACAGCGTCTGAAAATCTTGCACCGGTAGTTCCACCCGCTTTTCCAGCACGCCTTTGGTTTTGGCCCGCTGCTCGATGTCCGCCACATCGCGGATTGAGCCGGAAATGTTCTTCACCTGGGAGATAAGCTCCTTCCGCTGACCTTGCAGCTGTTTGGTCTGGTCAGACAGCTCTGCCACTGTCTGGCGGTCTTTCTGGACCTTATACTCCAGCACATCCAGGTGTTCGGCATCGCTCCCCTGTACACCGCGTTCAAAGTCGGTGAATCCCGCCTGCCGCATGTGCTCGAAGAATTGCGTTTGCAGCAGGCTGTAGGAACTTATCAACCGGGGCTTGCCGTTCTTTTTCAGCACAGGCTGTCCCTGGTCATCGGTCATGGGGACCATCGGCCACTTCTTGCTGTGGCTTACCTGCATGATCGTCTCCCGCACGGTGCCACGCAGCGCCGGGTCCTTGCACCGCTTGGACCAGCGGATCTGCTTCTCTACCACCGGCAGGTAGACAACGTGGAGGTGATAGTGGAACACATCCCTTCCCAGTCGGTCACTGGCTTCCCGGTTGCGCTCGTCGGCGTGCATGACCGCGGAGATGATGTACTGTTCTCCTCCCGCGATCTCCTTGGCCAGCTCGTACACCTCGGCGTAGAACTGCTTGGCGTACTCATAGCCGCCATGGGTTTCGAAATAGTCGGTGTTCACGTCAAACACCAGCTCGTCAAAGACGTAGGCATCCGGTTTCAGTCCACGGGTGGAAACGACACCATCTTCCACCATCCGGTCAAATTGCTGGGCGTAAGTAGCTGCCTCGCAGGCTTTGAAGGTCACATTGTTGTGGCTGTATGCCAGCAGCACATCCGGGTTGGAGTACACTTCGTTCTTGCGTTCGTTGTGCCGCTCCCGCACCGAGATGGCATTTTTACGGTAGCGCTCATTGCGCACCACGGTCCGATGGATTTTGCTGATAGGCGACTCCTTTCTTGGGTACGGTTCTGCTGCGGATAGGGTACGCAGATGCTTTGGAAAGCATCTGACCCACTATGACACTTTCCGGCGCTGCCGGCAAAGTGCCAGTGGGCCCGCTGCGGCGGGAGGGGTTGGGATACGGCTGCCAGCCAAAATCGTTGCGCCAGCTTTCCAGTTGGGCCGCCGTCGTAGCGGTTGCCATGTTTGTGGTTGCCTCTGAAAGCCAAGCACCACAGCCCTTGTCCACCTTTTGCAAAACGCGGGGTGTGGAATTCTTTCTCTATCTTTCTTTTGGATAGATATATCATTCTATCTTTATCGTGTCGGTTTTTCCGACGGGTCAGTGTCGGCAAATCCGTCAACTGCCTGTCCGTTTTTCCTACAGGTCGTGCCGGATTCTCCGACGGGTAGTTACAGCTCGTTGGGTTCCTTGGGCCGGGGCAGATTGAGATAATACCGCCTGGCCTTTCCGTTTGACTGTCCCGGCACCGGCTCCAGCAAACCGCAGCGTTCCAGAGCGGCGAACAATCCGGCGGCTTTCTCCCGCTGGCAGTGCAGCAGCTTCCCGGCACTGGCCCGTGAGAGGCTCACACAGGGCCTGCCGTTGGTCTTCCAGTGCCCGGTGGTATCCTGGACCGACAGCCGCAGCAGCCCCAGCAAATGGCCGTACAGCAGCTTGCTTTCGCCGGGAAGTTCCCGGTAAGGTTCTTCCGACAGAAGACTGCTCGGGATCATCAGAAAGCTGTCGATGCGGTTCAGGTTTTCTTCTGCAGGAACGAGTTCATGGTTCAGATGGCACCTCCTTGGGTTATGGGTTGGTGGCGGACTTCGGCTTCTGGCATCCCTCTTTTCCGGTTGGTTTTGTCCTTGAAAGATGTTCGATTATTTCGTCATAGATTCTTCCGACACACACACAGCATACAACGTCTTGCGGTCCGTTTCAAGATGTGTTAGACTGTTTTCATGTCAGATGATTCACACACTTTTCTCGGCTGTTTCTGAAACACACAAAAACACAGAGCCTTTTTCCGCCAACTATGCTCCAACACAGGATGGTGACGAATTTTGAACTACCAGACGTACCTTTTCTTTGAAGGCCGCACCGAGTATATTCAGGGCTACGACACACCCCAGCATACATATCCGCTGGGGTCCTTGGTGTTCGGTGTCCTGGACCTGGATGCCGCTCCCTATCTGGAACGGGGCCGCGCATTGCTGGAAAGATTCCGGGGCGTAAAGTTCCCGGAAGATCAGACCATGCAGCAGGGTCTGGCCTCCCCTGACACCTGTGTGTACTATCAGGTGGCTTCCTTTTACCATGATTTTGCCACCGCTGTGCAGCAGGTTTCCCCTGCTCTGTTTGATCTTGTGGAGGGCTACACGCTGGCCACCTTCCGTCGCAATGAACGGGAACTGAAAGCGACCCAACATAGTCTGTGGCAGTTTATACAAACCGGAAAAAATGACAGTTCGTATACATTTGATGAATTGCGCACCAGAATGTCCCACCTCGGCGAATTGGCCATAACCAGCGACATCATGGAAGGGTTCTGCCGGAACTTCCCGGCGTACACAAACCAGATGAAGGTATTTATCCAACGTGAAACCGGGGATGCCTCTCTGTGCCGGACGGCACTGTCGGTATTGGAATCCTTTGTGACCTTGCTGCAACAGTTGGTGGACGGAAAAACGGATCTGCGCCAGTTCATCGAGGCTGCACTGGTAGACGAGGACGGACGCCCCAGAACGGAGCATGGCCAGCGCCCTTCGGAGCTGCTGGTAGAACTGGCCGAAAATGGCGATTCGACCTACCAGAAATATCACAGGCTGGAGGACGACATCCATATCCAAACCCGTTACAAACGGCCCACAGACAACAAAAAAGGCGGCATTTCTGCCGCCACGTTCTACGCGAGCGACACACTGCCCGCGTTACTCTTTTTGGAATTTGTACAAATGTGCGCCCAGGACCTGCCGGTTGCCGTCTGTGAGAGCTGTCACCGGCTGTTTGTACCCTTCTCCAGCCGCGCCAAATATTGCGAGCGGGTGCTGGACCCGGAAACCGGCGCCACCTGCAAAGACATTGCCGCCAAGCTGGCCTATGCCGAGGAACTGAAGGCCAACAAAGCCAAGGAACTCTACAACAAAATGCGTAACCGTTACCAGATGCGCTGCTCCCGCGCCCCCGGCAACCAGAAAATGCGGGATGACTACAATTCCTGGCGCAAGCAGGCACAGATAGCGCTGAGTAAGTACCAGTTGGGGGAGATAAGCTGGGAGGAGTTTAAAATGGTGATTCAAAGAATCCCGTAAGCCGAAATCTAAGAATCATAAATTGTTTCAAATATGTTCACTAAATTTCATCTTGTAGTTATCTGTATCATACTATATACTAAGATTAAGAATTTCTGCAAAGGGAGGTCGAAATTATGCCTAGCTGGGGAGCCGTTCTTGATGAACTAAATGCAGCCTCAAATCCTCTTGACCAAATGCGGCGGAAATATTTAAGGATAATGCATGAATACACTGGAAGAAATATCATTGCCTACTATTCTAGCTTTATTCAAAAACCGGCCCTGGAAGGGAACCAGATCGATGAGAACGATAAAAATGCATTTATGCAAGCCGTTTGTGGTCTTGATCGTTCAAAAGGATTGGACTTAGTTCTTCATACCCCTGGTGGTCAAATTGCAGCAGCTGAATCCTTGGTCGTATATCTTAAAGCTCTTTTCGGAAATGATATTCGCACTTTTGTTCCACAGATTGCCATGTCCGCGGGTACAATGATTGCACTTTCAACCAAAGAAATTGTAATGGGAAAGCAATCCAATCTAGGTCCTATAGACCCGCAATTCGGCGGAATGTCCTGTCATGGAATAATTGAAGAATTTGAACATGCCAAGGAAGATGTTTCTGCTAACCCCGCTCTAGCTGCAGTTTGGGGGCCAATCATTTCAAAGTATCATCCCACTTTTATTGGAGATTGTGCCAAAGCAATTTCTTGGTCAGAAACAATTGTAAAACATTGGTTAATTGACAACATGTTTTCTGAATACGCCGACAAAGATGTCCGCGCTCAAAAAGTGGTTGACACCTTATCCAGTCACAATATTACATATTCTCATAACCGACATATCCATGCGGATGAACTAAAAGATTTAGGATTAAAAATTACAGATCTGGAGAACTTAGATAATAGAGCCATTGAAGGATGCAAGGATTTACAAGATTGTGTGCTCACACTGCACCACTCTTATATGCATACATTTTCGAGTTCTAACGCCATGAAAATAATTGAAAGTCATAGTGGTAATACTATGATTATAAATAGCAAGAGGTAATGACAATGGCAAAAAACGATTTGGAGTTTTATAAGCAGATAACAAAAGGGTTTGAATACAATCACGCCTTTAAATATGTATCTCCTGAAGAACAGGGCCGCGCTCTTAAACCTTGTTCCATTTTAAAATCTACTGCTATCGAATATAGTAATTCAACAACTCCCACATCACCTAAAGGATATATCCATTAAATCGGAAAAAGGCCAACCGCTTTCGACTTAGAAGAATAGCGATTGACCTTTTGCTTTTATTTTTATATGAATCACTTGTTAAATTATAAATAAAAAACAAATCCGAACGCACCTTCGAAAAGAAGTACGTTCGGATTTGCTTGGTATGGTGCACCATCGGGGACTCGAACCCAGGACCCACTGATTAAGAGTCAGTTGCTCTCGCAAGTAGCAAGTTCTCGTGGTGTAGAAGACTCTATCTCTCCATCCACAAAAAAACGGCCGCATCCTTAATGACTTTCTCATCAAAGGTGCGGTCGTTGTCATATCAGCTTCTCAGCTGTTCCTTGTATTTAGCGCGGTCTGCCTGCGCTACCCCCAGCATATCCATTGCCTTATCGGCTGTCAAATTTGCGTTTTTCATAAGGTTCTGGATTGCTACCAGTGTTGCTCGGTTTTCACCTTGCACCACGCCTTGAGCCACACCTTTTTCCATTGCCCTTTCAGCAACGCCCTGACTTAAATTGCACATATACCGCACCTCACTTTCCAGTGTTTGTGTCATCGGAACTTCAAATTCCGTTTCCAGGATTTCTTTCTTCGTTTCCGGGCTTTTCTCCTCGGAGAGAAGCACCTCCAAGAATTTCAGCAGTCCGCCGTAGTTCTTATCGTCCTCATCGCCCAAACAAATCATTACGGCGCTCATCAGGTCGTAGTTCCGTACCTGCTCAACCGCCTCACCGATGATATGCTTTTCCTGAATCGAATACTGCGTAATCGTGTTGCGGCGCTCTTTCGGTGGGTTCATGCACACCCAGATGGAGTACACCTTCTTGATTTTCCCGTACTCACCTTTGGTAAATTCTGTGCCGTACTGCGCCGAAATCATTCTGCTGCAATAATAAATCGCACGTTTCAGCAGCGGATACCCCGCATTGTAGCGGTTCTGCGCCTCCACATTCAAAATCAGGCCAATCAAACCATCTTCGCTCGGTGCTGTGGCGTAGAATCGGACATCGTAGCGGATTGTGCCCTCAGTCAGCGTTGTATCTTCGGTGTTGATCCCGTGAATAGCCGGATTTACACGGTTGGTTTCGTCAATATTGACGCCCACCGCGCCAATCTGCGGTTCGCCTTCGATGTACTTCTCGGCAATGTCCTTGGTCGTACAGTCGCGGTACTCCGGGACGCACTCTTTCATGATGACGGCCAGAATGCTCTTGTTGGCAAGCAGGCGCTTGACGCCCTCATCATAGCGGGCATCAATATCTGCTTGGGAGATGGTCTGCGCCAGATAGTTTTCTTCCTGCTGCATTGGGTAAGCGCCTCCTTTCCTTGTCTTTATTATACGCTGTTTCTTTACTTTTTGCAATAGTAACGCTCCTCACACAATGGCAACAGCCAGCCGCACAACATCGTGCAGCCGGGCCGCTGTTCTTCACGCACCAACTTCTTCACTCTGTCCGATAGTTTTATCACATTCCAGAAACTGCTGATAACTCATATTAAACTTTATGGTAACGGCATATTTTCTGCCTACCTCTACCCTGTCAATCAGCTGGCTTAGAATCGTCCGCTTGATTTCCAGTGGTGCGGAGTCAAACTCATCTGCCCAGCCGCGGAAGTCATCATAGTAACTGCGCAGCTTGCGGATTTCTGCGGTTTCGTTGATGCGTTCCTTTTGCAGTTCTGCAAATTCGGATTTTGCGTCATCAAGGTCTTTTTGTGATTTTCGGATTTGCTTTGCAATCATATCCTCGGTAAAACAGCTTGTCCCGTCAAGGCACTTCAGAATTTCACCCTCAAACCGTTCCAGCGCGTGCTGGGCCGAGCGCATTTTCTTCTCTACGGCTGCCCGTTTGACCTTTTGCAGATTAGATTCCTGCCGGATGCGCTGCTCGGCCACTCTGGAGTATGGTGTGTCCTTGATTTGCGCAAAGACCTTTTTCACCACTTCCAGCACAATGGCATCTACCGTTTCGGCCAGATACAGCGATTGTCCATCGCAGTCCCGGCCGCCGCGGCTTTTCTGTGCCCGCTGAAAACAGTTATATTTCGGCTGTACTTTTTCGCGGATAGTTCCATCTGCCAGTTTGTATCGGTCTTTGTGCATAAAGCCAGACATCTTGGCTCCGCAGTGAGCGCAGTAAACGATGCCTGCCAGCAGGGTCGGATTCTGGCTGGTATGCGAGATTTGCTTTTCCTGCTTTATCTTCGTACTGCGCCGGATGATAATATCATTTGCCCTGTCAAAAGTGTCCTTGTCTATGATTTGCAGTTCCGGGATATATTCCGACCGTGCATTTTTCGTGATGATATATCCGGTATAACCCTCATGCCGTATAATCCGTAGTATGTTGCTGGCTTGGAATTTAGCTCCCGCACGGGTACGCAGACCACGATTGTTCAGCATTTCAGCCAGCGCGTAACCGCTGGCACCCTCGTTGACTACCTTATAAAATAGTTCGCGCACCCATGCTGCTTCTTCCTCATTGATGGCAAGGTCCATAACCGGCTTATCCCGCTTGTTGCGGCGTCCCTGATCTTCCAGTTGGTATCCGTAGCACACAAATCCGCCGGTATAATGACCGCTGGAAACAATCTGCCGGATTCTATCGCGTGTTCGGATGGAAGTTTTCTCGGACTCCCCTGCCGCCTGCCAGAAACGGATGTAGTTCATCAGCTTATCGCCGTGGGTTTCGATTTTCTGCTGGCCCTCATGGGTACTCCACATTTCGATGCCGTGTTGGACAAACCATTCCAGCACAAAAGGCGTTTCACTTTCGATTCGTCCGAGGCGGTCAAACATATACACCAGCAGAATGTCGAACTCACCGTTAGTTGCATCTTCTTTCAGTTGTTGGATGGCATCGCGCTTAGCCGCCGAAACCTTGGAGCCGGAGATTCCTTTTTCGGCAACTTCCTTTACGACACGCCAGCCTTGCTTTTGTGCAAACTTCCGGCAGTCGATTTTCTGCATTGGGATATCATCGTGGTCCACCTGCCCTTTGGTGGATACACGGTAAGCCAATGCCGCGCGCGGCGCGTCAGGTTCCAGCCTCATCTGCTTTTCCTTAAAATAGGCATATGCCATGCTTTCAATAGGGTCGGGAAGGGGCTCACTATCAGCAGCGTATTGACACCCCCCTATGATTTTGAAAAACTGGACCGAATGAATAAGTATATTGAGGATTTTCCTGAAATGCCCAAGGATTCCTCGGTAGTGATTGCCTATCCTTCTGCCGGCACTTATGACAGTGATGCGTATGTAAAAACGATCAATAATAATCCCCGCTACTGGGATTTAGGTGCATTTGATCCTTTGGCAAAATGGCAATTGACTCAGGCCATTCGCAATTCGTTGTCTTGGGATCATACAAATAACCTTTATTTTCGAACACTAATCGAGTCTATGACGCGGATAAAGAATCGCTTCGCATCTTCCGATCCAGCACTCCGAACAGGCATCATTGAGGCATGCTGTGTGCCAGCAGTTAGAAAGCTGTATGTACACACCGACGGCGAATTATCAATCTGCGAACGAATTGGTTCTTCTCCTTCAGTAGGCACGATATCGACCGGGGTAAACAAAGAAGTAGTATTAAAGAAATACATTGATGACTATTTAGCCGCCAGTAAACCTTTGTGTGAGAATTGTTGGGCTTACAATATTTGTCCCATGTGCTATTCAGAGTGCTACTCTCAAAACGGTGTAAATATAAAAGAGAAATCTTCCAAATGTAAGAACTGTCGCACCTATACCTATCTTATGCTCGGAACATTCTGCACTTTAATGGAAGAACGGCCTGAAATCATGGAAACTTTGAACCACACCGTTTCTGTTTAATACAATCCTGGGTTTCTCATTACGAGTACCCGGAATTTGTAAATATTGATACAACCTTTCCACAATGGAAAAGTTGTATCGGAAAGGAGAAATTCGCATGAGTTTACACCGTGGTAATCATGGTGGCGGTGGTAATTGTGGTTGCTGCTGCAGTTATCAAGCAGAAAGTTTCAATACGGCTGGCCAGTATGGTTTGAACAATAATGCAACCGGTGGAGATTGTGGCGCAAGTTGCATTAATGGGAATTCGGCAAACATGAACGCAAATCTTGCGACCGCTATCAGCCGCACACTGCCCGACGGTTAAATCCGAACCGCCGACAAAAGGCAGGCTCCTTGAGCCTGCCTTTTGTCAGTTTCTATCTTTATGCACTACACACCGTAAGACAGAAAGTCGCGCCACCGCCCGGCGTGTCGAGCACGGTCAGCGAACCTTGCTGCAACCTGGCCAATTCTGTTGCTACAGACAGCCCCAAGCCATAATGCCCGGCTTTGTTTGGTGCCTGCTGTTGCTGCGCCTCCCTGCGATAAAAGTAGTGGAAAACCGCTTGCTTTTCCTCGTCCGGGATACCTGGCCCGTGGTCTACCACCCAGAACCGTGTTTTCCCTTCCTCACACTGATCGACCCGCAGCTGAACAGAACTCCCCTCCGGGGCATAGGAATGCGCATTATCCAGCAAGATGGAGAGTATCTGCTCCAGGCGCTGCTCATCCGCAAAAACAGATGGCAGTGCCGTATCCGGCAGCTGCAAGGTCAGTTCCTGCGCTTTCTGTGCAAAAATGGGAACGAACTTTTCATAAACAGACATCGAAATATCTTCCGGCACCAAGGGCTGTAGTTGTAATTCCCAGCGCCCGGTACCACCATTGGTAAGAACCAGCATATCGTCGATCAGCCTTGCCATTTGGCGGGTCTCGCGCTGGATGGTTTGACAGGGTTCTTCCGGGTCGGATACTCCGCGCCGCAACAGATCAACAGAAGTGGAAATCACTGCAAGAGGGGTTTTCAATTCATGGCTGGCGCCAGCTAAAAAACGCAGCTGCTCTGTATGCGCTGCTTCTACCGGGCGGATCACTCGCTTGGACAGCCATGCGGCAACTATGATCAGTGCCGCCCATGCAATGCAAAAAACGACCGCATATTGAACAAGCAGGCGCATCACCCTGGAAACATCCGTTGTCATTGGTTGCAATACAAGCACATTATACCACTGCGTCGTTGAAGCAGAATGATTTTGCAGTGCCGCCCGCCATTCTTTTCCTGCGGCGGTCAGGACAAAGGTCCCGCTCTGGGCCTTTGATGAATACAGCGTTTCCCCTACGGCATCTTCTTTCAGTTCTGCCAAAAGAGCATCCCGCATTTCTGCCGTCAGTGTGGGCGTGAACGTGAGCAATGTTCCCCCATCAACAACGGCCACGGATAGATCACATTGTTCTGCAAACTGCAACAGGCTCTGCGTATCCACACTTCCTGGTGCCGACAAGTACGCATTCGCGGTTTGGCTTTGAGACAGAAACAACGACTGTGCAGCACTCTGAATCTCTCTCTTTGCCGCATGAAATGAAATAGCACAGGCGATAAAGAGCACCAAACCGGTCAAAATTGCGCAAAAAGCGGTTATCCGGTACTGCAAATGACGGTATATTTCTTTTCGGGAAGATTTTGTTCTATTCTTCTGCTTCATATTGCAACTGGTAGCCGGTCCCCCGGCTGTTTATGATTTTAACTTTTGAATGCAGATGTATCAGCCGCGCCAAATGGATATAGGTGTCGATCACCGCATCCGTCACCTCTGCATCCGGCCCCCAAATCCGATTGAAAATAACACTTCTGGTAATGGGAGTGCCCGCGCTTCGCAAAAGGAGTTCCATCAACTGTGCCAACCGCTTCGGCAGGATTTCCTCTCCTTCCGGCCCTTTGAGCAACCGAACTCCTGGCTGGTAGCAAAGATCGCCAAAATCCAATTGACTTGGATCTTCCAGGGGGACCGACCGTCGCGACCAGATCCGCAAACGAGCCAGCAATTCTTCCATGGCAAATGGTTTTACGATATAATCATCGGCTCCTGCGTCCAGCCCGCTGACTTTATCCCCAAGACTGTCCAACGCAGTAAGCATCAGAATAGGCGTCGTAATGCCCTGCGCCCGCGCCTTTCGAGTTATGGTCAGACCGTCCTGGCCAGGCAGCATCCGATCCAGCAGGATCAGATCACTGCTATTGTTCATAATTTGAAATTCGGCATCTATTCCGTCAGCGCAAGAAACCACCGTATATCCTTCGCTTTTCAGAACAGCCTCGATATTGTGCCGCAAAGCATCATGATCTTCTACCAAAAGAATTTTCATTTTCGTCCTCTGTTTTGAAAAAATTCAGGATAATTTAAGTGTGCATCCGTTACAATCAGTGTAAAGCAAATTTCGAAGGGAGTCAACCATCATGAAGCAAATCGGAAAAAAACTCTTATCTGCAACACTATCAGCCCTGATGATAGTGTCGGCCTTATCCGCATGCGGAAGCTCGCCCTCGGATGCTGCCGAGACTTCCGCTCCGGCCAGTGAATCTTCCTGCGCATCTGCCGATTCACAATCCACGGAAATTCCAAAAACAGGTACGGCTACAGGCGCCTATGTTCAAGAGTCTATGTCCGAAAACCTGCCCGATACATATAGCCGCTTTTACGATCTGCGGATCGATCAGGATGGAAACGTCCTCCTGGTCGGATTAAACTCAACGGGTAAACGTCAGCTCTTACAGTTTGAATCCTCTACATGGACTGTTCTGCAGGAAAGCGACATGCCTGCCAACGCCCCAAACTATGTGGACATCGCAGATGACGGCTCGATTTGGGCTGTCACAAGAAACAGCGACGGGCAGTATTCGCTTTGTACCGGTCAAGACGCGAATGCATTAGAGCTCGTAGAGGTGGATAGCCTGCTGCAATCCGGCGCTCTACCAGTTGGACTCCGGCTGACCGATGACGGGAAAGTATTTCTGACAGTGCAAGTGGCAGAATCCACCATTTTCGTACTGATCGACTGCGCCACGCGCCAGGTCACAACGATAACCCCCGGCTTTTACGGCAGCCCGGTCCTGTATTCAGAGGGGAAAGTTTACGCTTTTGTTACTGGCAGCACGAACCTGACTGTCTTTGATGCAAACAGCGGAAATACTTTGCAGCAATATCAACTGCCCCTTGCTGAGTCCCTGCCCTCAACATGTGCCGCTTCTGTAAACAGCGGTATTTTGACCTGGGCCGACAGTAACGGAATCCATCAGCTCGCCCTAGATGGCATGCTGCAGCAAACATTCGCTGACAATCGCAGTTTTGTACTCGCAAGCAACGAGTTTATAAAACAACAGCTTGTTGTGGATCAAGACGGCAGCTATTGGGTCAGCGGGATGGATGGCAACAATCATGCGCAGCTTTACCGCTATCACTACGATGCGGAAGCGACGATTCCTTCTGGCAGTGAGTTGGTTATCTGGGCTATGGAAGACAGTTTTCTCCTGCGGGAGGGCATCAATGCTTACGCGGCCCAGCATCCAGAGCAGACCATCACAGTGGAATACGGGCAGGACAGCATAAATAACGGAATGACGCTTGATGATGTTATTCGAACCCTCAATGTGGAGATCTTCGCAGGAGAGGGGCCAGATGTGCTTGTATTGGATGGGCTGCCGATCGAGTCCTATATAGATCAGGGGATTTTGGCCGATTTAAGTCAGGTTGACACCGATGATTGCTATAAGAACATTGTAAATTGTTATACAGATTCGGATGGCTGTTGGGCACTGCCGCTTTTATTCCGTCCCGGCTTGCTTTATTGCAAGTCGCAGGAAAACGCCAAACCGCTATCGCAGGCGCAGTGTTTGACTGATTTGCAGGATCTGCTTTGTGTAAAGTCAAATTTCCACTATGACGGCTATTACAACTTGTTCAATGAACTGTACCCCGCTTCCAGTGCGTCCATCTTTGCGCTTGGCGCGCAAGAAGTAAACGAAAGCGCTCTGCGTGAATTTTTAACTGTTACCGAAGCAGTCGTTCAAGCACAAAACATCACTTCTGAATTTGACCCGCTATTTGGCGATGGTGAAGATACAGCAGGCACTTCTGATGGCCAGCATTTGGCTGTAGATATTCCAGTCAGCATGAATTGGTACGCACGCCCACAGGACCCCGCCGATTGTGCGACCGGCTGCCCCACCGATTATTTGCTGACCTACATTTATATGGTCAGCGAAACACAAGCGGTCCCGGCTTTAATTCGCCCCTTTCCGGGCGACGTGTTCGTTCCCGCTATGACTATGGGGGTGCTGAATACTTCTGATCAGATAGATGCCGGTGTGGAATTTATCCAGACCATGCTGGACTGCGAAAATGAGCAAGTAGCCGGCCGGGGCAGTTTTAATGGTTATTTTGTTCGTGAAGGAGTGCAGATGCGCACAACAGGCGGCAGCAGTGACCTTCCCATGCCTGCTGAATTGGGCTTAGACACCGTATGTGCTCAACTGACCACCCCCGCCAATACGGACTTGAGTTTGAAGGAACTCGTCTACGATGAAGCCTCCCAACTGTATAGTGGCAATCAGGATCTGGAGACCACCATAGCCAACATCCTGCAGCGGGCGAGCCTGTATTATGCGGAACAACGATAGGCGTTTGCGAAGCCGGCACACGACCGCCTCTCAAGAGAACCGGGCTGCGTGGTTGTTCCTGCTTCCAAGTTTGATCGGGGTTCTTTTGTTCGTTTTGCTACCATTTGTCGAGACGATTCGGCGCAGCATGTTCGACACGATGGGAAGTACGTGGGTAGGTTTTTCCAATTATGATTCTGTTTTACAGAATGACGCTTTCCAGCTGGCCGTAGCCAACACCGCTCGTTTCCTGGGTATTTGCCTGCCCCTTCTTCTATCCGGGAGTCTGATTCTTGCCCTGGTCCTTCACAGCCGCCCCTTGCGAGAAACAAAGGCCGCGCGCGTTTTTAAGACCACCTTTCTGCTTCCTATTGCTATCCCTGTAGCCAGTATAGTTCTTCTCTGGCAAACACTTTTTTCCCGCCAGGGGTTATGCAATGGCTGGTTGACATGGCTGGGTGCGCAGCCTGTCGACTTTATGGGGACGGGAGCGGCATTTTGGGTCTTAACAGCGACCTATCTGTGGAAAAACTGTGGTTACACACAGGTTCTTTGGGCGACCGGCTTAGAAGCTATCCCTGCAGATCAGTATGAGGCGGCCCGTGTGGATGGCGCAGGCCCTTGGCAGCAGTTTTGCCACATTACTTGGCCTGCACTTCAGCCTACTCTGGTGCTGACCCTGATTTTAAGTTTGCTCAATGCGTTCAAGGTCTTTCGCGAGGCGTATCTGGTAGCTGGGCGTTATCCACAACAGAGCATTTATTTGCTTCAGCATCTATTTAATAACTGGTTTTTGAGTTTGGACTTGCCACGCTTGGCGGCGGCCGCCATATTGGTGGCATTGGTACTGTTGGCTGGAATTCTGGCCTTGTTGAAATGGTGGGATCACTGTGCAAAAGAAGAATAAAGCCAAACGAGGTCACTGGATTTGGGTTTGCCTGATCCCGGCCGCGCTGCTGGTATGGTGGCCGCTTTGGTTTCTCTGCACCGGTGCTCTGATGCCGGAAGAGGAGTTGGAGCTGACGGTAGGCCCTGCGCTGGGGCTGCACAATGGCTTCGCTGCCTGGCATATTCTGCCGACCTGGCCCACTTTGGAACCTTTGCTGACGCTCTTGTTGGATACACCGCAGTTTTTTGTGATGTTCTGGAACAGTATGGAGCAATCCGTCACTCAAGTGGCAGGCCAGTTATTGGTAGGCGCACCGGCTGCGTGGGCCATCAGCAGACTGCGTTTTCACGGCCGAGGGGCGGTTCGCGGTTTGTATATCGTTTTAATGCTATTGCCTTTCCAGGTCACAATGGTTCCCAGTTATCTGGTTCTACGTCAATTCGGTCTATTGGATACCCCCTGGGCTGTCATTTTGCCCGGTATCTTCTCAACTTTTCCGGTTTTCATTATGGAGCGCGGCTTTGACGCAATACCGAGAGAAGTATTGGAGTCCGCAGCTATAGACGGAGCCAACCATTGGCACCGCTTTTGGAACATCGGTATCCCGCTTGGTGTACCTGGGATCATTTCTGCACTGACCCTGGGATTCCTTGATGCCTGGAATGCTATTGAACAACCCATAACCTTTTTGAAATCCCCACAATATTGGCCCTTGTCCCTCTATCTCACCAATCTTGACACTGAACAATTAGGTTTATCAATGGCGGCCAGTTTATTGATGCTGGCTCCTTCTGTACTGGTTTTCCGCTTTGGGCAAACCTACCTTGAAACCGGTCTCGCTGCAGGGGCTGTGAAAGGATGACGAATTTGGAAATCATACATAAACTAAAACGGCGCCTTCACGCCATCTCCGAAAACAGTACGAATCAGTCACGTGCGGGCATTGATTTTCTTCGTTTTCTGGGTGTCATGCTCATTTTGACGCTGCTTGTACGTGGAACAGCAGCAGCCACGACCCCTGTTGTCACTGTGACCAACCCTTATCAGGGAACCGTCAGCCAGAGTTTCATTTTGTCAGGGGAGCTCTCTCCCGGAGCAGGTACCCCCTTGACTCTTCCGGAAGGGCTGCTCATAGAACAGGTCCTTGTCCAGCCAGGCGATTCGGTCACGCAGGGGCAAACACTGGCCGTCCTTTCGGTAGACGATATTGATACTGCGATCGACCAGCTCCAAGCTTCTTTGGAGCAGCACCAGGTGCAGGCTGACCAGCTTACGAATGCAGACGTTGCCGATTCGTTCGCATGGCAGCAGGCACAACAACAGTTAGACCGTGCCTATTCCAATTATCAGCAAATAGTTACCGAAAACGAACAGGCTATCGCCAGTGCCCAGGAAGCCTTAAACAGCGCCCGCAAGGCATTGAGTGAAGTGGAAGGCCGTGAGCCGCAGCGGCCTTTTGAAGATTCATACTGGGAAATGGCCACTCCGGAACAGACTGAAACAGAGCAAAAGTACTCCGATTGGCGAAACGAATTGAGTAATGCACAGGCTGCGGTCCAACAGGCACAAAACGATTTAGAAAGCGCTCAGCAAACGGCAGAAAGCGAACAGGGAAATGCACTGGCTGCCGCCCAAAGTGCAGAGGACTCCCGCAACAGTGCCCAGCACAGTTACGAAAAAGAGGCAGCCGATTTAGCGGAATCCAACCGTTCCGATCTCGCCAGCGCCGAAGTGCTTTTGACTCAGATCCGTCAAGAAAAACAAAAACTTGCAGATCTGATTGCGCTAAAGGATGCTTCGGGCAACTTTTCTGCTCCAGCAGATGGAATCATTACCGCGATTTCCTTAGTACCAGGAGAAACCAGTTCCGCAGTTGCAGGTCTGCTTGCCGCTGGTGAGCAAAGTTATACCCTTATTACCCCTGTTACCTCTGCGCAAAGTACCTTGATACAGTCGGGGTGCACTATTTCGGTAAAACAGGGTCAGACCACAGGGAGCGCCGCTTTGGAAAATATCGAATCGGATATGGCGCAGTTCACGGTATCGGGGTCACAATGGAAAGTCGGAACTGCTACCATTACAGTCACTACCACGAGTGGCGAAAGTGGGCTTTGCCTGCCGGCTACCGCAGTCAACAGCGATAATACAGGAGACTTTGTTTATCTTGTAGAAACGAAAAACACCGTGCTGGGGGCACAGAACGTTTTGATACGTCTCCCTGTCACCATCGATGAACGCGGGGATGGGGTCGTACGCGTTTCTGGTGCGCTGGATGGAAAGGAACAGATCGTCAGTGCCAGTAGTAAACCACTTTCTGCCGGAGCGCAGGTGCGGATCGATGCGTAAGCGTTTGATCGTGCTGCTCTGGCTGGGGTTATATGTGCTGTGTCTGTGGCTTGCTGTGCGGGCAGCTGCCGAAGCCCAGCAAATCAGTCCGGGGGCTAGTTTACGATATGTTCAGGCACTACGGAGCGATCAGGTAATGAAAGCCCGTGCGTATGCGCAGAGCGAGCAAAACGAGGGCGGGATTTTTGCTACATTCTGGACGGAGAATGAGAGCAGCGTTCAAGCTGCCGCCAGTCAACGGACCATCCAAGAAGTATGCAGCATTGGATTTTATGGAGCGGCATCGGCAGCGTATGCGGCAAATTACCTGTATGGCACAGCTCCAGGTGATGGGGATACCAGTCAATGCTCCGTCAGTATCTCACTTGCTTGGGATCTATGGGGCAGTACAGACGTGTTGGGACAAATATTAACACTGGACCCCGACACGGAGAATGCGCGAAGTTACGAAGTATGTGGCATTTTTTCCGGCAATTCCGACCGAGTTCTCTACGGAGCAGGCAGTTCCGATGCGTTCCGCTATATCGAACTGACCCATATCTCCTTGGGCAACCCTTCTCAGAGCGTTCAGAAATTTATAGCTGGCAGTGGTTTGGAGCAGCCAGACCAACTGTTATGTGACGCCGCAGTCGCTTGGCTGTTGGACGCATTGACAGGGATGCCCGTGATACTTCTGCTTGTAGGGTGTCTATGGAACGTCCTGTTCCGGATATTCTGGAATAAAAAGCAGCGAGAACTCATGATGTTCATCGTTGCCTTACTTTTCGTCTGCTTGTTGCCCATGTGGTTATCTGCGCTGCCCGGTTGGCTCATACCGAACCAGTGGGGCAGTATGGCAGCGTGGAGTTCACTCGTTTCGGCAGCCGGAGAGCGCTTGCAGGAATGGTTTGCTCTATGGCCCACAGCAAGGGATGTGCATCTCAAAGTCAACGTGCTGCAAGTCATAGCCGCCACACTTGGCAGCATTGTATTTGCCATCATCGCCTTCTTGGCGTGGGCACGTCCGATCACCCATGCACCTCGAAATGCAGATGCGGTCCCATTGCGCGGCCGGTATGCCCCACATAGGCAATGACCTGCCCGGCTTTGACCTGCTGGCCCACCGTGACACAGATGCTGGAGCAGTGCGCGTACAGAGTAGTCAGCCCGCCGCCGTGGTTCAGCTTGACGTGGTAACCGTAACTGCCGCCCCAACTGTCCAGCCCGTTGGCGATGGTCACTGTGCCGTCGGCAGCCGCAAGGATTGGCGTGCCCTCTGGCACCGCGATGTCGGTACCGCTGTGGTAGCTGACTTCGCCGGTAATCGGGTCGGTACGGTATCCTTGAGGGGATGTGATTGTGCCCGGCACCGGCAGCGACCACTGGAGGCGTCCATCCGCCAGCAACGCATCGCTGCCCGGTGTCATCACCTCACCGCCACCCGTGGAAAAACCACCCAGCAGTTCGCCCCATAGTGGGGCGGTATCCTCCGCCAGCAACAGGCTCAGGTACTCGTTCTGTCGGGCATTAAAGTCGTATTCATCTCTCATTTCTTCCGAGGACCTGTGGGTCAGTTCGATCACCAAGACCGTTTCGGTGATGGTCTCTGTTGAAGTATTTCCTTCTTCATCCGGCACCTCGACATCATGGCTCTGCGCTTCGATGCGGTGATCCACCTCATTCATATCCCAAAGTGTGGTGCGCAGTCGATCCAGATTTTCTTCATCCAAATAGGCCACAGGGGCACCATCTTCCGCGCCGCTGACATAGGAAGCAAAAACCGCTAGGACATCTTGCCATGCGATGGCATAACTGCCATCGTTTGGCTCAATCTTCTGGCGGTCGTATTCTTCGCCGTCCTCAATTTCCTGTAGCCGTTCCTGGTATTCCCCGTTCAATTCCGTAATAGCTTCTGTAACGCCTATACCATCCCCTATGGGTTCAGCAGCGAAGAAAATACCGAAGGCGGAGCCTGCCACCATCGCCACCATACAAATAACCAGAATGACAGCCACCACCGCCATGCCGCCCGCGGCGAGGGCTGCCGCCAGCGTATGAGCTGCCACCCACAGCGCTTTGATCCCGGCCCGGACGATCTCAGCAGTCCTTTTTGCGATCTCTTGCGCTACCTGTGCCGCCCGGCACGCTCTTTGTACAGCCTGTGCGGCCCCTTTGCGGACACGATCGGTCCTGGCCGCCTGCTGCCGGAGGGCCTGGGCGGTTTTCGGAGATGGAGCCGTGCGAGGCTGCTTCCGTGCGGTATTTTTGAAGTGATGCTCCTGCCGCCGTTCCTGCTGCCGTTTTATCGTTGTCCGTTTTTCCTCGGTCTGCATCTGCCGTGCCGGAGAAGAGGGCGCTGCGCCGTTTGTCCCGCCGGGCGCAACCCGGTCTTGGGGTGCGGAGGTTTCCTGCTCAGGCTGGGCCGCCTGCTGCCTGGCTTGTCCGGCGGCACGTTTCACCGCCCGTTTGCTGCCGCGAAGGATCGTCCCCGCCGCAGAACTTCCTGCGGAAGCCACATCGTCAATCAGCCTTTCTTCCAGTCCGGCAGCCTCTTGATACTGCCCACCCTCTGCAGAATCTTTCCTTACCCGCTGGCGTCCATCTTCGCGTGCCCGCAAGACGCCCCGCATGGCTTGGCGTGGAATTGCTGTCACTTTCGTTTTCGGCGGATTCTTTCCCGCCGCGTTTTTCTGCTTCGGCATTGTCTTTTTCTCTTTTGTCCAGCTTCTCAAGGAAATTGCTTCACTAAGAATCGACAATGAAAAGTCTCTCCAATCCTATTTATATATTCTAACTCGTGAGCGAACGATTGACTTTCTTCGAAAATGGGAGCGACGACGAGGTGTTCTGACTGACTATGAAAATCGCTCCGCCAGCTTTGACAATTTTAAGGAGCCGGAAGAAATCGCATTGACAGATCTGCAGCTAAACAAAGCAGTCAGTATTCTTTCCGATATGCCTTCAATTTACCACCGAACTTTATTCCTGCGCGTAAAGGGTTACTCTGTCCGCGAGATCGCGCAAATCACAAATTCGAGTGAATCAAACGTTAAAACCCGTATACACCGGGCGCGCGCTATTTTACTCAAATCGTTCGACACCTAACACAAAATTTTTTTTGATTTCGGTTTACATTTGCAGATGATTTTTCTCTTTTCCCTTTCAGGAGGGGAAGAAGAAAATGAAATCATCTCTTTATACTTGCATTCAGGATATTCAAAATGGTGACCGTGAGCAGGCACTCGCTCTTTTGGAGAAGTTTTCTCCCCTGCTCAAGAAATATGCATTCTTCCTGCAATCAGAGGATGCGTTGCCGGATTTTCAATGTTTCTTACTATCCTTCGCCAAAAATTTACAACTTAACGAGTTGATTATAAGCACAGATGGTGCTATCATAAGCTATATCAACAAGGCAATATATCATCATTATATCGCACTTTCTAAGGCGAAACGTCATCAGCTTCCCACTGTTTCGATTGAAATCCAAACGGACTATGATCCTTTGCAGTTCGACACCGCATTCAGCGAATCCGATACATACAATAATCTCTTGCTGCTTGATCTTAAACGTGCGCTAAGTGCCGAAGAGTATCATATCATTTATGACCATTACTTTCGTCAATACAGCATCCAAGAAATTGCCACACGGGATAAAAAGTCACGTCAAGCCATAAACAAATGCAAAAAGATTGCATTAGAAAAATTACGTCGTTATTGGGGAATCAAGCAATAATCATCACGTATACTGTTACCGCTTTTCAATTTTCCGGGCTGTTTCGCAGAGAAATTCAAAGGAGGTATCTGTTATGAAGCATCCGATTGCTAAAGTTGTTTTTCCGATTACCTTAAGCGCTTTTCTTTTAACAGGCTGCCAATCACCTTCAACATCGGTTTCATCTTCCAGTTTGTCACAGCCTTCCACCGTAATACCCCCTGCTACGGTCGCTCCTTTGCCAGAGGAGCCTGCATCGTCGACACCTACGGTAGAACCCCCACAAAGTACAGTATCTGAGGAGGGGCCATCAAGTGCGATGGATACGGGGGATTCCGATTACCAAAATGAGGAATTATCCGAGGAGCAGATAGCCTATATTCAAATTTTTTCCAAATATATTCACGAACCCATAGAGGAAATCGACCGTTTGAAACAGGAACCATACTATATTGCATTCCTTTTAGATTCAATATGGATCGAAGGCAGCCGTGATGGCTCACTATCTATAAACGAAACTCCCGAACTATATGGCCAGGTCCTTATTCCCATCAACTTGATGAATGAAAAGTCTCAGCAACTATTTGGATTTCAATGTGATGATACGTATATTCGCTCTCTTTATCAAATCGCTGATACAGATTCTGTAATTTATTATCCAACAGATAGGCCTTTTTACTCAACACAAATTCTTTATTCCTCGTTTTCGGGCAAAAATATTTCCGCCCTCGTTGAAATCGTACCTGGTGGAGATGGCGGGCGTACGCAAGGGGTAATATCTTTACAGTATAATTTTGAAATCATGTCAGATGGCGGTCTTCGATTAACCTCTATTGCTGATGCACCATAACATGCGTATTATATTATGATTTACTCCTATCACGGCTTTTCTAAGTAGTAAAATTTTATCGTGTTCATACTAATCAAAACACCCCATTTGTAGGGTGGAATCCAGGTTCCTACAAATGGGGTATCTTTTAACGGGAAGTACTTTTTCTGTGATACGCTATTGCTGCGGCAAATTCAACGCTTCACAATGTTAAGTGCCAATCAGTTCAGTCGGGTTAAAGAAGTCTACACCTTCATAAAAGTCACCGCCAACCGTAAACTGAGCGTTGCTATATCGAGTGCCAAGGTGGAGATGGTTGCCGGTCGAGTCACCTGTGCTACCGACATAACCAATTACATCGCCTTTTTTGACGCTGTCGCCTTCCTTAACGGACGCGGTTTGGATCATGTGCAGGTAATACGACCGTACATACTTATGCGGGGCATTATTTCCGAACACATGGTTGACACGAACCGTATTGCCTTCCAACGGGTTAGTGCTTTCAGTTGCCACTTTGCCAATTACACCATCTGCAATCGCATAAATAGGCGTCCATGCGGGTGCAGGGATGTCAATACCGTCATGATCCTCACGATCCTCAGTTCTAAAACCGCTCAAAATGGTATGCCATTCTGCGGGAAGCGGCCAACCACAATTGCTGTCCGTGCCACTACCGTTAGGATCAGCACCAGGTTCCACAAAAGAGAAAACCTGATCGTTCTTGTTAGTAAAAGCCATCCACTTCAGAGAAGATCCCACAACAGTAAGGTACAGATTACGCTGTGCCAGTTTCAGACGATATACGCCACCGAAACTTACAGCCGGTTCCAGCGTAATAACGGTATCCTTGTCCGCAGCGGAGTTCAGGTGCCAAACGATGCAATTGGTATTTTCAGTGTTGTAATTCAGGGCATACCAACCGCCACCGCGCTGAAGAACGATTCGCACTTGGTTATCACTGCCATAGCGTTCGAGTGCCCAACGCTGATCGGGGTTGTTCGTGCGGGCGTACATGGTGACTTTTTCACCATTGTTGACCACATTATTTTCGTGGTCACCATTCAGGTTTACGTACTTGCCGCCATTATAGATTTCATAGTAGTGATTGTACTGAAAAGCCATTTAATATTCTCCTTGTATTATAAAGTAGTAGTTTATAGCCCCTACCCAAGGGGCGTGTGCTACAC
>OGHE01000656.1_pt1 | contig 29796 bp, 19 predicted proteins | sample 1571431 | NCBI WGS metagenome assembly OGHE01 (sample SAMEA2581966, study PRJEB24529) | metagenome | biome: Human gut stool | place: China | collected 2011 | reverse complement strand
CACTTAATAGAAGGAGGCCTGCTCCGAAAATAAGAAAGTGTTTTTTCATGGGGGTAATTTATTAGTTAATAATTGAGTGTAAGAATCATCTACAACGTAATTCCGAATACAAAATAAAGTTGCTCTTCATAGGGGTTGGCTATTAGCTTTCCGAATATGGGCAGAGAGAAGTTGGACGTTATTTTGATTTCTTTCGTTGCGGATAATCCGATATTGACTACATTGAATTTGTCGGAGTACATACTTTCCCAAGGGGTAAAACCTGCTTCGACGCTCATGTTTACATCTTTCACGCTGAACGGATAACTCAATTCGCAATAGCTGGACCAGGCACGTTTTCCGTTTTCACGGTAGTCGTTTCCGGCAAAGGTGGTGTACCAGCTGACTGATAATGGAAATTTCTCGCTAAGCATATATCCGGCTCCTACTTCAAAAGTATGTCCGGTGGAATGTGAACTGTAATTGAAGTATTTGAAAGGTTCTTCTTCTATTTGGGTAAAATAGTTGTTGGCGTAGAGAGTCAGGTTTTTGTATTCGTACTCCAATGACAAGTCTATCTCATTATTCTTTTCGCGAAATTCGGTAGAACCCCATGCATAGACGGTCAGGCCTTTCCAGTTGAGGCCGAGCGAGGGTTGTACACTTGCATTGCCGCTGTCTATACCACGCCAGATGTAGCTACTTACAAAATCTGCGGTTACAAAAACTTCTTGTGCCTGTGCAAAGGCTGTACATAATAAGATAGCAATAAGTAGGATTTGTTTTTTCATTTTATCGACTGTTTTTTCTCATTTTCGCGGGGTAAAGATACGCAATATATAGATAAATGATGACAGATGCGGAAAAAAAGAAAGCGGCTGCATCGTGCAGCCGCTTCTGAATCGGTTGTAAATTCTAAAAGTTATTTAGAAAGTAATATCCATCTTAACAACAAACGTGCGTGGAGCGGCAACTGCCATCGGGCGGTAGCTATATTCTTTATTTAACAAGTTGTTGACCATAAACTGAAAAGCTACCTCTTTGGACGCTTTTACTCCAAGGCGCATATCCACAGTGGCGTAGTCCGTATTATGTTTTTTCCAATAAGTAGCCAAAGTCTCTCCTTTAGAATAACCGAAAGCGATGCCGCGAACGTAATCCATCAAGTCGAGTTGTGCTTTCGGACGTTCATCCATCATCAGGTAATCCACTGCGAGGATTTTACTCTTCCAGGCAACGTTTGCACCCAGATTGATACGTTTCCACTGGAAATCTACCGTCGCTTTAAAGCTGTGTTTCGGACGATACTTCAAATACTTTCCGGTGTTCGATTTTTCTTTCATTTGAAGAGGATCGGTATAAAGATCCTCCGCATCATTGCGTTCCTTATAATCCGCATCACGGGGTTCGGTGTATACATACCCTAAGTTATAGAACAACTTTGTGTTCTTGTTGAAGTTATAAACGCCGTTTGTTGATATTTCCACTCCGTAGATTTGTGCTTTCGATACGTTATGAAACTGTGCTCCGATTCCGAAACCTTGACCATCGGTTATCATCCGGATGGCATCACTGATGCTGTTAATCATCGTATAGTCCGCATTATTGAATAGTCCGAACTGGAATTCGACCATATCCTTATATTGCGTATAGAATCCTGCAACATCTACAAATCCCTGGAAATTGCCAATCTTATACCCTTGCTTGAATCCCAATTCCGCATTAAACCCTTTTTCCGGTTTGATATCCAGATTCGGGTAAACGCCGACTCCTCCGATATCCTTGCGCAGGTATTTCTCATTGATGGACGGGTTACGGTAGCCTTGTCCGAAGCTGGCACGGATAAAACTGTAATCTGCCAACTGATAGTTCAGTCCGGCACGGAACACGGGGCGGAATGGAACTTTAGTTCCGAATATCTTTGTTTCTGCTTCACGATGGTGATTGTTTACACGATAGTATTCGGCACGCACACCGGCAGATACGCTTAGACGATCCCAAAAACGTTGGTCGTATTGGAAGAAAGCAGCTATGTTATCGCTTTTGTAGACTTCGTCCATGATGGCCGAATTATACCGTACATGCTCATAAGTGGCTCCGGTAGTGATTTGTGCGCCACTGTCCCATTTCTTGTTGAACTGATAATCGAGATAATAGTTAGTACTTTTATCAGTCTGCGTCTTAGGAGTGTTTCGTGAAGGATTGAGTACGTCGGACACCCAGGGAATCAGGTCACCAGGCAATTGTCCGTTCGTCAGTCCTCCCAAATCACTGGGTAGCCCGCTGTCCATCACCCAGGAAATCAAATCACAATAATCGGCAGTCGTCGCGTTAGGGAAGATATTGCCTAATGAAGTGAATACTCCATTCATAGCGTCTTCCAGATTACCATTGATTAGTCCTGAACCGATTCCCACCAATGCCGGATAGAGCGAGCTGTAATCACCGCCTGCAATATTCTGTATCGTTTGGGCATCTGTCCCCATATTGCCCAGAATATCCATGATGGATGCTCCCTGGGTAGGACGTACGATATTGTCGGCACTATAATAGAAACGTCCCTTGATCTTATGTGACGTACCGTTTTCCGGATTCACGTAGTTGACAAACGGGTCGATATGGAAATTATTATCTTCCCTGCCCATGTTGGTGAAAGGAGAGGGCTTGTACACCTCTGTCGGTGAACGCCAGATAAAAAAGTCACCATATTGATTAGACAGGAAATCGATATTAAAACCATAGTTCAACAGTTTCATTCCCATGTCCGGTTGGTGATAGGTTAGGTTACCTCCCATGCGGAAACGTTTGTTATATCCTTGCTGGCGGTATCCTTCATCGGTGAAAAGATTGAGGCTGCCACTGACGTCGAAATTACCGATACGACGGGCGTGGGAGAGATCGAATCCTTCGTAAATCGGATTACGCACACCACTAAGAAGATTTCCGCGCAGAATCGGTTTGACCGAATATTTATCTTCTTTCCAGAAACTCTTGTCACTCCATTGGTATTCGTCATTCTCCGCGTCGCCATAGATACCGAGATATGCGCTGAAACGTGTTTTCGGAGCTAACCCCGGACGTGCGGTACGGATATTGATGATACCATTCAAAGCTGATGAACCGTATAAAACGGAAGAGGCTCCTTTGATTACTTCAATCTGCTCGATATTCTCCAAAGGTACGGTGTTCCAGTTGATTTCGCCTGTCTTAGGATTCAGGGTACTCATACCATCCACCAGAATCTGACTGCGTGCACCTACTCCGTATGTCCATCCGCTACCACCACGTATGGAAGGTTGTTTGTCAACAATATCCACTCCCGGAAGAGTGCGGAGGGTGGACGATATATCCGTTGGTGCCTGACGGGCAATGTCACCGGCTTTCACTACATCCATGGAAACAGTGACATTACTCAATTTCTGTTCAAAGCGTCCGGCGCTGACCACGACTTCCTCCAACAGCTTGGTGCTTTCTTTCATGTAGACGTTTTTGGTGATTACCTCACGTCTGTCGATTACGATCGGCATCAGTACATCTTCGTAACCCACATAACTGAATACGAGATCGACACCCCCTTCGGGCAGCTTGATTTCATAAGCTCCATGAATGTCGGACACTACTCCCTGATTACCCTGTAACTTATACGTAACGGCTGCTCCCACCAATGGCTCATTGGTATTTGCATCATATATATGTCCTTTCAGCGTTTGGGCAAAACTACTCCCAAGGCTGGTGAAGCATAGTAGCAAAGTTAGAATATATATTTTCTTCATTGTTTTCTTTTTTGATATTCATAGTTGATGTTTATTCTTGTGGCAGAAGATCCAATCCTAAGTCAATAGTATTGGCTGCGTTCCATAAAACCGGCAGACCGTTTTCGTCATTTCCCATGAGAAGACCGAGCAGGTTTTTAAATACAGTATTGTTGGCCATGCTTTCCGGCAACATTCCTTCCACTATTGGTTGCAGTCCGGGCAATAATTGAATGAAAGCAGTTGTCGACTCTTTGGTTAAGTAAAGATGGGTATGTCCGTCTTCCTCTTCTATATGAAAGATAATTCCTTCAGTCAGTAAGTAGAATACCTGTTGGAAGCTCGCCGTATCCATACTGGTTATGATACCGAGCAATGGATTGTCGATCATGGAGTTTACGATTCCGAGCAACAGTTTCAGTTGCACAGGATTGGATTGGGCAAGAGCTTCCATAATTCCGGAAACCAGTCCTGAATCGATAGGAGTTTCACCGTCCTTGGTTGCCAGACTGATAATTGCCGGTAAGTTCAGGTTTATTTTAAGTTTACCGCTCTCCTCTGTCCAAGTGATTAGATTAATAGGTGAAGCGGTCCATGTACGGTCTGTTAATGCATTATTGATATCTTTTTCTGTCAGTAAGCCGATCATAAACTTGGTGACAAATGTTGCGATGGTACCGACATCTTTATCCGGATCTATGTTATTGATCGGTACGCTGCCGATGTAGACCGGACTCGTCGTATAATTGGCTACAAGGTTACCGTCGGGCTGTAGGGTGATTGTCTGAAGAAGTTGCGGTATGAAATAGCAAAGTGCATTTTGAATCAGTTTCATCCTTAAAAACAGTGTACTGCCCGCTTTGGTTAGTTCCACGTCATCCAGATGGACATAGAATCCTCCGGTTAAGATTTCATTCGTTTCTTTCCATATATACTGCCCTCCGCTGTAGGTGACAGTCATTTTCTTTCCTTTAGTGAAATTGGATATGCCATAACTTTTCTCCCATTTACTTTGCGGCATTACCACGTCCAGGTCCAGTTTCATTGTTTTCGGAGTGATGGCACCGCTGTATGTCACGGTTGCTCCTCCCATCGTGATGTTCTTGCCGCTAAATGTATAAGAGTCTTCCTGTTCGCACAGACTGATTGGAAGAGGAGTTTGTTTCTCTCCCGGAATAATGTCATTCAGTGTCAAGGTTCCTTTTTCACTGTCTTCTGTTTTAAAGTCGACAGTTTTTCCAACGAGTTTTTCCCCGCTGTAGGTCAGGTTTAAGTTCGCCGGTTTGATGTATGAGCCATACTCCTGGCAGAGTTCACCCGGCCAGAATAGCTTGTCATTATAGGTTTCCTCGCAAGATGTAAGGAGGAAAGCCGTACAAGCTACATAAAAAAGTCTTTTTAAAGTTCTCATTCTCTTCTAGGTTTTATTTCAACATATTTATTAAAACGATGCAAAGTACGGCTAATAGGTGACTGCCGTCAAGCTCCATTCTTGGGATTCAATATTCTATATTTGCTATTTTCTTAAATACAATCCTAATAAAGAAGAAAATAATGTTCTATTTGTAGGATATAATATACTATTTTTGAACTTGTTGCCCGGAATCCGGATGAAATGGATATTTTTGGTAAATTAAAAAAGAACTGACGATGACAACGAACGAATCCTTTCCTAAATTTGACCTTCCGGTTGATTTTATAGCAGATGACAGTATCACCGGAGATATCTTAAACTACTATGGTAATTTCCCCTGCAAAATAAAAGCCGGTGTCTTTGTGCTTTGTACGGAAGGGATGGTCAGAGCTACCATTAATTTGTTGGAGATTGTCATTCGTAAGAATGATTTCATCGTTGTTCTTCCTAATTCATTCATTCAGATACACGAAGTTTCGTCTGATACCCGTATTTCTTTTGCCGGTTTCTCGTCCGATTTTATGCTTTCGGGCAATTATGTGGAAATCCTGCTGGACTTTATGCCTATGATATTGAACAGTCCGGTCATTTCTCTGCAAGAGGATGTTGCCGGCTTATACCGGAATGTATATCTTTTACTGATTCGTGCTTATACACTCCCACATTCATTAGAAAATAAAGAGATCATACGTTCCGTACTGGCTATTTTTTTGCAGGGAACGAAAGAATTGTATAAACGCTATGGCAAGAAGCTCGATGAACCTTTGAGAAGAGAACAGGAGTTGTACAGGCAGTTTATACAGTTGTTGATGGTTCATTATACCAAAGAGCATGAAGTGGCGTTTTATGCGGAGAAGTGTGGGGTTACTGCGGCACATTTCTCAAGTGCCATCCGTCGGGCAAGCGGATACAGTCCGTTGGCAATCATTACAGAAATTATTATTATGAATGCGAAGGCCCAATTGAAAACCACCCGGTTGCCGGTGAAAGAAATAGCTTTCTCGTTAGGCTTTAACAATCATTCTTTTTTCAATAAATACTTTCGTAAAAAGGTGAAGATGACTCCGCTGGAATATCGCGAGAAATAAATCTGCGTCTGCTTAAAATTGGACTATACATAAAAATGGGATGTTTTATACATTCTCCCTGCTGTCAATCAGAGCCGGTATGCAAGAGGTTGATAAAAAATCGCTTAAATATGTATCAGGGAAATGCGAAAAGACAGCGCTTTGCTGATGGAAGATCCTTTTGGTACTTATTTGCTTTCAGAGTCGGAGTAAATGAATGATTCTTTTCCTATTATATAGCTATTTGCTATATAAAGAATCAATGGATTCTGAAGTGAAATAACTTGGAAATGGCTCTTCTTTCAGCCCCAAAATCCTTTCTCACCGATGAACGCTGGCTTGGTCGGTGAGCAAGGATGCGTTTCTCACCGACCAAGCCTGCGTTTCATTAAAAGCAAGGGTGCATTTATACCATAAAGACCGTCTGTTTTTCCTTGTATTTATGCATAATAAGGGGCTGTATGTGTATAATCTTGCATTAATTCATGCATTTTATTCTCTGCTTGATTTGATTCATAGCCACTGTCAAACGGTAGAATCTTAAAAATAGAACAAAACTGTTTACCGTTGAAATCCGTTCTTTGGTCGATTCTATTTGGAGGAAAAAAGCAGCAGTCTTACTTTGGTTTCGATAACATGGAGTAATCCCGGAAAATAACTGCTTAAAAAAGCCTCAGAAGCTATTTGTAGCTAATGAGGCTTTTTATTTATAAAGGACGGGTACTCGTTTATTTGATTCCCAGTTTTTTAGCAATCTCTTTAGGCAGTGCGTCTTTGTGTACAAGAATATTCATAGTCTTGTAAGCAACGAATGCTTTGGAAGCATACCAGATACCATTGTATTTGCCTGATTTACCCCAAGAATTCTTCACCATGAAGTATTCTTTTCCGTTTTGGTCTTTAGCGATACCGTAGATTACCATTCCGTGGTCGTCCGTAGTTTCCCAATTGTCGAAAGCAACTTGGCGCATTTCTTGAGTGACGTCGATTTCCGGGTATGGTTTGGTTGTCATCATTTGACGTTTGTTAGCAGCAGTCAGGCCGGTCCAGCGAGCCATATCCGAACCGGAAAGTTCAGATTCTTTGTTTACATCCGGCATAACGGCGATACCGTCACGTGTGAATCCCTGTTCGCTGACGTCGCTACCCCATGCAAAAGTATAACCTTTCTTTATAGCATTGTCCATTACAGCCATCAGCTCTTCGATAGGCAGGTTGTAGGATAAACCATTGCGCCAATTATCCTGAATCTCGATTGCGAATTGAGAATAGAATGGATGATGTGTATAAGAAGTCAGTGATACATAGTCGTCACAGTTCAATCCCAGTGATTCAGAAAAAGTCTTCGGAGTATATTCTTTGCCTTTGTATGTGAACTTCTCCGGGCATGCTCCCAGATAAGTATCATAAATAGCGCTTAGTCCGTTTTTCCATACCGGAGTCAGTTTGCTCAACTTACCTTTCGCAATAGCATTGATGTAACCGGAAGCAACAGCATCCAGTTCGTTATGCACCGGCAACGTGTCACCGTACATGATACCCGGCATCACCTCTTGAGGAACAATACCATAATTCTTGATGCAGTACATTACATCATAAAAACTTCCGCCCGGGGAGAAAGAACTGTCACCATGATAGCGTACATAGTTTACTCCGCGATCCTGCATCGTTTTGTGTACGACAAACATTTCAGACAGGTCATACTCGCCTTTACCTAAGCGAAGCAATTCTGATTCAATGAATCCGAGAGTTGAGAAACTCCAGCAAGTGCTCGAACGATTTTGATTCTTGATAGAAGTAATCGGGTTTTCTTTCACTGTCGTGAAAACAAAACCTTCTTCAGGTTTTGCATCTTGTGCCATGATGTTTAGGCTGAACAAGCCTAAAGCAGCAATAAGGATTGTCTTTTTCATTCCTATGAAATTAATATTAAATTGTTTTGGCTACAAATATAGGAAAGTTTCACCACAGATTACACAGATTTACACAGATTATTTCACCACAGAGGACGCAGAGGACACAGAGGAAGATAAAGGAAAATTGAGATTAGGACAGACTGCAGGAAGCAGTTACCGCTCTAACTACTGGATTTACGACCCTTTGACAGACCTGTGGGATGGGGAGGATTTGACCGATTTCGAAGGAAGCACACGCTCGAAAGCTGTATGTTTTTCTACCGGAAAACGGGGAATTATAGCTACAGGAGGATCTTCCACTTATTATTACGATGATACCTGGGAGTTGAAACCATACGAATATGAAGAGAAATAAAAAAGTAATAGGTGTTAGTTGCTTTGTCTTACTGCTTTTAGTGGGAATCATGTATGTGTATGTGCATCCGGTAAATAGATACCGTTTGGAAGTGACCCGGGTTGGAGGTAGTGGGTACGGCTATAAAATTTATGAGAGAGAGCGTTTGATAATTGTTCAACCTTTTTTATTGGCACAATCATGCCACCTTACTGGCACGACTGTGTCAATATGGTGGCACTGGAGTGCCAATACGATGGCACAAGGTAAAGCATTAAGTACAGATTATTTGTTCTCTTCTTCTTTGGGTGCTACTACATAATCTTCTTTGATAAACTCATCATACACACGCTTGGGATGATCGAATGGAGCGGTTCCATTCTTCTGTTCATTGAAGTTTTCCCGGCGGAATTGTTTCAGTTTCAGGTTATCTTCCGCATACTCTCTCAATTTCTTATGCTCATTTCCGTAGAGCGAACTTTCAGTCACGTCAGAATTGAGCAGGTTTTCTTTAGGAGTAATAGTAGGTAGGAGCACTTGTTCCAACAGACCACGATAGGCACCGTTATATTCGCACCATACGATATCGTTGGTTACAAATATACGATAGGAGTACTTTGACCATGCGGTTTTGATTTCAATAGATGTAGCATAAATTTCAATGATAGCTTCTGAACCATACGCTTGGTCACGGATCACAACGGTCGTCCGACCGCTCAGTTCTTCCTTCACGGAAGTTTGCCACTTATCAGAGTGTAAGATTTCTTCGATAATTTCCGGCAAATTCTCTTTAATCTCAAACTGTATTCTCATGGTGCTTGCCTGCGGGCAGGACTTTTTTGATTTTTTCCTCCTTAAACAATTAAGCTAGCCTAAAGTTACATAGATTGAAGCAAAAAAACAAGATTTTATTTGAGAATTTGTTATTTTCGCCAAACTATCTGCCTTTTTCGTTTGTTTTTACCATAAATATGCACAAATCGTAAAAATAAAGTTTATGCGGAACAGGACCCGGAAGAATTATGTCATTTATGTACTGATGTTACTCCTGTTTGGAGGGTTGATTTATGTTGCTATTGAAGAGGGTGACCGGTTTTCGCACTATGCGGTAAATGCGCAGAACATGGTACAGGGGAATCCATTCACTATGTTTCTCCAGTTTATACAGGATAATCTTCATCATCCGCTCACTACCTTGTTGATTCAGATTATAGCCGTACTGCTGATGGTGCGTCTTTTTGGCTATTTGTTCAGTCTGATCGGGCAACCGGGAGTGATTGGAGAGATTGTTGCCGGTATTGTATTAGGACCTTCCGTACTCGGCTTTTTCTTTCCGGATGCTTTTCATTTCCTTTTTCCGGCACACTCGCTTACCAATCTTGAACTGTTGAGTCAGGTGGGACTGATCCTTTTTATGTTTGTCATCGGTATGGAGCTGGATTTCAGTGTACTGAAAAATAAAATTAATGAAACGCTGGTGATTAGCCATGCCGGAATCCTAGTACCCTTCTTCCTGGGCATCTTGTCTTCTTACTGGGTGTACGAAGAATATGCAGCTGCCCAAACTCCGTTTCTTCCATTTGCCTTGTTTATAGGTATTTCTATGAGTATCACCGCTTTTCCGGTATTGGCGCGCATCATTCAGGAGCGGAATATGACGAAGACTCCTTTAGGGACGCTGGCCATTGCTTCCGCTGCCAATGATGATGTGACCGCTTGGTGTCTGTTGGCAGTGGTGATTGCTATCTCCAAAGCAGGAAGTTTTGCCGGCGCACTTTATTCAGTGGGGCTGGCAGTTGTCTATATTGCGGTCATGTTTTTGGTTGTTCGACCGTTTCTGAAGAAAGTGGGAGAAGTATATGCCAACCGGGAAGCAATCAATAAAACATTCGTGGCATTTATTCTGCTCATTCTTATTATTTCTTCTTGTCTGACCGAAATTATTGGTATTCATGCACTATTCGGAGCCTTTATGGCAGGGCTAGTGATGCCGTCCAATCTGGGTTTCCGGAAGGTGATGATGGAAAAGGTGGAGGATATTTCATTAGTATTCTTTTTACCTCTGTTCTTTGCCTTCACCGGATTGCGCACGGAAATCGGTTTGATAAACAGTCCGGAGTTGTGGATGGTATGTTTACTGTTGGTGACGGTTGCTGTTGTCGGCAAACTGGGTGGATGTGCCATTGCCGCCCGTTTGGTGGGTGAGTCGTGGAAGGATAGTTTGACGATAGGGACATTGATGAATACACGGGGATTGATGGAGCTTGTCGCTTTGAATATCGGTTATGAAATGGGAGTTCTTCCTCCCTCTATATTCGTAATTTTGGTCATTATGGCGCTAGTTACGACCTTTATGACTACTCCTTTGCTTCATTTGGTGGAACATATTTTCGTACGTCGGGAAGAAAAATTATCTTTGAAGCACAAATTGATATTTTGTTTCGGGCGTCCGGAATCCGGGCGTGTGTTGCTGTCCATTTATGATTTGTTATTTGGGAAGCAGTTGAAGAAAAATCATTTGATTGCAGCACACTATACGGTGGGCACGGATCTGAATCCGTTGAATGCCGAACATTATGCCAGCGAGAGTTTTGCTTTGCTCAATCAACAGGCAGCGAAATTGAATATCCAGGTAGATAACCATTATCGGGTGACAGACAAACTTGTACAGGAAATCATCCATTTTGTCCGTAACGAACATCCTGATATGCTGCTTTTGGGAGCCGGGAGTCATTATCGTTCGGATATGCCGGGAACTCCGGGAGCAATTTTATGGTTAACGCTCTTCCGGGATAAGATTGATGAGATTATGGAGCAGGTGAAGTGTCCGGTGGCCGTATTTGTCAATCGTCAGTATCGGGAAGGTGCGACGGTCAGTTTCGTACTTGGCGGAATGATTGATCTGTTTCTTTTTTCCTATTTGGATAAGATGTTGCAGAACGGACATTCGGTGCGTCTTTTTCTTTTTGATACGGACGATGAAGAGTTCCGTGGACGCATTGATAATTTGCAGGTGCGTTATCCGGGACAAACGATGATAGTGTGGTTTGAGGGAGTAGAAGATTTAGTGACTGAAGAGAAAGACGGGTTATTGATAATGAGCCATCTTTCTTATACGAAATTATCCGAGGATGAGGCTGTGATGCGTGAATTGTCATCTTTGCTGGTAATCCGCCGGAATAAGAATACGGGAGATAAAAATGAAGGACTTGAAAATTGATGAATCTACGGGATTAGTGTTGGAAGGCGGGGGAATGCGTGGAGTATTCACCTGCGGTGTGCTTGATTATTTTATGGATCACGATATCCGGTTTCCCTATGCGATAGGAGTGTCTGCTGGTGCGTGTAACGGGTTGTCGTATGCATCACGGCAGCGGGGACGTGCCAAGTACAGCAACATTGACTTGTTGGAGAAGTATGATTATATCGGTCTGAAACATTTGCTCAAAAAACGTAATATACTGGACTTTGATCTATTATTCAATGAGTTCCCCGAACATATTCTTCCTTACGATTATGAAACATATTTTGCTTCACCGGAACGTTTTGTGATGGTGACTACGAATTGCATCACGGGAGAAGCCAACTATTTCGAAGAGAAAAAAGACAGTCGCAGGGTGATTGATATTGTCCGCGCATCCAGCAGTCTCCCTTTTGTATGTCCTATTACTTATGTAGACGGGGTTCCCATGCTCGATGGAGGAATTGTAGATTCCATACCTTTGCAAAGAGCCATTAAGGATGGCTGCACGAGAAATGTTGTGGTACTCACCCGTAACCGGGGGTATCGGAAAGATTCGAAAGACATTCGTATCCCTTCGTTTGTATATCGGAAATATCCGAAGTTGCGCGAAGCGTTAAGTCGGCGGTGTGCTGTTTATAATGAGCAGTTGGAAATGGTAGAGCGCATGGAGGATGAAGGACAGATTATCGTTATTCGCCCGTTAAAACCTGTAGCCGTAGACCGCATCGAGAAAGATGTGCAAAAGCTGACAGAGTTTTATCAGGAAGGGTACGAATGTGCGAGAGCCTTACTTGAAGAATAAACAAGTCTCCATAGTTGAACAATAGACAGGCTCTCCATGCTTTTTTGTTTTTCTTGAATGTCAGATAGGATAATTGGGCGTGTTCCCTTTTCATTTTGAATGGGTATATTGTTCAGCAGCCTTTTTTAGTTTCCTACCCATCAATTCTACCAGAGTCTTCGGATAAAGAACTTGTATTCCCTCGGCATATCCGAAGAATACTCGTTCTAACTCATGGTTGATGACGACTTCAATTTCCAGTATGACACTTCCGTCAGCTAATCTTTCCACCACTTGCTGGCTGCGGTGTATAGGCTTGGTTATGATGTAAGGTGCTTCGGCAGCCGCTACCTTGAAACCGATTTTCTCCGCTACACTTCCGGAGTTTTTAGTGACTCCTACCAGATCATCGAAGAACGTGTTCGGATCGAAGAACGTATTTTTTATGTAATGTTCTTGTGGCAGAACTTCCAATGATTGTATTCTGTCCAAAGCTAAATTTTGCAAGATCCGTCCGTTTCCTCTGACACCATAAACGAACCATCGGTTACGATACTCTTTTAATAGATAAGGATAAAAAATAAAGCTGTTGGCCGAACGTGCCTTGAACGAACGATATTTGAGCTGTATCGGATGCTCGTTTACAATCGCGTGATAGATCGTATCCAGATAATCCAGTCCTTTCAATGATTCATTCTTTTCAAAGTCAATGACAGGAGTGGTTTTCATCCGGGCAGAAGCGACATGGTCTTCCAGGCGGTTGATTATATCGCTCATTTCCGTGAAATAGGAGAAACCCTTAAATTGCCGTAACACTTCCACGGCTTCCGACATCGTTTTCAGGTCTTGTTCGTTCAGCGGAGTTTGTGTAATGCTGTATTCCGGATCTTCGTATTTATAGTATTTATTTTCGTACACTACAATCGGAGCGTTATAACCCAGCTTCTCGCTGCGCATCATCTGTATATCCATCTGTACCGTACGTTTGCTTATGCCTTTATCGATGCCTTCGTATTCATAAAGAGCATCCGAGCAAGCATCTACCAAATCTTCCAACGTCCAGCGTCGATAAGGATTACGCAGACAGTTATCAATTGTTTTATAACGAATTAAGGCATTTCTATTTGCTGGCATAAGTAGAAGAATAAAGATTTGCTTCAAAAGTAGAAAAATAAATTCAGGAAAACAAAGAGGTTACAGGTCTTTATTCTTGGATGATAAAAGAAAATTCTTAGGATTTGTATCAAATTTGATACCCTTTGAAACAAAGTTTATAGGCGAAGGCGAAGATACCCCCTATCTTTGCCTTCGTCTATTTTGGATTAAAAGCTTGTATAAACTAGGAATACTTTGTTGCCATGAAAACAAACCCTTGGATGAAACTATGTAAAGGTGCAATACTTGCATTGGCAGTCTCTTACGGACTGACTTATTGCCACACAACAAAAAGCAAGTTGACCTTGGAACAGAAAAGCGATAGCCTGACTGTCATCCATATCACCAATCCGACTAATTATATATTGCTTCCTATAGAAGAGGAAGCTGCGGAAAGTCAGGTTCTGCTTGATACCGGAGAGGCTGCGGATACCGATATGGATATTCGTCTGGCACAGACTCAAGTGGATTATTTTGTTCCCTTTGCTTTGCCTGCCGGAGCGAAGGCTGCCACCGTCCGTGTTCGTAATAAATCAAAGGATGCACTTTGCTGGAAAGAAATCAAGCTATCTGATACTTTTGATACAGCCAATACGGAAAAGTTCCGCCCTGTTTACCATCATACTCCTCTCTATGGCTGGATGAATGATGCCAACGGATTGGTGTATAAAGATGGAGAATATCATTTGTATTTTCAATATAACCCTTACGGTTCTAAATGGGGAAATATGCATTGGGGACATTCTGTCAGTAAGGACCTTGTACATTGGGAACATTTGGCCCCAGCTATTGCCCGTGATACATTGGGACATATCTTTTCCGGCAGCTCTATTGTCGATCAGGAGAATGTAGCGGGGTATGGAGTAGGGAGCATCCTGGTTTTTTATACTTCTGCCAGTGACAAAAACGGGCAGATCCAATGTCTTGCTTTTAGCAAGGATAATGGACGGACATTTACTAAATACGAGAAGAACCCCATCTTGTGCCCTGCGGATGGTTTGAGAGATTTCCGTGACCCGAAAGTGTTCCGGTATGAACCGGAAGATAAATGGGTGATGATTGTCTCCGCCGATAAAGAAATGCGTTTCTATGACTCTAAGAATCTGAAGGACTGGAACTATATGAGCAGCTTCGGAGAAGGATACGGAGTGCAACCTTGTCAATTTGAATGTCCGGACATGGTGGAACTTCCGGTAGATGGAGATCTGAACCGTAAGAAATGGGCATTGATAGTGAACGTCAATCCAGGATGTTATTTTGGAGGAAGTGCCACTCAATACTTTACAGGAGACTTTGATGGAAAGAAATTCAGTTGTGATAGTCAGTCGAATGTCACGAAATGGTTGGATTGGGGCAAAGATCACTATGCTACCGTTTGTTTCTCAAACACTGGAGAACGGACGATTGCTGTTCCTTGGATGAGTAACTGGCAATATTGTAATATTGTCCCGACAAAGCAATTTCGTAGTGCTAACGCTTTGCCGCGTGAGTTAAGCCTTTATACACAAGACGGTGAAATTTATCTTTCAGCAGCTCCGGTACTGGAGATAAAGACTCTGCGAAAAGAAAAGAAAGAGATTCCGGCATTTACGGTTGCCAATGATTATCATATTGATTCTTTATTGGCTGATAATGATGGTGCTTATGAACTGGCATTGGAAATTACCGCCGGAGAAGCGGAGATAATGGGATTCAGCCTCTTTAATGATAAAGGGGAAAAGGTGGATATCTACTTCAATCTTCCGGAAAAGAGATTGGTTATGGACCGGACGAAAAGTGGTATCGTGGATTTCGGAAAGAAGAGTGTACCTCATGAAATAGAGGTTCACGACCGCAGAAAGACGACTTCCATCAATTATATAGATGATTTCGCATTAGCTACCTGGGCACCGATAAAGAAAGAGAATAAATATACGTTGGATGTCTTTGTTGATAAATGTTCTGTAGAAATATTCCTGAATGGAGGAAAGGTAGCAATGACTAATCTTATCTTTCCATCGGAACCATACAACCGTATGTGTTTTTATAGCAAAGGAGGTTCATTTCAAGTAGATTCATTCAATGCGTATCGGTTGGGTTTATAATAGAAATAGAAGTTACACAATAGATGTTTGCATAGATTCAGTAAAAGCAACAAGTATTGATTGCTTTTTAAGGATTCATAGGTTAGATTTATAAGTTAGGTTTTGTAGATTAGAATTAGGTATTTAGTAGCTGTCAGATGTGAAATCCGGCAGCTACTTTTTATTCATCAATTATTCATCAATTTCAATTGTATATCCTCCTTGGAATATCTCTTCCGGTTGTAAGTGCTGCATCCAGTCCTTATCTTTATATTCACCAGTATAATGTGCGCGGTCGCAACGTCCGTACCAAGGTTCGATGCAGACGAAAGGAGCATTCTTTGCAGGTGGAGACCAAAGACCGACTACCGGAGCGTTAAAATGTAAACTAAGATAAGCCTGTTTCTCTTTATTATATAAGGTAACTTTACGGACCTGTTCATTTTCCAGTATCAAAGCATCTTTATCAAAAGTATGCGTGTCCAGTGGTAATAATCCGTCTGTCAACTCTAAAGAATATTCTGTGGAAGGATCAGCGCATCCCTTTTCTGAAATGAGAATATATTTCAAACCGTTTTCCTTGTCAAATCCGAAGAACCCTCTTTCAGAATTGCTTGCATCGAACTCCGGCCAATAGAAAGCTGGATGTGCCCCAATCTGAAAATACATATCCTTTTCACCGCTATTCTTTACTTCCCACATAACCTCAATTTTCTTTCCCTGGATGCGATAGCCTATTTCCAGACAGAATGAAAAAGGGTATTTATGCAAAGTTTCTTCATTGCTGACAAGGCGGTAACGTACTTCATCCTCTTTTTCAGAAATAAGAGTAAATTCCATGTCACGGGCAAAACCATGTTGAGTAAGCGTATAAGGAATCCCTTCATTCCGATACTCATTTTCCCATACGCTCCCTACAATCGGGAATAGGACAGGAGAGTGTCGCTTCCAAAAAGCAGGATCGGCTTGCCACAGATATTCTTTTCCATTGGCGACGATGCTGCAGAGTTCAGCTCCGTGAGGAGATACTTGAATCGTGAGTTGTTTGTTGGAGATTGTTTTCATATCGTTGATTTTTTCAGTTGACTACAACCAGTAGTTAACTCCATTTTTTAAGTTCTTATCACCTGCAAAGGTAATATTTTCCATACTTACTGGAGAATAGATATTCTATAATTCTTCTATTTCGAAGAATAATGTATAAAACCCTATAAAATAGCGTTCTATGCAACAAATGTTATAGCCTTTGAAACATTTTTTTCAGTCGTTTGATATAAATCAACCGTAATTTGCATCATCGATTTAGTAAAATTCGTACTTTTAATTTAATAACATCAAACTAATGCTTAGTATTATGAAGAACAAAAAACTTCTTTGTAGCGTTTGTTTCCTGTTTACTTTCATGTCAGTCCTTTGGGGGCAAAACATAACAGTGAAAGGAAACGTTACTTCAAAGACTGATGGTCAACCAATTATTGGTGCTTCCGTAGTGCAAAATGATTCTAAATCAACTGGAACTATCACAGATTTGGATGGTAACTTTACTCTTAGTGTACCAACGAATGCATTATTGGCAATTTCTTATATAGGATATAAAGAAGTAATTATTGCCGCTAAACCTTCATTGAAGATAGTGATGGAAGAGGATGCTAAGATGATTGACGAAGTGGTTGTGACAGGTTATATGGCTGAAAAGAAAGCCAGTCTGACAGGTTCGGTAGCTGTAGTGAAGATGAAAGAGGTGGCTGACATACCTACTGGTAATGTGATGTCAGGTTTGCAGGGACGTGTAGCCGGTATGAACGTAACAACTGATGGTAAACCCGGAGGTGGTAACACAGATACTAAGTTACGTGGTATTACTACCATCAACAATTCTTCTCCTCTTTATGTAATAGACGGTGTTCAGACACATGATAATGTGGCTTCTATTATCTCATCCAATGATGTTGAATCCATTCAGGTGTTGAAAGATGCAGCTTCGGCTGCCATTTATGGTGCGCAAGCTGCCAATGGTGTCATTATTATCACCACAAAACGTGCTAAGGAAGGCGATGTAAAAGTAAGTTTTGATATGTCGCTCACTGCCCAGACTTTTACTGGTGGTATTGATATGCTTGACGCTTACCAATGGGGTGATGTGTATTGGCAGGCTTATAAAAATACTTTTGGAACCAATCCCAATAGTGTAGTATATGGAAATGGAGAAAAGGCCCAACTGCAAGAATATTATTTTGACCAGAATGGAGTGAAAATAAAGTCGGGCAACACTGATTGGGCAAAGGAAATATTTGGTACGGCTTTAATGCAAAATTATAATCTTTCTCTTTCTAAAGGGTTTAAGGATGGGAATGTGGCTCTTACCTTAAATTATATGAATCAGGATGGTCTTTGCCGTAATACAGACTACGAACGTTTTAATTCGCGTTTAGCCTCTAATTTTCGCTTTGTAGATGGTAAAGTGCGTGTGGGTGAAAGTATTTCGGTGAATCACTGGTTGGAGCATCTTAATCCTGCCGGTATAGAAGAATTGGTTATTGCCCAGCATCCGGCCATTCCTGTGTATGATGAAAATGGAGGGTATGCCGGTGGCTATGTGGATATATTGGGGGATAAGCCGAATGCCATTCGCTTGACAGACAATGAAGCCAATAATCGTCACAAAAGTTGGCGTATCTTTGGCAATGTTTATTTGGAAGTGGAACCCATTAAAAATCTAGTGTTGAAGAGTCAATTTGGTTTGAACTATACTACCGGTTTCAACTCAACTTTCGTCCCCAAATGGAGTGAAGCCGATCGTAAGGTAGATGTAAATGAACTGACCGTACGACAAGATAATAGCGTGCAATGGGTATGGTCGAACACTGCCAATTATAGCATAGACCTTGGGAAGAACAATATCAGTGCAGTGATAGGAACTGAAGCTAAGAAAGAGAATGGTGAACATTTACAGGGATATGGTCGCGGATTGGTGATAGAAGATCTCGATTATCGTTACTTAGACACTGTAACTGAAGGAAAAAGTGTGAGTAACAATGCTTCTACCTATGCTATGGTCTCTTACTTTGGTAAGGTGAACTATGCGTTTGATGATAAATACCTTATATCAGGAACAGTGCGTCGTGATGCTTCTTCACGTTTCGGTAAAGGGAATAATTCTGCTATCTTTCCTTCAGTATCTGCCGGTTGGAGAGTATCGCGTGAAAAATTTATGGAATGTACGCAAAACTGGCTTTCAGATCTTAAATTGCGTGCATCGTGGGGGATAAATGGTAATGATCAGATTGATAACAATGCTACTTACAACCTCTATTACACTAACATGTCCAATGGCTCATACAATTTCAATGGGGATGGTACAACGGTATTGCCCGGAGTACAGAAAGACCGTTCGGGTAACAACGACCTGAAATGGGAAGAGACCAAACAACTGAACTTTGGTATTGATGCTGCTTTCTTTGACAACCGTTTGGGACTGACACTGGATTATTTTCAAAAAAAGACTACTGGTATGTTAATCCAGAAACCTTATATAGGAGTGATCGGTGAAGGTGGATATAAATGGTACAATGCTGCCAGTATGGATAATAGCGGTGTGGAAGCAACCTTTACTTGGCGAGATGAAATAAAGGATTTCAAGTATGATATTTCGTTCAACCTTTCCTATTATAAAAATGAAATTACCGAACTTCCGGATGTAATCAAATATACTTGGGGAGGTGGTAATGGTGTGGACAAAACTATTGTAGGTCAACCTTACGGATCATGGATGTCCTATAAAGCTGATGGTGTATTCAAAACAAAACAGGAGGTATATGAATACCTAAGCAAATATGATGTACAGATTGGTGCTCCCGGCGTAGGGCGTATTCGCTACAAAGACCTTAACGGTGATAACATTATCAATACTGCTGATATGGATTGGCAAGGGAGTGACCAACCTAGATTTATTGGTGGTTTGAACATCGGTGCATCTTACAAAGGATTTGACCTTTCTGTATTCTTCAATGGTATGATTCGCGATGCATGGAACAATTCCAAGTTTTATACCGACCTTTTTCAAGGTTGGACAGGTAATCACTCTGTACGTTTGATGGATGCAATGCATGCTTGGAATGCTTATGAGCAAACCGGAGTTTATAATTGTGATATCCCTGCATTGACTGTGGTTGATAATAATGTAGAAACACGCAGTTCCACTTTCTTTATTGAAGATGGTTCTTATGTGAAGTTGAAAACTTTAACTGTGGGTTATACTTTCCCGGATAAGTGGATTAAGAAAGCGCATCTTTCCAATTTGCGTTTGTATCTGCAAGCACAGAACGTTTTTACGCTGACTAATTATACGGGTGCCGACCCGGAAGGATTGGGCTATCCATATCCCCAACCTCGTACCTATACATTCGGTCTATCACTTGGTTTTTAATTTTTATCCTAAATACAGAACATTATGAAATTGAAATATATCTTTGCAGTAGGTGTGATGGCACTATTGGCAAGTTGCGATGAGAGTCGTTTTCTAGATATTAAACCTCAGGGTACACTCAATGACGATTTGTTATCATCGGCCGATGGTGTAGAGCTTTTGGTTACTTCAGCTTATGCAGGATTGAAAGGTCCTAATCGTGATATGCACTGGGTGCCGATGACCAATTGGACGTATGGTGAAGTACGTTCGGATAATGCCTACAAAGGTGGTGGCGGTGTAAATGATGGAGACTTTTGTACGCTGCTTGAAACCTTTAAAATAGATGCTACATGGGGCAATGCCGACGAAAAATGGTTTCAACTTTATTGTTGCTTGCAACGTTGTAACAGCGCATTGCGGGTAATGAATACGCTTGATGAGAACGCTTTGCCGATGATTAAAAGTCGTAAAGCCGAAATGAAAGTGATTCGTGCACACTTCTTCTTTGAACTGGTTCGCCTTTTCAAGCAAGTACCTTATTTTGATGAGAATGTGGAAAATGATGACTATAAGTACATTCCCAACAATCAGTTTACCCGTGAAGAACTTCTGGGTAAAATAGCACAAGAATTTCTTGATGCTGCTAACGATTTGCCTGATACTCAATCTCAAGTAGGGCGTGTCACTAAGAACATTGCTTATGCTTATGCTGCCAAAGCTAGACTTTATCAGGCTTACCGACAAGATGATAATAACCAAGTGGTTGCTATTGATAAACAATTGTTAGCTGAAGTGGTGACTCTTTGCGACAAAGTAGGTGCGCAAGGAAAGGCATATACTCTTTTGAACGATTTTCAGAAACTTGATCAATTGGAATATGAAAATGGGGTAGAGTCTGTGTTTGCTGTACAATATTCGATGGATGATGAAACCGATGGTGCCGGGAATATAAACTGGAGTAATCTGTTGAATGCTCCTAAAGGTCCTTATGGTGGCGACGGATTTTTCTTACCCAGTCAGAACTTGATCAATGCCTATAAGACAGATAACTATGGATTGCCTTTGTTTGATACTTTCAACGCCGATGACTATGGAATATACGAAGGAAGTGAGCTCACCAACATTGATGCAACTGTGGATCCTCGTTTGGATTTCGTTACCGGTCGTCCTGGTATCACTTGGAAAACATATACCGTTGAGCCTTGTAAAGCAAACTGGATACGTAACAGCGGTGAATATGGCTTTAATTGTACAAAGCGCTTCTACATCTCGCCTGAAAGTGAAGATATGTTCCAAGGTTGGCCTTGGGGAGCTTCTCATCTCAACTGGCAGATAATTCGCTATGCTGATGTATTGTTATGGAAGGCTGAAGCCTTGATAGAGATTGGCGAAGCTACCGGACTGGAAGAGGCTCGCAAAATTATTAACCGTATTCGTCTGCGTGCCAAAAATAGTCCTTATGTAAAAGACTTTAAACATTCCGAACAGGATGCAGCTAATTATCTGATAGGCGAATATCCTGCTGAGGGCTGGAGTCAGGACTTTGCCCGCAAGGCATTACGTTGGGAACGCCGTATGGAGTTTGCTATGGAAGGTGACCGTTTCTTCGACTTGGTACGTTGGGGGATTGCTGCGGAAACCATGAACAGTTACATTAGTGTGGAGCAGAATAAGCGCGTTTATTATCGTGGTGCTCGCTTTGTTCGTGGTAGAGATGAATATTTGCCTATTCCCAATGCACAATATAACTTCTCTGAAGGCAATTATGTGCAGAATCCCGGATATGGTAAGTTTAACTAGTATAAATTCCTTAAATATAAATATGATGAAAATAAAAAGATATTTGCTTAGCACTTTCTGTCTGTGTTTGTTCACGGCTTGCGATAGTGATGATAATCTGTTGTGTTATGGCACTCATACTGAAATCGAAGGCGATGTTACCACATTCGGAGCTGTTGGCGATGGAAAGACGGATTGTTCGAAAGCCATTAATAGTGCTATTGCTTCCTTGCCTTCCGAAGGGGGAGTAGTGGTTATTCCTGAAGGTGATTTTGTGCTCGACGCTCCCATTGTGATTAATAAGCACAATGTGACATTCAAAGGGTTGAATCCCGGTATGCGTAGCAATATTGATGTGAATGGAATAAATGAGTTGTTGGGTCCTGGTGGCGGAAGTAAATTGGTGGCGCGTAATGCCGAAGCTGCTATAAAAGTAGAGACAGGCGTGAAGGGTGTAAAGATTATGAACCTGATGGTGTCCGGTGGTACGGAAGCTAAGAACATCGGCATACACTTTGCCGGTACGAGTGATGATGGAATGCTTTCTAATATTATTGGTATAAATTTGCATACAGGCGTCAAGATAGAACAAGCGAAAAACATGCAGATAATCAATTGCTGGGTATGTGAGCTTCCCAATAGTATGGTGCTGATTGGTGGCGAGAATATTAATATCAAGAATTGCCAACTGGGTGCTCAGCCCACTGGCATAACCTGTAAGGCGCAGGGAGTGAACAAACTTTCGTTTGTTAATAATCAGGTCTATCCTGACGGGCGTGAAAATTTAGTGCTTGATGGTTGTAATAACTGTATTGTTGAAGGTAATAATTTCAAAAGCTACTACAATGGTATTCTCGTGTTGAGTGGTAATGATAATCGGGTAAATAAGAATATTTTTTGGCTTACCGGAGCTCTTCAAAATCAGATGCTCGACCATGGTGATGACTTTGGCATAATCAATGTAAAGGGTAACAACAATATGTTTGTATCCAACAGTTTGTCATGTGAATGGGCTTATACTGATGCTGTGGCCGTAAATGCTACTCAAGGAACAGGAAATGTGTTCAAAAACTGCTTTATAGATAATTTGGAGAGTTATCGGGTATTCCTGGTGAACTCAGGAACTGAAGTTTCTAATTGTGTATCATCTGATAAGGTGAGCATAGTAGAATAACCTCCTCAACATACACCATTATTAATATAGTAACACCATGAAGATAAATAAATTCTTAATAAGCGGAATGCTCCTGATGTTGGGCACATCTTGCAGCAATGACGATACCTATACTCTCTGTGATGAATGTAACGGTCAGAAGATTATAGACATAACCCAATTCGGACTTCCAACCGATGGGTCCACTGATTGTGCTGATCTTATAAATGCTATTATAGCCGATCTTCCGCCCGAGGGAGGAACGATACTTATTCCCGAAGGTACTTTTCGTTTGGATAGTCCCATTCAACTTACGCGTAATTTCGTAACATTGAAAGGTGTGAACGATGAAGCGGTTACTGCTGCTGCCGATACGCGGGAAAGTCGTCTGGTGCTTGGAAATGCCGAATATGCGTTACACGTTGCCCCTGTTGCCGATATAGACGGACGCAAAAACCGCATTAGCGGTGTGGAGGTAAACGGACTTACGCTTGTGGGGAAGGGGGACCATCAGGGAACCGGAATTTATGTAGAACATGATAATGACCGCCTGCACTTCTTCAATATTAAAATGGAAAATATGTACCAGGGCATTAAACTCCAAGGGTGTGACGCCATAACATTAGCTCGGATAGATGCAACCGATGTAGTGAATGGCATTGATATGAATGGTGGCATACAGAATATGGTAACCAATTCTGTATTCGGCTCAACACAGGGCGGTGTAACGGCACGTATTTCCGGAGAAAGTAATCTGATATTTTCTCACAACAAACTAACGGCAAATGATGATCGCTGTGCTAATTTTATAGGTTGTAACCGGGTGAATATCTCGGATAATGAATTTACAGGAAACAAAATGACTTTCTTTGATATAAGCGGACAAAACAATCTGATAAGCGATAACTTGTTCACTGTAAACAGAAGCGAAAATCAACTCAATGGCAAAGAAGCAGACTATGGCGTGATTCATGTGAAAGGCGAATATAATCATTTCACATCGAACACCATTCAGGTGTCTTGGAGTGACAATATAGAAAACCCTGTGACTGTAAATGCTGCGGAAGGTGAAAATAATCGTTTCGCAAGTTTCACGATAGAGAATACGAGCAGCAATCAGGTATTTTATATCAGCGAGTCGTCCGAAGTGATAGATTGTGGAGTGACGGAAGAAAATATAAAGGTGAAACCTTCCGAAGCGCAGGATTTGACAAATGCAGCTTACGTGATAACGTATGATACTCCCGAAGAGATAGAAGATGATGATGAAAAAGCTTCCTATGCGTGGTTCAAGAAGCAATTTGTAAATGGTAAAGTCATTACTTCCGCTACATTGACTGATGAGGACCTTTCTGCTTATGATGTTATTTGGGTACATATAGACCGTGTCGGCATTGGAGCAGGATGGGATAAATTACCTTTGTCTGCTGATGCAATTGCCGCGTTGGCTACTTATTATAAGAATGGCGGAAATCTGTTCTTAAGCAATCATGCGACTCAATTGGTTGTACCATTTGGACGTACCGAACGGCTACCAGGAATATTTGCAGATGGTGAAGGAGGAGATGGGGCAGACATTTGGACAATTAATGCCAATATCGGAATGGAGTATGATCATCGGGCTCATCCGGTTTTTGCTGGTATGGTTACTTCTTCCCAATTCCCCCATGAAACATTCCCGTTGATCGGGCCTGGACGGCGTGAAGACCATAACTGTATGTGGGACTTGAATTCTTATGGCTTCCCCGCTCTTTATCCCAATGCAGGAAATGTGGTGAAAGCGTTTGAAGAAGAAAATAAAGCTACCGTTTTGGCGACTTGGGGACACGTAACGGATTATTGTTGTGCCGGAATGGTAGAGTTTGCTCCGACAGCGGAATATCAAGGTACATGTATAGCTCTCGGTCTGGCTGCTTACGAATGGAATCAGAATAGTAATATAAACGTTTATCAAGATAATATTGTGCTCATAACGAAGAATATATTACATTATCTAAGCGCTAAGAAATAGATCGGTAACATTTTTTTTATCTTTTGAAACAAAAGTGATAGGTGTAACTATCCGTTGCACCTATCTTTGCATGGTGACAAATAGAAGACATTGAATATTAATAATTAACTCTAATACCATCTGACATGAATGTATTATTCTCGTTTAAACAAGTACAGACCTTTTTGACTATTCTGGTTATGATGATTTTCTCATTTTTGGATGCTTCGGCCGATACTTCTTCCTTATTAATAAAAGATTTGGGTGAAGGACATTGCCTGGTACAGATAAATACAAATCAACGTTATTTGCTTTTACCTGTAGAGGAGGTAATGCCTGATGTACGTGTCAGCATGATCGTTAATAATAAAGAGGTGAATGTTGCGGATGTTCGTCTGGCAGTGAACAGAGTGGACTATTTTGTTCCGCTGGATCTTTCGGCTTATGCTGGTAAAAACATACTGTTGAAATTTAAATTAGGCTCGAATGATCCTATACGGGGGAAACTTTCTGCTGTTTGTTGCAAGGAAATGAAATTGTCCGACACGTTCGATACGGGCAACCGTGAAAAGTTCCGTCCTACTTATCATTTCTCACCTCTTTATGGGTGGATGAATGATCCTAATGGAATGGTATATAAAGACGGTGAATACCACCTTTTCTATCAATACAATCCTTATGGTTCCAAATGGGGAAATATGAGTTGGGGACATGCTATCAGCCAAGATCTTGTAAACTGGAAACATCTTCCTGTAGCTATTGCTCCCGATGCATTGGGGACAATTTTCAGTGGCTCGGCAGTTGTCGATTTTGATAATACAGCTGGTTTTGGTGCAGGTGCCATTATCGCCATCTATACACAAAACAGTGACCGACAAGTACAAAGCATTGCTTACAGTACTGACAACGGACGTACTTTCACCAAATATGAGAATAATCCGGTACTGACGTCCGAAGCGCGTGACTTCCGCGACCCGAAAGTATTTTGGTATGAAAGCACCAAACGCTGGATCATGGTATTAGCAGTAGGGCAGGAGATGCAGATATTCTCTTCTCCTAATCTGAAAGATTGGACCTTTGAAAGTCGTTTCGGTGAAGGGCAAGGTGCACATGGTGGTGTTTGGGAATGTCCCGATTTGTTTGAACTTCCAGTAGAAGGTACCAATGATAAGAAATGGGTGCTGCTTTGTAATTTGAATCCCGGAGGTCCTTTCGGAGGAAGTGCTACTCAATATTTTGTAGGCTCCTTCAACGGAAAAGAGTTTGTAAACGAATCACCCTCCAAAACCAAATGGATGGACTGGGGAAAAGACCATTATGCCACCGTGACTTGGAGTGATGCTCCCGACAACCGCCGCATCGCTATCGCATGGATGAGCAACTGGCAATACGCCAACGATGTTCCTACCTCCCAATACCGTAGCCCGAACTCCGTTCCCCGCGACTTGAGCCTGTTTACCGTAGATGGTGAGACTTACCTCCAATCAGCTCCCTCTCCCGAACTGCTGGCTTTGCGTGATGCTTCCAAGAAACGCTCGTTCAAAGTAAACGGAACACGCACAATTAAAGAAATGATTCCCAGCAATGACGGTGCATACGAAATAGAACTGACGATTGAAAATCAACATGCAGACGTAATCGGCTTCCGTCTCTACAATGACAAAGGCGAAGAAGTGGATATGCAGTATGACATGAAAGAAAAGAAATTCTCAATGGATCGTCGCAAGAGCGGAGAGGTCAGCTTCAATGAGAATTTCCCGATGTTGACCTGGACAGCAATTGAACAAGGTGGAAACGAGGAACAAGGCGGCAAAGAGGCATTGAAACTCCGTCTGTTTGTGGATAAATCCAGTGTGGAAGCCTTTGGAGATGGTGGACGTTTTGTGATGACCAATCAGGTATTCCCTTCGGAACCTTACAATCATATCGATTTTTACAGTAAAGGAGGAGCTTATAAAGTAGATTCGTTTGTGGTCCATAAGTTGAAGCCATAAATATCTCTTGTTCGCCCTATGCGCTCTTTGTATGTTTCCCTATGGATGAATACGTCTTTCCTTAAGGGATAGTAGGTGGATAGTAGGGATATACTTGTGTTAAACCTACGGTATTACTGATTCGTCACGGCCGTGACGAGTTCCTACCATGGCCGTGGAAAGATCTTCCCACAGCCATGACGAATTCCTACCACGGCCGTGGTAAGTTAGTAATACCGTAGCTTCAAGGTTACTATGCCGTAGGTTTAAGATAAAGATACCGTAGGCTTGAGGTATTGATGCAATAAGGAGAGCGTAATTCATATAGGCGACGAACAGATAACTAACGGTAGTACCCACACGACTAACAGCAGATTGTAAATTGAATCATATAACTGCATGATATAAATAGAATAAGTACTCATGCAAAATATAATTTTATATTATTAGGCACGGATTAAGCGGATTACACGGTTGCTATCTGACAGCCATCATTCGAGAAGCCGTGTAATCCGCTTAATCCGTGCCTAGATTTATGATATAAACTAATGATGATAACATATTTAGATAAAAAAAAACAATGGAAAACAGTAAAAACTCTTCCCTTTCCAAACTAATCCCGGTGATGCTTTGCTTCTTCGCCATGGGATTTGTTGACCTGGTAGGCATTGCCTCCAATTATGTAAAGGCAGACCTCGGTTTGTCGGACTCGCAGGCGAATATCTTCCCTTCACTGGTATTCTTCTGGTTCCTCATCTTCTCCGTGCCCACAGGCATGTTGATGAGCCGCATCGGTCAGAAGAAAACCGTATTGCTTAGTTTGCTTGTGACTTTTGCTTCTTTGTTATTACCGGTTTTCGGAGACAGTTATATGCTGATGCTGATTTCTTTCTCCCTTCTGGGCATCGGAAACGCGTTGATGCAGACTTCCCTGAATCCGTTGCTTTCTAACATCGTACGTGGCGACCGTTTGGCAAGCAGCCTGACTTTCGGGCAGTTTGTGAAAGCCATTGCCTCTTTCCTTGCTCCTTATATTGCCATGTGGGGAGCGACACAAGCCATTCCGACTTTCGATTTAGGCTGGCGCATCCTGTTCCCGATTTACATGATTGTAGCCGTTATTGCTATCCTGTTGCTCAATGTCACACAGATTAAAGAGGAAAAAGAAGAAGGCAAACCGTCTACTTTCGGACAATGTCTCGCTTTGCTTGGCAAACCGTTTATCCTGCTTTCTTTTATCGGTATCATGTGTCACGTTGGAATTGATGTGGGTACAAACACCACTGCCCCCAAGATTTTGATGGAACGTCTCGGCATGGGACTCGACGATGCGGCTTTTGCAACAAGCCTTTATTTTATCTTTCGTACGGCAGGCTGCTTCCTCGGTTCTTTCATTTTACGTAAGATGTCACCGAAGTCTTTCTTCGGCATTAGTGTTGTGATGATGCTGATAGCGATGGCAGGTTTGTTTATATTCCATGACAAGACAATGATTTATGTATGCATCGGTCTGATTGGTTTCGGTAACTCCAATGTGTTCTCCGTAGTCTTCTCGCAGGCATTGCTTTACCTGCCGGGTAAGAAAAATGAAGTTTCCGGTCTGATGATTATGGGACTGTTCGGCGGCACGGTATTTCCGTTGGCTATGGGAGTAGCATCCGATGCCATGGGACAGAGTGGGGCAGTAGCCGTAATGACAGTGGGCGTGCTTTATCTCTTGTTCTATACGTTCCGTATTAAAAAATAATTTTATAACTTTGGAAACAATAAAATCCGTAGATCATGAATAATATAATCGTAGGAATGGGCGAGGCACTTTGGGATGTGTTGCCCGAAGGAAAGAAAATAGGTGGTGCTCCGGCAAACTTTGCCTATCATGTATCACAGTTTGGTTTTGACAGTCGCGTGGTGAGTGCCGTGGGCAAAGATGAGTTGGGAGACGAGATTCTGAACGTATTCAACGAAAAGAAACTGAAAACGCAGATTGAACAAGTGGATTATCCTACCGGTACGGTACAGGTGACACTGGATAACGAGGGAGTGCCTTGTTACGAAATCAAAGAAGGCGTGGCATGGGATAACATACCTTTTACGGATGAACTGAAACGTTTGGCATTGAGTACGCGTGCCGTTTGCTTCGGTTCCCTGGCTCAACGTAATGAAGTGAGCCGTGCCACTATCAACCGTTTTCTGGATACGATGCCCGACATAGACGGACAACTGAAAATCTTTGATATTAATCTCCGCCAGGACTTCTACACCAAAGAGGTATTGCGCGAATCTTTCCGCCGTTGCAACATTCTGAAGATAAACGACGAAGAACTGGTGACCATCAGCCGTATGTTTGGATATCCCGGCATCGACTTACAGGATAAATGTTGGATTCTGTTGGCAAAATACAACCTGAAGATGTTGATTCTGACTTGCGGAATTAATGGCAGTTATGTGTTTACCCCGGGTGTTGTCTCTTTCCAGGAGACGCCGAGAGTTCCGGTTGCCGATACGGTGGGGGCAGGTGATTCCTTTACGGCTGCTTTCTGTGCTTCCATTTTGAATGGAAAACCGGTTCCCGAAGCTCACAAACTTGCTGTTGAAGTTTCTGCTTATGTCTGCACGCAAAGCGGTGCAATGCCCGAACTTCCGCAGGTTTTGAAAGACAGACTAATGTAATTGTTTGATGGAAAGTAAGTATAGAGGTATATCTCATTCGTGGGAATATACCTCTTGTTCTTTGGCTCACCCGATAATCATTGGGGGTATGCATAAATCTTAGCCAGTCTAAAGAGGA
>OGHE01000637.1_pt1 | contig 30606 bp, 29 predicted proteins | sample 1571431 | NCBI WGS metagenome assembly OGHE01 (sample SAMEA2581966, study PRJEB24529) | metagenome | biome: Human gut stool | place: China | collected 2011 | reverse complement strand
TACAAGACACGCCGGGGGCCTTTTTGCTATTTCTCGCTATTTCGGCAGTTTAGCGCGCAAAAACACCTCCCCGTGGAAAATCCACGCGGAGGTGTTTTGTCTGTATTCGGCGTTTCTCAGCCCCACAGAGCGGAGAGGGACGGGATAATTTGCTTTTTCCTGCTCATGATCTTGGACAGGAACACGCAGTTCTTTTCCTCGCCGGTGATATTGAATGCCTGCCGGATGGTCTCCGTATCTCCGGAATACAGCAGATAGGAGCCTTCCACCAATACGTTCGTGATCATCAGCAGCACAATGTCCAGACCGTTCTTCTTACGGATGGTCTCCATCGTGGCGAGGAATTCCTCTTTCCGGGCCATAAGACGATCGGAATCCAGACAGGTGATCTGGCTCACCGCCAGATTGTGACCGCCAATGTGAAATTCCTTGTAGTCGGTGCGGATAATGGACTCAGCGCTCTTGTCCTCACCGGTAGCGGCGGAGAAAATGGTCTGCCCCAGCTCTTCCAGAGAGACATTGGCAATACGGGACATCCGGTTGGCAATGTCGATATCCCGCTGGGTGCAGGTGGGAGATTTGAACATGACCGTATCCGACACGATGGCGGCAGCCATGAGGCCCGCCATTTTGGCAGAGGGCATCAGACCCTTTTCCTGATACATATCCGCAACGATGGTGGTAGAACTGCCCACCGGCTCATTCCGGACATAAATAGGATTGTTGGTCTCAATATCCGCCAGACGGTGGTGGTCCACGATCTCCAGAATGTCCGCCTGATCCAGACCGGGCACAGACTGGGCCTTTTCGTTGTGGTCCACCAGAATTACCCGCTTGCGCCGGGGACGCAGCAGATGGAATCGGGACAGGGTTCCCACCACGTGCTCATTTTCATCCAGAATGGGGTAAGCCCGGAATCGGCTTTCCAGCACGGTATTGCGCACGTCATCGATATAATCGTCCAGATGGAAGGAAACCAGATCGTGGCTCTTGCAGATGCGCTCGATAGGCAGAGAGTGGCAGATCAGGTGGACTGCCCGGTACGCGTCATAAGGCGTGGAGATGATGCAGGTATCGGTGTCCAGCTCCGGCAGCTCCCGGCTGACCTCCGCCTGACAGACGATGACGCAGGTGACCCGCAGCTCCAGTGCCCGCTTGATCATGTCCGGCTGATCGCCGCAGACCACGATGCTGTCCGGAGAAGAAAACAGCAGGTTTTCCCGTCCCGCAGGCAGGGCGATGGTGACCTCGCCGGAGATCTCATCCCGGATCTGGCCGCCCTCGTTGAGGACCTTTCCCTCCAAAACGGAGAGCAGGTTATAGACCGGCACGTTCTTGACCGTGGAATTGCGGACAGCCAGCATATCGTAGCTGGCCACGTCACCGGCGGAAAGCATACCGTAAAGCGTACCGTCCTCATTGGCCACAGGCAGTACGGAGATCCGGTCCGCCTGCATCATCTGCCAGGCCCGGCTGATGGTAGCGGCGGGAGACAGGGTGGGCGGCGTATCGAAGTCCAGGTCCCGGACCTGCGTCCGAACGTTGTTGATCAGCTCCGGCGGCTGGGCACCGAATTTGTCCAGAACGGCTTTCGTCTCATCGCTGATCTGGCCCAGGCGGGCGGCGCAGTACTGCCGCTGCCCCAGAGCGTTTTTCAGTGCGGCGTAGGCCATGGCGGATACGATGGAGTCGGTATCCGGGTTGCGATGGCCGGTAATGTAAACTTTGTCCATTCCACAGCTCCTTTCGGATCGTTCTTAAATTCTGTTTCTCTCATGATTATGAGAGTCCGGCGTGAAATTGTCAACAGTGCCTTTCACCAAATGGACCATGCGAAAGCACAGTCTCACAACCCATTTTGTATAGTTCCGGACCATTTACAGGATCAGAAGCTCCTTGGGTGCCAGCGTAATGTCCTGACAGCCCTGTTCTGTGATGACGATCACATCCTCAATGCGAACGCCCAGCTTCCCCGGCAGATAGATCCCCGGCTCCGCGCTGATGACAGCGCCGGCAGGCAGCGGCTTGCTGTTGGACGGCGTAGCATTGGGATTTTCATGGATCTCCACGCCAACGCTGTGGCCAAAGCTGTGGCCAAAATAGGGACCGTATCCGGCGTCCGCGATGACCTGTCGGGCGGCGCCGTCCACCGCTGCGCCAGTGACGCCGGCCTTTGCCGCAGCGATTCCGGCCAGCTGGGCCTTGAGGACCGTGTTGTAAACAGTCTCCATCTCCTCCGTCACATGACCAACGGCCACTGTGCGGGTCATATCCGAGCAATAGCCGCCGAATTTGCAGCCGAAGTCCATGGTGACGAACTCCCCGGCCTGAATGGGCTTCTCACTGGGAACACCGTGGGGCAGGCTGCCGTTGGGGCCGGAGACCACGATGGGATCAAAGGACTTGTCCTCCGCGCCGTAGTGCAGCATTTTATAGAGCAGCAGTGCGGCAATTTCCTTTTCCGTAACGCCGGGACGGATCTCGCCGAGAATGTCCGCCAGCGCTTTTTCCGCGATCCGCTGGGCCTGGATCATACACTCCAACTCCGCCTGGTCCTTGACGGCCCGCAGCGTCCACAAAAGCTCCGTGGCGGGGACCAGCTCGCAGCGGAGCTTCTCCGAAAAGCGGCGGAAATCCGCCGCCGTCATATATTCATCCTCATACCCCATGCGGGTGATGTGTTCCTTTTCGATGACCTCGTTGATGAGGGCGGAGTAGGGATGTTCCCGGCCCGTTTCCCGGATCTCCGCATCCCGTACATGGCGGGCTGCGGCCTCCGTATACCGGCTGTCGGTGAAATAATAGTTGTGGTTTCGAGTGACGATGGCCACACCGTCCGTCCCGGAGGAGTGAAAACCGGAGGCGTAAAAGCGGTTGGCCTCACAAGTCAGCAGCACAGCGTCCAAGCTGTGGGTCTCCAGCACACTGGCGATTTTTTTGAAATGATTCATAGCAGATCCTCTTTTTCTGAGAGCCGCGGCATATCAGGTGTAACCGACCCTCTGTGATGAGCAGTGTAGCAGAATTTCACGAAATTGTCAAAGCGGCTCGTCAGTTCGGATTTAATCTCACCGTATTTTGTGGAAAATCACAGTTGACTTTAGTCGTTTAAAGCTGTATGGTAATAACATCACAAAGTCCGGTGCGGCGGAAAGGAGTTCACAATGCGTTTCGGAATGTTTACCTATATTTACCGCTACGCACGCTATTTTGCGGGCTTCTTTCATAATGCAGAAACGGAACAGGCATTCTGCCGGGCATAAGGCTTGCACTCGTTAAACGCGAGGGGGCTCTGTTCCATGGACAGAGCCCCCTTGTTTTTTGAAGGCATCCAACTTTGTGAATTCGTCCGAATACGGACAAAAGGAGAAGATCACTATGAAAAAGAAATTGCTTGCTCTTGTTCTGGCTGCGGCCATGACGCTGTCCCTTGCCTCCTGCGGCGGCTCCAAGACGGAGACACCCTCCACCGGCTCTGACAATTCCTCCGCCAGCTCTGACAATTCCTCCGCCGAGGGCGCCACCTATAAGGTCGGCATCTGCCAGCTGGTGCAGCACCCCGCGCTGGACGCCGCAACCCAGGGCTTTATCGACGCTCTGAATGAAGCCCTCCCCGGTCAGGTGGAGTTTGAAAACAAGAACGCCTCCGGCGAGGGCAACAACTGCGGCACGATCGTCAACGGCTTTGTTTCCGAGGGCGTGGACCTGATCATGGCCAACGCCACCGCCGCCCTGACCGCCGCCGCTTCCGCGACTGCCGACATTCCCATTCTGGGCACCTCCATCACCGCTTACGGCGTGGCCCTGGATCTTGACGATTTCGACGGCACCGTAGGCGGCAACATCTCCGGCACCTCCGATCTGGCTGACCTGAGCCAGCAGGCCGATATGATCACCGAGTGGTTCCCCGAGGCCAAGAAGGTCGCTCTGCTGTTCTGCTCCGCCGAGCCCAACTCCAACTACCAGGTCCAGGAAGTAGCGACCTGCCTGGCCAACAAGGGCATTGAGACCAAGGAATTTGCCTTCACCGACTCCAATGACGTGGCGTCCGTGACCCAGTCCGCCGCTGACTACGCGGATGTGGTCTACCTCCCCACCGATAACATCGCCGCCTCCAACACCGAGGCCATCGCCAACATCCTGGTGCCCGCCGGTGTTCCCGCTATCTGCGGCGAGGAGGGTATCTGCTCCGGCTGCGGCGTGGCCACCCTGTCCATCAGCTACTATGATCTGGGCGTGACCACCGGCAAGATGGCCGCCAAGATCCTCACCGGCGAGGCGGATATCTCCACCATGCCCATCGAATACACCGACGCCACCCCCAAGTACAACCCCACCATCTGTGAGGAGCTGGGCATCCAGCCTCTGGACGGCTATGAGGCCATCGAGGGCTGATCCAAAACAAACGCGATCCTATAACGAAAATCTGGCGGGAGGGGGCAATCCCCTCCTCCCGCTGTGAACAAGGAGAAACGGTATGAGTTTTCTATCCTCCCTTCTCAATGCGCTGCCGGGCGCTGTGGCTCAGGGCCTGATCTGGGGCCTGATGGCCATCGGCGTCTACATCACGTTCCGGATCCTGGACGTGGCTGATCTGACGGTGGACGGATCTCTGGCCACCGGCGGTGCCGTGGCCGTCATGCTGATCCGGGCAGGTCTGAACGCTTGGGCCGCGTTGCTGTGCGCCTTTCTGGCAGGTATGCTGGCCGGCTTTGTCACCGGCCTGTTCCACACGAAATGCGGCATCCCCGCCATTCTGGCCGGTATTCTGACCCAGTTGTCCCTCTACTCCATCAACCTGCGGATCATGGGCAGCAAGGCCAATCAGGCAGTAGGCGTGGATAAGTATGATCTGCTGGTATCCCAGCGGTATGTGCGTTCGGTGAGTCTGGATAACCCCCTGCCTCTGCTGCTGGTATTCACGGTGGTGCTCATTGCCGTTTTGTACTGGTTTTTCGGCACGGAAAAGGGCTGCTCCCTCCGTGCCACCGGCGCAAATCCCAACATGGCCCGGGCTCAGGGCATCAATACCAACGCCAACGTGGTGCTGGGACTCATGGTGTCCAACGGTCTGGTAGCCCTGTCCGGCGGTCTGCTGGCCCAGTTCCAGGGTTCCTCCGACATCAACATGGGCCGGGGCGCTATCGTCATTGGTCTGGCCGCCGTCATCATCGGCGAAGTGGCCTTCGGCAAGGTATTCATCAACTTCGCGTTGAAGCTGCTGGCGGTCTCCATCGGTGCCGTCATCTACTACATCGTTCTGCAAATCGTTTTGCAGCTGGGTCTGAACACCAACGATCTGAAGCTGGTGTCCGCCCTGATCGTGGCCGTGTTCCTGGCGATCCCCTACTGGAAGGGCCACATCCACACCAAGAAGGGAGGTTCCGTCCATGCTTGAGTTGAAGGATATCTGCAAGACGTTTAATCCCAATACCATCAACGCTAAGGTAGCGTTGAACCATCTGAACCTGACACTGAATGACGGGGATTTTGTCACCGTTATCGGCGGCAACGGTGCGGGCAAGTCCACCATGCTGAACGCCATCGCTGGCGTGTTCCAGGTGGATTCCGGCACCATCACCATCGACGGACAGGACGTTACCAAGCTGCCGGAGCACAAGCGGGCGGCATTTCTGGGGCGGGTGTTTCAGGACCCCATGATGGGCACCGCGCCCACCATGCAGATCGAGGAAAATCTGGCGCTGGCAGCCCGCCGGGGCCAGCCCCGGGGGTTGAAGTGGGGCATCACCGCCTTGGAGCGGGCAGATTACAGGGAACTGCTGAAAACGCTGGATCTGGGGCTTGAGGACCGCCTTACCGCCAAGGTGGGCCTGCTCTCCGGCGGTCAGCGTCAGGCGCTGACGCTGCTGATGGCCTCCCTGAAGCAGCCCAAGCTGCTGCTGTTGGACGAGCACACTGCCGCTTTGGACCCCAAGACCGCTGACAAGGTGCTGGCTCTGTCCGACCAGATCGTGCAGGAGAACAACCTCACCACCCTCATGATCACCCACAACATGAAGGACGCCATCGCCCACGGCAACCGGCTCATTATGATGGATGCCGGCCGGGTGGTGGTGGATATCTCCGGTGAGGACAAGAAGAAGCTGACGGTCCCCGACCTGCTGGCCCTGTTCAGCCGCGCCAGCGGCTCTGACGAGGCCAATGACAAAATGCTCCTGTCCTGAAATCCTACATACATCTCTCCCCCGGAAGGTCTCTTCCGGGGGATTTTGCTATGCAAAAGCACAGTAAAATAAGAAATGTGCCATTCCCTCGCCCCCGCAGGGCAACCGGGAATGATGCACGAAAACTTCATGCACTGGCATTTGTGCATGTTCGCGGTGCGTTGCTCATGCATGCAGTTTTATGCGCAAAAATATACCCCGTTCTTCCGCTTTTTCAGAAGAACGGGGTGTACTTTTAAATCAGGCATGCGGTCAGTCCGCGCTGGAATTCATGACCTCGTTGGCGGACTTGACGGTGCGGCGCAGGAAGATTGTGCTCAGGGTGAAGGACATGACCTCTGCGATGGGGAAGGACCACCACACCAGCTCCAGCCGTCCAGTCCGGGACAGCAGCCACGCCACCGGCAGTAATACTACCATCTGACGGCACACGGAGACGATCAGGCTGTACACCGGATTGCCGATGGCCTGGAACACCGAGCCAGCGATGATGCAGAAGCCTGCCAGCAGGAAGGAAACGCTGATGATCCGCAGGGCGGGAACGCCGATGGCCAGCATGGTCTCCGATGCGTCGAACAGTTCCAGCAGTGTGGAGGGAAACAGCTGGAAAATGGCAAAGCCCACAACCATGATGGCCATGGCGGTGATGTTGGAAAGGCGGATGGTCTTCCAGACCCGCTGGGGTCGGGCTGCGCCGTAGTTATAGGAAATGATGGGCACCATGCCGTTGTTCAGGCCGAAGATGGGCATGAACACGAAGCTCTGGATCTTGAAATACGCGCCGAACACGGCGGTGGCGGTGGGGGTAAAGACAAAGAGGATCTTGTTCATGCCGAAGGTCATCACAGAACTGATGGACTGCATGATGATGGATGGGATACCCACCCGGTAGATCTCCTTGGCCACGATAGGGTCCCAGCGGATGTTCTCCCGGCGGATGTGAATGTCGTGGTTGCACTTGATATTCACGATCAGGCCCACGATCGCCGCCACGATCTGTCCAACAACGGTGGCCACAGCAGCGCCGGCCACGCCCATCCGGGGTGCGCCGCACAGGCCAAAGATCAGAATGGGGTCCATGACGATATTGATGATGGCGCCCAACAACTGGGTACACATGGCCAGACTGGTACGGCCGGTGGATTGCAGCAGCCGCTCAAAGCAGAACTGGCTGAAAATACCCACGGAAAGGCCCAAGCAGATCCGGGTGTACTGCACGCCGTATTCCACGATCTCCGGCACTGCCTTGGCCTGCGCCACGAAGAAGGGCCGGGAGAGGAACAGGCCGATGAAGGCAAAGACAAGATAGCTGCAAATGGGCAGCAGGAAGATACCTGCGCCGGCAGCCCGGTCCGCCATCTCCTGCTTTTTCTCACCCAGAGAGCGGGAAAGCAGTGCGTTGATGCCCACGGCAGTGCCCGCGCCCACGGCGATCATCAGGCTCTGGAGGGGGAACGCCAGACCCACGGCGTTGAAGGCGTTCTCACTGAGCCGGGAGACAAACACGCTGTCCACGATGTTGTACAGCGCCTGTACCAGCATGGAGATCATCATGGGCACCGCCATACCGGCCAGCAGCTTGCCTACCGGCAAAACGCCCATCTTGTTTTCCTGAGGAGCCGCACCCGCGGCGTTTTGCTTACTCATAGATTAGATTGGTTCCTTTCATATCAGCTTTCGGAAGAAAGACGCGGCCTCTCAGCCGCGCCTTTTCTGGCATTTACTTTTTCAGTTCGCCGGTGGCTAACTGCGTCAGGTAGGCATTCAGGAAGCCGTCCAGGTCGCCGTCCATCACGTTGTCGATCTGGCTGGTTTCGTAGCCGGTGCGGGTGTCCTTTACCAACTGGTAGGGCATGAACACGTAAGAGCGGATCTGGCTGCCCCACTCGATTTTCATCTGCACGCCCTTGATGTCAGAAATTTTCTCGGCATGCTGCTGGATCTTCAGTTCAATCAGCTTGGCACGCAGTTGCTTCATACAGTTATCCTTGTTCTGGAACTGGGAGCGCTCCTGCTGGGAGGCCACCACAATGCCGGTGGGCTTGTGGATCAGGCGGACGGCGGAGGAGGTCTTGTTGATGTGCTGACCGCCGGCACCGGAGGAGCGGTAGACCTGCATTTCGATGTCCTCCGGGCGGATCTCCACCTCTACGTCATCAGGCAGCTCCGGCATGACCTCCACAGCGGCAAAACTGGTCTGGCGGCGGGCGTTGGCATCGAAGGGGGACACGCGGACCAGACGGTGGACGCCGTGTTCGCTCTTCAGCAGGCCGTAGGCATTCTCGCCCTCGATGGAAATAACGGCAGATTTGATACCGGCCTCGTCACATTCCTCGTAGTCCAGCGTTTTCCAAGCGTAGCCGTGACGCTCCGCCCAGCGGGTATACATCCGATAGAGCATCTGGCACCAGTCCTGGGCCTCGGTGCCGCCGGCACCGGAGTGGAGCTGGAGAATAACGTTGTTTGCGTCATACTCACCGGAGAGCAGCGTGGTCATACGGATCTCTTCGATCTCGGTTTCCAGCGCGGGGAACTCTGTTTTCAACTCTTCCAGGATCTCTTCATCCTCCGCCTCCTGGCCCATCTCGCACAGGGTGGTCAGATCCTCCCAGGTGCTCATGAGTTTCTTGAAGCGGTGGAGCTTGTTTTGAAGCTGCTTCAGGCGGGTCTGCACCTTCTGAGAGCGCTCCAGATTGTTCCAGAAGCCGTCCTGAGTGGTCTCATCCTCCAGACGGGCGGCCTCCTGAGCCACAGCGTCGATGTCAAGGGCGTCCCCCAGCTTCTTCAGCTCCGGTTCCAGGTCCCGCAGCTTCTGCTTATAAACGTCATATTCGATCAAAGCCATACTGATTCTCCAATTTCCATATAGATTACTTTAGCCATGATATTATATAGGAGTTTCCCGATTTTGTAAAGGGAAATATGCACAAAAATGACGATTTTCAAAAATTCAGCGCACGTTTGCGGAAAACAGATGAAAAAAGAGACGGACAAAGTCCGTCTCTCACGCTCAATGATTCAGGATAAACTGTTCCAGCTCCTCTGCCGTCCGCACCACCGCGGCAGCCCCGGCCTCCGCCAGCTCGCCGGGTGCGGCGTACCCGAAAAACTCCACGCCCACGCAGGCAAGGCCGCATTCCCGCGCGCCCAGCACGTCATACTTCCGGTCACCGACCATCAAAATGGTGGGCTTATCAGCATCGGTCAGGCGCAGGCGGCGCATGGCTTCCCGAATGACATCCGCCTTTTCCCAGTCGGCCCCCGCAGGGCTGCCGGTCACAGCGGACAGAAAGGGTGTAAAGCCAAAACGCCGACAGATGCTCACGCACAGCTCCTCCGGCTTGGAGGAGGCCAACGCCAGAGTGTATCCCTTGGCCTTCAGCCGTTCCAGAACGTCCCGAATACCGGGGGCCGCCTCGTTTTCATACTGTCCCACCGGCACATAGTGCTCCCGGAACACCCGAACGCCCTCCACCGCCTTCTCCCGGCTGTAGCCGCAGTGCTCCATGAAAGATTCCTGCAGCGGCGGACCGATGAATTTCAAAAGGGTCTGGGCATCCGGCATGGTCCCGCCCAGCTTTTCAATGGTGTATTTCACGGAGTTGACGATCCCCTCCCGCGAATCCGTCAATGTACCGTCCAGATCAAATAATATCGTGTGAAACATCTGGTCTCTCCCTTCTGTAAGCAAAACAAAGCCGGGCCAACAAGCCCGGCTTCGCCGACTGTTTTGTCCCTTTACAGACGATTCTAACATGAATTCAAAGGCTCCGCAAGGAAAAGCTGCACAAAAATCGCAAATTACAGAGTTTCCACCGGCTCGTAATCCAGCAGTTCAATGCGGGAGCTCCACATATCCGCCGTTTCTGCCGGGGGATTGGATAGCATGGTGGTGAGATACTTCTTGCTGTCATCGGCAAAGACGGTAGCCACCTTCCGGCCCGGCTCCAGATTCTGAATCACAGAGCCAAGGAAGTTAGCGCCGGAGGAGATACCCACGCCCAGGCCCAGCACACGGCCGAATTTTGCCGCCATGGCAATGGCGTCCAGATCGTTGATGTCCATTACGCCATCCACCAGAGTCTGGTCCACCACAGCAGGGATAAAGTCGTCGCCGATGCCCTCAATGTGGTGAGCACCCTTGATAGCTCCGCCGGAAAGCAGAGGCACTGCATCCGGCTCCACAGCCACAGCCCGGACGGCGTGATCCGCCTTCAGACGGCGGGCGGTGCCCATGAGGGTGCCGCCGGAACCGACGCCGGCCACGAAGTCCGTCACATCCGGAAGCTGGCGCAGGATCTCAACGCCGGTAGTAAGGTAGTGGGCCTCTGGGTTATCCTGATTTTCAAACTGCTTGGGCTGGAAGCCGCCAATCTCCTCCGCCAGATCTCTGGCCCCCTGAAGGGCTGCGTTGAAGCCGCCGGCTTCCCGTGAGATCAGGTGCAGGGTGGCACCGTACATAGCCATCAGCTTTTTCCGCTCCTCACTGGCCCAGTCCGGCATAAAGATGTGGACGGGATGGCCGGTGAACGTGCCCAGTGCGGAGAAGGCGATGCCGGTGTTTCCGCTGGTCATCTCCACGATGGGCTGGCCGGGCTTCAGGGTGCCGTTGGCGGTGGACTTGGTAATGACGTGGGCCGCCAGACGGTCCTTGATGCTGCCGGAGAGGTTGTATGCCTCCAGCTTTGCCCAGACAAAGCCTTCCCGGCCGTCCAGCTTGTAGCGGATGCGGATCATGGGGGTGTTCCCTACCAAATGTGTGAAGTTCATAACTGTGTCCTCCTCATCAATATAATTCATGTTAAATCGTTCCATCTCCGGGAAATGCGGCTACGCAAAACAAAAGGAGCGATGTGCGCTTGCACATCGCTCCTGAAAGCTCTTCATGCAAGACACAGGCACGCTAAAACGGACGCCTGTATCTGCGATCAGCAGTTCAGCCGCCCTATGTCTTACAACAACAGGTTTTTACAAATTCATTTCTCATAGCAAAATCAGTGTAGCACCTCTCTGTTGGAAAGTCAACCATTTTTCCATTCTATGGGAAAATAGGCCGGTTTGTTACCGCAAAAGGTTTGTATGGACCAGCGCCCGGAACAGACAAGCTGCCGCCACGCCCGTCACCGCTCCGGTGATCAGGGAAGCGCCCAGCAGGATCGGCAGATAGTACAGCGGGGCCATCGAGCCCAGCGTCAGGCAGGCTGCGGCGATCTGGCCGCAGTTGTGGGCCGCCGCGCCGCCGATGGACACGCCGTAGATAGACAGATGCCGGGATCGGGACAGCAAAATCATCACCAGCATGGCGGAAAAGCCCCCCAGCAGGGAGAAGATCAGGGCGTTCATGTTCCCGGCAAACACCGCCCCCAGCAGACACCGGCCTGTCAAAATCAGCAGCGCCTGAGCGGGGCCAAGGGCGTACAGGGCGAATACCGTCACAATATTAGCAAGGCCCAGTTTGATGCCGGGGATGGGAATGGCCAGGGATAATGGGAAAAAGTTCTCCAGATAGCTGAACGCTAGTGCCAGCGCTGTCAGCACGGCACAGAGGGTCAACTGCTTCGTTGTCAGTTTCACAGTTCCCCTCCTAACCGATTACAATGTCCACGCCGCTGCTGTCTGCCGCGCCGCCGGTGAGCTGAATGACGATCCGGGCCGGAAGACACACGATGCTCTGCCCGCTGCGGGAGATGGTCCCGGTATGGACGCAGTCCTGGGTGGGACAGTCGGAGGAACTGACCCGAAGGCCGTTTCCGTCCTCCGCCGCCACCGTCAGCGTCACGCCGTTATAAGAATAGGTGCGTGGCGCGTCCAGCAGGTCCGCCGGGGCAAAGCGGTCAATCTCCTGCCCGTCAGCGGTGACCACCGCCGTCAGAGCACCGGTTTCGGTTCCGCCACGCCAGACCGTCATGGCCGAGAGAGCCGCCAGCGCAATGACCGCCAAGACCACGATCACATCCCAGAAATTGGGCTTCAGCTCAGGAAACCGTTTCATAGGTGTACCCACTGTCCTTCACTTCCTCAAACCGGTCCGCCAGTCCGGCAGTGATGACCACCCGGCCATCCTCCGTCACCAGCACCAGATCGAAGTCATACCCGCCATTTCGCCAGAAGTCCAGCGCCTGCTCCTCTCCCATGACGAACAACGCCGTGGAAAAAGCGTCGCACATAGTGCCGTTTCCGGGCAGAACCCATTCCTGATCCGGCCCGTTGGCATCCGCCACCACCGTCACTGACAGCAGACCGCTGTCCGCAGGATAGCCGGTGGCGGGATCAATAATATGGTGGTAGGTTTTTCCGTTTTCCTCAAAGTACCGCTCGTAGCCGCCGGAGGTGATGGCGTAGGCGTCCCGCAGGGACAGGATCGCCGCAAGGCCACTCTCATTCCGGGGATTCTTGATCCCCACCCGCCAGTCGGAGCCGTCGGGCTTGGTCCCCAGCACGAACACGTTGCCGCCCAGAGAGATTTTACCGTTTTCGATCTCATGGTCATAGAAAACAGCCTCTACACAATCGGAGGTATAGCCCTTGGCGATGCCCCCTAAGTCGATGGCTTGTCCTTCCCCCAGCGTCACAGAATCAGAGGGCGACCCCAACATCTGAATCGCATCGCTGTTCACCTTTTTCAACAGTGTGTCCAGTTCGGACTGCTCCGGTACCCGGAAGCTGTCTCCGGTGAAGCCCCAGGCATCCATGACGGGAGCAATGGTAATATCAAACGCGCCGTTTGTGGCGTCCCGATACTCCTTCGCACGGGCGATGAGATTCCAGTAATCGTAAGTCAAGTGCCGGATGCTGCCGTCCCGATTCAGCCCGGATACCAGACTGTGCGCCTTTGTACGGGAGAGCCGATTTTCCAACTCTTCGATCCTTTTCTCTGTGTATTTTACCGCTTGCTCCGCATGTTCACCATAGGCCGCGACCTCCATCACCGTGTCCATGGCGAAGATCTGGGCAGTAGCCTCCGTTGTTTGTTTTCCGCAGCCTGTCAGGCACAGGCACAAGGCTGCTATCAGAATTGAGAACCGTTTCATGGCGTCCTCCGTTAGAATTTGATTCGATTTTTTCAGTATACCGCGAATATTGTAAAAAAGCAATGAAGGTTTTCCTTGCAAATTGGAAAAGAGGCTGGTATACTATGAACGTGTGTCGGCGGGAACCGGTCTGGAATGGACTGCCCGCATTTTGGGAAATATAACCCTGGAGGTTTTAATAGATGGCAAAAAATCCGAATAAAAAGGTCGCTCCGAAGGACGAACCCATGAATGGAGCAATGAAATTTTTTCTGGCTGGCTGCGTAGCAGAACTGTATTTACTGATCCTGCGTCGTTTTTATATCAATGCTGACTCTGAACTGACCCGGATCGCCTGGTATGATCACTACCTCTGGACTCTGGCCGGGATCGGCGCGGGTGTGTTGGCAGTGGGCGTGATCGCCGCTCTGGTTTTGCGGGGCAGCGCCAAGAAGCAGAAGTCCGCTTGGATCCTTGCTGCGGCAGGCGCTTTTGTGGGTGCGGCTACGGCTCTGGTCCGCTTAAATATGGCCACCCTCTCTTTTATGACAATCGTTGTGCCGGTCATCATGCTGCTGGGGATCCTCTGGGCGCTGTATGACCGGGAATGTGCACTGGCTCTGACGGTGCTGGGTGCCTCTCTCTTTGTTCTGTGGGGCGTGCGTCGGTACGGCTCCAGCATGTATGTGGGCACCACCGTCAAGATCTGCGTTGTGATCTATCTGGTCCTGCTGGCAGCTCTCGCCGTGCTGACCAAGAACGGCAAGCTGAATAAGCTTCTGCCCCCCAAGGCAGACAAGCTGCCGGTATATGCATCCTGCGGTCTTTCCGCGCTGGCTCTGCTGGCCTCTCTGCTGGGCGGTGGCATCTCCTACTACGCCATGTGGGCACTGGCAGCGGTGGTCTTCGCACTGGCTGTCTACTACACGGTCAAGCAGCTTTAAAATGTGAGCAAACAGCTCCGGTCCAGTACGGACCGGAGCTGTTTTTTGCTGCAGCAAGTTCCAATCTGCACTTTGCTCCCCCGAAAGTACAGGGGGACCTGACGCCATTGGATACGATCTCAAAGCGGAACTGCATGAAAAGCCCCGGGAGAAACCGCTTTCTCCCGGGGCCTCTTTCCCATAAAATAATTGCGCGTAAGGAAAGCAGATATCCGATCAATCCGTAAAATCAGGATAGCCCTCCTTCATGGTCTCATCATAAACGGCGCGGTCACCGCCGATGAACTTGGGCCGTACCCGGGCCGCCAGCACAATGGCCTGACCGATGTGATCCTGCTCCAGCCGCACCGGCACCGCCACCTTTTTCAAGTGCATCCCGATGAGGGTGCCGCCGATGTCCAGTCCTGCGTCTGCCCGGATCTCCTCCAGCGCCACAGGATGCCGAAATGCCTTGTAAGCGGCGGTAGCGAAGGAGCTGCCCGCCTTGGGCTGGGGCACCACATTGACGATCTCCCCGCCGGGGACCGCCTCGTATTCCACGATCAAAGCCCGGTTCAGATGCTCGCAGCATTGGGCGGCCATGTAGACGCCCATGGGGCCGAACACACTGTCAAGGCCCCGGAAAATGGCATCCGCCACCTCCGGTGTAGACCAGCTTCCCACCTGATGCCCTACCACCTCACTGGTACTGCATCCGATGACCACGAGCTGTCCCTTCCGCAGATGGGCAGTCTCCGCCAGTTGGCGGGCCGCAGCGGCGGACTCCCGCTCTACCTGTTCCAAAAGCTGCTGATTCTCCAACGTATGTACCGTAGTTCCTGCCATATATAAGCCTCCCTTTTGTTTTACGCACAAGGCGCCGTGTGAGAATTTTTCTCACACGGCCGCCTTATTTTTTCGTTTACAGTTCCAGACCGCTCAGCGCAGGCGCCTTTGCCTTTTGCAGCAGCACAGCCAGCGCAAGACCGATGGCGATACCGGCGATCCCCTGAACGATATTGCCGGGAATACTGGCGGCCGCCGCCAGACCCTTGCCCAAGATCATGGAAGCGTAGGCAAAATAGCCCAGGACCATGATGGTCTCCCCCACGATGCCGCTGATCAGCATGGCAGTCTTCCCGCGGCCCAAGGCCCGGAAGATCAGCGCCGCTGCCAAGGCGTCAAGACCCTTAATGATCAGGGTGCCGGGAACATAGTGTCCGTAGCCGCTGAGCAGATCCACCAGCATGGAGCCGATACCGGCCGCCGCCGCACCGTACCAGGGCCCCAACAGCCAACCGGAGAGCAGCACGAAGCAGTCGCCCAGATTCACATAGCCGTTGACGGGGGACGGGATCTGAATGATGCTGGTAGCCACATAGACAAGGGCGGCCATCAAAGCACTGAGAACTAACTTTCTTACCTTCTGATTTTCCATTGCACTTCACCTGTTCCGGCGTTTACCGCCTGTTCTTGCATTCATTATATCCCAGCTTGATACTATCTCAATATTCAGAATTGCAAAATTTTATAAGGTCAGTTTAAGGCAAAACAAAAAAGGACATCCTGACGGATGTCCTTTTGTTTGGCCTATTAACCGATCTTGTTGAGCTTCAGGGTCATAGCGCTCTTGCGGTGAGCAGCCGTGTTCTTGTGCAGAACGCCCTTAGCGACAGCCTGATCGACCTTCTTGACCGCGACCTTGTAAGCGCCATCGGCCTCGGTGCGATTGCCTTCAGCGGCAGCCGCCTCGAACTTCTTGATGGCAGTCTTCAGATCGGACTTCGTAGCCTTATTGCGCGCGTTGCGGACCTCACCGATGAGGACACGCTTCTTGGCAGACTTGATATTCGGCAAACCAAACACCTCCTCCTGGCATTTCTTGGCGCGGTTTCATAATTTCCACCGTGCAGAATGATATTTTAGCAGAGAAGTTCAGAAAAAGCAAGCCTTTTTTTAATATTTCTATATTTTTTTGTATAGCGCGAATATCTCCGCAAAAGCTACCCTTAATACCACAAGATTTTGTGTCAGGAGGGCAAAATGTTTACAAAACGGACGGATCTGGCAATCGAGGCCCACGAGCTGTGGCAGGAATCCGCCGGGAAAACCACCCGGCTGGCAGGCGTAAAGGCCACGGAGAAGAAAATACAGGGATATCCGGTCGCACAGGTGGATATTCTGGACCGGGAGGGGGAGGCCGCACTGGGAAAGCCTGCGGGCAGTTACCGCACCCTTGACCTCACCGCCTTCTGGCAGAGGGGGGATGGGTTTTTCGACCGGGCGGTGCGGGCCGTGGGGCAGCAAGTCAAGGAGCTGACCCCGGACAGCGGTCCGGTGCTGGTGGTGGGCCTTGGAAACCGGGCCATGACACCGGACGCCATTGGCCCGCTGGCGGCGGACAGTGTCCTCATCACCCGCCATCTCATCGACGCTATGCCCCAGCACTTTTCCGGGTTCCGCCCGGTGGCGGCCCTGCGGCCGGGGGTGTTGGGGACCACCGGCGTGGAATCTGCAGAAGCGGTGCGGGGGCTGGTGGACCGGCTCCATCCGTCGGCGGTCATCGCCGTGGACGCGCTGGCCTCCCGCCGGGTGGGGCGGGTGTGCTGTACCGTCCAGTTCAGCGACACCGGCATCATCCCCGGCAGCGGCGTAGGCAATCACCGCTCCGCCCTGAACCGGGAAACGCTGGGGGTACCGGTGCTGGCCGTGGGCGTTCCCACGGTGGTGGACGCCGCCACGTTAGCGGCGGATCTATTGGAGGAATCCGGGCTTCCCGAGCCGGATATGGAAACGCTGCGGAGCCGCCCTGAAAACCTTATGGTCACGCCAAGGGACATCGACCAGCAGGTGCGGGACCTGGGTAAGGTCATCGGCTACAGCATCAACTGGGCCTTGCAGGATCTGGAGATCGAGGAGATCAACGCCCTGCTGTCATAGGGTCAGAGGTCCAGCTCCAGCACCACGGGACAGTGGTCGCTGCCCGTGACCTCGCTCCAGATGTCGGCGCTTTTGATCTTGTCCTTCAGCCGGTCGGAGACGATAAAATAGTCGATACGCCATCCAGCGTTGTTCTTCCGGGCATTGAAGCGATAGCTCCACCAGGAGTACGCGCCGGTCTTGTCCGGGTAAAGATATCGGAAGGTGTCCGTAAAGCCGTTTTCTAACAGCTGGGTCATTTTAGCCCGCTCCTCGTCAGAAAAGCCGGGGTTCATGCGGTTGGACTTGGGATTTTTCAGGTCGATCTCCTGATGGGCCACATTGAGATCGCCGCAGTAGACCACCGGCTTCGTTTGATCCAGCTCCATCAGATAGTCCCGCAGATCGTCCTCCCACTCCATGCGGTAGTCCAGCCGGGAAAGCTGGTCCTTGGAGTTGGGCGTGTAGCAGCACACCAGATAGAATTCCGGGTATTCCGCCGTAATGACCCGTCCCTCGTGACGGTGGACCTCCTTGCCGAAGTCATAGGTAACAGAGAGGGGCGTCTGCCGGGTAAACACGGCGGTGCCGGAATAGCCCGCCTTGTCGGCGCTGTTCCAGTAGCGCTCATAGCCCGGCAGGTCGAATTCCGCCTGTTCCGGGCGCATCTTCGTCTCCTGCAGGCAGATCACATCTGCGTCCGCAAAGGCGCAGAAGTCCAGAAAGCCCTTGCCGAGACAGGCCCGCAGGCCGTTGACGTTCCAAGATACCAGTTTCATAGAGGCTCCTTCCCCGCCGTCCGGTCCCGGCGGCGGTTTTTGACGGTTTTCCCCCATTTTACCCGGTTTTCGCCGGGAAATCAACTTGCCCTTTTCGGCGAAAAGGAGTACAGTAAAATAAAAATGATTAGAGGTGTATCGTGGGGACGGAAAGCGGAATCCGGAATATGACGGCGGGCAGTCCCTTCCGCCATATTCTGATGTTTACCCTGCCGCTGCTGGCGGGGAATTTTTTGCAGCAGTTCTACAATATGGTGGATAGCTGGGTGGTGGGCAACTTTGTCAGCGACGGAGCCTTGGCCGCCGTGGGCGTCGGCTTTCCGGTAATCTTCCTGTTCACATCCCTGTTCTCCGGCATCGCCACCGGCGGCACCGTGGTCATCGCCCAGTCCTTCGGCGGCGGGAGACCGGACCGAGTCCGAAGCGCCATCGACAGCCTGTATACCGCCTTTATCCGCAGTATTCTGCCCATCACCGCCGCCGCGCTGCTGCTGGTGCATCCCTTGATGACCGTTTTACGGGTGGACCCCGCCGCCTGGGCAGAGACCCGGACCTATCTGCTGGTGGTCTGTGCGGGGCTTGTCGGCAGCATCGGCTATAATCTCAACGCCGGCATTTTAGGGGGCATGGGCAACAGCTCCACCACACTGCTGTTTCTGGCGGTGTCCACTATTTTGAACATCTTTCTGGATCTGGCACTGGTGCTGGCGGTACCGCTGGGGGTGCTGGGTGTAGCGCTTGGCACCGTCATCGCCCAATTATGCAGCTGGCTGTTCGGTATCTGGTATATCAACCGCAGGTATCCGCAGCTGGCCATCCATCCCTTCAACGGGATCTTCGACCGCAGACTGTTCTGTGAGATCATCCGCATTGGCCTGCCCAGCGGTATCCAGATGTCTCTGGTGGCCCTGGGCGCCATGGGCGTACTCTCCAAGGTCAACAGCTACGGAAAGGCCTTCACTGCCGGCTTCAACGTGGGCAATAAACTGGATACCCTGTCCTTTCTGCCGGTCCAAAGCCTGGCCGCCGCTGTGATCTCCTTTGTGGGGCAGAATATGGGGGCAAGCCGGGAGGACCGGGTCCGTCAGGGCGTCCGGATCACCGTGACCATGGCCGTTGTGTGGACAGTTCTCAGTTCCGCCCTTGTGGTGTGGCTGTCCGTCCCTCTGTCCCGGATCTTCTCCCCGGACCCGGCGGTCATCGCCGCCAGCGCCCGGTATCTGCAATGTGTGATGCCGCCCTACGTGCTGTTTGCCATTCTGTTCGTACTGAACTCCGCCATGCGGGGCGCGGGCGACAGCCTGTATCCCATGGTGAACGTGGTGGCCTCTGTGATCCTGCTGCGGGTCCCCTTCCTGTACCTGCTGGCAAACCGCTTCGGCCCGGACGCTATGTATTGGAGCTACGGCATCGGCTGGGCCGTGGCTTGCGCTCTGTCGGTCTATCACTATGCTGCCGGAAAATGGCGGGGAAAGTACCGCAGCGAATAAAAACAGCGGAAATCGGAAATATTTTGACCGGATGATTGACTAATCGTTTAAAATATGGTATAAGTGAGTGCAATCGAGAATGCAATGAAGGGGAGAGTACGTCCTCGCGGCATGGTTCAGAGAGTCCCGGCAGCTGAAAAGGGACCCATGCGGTAGACAGAACATGGCCCCGGAGCCGCGCGGCTCAGCGCTTTGGCGCAGGCTGCGATGGGTGCGCCCATTACAGCGTCAGGGTATCGCGTGCCGGTTTCGGCAGGCTTGTACCCGCAGAGGCTCACGCCGCGAGGTGTGGGTGAATCAAGGTGGTAACACGGCTTTCTTCGCCGTCCTTGAGCGTATGCTCAGGGACGGCGTTTTTATTTGCGATCACTCAAAATTTATCATAAAGAAGAAAAGAGGAACCGGATATGGAAAAGGACACTTTTTATATCACAACCCCCATCTACTACCCCTCAGATAAGCTGCACATCGGCCACACCTACTGCACCGTGGCCACCGACACCCTGGCCCGGTATCACCGGCTGAAGGGCGAGGACGTCATGTTCCTCACCGGTACCGACGAGCACGGCCAGAAGATCGAGCAGAAGGCTGACGAGGCCGGCGTCACTCCCCAGGAGTTCGTGGACCGCATCGTGGACGGTCCCCGTGGCGTCCGGGATCTGTGGAAGCTGATGAACATCTCCAATGACCGCTTCATCCGCACCACGGACGATTACCATGTGAAGGCCATCCAGCGGATCTTCAAGCGGATGTATGACAAGGGCGACATCTATAAGGGCACCTACAAGGGCAAATACTGCACTCCCTGTGAGTCCTTCTGGACGGAGAGCCAGCTGAAGGACGGCTGCTGCCCCGACTGCGGCCGCCCCGTTGTGGACGCCGAGGAGGAAGCCTACTTCTTCCGTCTGAGCAAATATGCCGACCGTATTCGGGACCTGCTGGAAAACACTGACTTCCTCCAGCCCCGCTCCCGCGTCAACGAGATGGTGAAGAACTTCATTGATCCCGGTCTGGAGGATCTGTGCGTTTCCCGTACCAGCTTCTCCTGGGGCATCCCCGTGGACTTTGACCCCAAGCACGTGGTCTATGTGTGGGTGGACGCTCTGAGCAACTATATCACCGCGCTGGGCTATGAGAATGACCGCTATAATGACTACAAGAAATACTGGCCCGGCATCAACATCGTCGGCAAGGAAATTGTGCGATTCCACTCTATTATCTGGCCCGCCATGCTGATGAGTCTGGGGGAGCCTCTGCCCAAGCACGTTTTCGGTCACGGTTGGCTGCTGCTGGACGGTGGTAAGATGTCCAAATCCAAGGGCAACGTGGTGGACCCCTACCTGCTGGCGGAGCAGTTCGGCGTGGATGCCCTCCGCTTCTTCCTGATGCGGACCTTCCCCTTCGGCTCTGACGGCAACTTCTCCAATGAGTTGCTGATCCAGACCATCAATACCGATCTGGCCAATGATCTGGGCAACCTTCTCAGCCGCACTACCGCCATGGTGAACAAGTACTTCGGCGGCTCCCTGCCTGCAGGCTGCGGTGCCACGGAAGATGAGAAGCAGCTGGCTGCCATGGTCCGCATGGGCAGCAGCGTGGAGCTGGCCGCCAGCGGCGACACTGTGGACCCCGTGCTGTACGATGCCCAGCTGGTGGCACAGGCCGCCGGTCTGAAAAAGGCCTACGCCCATGAGATGGACACATTCGCCCCTCACAACGCCCTGTCCGAGACCTTCAAGCTGATCCAGCGGGCTAACAAGTATATCGACGAGAACGCCCCCTGGGCGCTGGCCAAGGACATGGAAGCCAACGGCGCCCGGCTGGCTCATGTGCTCTATAACCTGCTGGAAGCCACCCGTATCTGCGGTATCCTGCTGACCCCCTTCATGCCCGAGAGCATGGAAAAGCTCTTCGCCCAGATCGGCGTGGGTGCGGAGGCCCGGACCTGGGAGTCTGCGGACCTCTGGGGCGAACTGCCTGAGACCGCTGCCGTGGTCAAGGGTGAAAACCTGTTCCCCCGTCTGGATCTGGACAAGGCTCTTGCGGACCTGGAAGCCGCCGAAGCCGCCGCTAAGAAGGCAGAGCAGCCTGACGTGGAGGTGGAGCCTCAGCTCACCGAAACGGTGGACTTCGACACCTTCTGCAAGTCCGATTTCCGGGTGGTGAAGGTCAAGGCCTGCGAAGCCGTGAAAAAGTCCGATAAGCTGCTGCGCTTCACGCTGGATGACGGCACCGGCACCGACCGGCAGATCCTCTCCGGTATCCACAAGTTCTATGAGCCAGAGGAACTGGTGGGCAAGACCCTGGCCGCCATCGTGAATCTGCCGCCCCGGAAGATGATGGGCTTTGAGAGCAACGGTATGCTGCTTTCCGCCGTCCACACGGAAAAGGGCGAGGAGAAGCTGAACCTCATCATGCTGGATGACAAGATCCCGGCGGGTTCCAAGCTGTGCTGATTACTTAGGAGGGGGACTTGTCCCCCTCCTAACCACCTCCCACCAGTCTGCGGACGGGCGAACGTGCCCAAGGCACTTAGATCAAAGTATTTTTGTCAGGCACATGTCCTGACAAAAATGATTTCAATTTTTCCATGCGGGACACAAAGTATCTTCATCAGAGTATCATTCGTCAGGCAAAAAAGTCCCTTGCCCCGCGCGGGCAAGGGAAGTCCCCCAGGGATGCCTCGACAAACATAATCTGAATTTTAAAGGAGATCTCTTTGATGAAAAACAAAATAAAGCGGGCGGTTATTTCGGTAGTTGTATTTGCAGTGATTTATATATTATCTGGTTTTATCATTGGTTGGCATAGCTATGATATGTATCTCAAGGCAATTGAATTTTTAGCTGCTATCATAGGTGCAGGGTGCTATTGGATCGGCAGTAACGAACAATAAAATACCAGTTTTTTCATCTGCGCTCTATCAGCGCATATGCTGTAAGTTTCAAAATTTACGGAGATCGAGGTCATCAATGCGGTTACAAAGCGCGATTTTTGATATGGACGGGACCCTGCTGGACTCCATGCCCACCTGGCGGGAGCTGGGGCCCACGTTCTTAAAGGAGGCGGGCATCTCCGCCACACCGGAGCAGGACCGGATGCTCCACACCTTAGCGGACTGCGACGTGATCCCCTATCTGCGGGAGGTCTGCGGTCTGCCGTGGTCCCAGCAGGAGATCATCGACCAGATCATTCAGCGGATGGAGACATTCTATTCCAGCCAGGTCCGGCCCAAGCCGGGTCTGGAAAAATTTCTCTCCATTTTGAAAATGGAGGGCGTATGGATGTATGTGGCCACCGCCACCCATCGGCGGCTGACGGAAAAGGCCCTGAAAACGGCAGGCATCGACCACTATTTCCGGGGGATCGTCACCTCCGCCGACGCGGGAAATCACAAATCTGAAAGCGCCGACATCTACGAGATGGCCATGCGGCGGCTCCAGTCCAACAAGCGGGACACTGTGGTATTTGAGGACGCCCTCCACGCCATCCGCACCGCCAAGGCAGCAGGCTTCCGGGTGGCCGGGGTCTATGAGGCCACGGCGGAGCAGGATCAACCGGAGATTCAGCGTCTGTGCGACTATTACATCCGTTCCTACGAGGAACTGGTCCAGTCTGAAACCTTCTGAGCATCGCAAAAGGAGCCGTATGGCTCCTTTTTTTCAAAATCTTTTTCCAACGCTGTAACGAACCGCGCCCCAAACGGATATAACAGATGAAAACGCCGCTGAAAGGGGGAGAAACTCCGTGAAGGATCTGGATACCGTCTACCGCCAGCACGCGCAGACGGTCTACAAATTTCTGCTCTCCCAATGCCGGGACCCCCAGACGGCGGAGGAACTGACCCAAGAGACTTTTTATCAGGCAGTGCGGTCCATCGACCGGTTTGACGGCAGCTGCAAGGTGTCCGTCTGGCTGTGCCAGATCGCCAAGCACCTGTGGTATCAGCATTTGCGGAAGGCCAACCGGGAAACGGAGCTTCCTGAGGAAGCAGAGCTGCCGCTGGTGCCCTCCGCCGAGGAGGAGGCCGTCAGCCGCTCCGGGCATCTGGATCTACTGCGGCAGATCCACGAGCTGCCGGAGCCGGGGCGGGAGGTGGTCTACCTCCGGGCCTTCGGTGGACTGTCCTTCCGGGAGATTGGAGACGTTTTAGGCAAAACGGAGACCTGGGCCAGAGTGACCTTTTACCGGGGCAAGGAACGATTGAAGCAAGGAGGTTGCGACGATGAAAAATGATCTGACCTGCGGTGTGGTGCGGGATTTGCTCCCCTCCTATGTGGAGGGCCTCACCTCCCCAGAGAGCAATACAGCGGTGGAGCGTCATCTGTCCGGGTGCCCGGACTGCGCCCAGCTTCGGACGGCGCTGGCAGGCGCGCCGGAGCAGGCGGCCCCGGAGGACGCAAAAGAGGTAGACTATCTGAAAAAAGTAAAGCGCCGGGGCTGGCGGCGTGTGGCGGCGGCAGTTGCCGTCACGGTGCTGCTGTTCACGGCGGGCGTCGCGGCAAAGCTGTTTGTCATCGGGGAGCCTGCCAACTGGGACTACCAGGAGAATCTCAACTGGACGGCTCACACAAATGTGCCGGGACAGTTGGATCTGCATTTCTATTCCGAATGGTCTGCCATTGCCTACAGTCACTGGATGGTGGAAAACAAAAACGGCATCGTTCATGTCAGCGCAAGGCAGACCCTGCCGTCATTCCTTCATGACACTTCCGACCATTGGGAGCATATTTCGCTGGATGGTGTACGGGAAGTTTGGGTGGCCGATCAGCTGATCTGGCAGGGTGGTGTTGAGATCTCGCCGCAGATCGACAGAATCTATCAGGCCCAAACCCTCTATGTGGGGAACGCCCCCGCCGTGGGACAGGTACTCAGTGCCGGGCGATTCGACTGGATCGGTGATTACACTATAGAATTGCAAACCTCTACCCAGCCCTACCGCCTGACGCTGAATTTCTCCGCTCCCCACACACCTGGTGGAATAAGGCTATCTGAAACGGGCCTCTATCAGGACATGGCGGCGGTGCTGGCAATCATCGGCAATCTGGACGAGATAGAATGTGCGTTCCGGGACGAAAACGGCCAGCCCTGGTCCCGTGTGCTGACGGTGGAGGAATTGAACCAAGACCTGCCTCAGATCGTCGCCGACTACAATGAGCGATTTTCCCACGGCAAGCCCTGTCCCCTCTATGACGATGTGAAGGATTACGCCGGCTCCTGCGCCGATCTTGAGCAGTTGTATGATGCCATGTGGTGGGCTGGTGAAGGCGGGATCTACGCGGAAACCAAATAAAAGCATCAGCGCCCACGGCTTTCGCCGTGGGCACTGTTCATTTATCCCATCCGCAGGGTCGCTCGAACGTCCGCGTCGAAATAGGCCGTGGGATTCTGAGGAACACCGTCCTGCCGGACCTCAAAATGAAGGTGCGGACCGGTGGACCTTCCTGCGCTGCCCACAGCGGCGATCGGCGTCCCCGCCTTTACAGGATCGCCCTCGTTCACATCCACCTTGCTGCACGCGGCGTACAGTGTGGCGAGTCCATCGCCGTGGTCGATCATCAGGTAATTCCCGCGTTCCGTGTCAAAGCCGGTCTCCGTTACCGTACCGTCTGCCGCCGCCAGTACCGGGGTTCCCCGTTCGGCCGGAATGTCGATCCCATTGTGGACGGTTTTCCCCTGTCCGCCGGGATTCCATCTGGCTCCAAAGGGGTTGCTGAGGCTGATGGTATTGCTGCCTTCCACCGGCCATTGAAGCCAGCGGCTTTCAGCTTCGCTGACGGCATAAATGCCGTAAACACACGCCTCCTCGTCCCCGGCCAGCTGGGGCAGGACCGTCCATGTTCCGTTTTCATACCGGTCCAGCCGCAGACGGCCGGTGGAGAGGGTGTAGGTCCGACTTTCTGTTTTGCCGTCCAGAAAAGTGGCCTCCACCGTCAGATGCGCTCCGTCAAAGGTGTCGATGCTGTCCCACGTATCCTGCTTCATGTCACCGCTCGCCGTTGGCAGCTCCTCCGGGGGCACCCAGAAGCCATAGCTGGCCGAAGGATCATAGTCCACGGTCACATCGCTGCCCAAAGCCGTCATGACATCGGCATTCATGGGGGCGCCCTCGTCTGCGCCATAGACGCTGCACACCAGTTCCCCGTTCTCCTCCGCCTGCCAGAGCACCTGCACCTCATCATTAGACAAAGCCTTTCGGGTCTCGCTGCGGTACAGTCCACCCCGGTCCACAGATAAAGTCACCTTTTGAAGATTTTCTCCGGTCACCTGAAACAGGCAGCCGGTAAAATACCCCTGCAGCGGGTCCCAGATCCCGGTGCCGCTGCGCAGAGCCAACCCGCCGTTGGCATTGGGGACGATGGTCTCCCCGATATCGGCGGCATAGGCCGTCAGGCCAAAGCTGTAGGTAAGCTGGGGCAGTCCGGGTTCCTCTGCCGAACGGGGCGCCAGCCGCACTGTCCCCAGCACCAGAGCCAGGGCGCAGGCAGCGCACACCGCCGCCCGCAGCGCCGTCCGTTTCCACCGCGTTCCGACACCGGCCGCCTCCTGCCGGATCATTTGCAGCACCCGGTCATTCAGCCCGCTGGGGACCGAAATTTGTTCCATCAGATCGTGATACGCACGTTTCATCGTCAATACCTCCCAGAAGTTCTTTCAGCTGCTTGCGGGCCCGGTGGAGCCGGGTTCGGACCGTGGCGGCGGGAATGTGCATCAGTTGGCTGATCTCCTCCGCCGAATACCCCTCAGCGTAATAAAGATGCACCGCCGTCCGGGCCTTTTCCGGCAGGCGGCTCACCGCTTCCCACAGTTCCCGGCTCTCGTCCTCCGGCTGCGCCAGATCCGGTATCTCCGCGAAAGAAAGTACCGGCCGCCGCAGATGGAACCGGTGCAGATCCGCGCAGCGGTTCAGCGTTGTGCGGATAAGCCATGCCTTGGCGCGGTCTCCGTCCCAGTCCTCCGCCGCCTGCTTCCACAGCCGGAGGAACACCTCCTGATACACGTCCTCCGCGTCGGCGATATTCTGCATCCGGGTCAGGGCCAGCCTGTAAACCGTGGAGCCATAAGCATCCATGGCATTGCTGAGCTGTGCTTCCGTCATGCAATGCCTCCTATTACAATAAATTTGGACAGGAAAGCCGGGCAGCCAGTCCGGCTTTCTTTCCATCTCATGCCTAAGCTACAATAAGGGGAGCAACTGGCTGACCAATGCCTCCTTGGGCTTCTATGTCCGTAACAAAGACTGTCAGCCATCCCCTTATTGCAGCGTTCGATTTGAGCAGGTTGAGCCTTGGAGTTCGCGTCACCCAATAGATTGAACCGGCAATGAGAAAAAGATGGATTCCGGTTGCAAATTCGTGTTGGAGGAATGCAAATGAACTCTGTTGGCATCGACATTTCCAAAGGCAGGAGCACAATTGCCGTCATGCGTTCCTTTGGAGAAGTCGTCATCTCACCCTTTGAAGTCCGTCACACCGGCAGTGAACTGAGCTAGCTGGCAAAGCAGCTCAAAAGCCTGGACGGTGAGACTCGTGTGGTCATGGAGGCCACAGGAAATTATCATGCGTCGGTGGCAAAGCTGCTCCACGACGCAGGACTATATGTTTCCGTTGTCAATGCAAAGCTGGTGCACGGCTACGGGAACAACGAATTACGGCGTGTCAAAACCGATAGGAAGGATGCTGTCAAACTGGCTAACTATGGCCTTGACCGCTGGCTTACTTTGCCGAGGTATATCCCAGAGGAAGATACCCGGCTGCTGCTGAAGAACTGCTACCGCCAGTACCGGCAGTATTCCAAGGTGCAGACGGTTTTGAAGAACAACCTGATCTCGTTGCTGGATACGGTGTTTCCAAACGTCAACCGCCTGTTTTCAAGCCCAATCCGCGGGGACGGGAGTGAAAAGTGGGTGGATTTTGTGGCTGAATTCTGGCATTGCCGCTGCGTCAGTGAGAAATCCCAAAAGGCATTCACAAACAAATACCAACGTTGGTGCAGAAAGCACGGCTACAACTTCAGTGAAGCAAAGGCGCATACCATTCACGCCGAGACCTGCGGACACATTGACGTCATACCGAAATCTGAAACGACCAAGCTGCTCGTGGAACAGGCTGTATCCCAACTCAGGGCGACTTCTACCGCGCTTGCGGCTCTCAAACACGAAATGCAATCATTGGCTTCCCAGCTGCCGGAATATCCCGTTGTCATGGATCTGTTCGGCGTAGGCCCGACTCTGGGGCCGCAGCTCATAGCTGAAATTGGGGATGTGCGCCGCTTTTATTCCAAGAAAGCGCTTGTGGCCTACGCTGGACTGGATGCTCCGCCAAATGATTCCGGCGATGTGACCGGCAGGCACAAATCCATGAGCAAAATTGGTGCATCATCTTTACGGCGGACACTCTTTCTTGTTATGAGCGTCTATTTGCAGACCGCACCGCTGGATGAACCGGTCTGCCAGTTCATGGACAGGAAACGCGCCGAGGGCAAGCCCTACCGCGTCTACATGATGGCTTCCGCCAACAAGTTTCTGCGGATCTACTACGCCACTGTAAAAGCCTATTTGGAGTCATTGGAACACACCGCCTGATCTTCGCCATAAAGCATTGGCTGGCCGCCGTTTCATTTTGAGATGCAAAGCGGCTTGGTTCGGTGCGGCACTTTTATAAGCTGCATTGCCTTGAAATTTCTACTTGACTTTTCTTAGCAGGTCTATTACAGCATCAACGTCAACGGAAAAGACCTCCGATCCAGCACCTTTTTCATCAAGGACAACGGCAAGCTCATCGGTCTGCTGTGCATCAACTTTGATGACAGCCGCTATCGGGCCATCAGCGACCATATCCTGAAGCTGTGCCACCCGGACCTGTTCGTGACCGATGTGCTGGCGCAGCCGCTGCCGGAGAGTGAAGATGACATGTCCGCCCGGTCCTCCCCGGAAAAATTCCGCAACTCCGCCGATGCGGTGGCTTTGGACGCCATCAATCGGGAGCTGGAACGGATGGGGGTCACGCCGGAGCAGCTGACGCCGGAGAAACGGCTGCAAGTCATCGCAGCCCTGGAAGCCGGCGGGCTCTTTCTGCTGAAAGGCGCAGTCAAAAGTGCCGCCGCCAGTCTCCACTGCTCTCCGGCCAGCGTATACCGCTACATCACTCAAATCAAGAATTCGGACAGCGGGCAGATCTGAATTCCAGCCTTACGGGCCGCAAGCTGCCGAATTCCCATATCTGTGCCAATCATCTCATATCAAGGGCTCGACCCGCAGAAGGAGGCAAACCATGCTTCAGGAATATCTTCGCAGGATCGGATTGCTTTTGGTCGGTCTGTTGGTCAGCGCCATCGGTATCACGCTGATGCTTCAGGCCAATATCGGCTTGGAGCCTTGGAGTGTTCTCCAGCAAGGCATGTCTAAGACCTTCGGCATCACCTACGGCACCGCCGCAAGCATTGTCGGAGCAGCGGTCATTGCCATTGCCTATTTTTGCGGGGAAAGCTTCGGCCTCGGTACACTGGCAAACATTTTCGTCTGCCCGATATTCATCGACATCCTGTTGTACCTGAACTGGGTCCCTTTGTTTGAGCGCTTCTCGACCGGATTGGCCGCGCTGCTGATCGGCATGGAGCTGCTGGCTCTGGGGACATGGATGTATATGAAAAGCACCTTAGGCTCCGGTCCTCGCGATGCGCTCATGGTCGTACTGGCCCGTAAGACGCACCGGACGGTAGGCCTTTGCCGCGCCGCCGTGGAAGTGGTCATTGTATTCATCGGCTGGCGGCTGGGCGGTCAGGTGGGCATCGGTACCATCGTTGCCGCAGTGGGCGTCGGCTCCCTGTTCAATCTGAACTTTGGTCTGCTGCGCTTCAACCCTGCCCTGCTCCATCAGGAGAATCTGCCGGAGACCCTTCAGCGTTTCCGTGAGCGGAAAACCATCGCCTGAATGCCCGGTCAAGATCGCCTGTGGGGACAAGCATACCGAATGAAGTTACACCCTAAATAAACCCGGAGTACCATGCCGATAGCGGCACAGTACCCCGGGTTCTTTTAGAGATAGCCTTTGAATACACGCTTGAAATTACCATGTGGATCTTTGGCGGCCTTTATTGTGATAAATAATATTTAAGGGGGTACGATTTGTAGTAAATCGCACCCCCTGATTTAGCATTGCTCTAAGCGGTTGTTGATATTGCCCTTGTGCGTGGATAGCTCAAGGCGTGCATCTGTTTTTAACGGAGCGGCATCATTGCCCCCAATTAAATATAATAGCATAGACAAAGGCGCGAATCAATTCACAGAACGGTCAAAGTTTTTCTGCAAATTTTAACATCCCTGCGAATTGATATTCCGGCGGATTTGCGTATAATAAGAATCAGGAAAGGGTGAGTCCAATGTATCACTAAGAGTACCCCAGCAAGCGAAAACCCAAAACTTTCCGAAAACTGAAGAATGTGAGGTTACGTCAATGATTGAACCCAAGATGCATGAGTAACGGCCTTCAACTGGGAGACAACGGTTGAAGGTCGTTACTTTTTTGCCTGATTCCATTTTTGGGTCCGCATTGCGTGCGCCCTGCATGTGCAGGGATCAGGGGCGAAAAAACCAAAAGGGGACGGGGGCTCCGACTCACCGCAGTTTGGCCGTGCCCACATTCTCAAAACCGCGTTTGTCCGACAGGGGAGAACTGCTCAGCCGTTGGCTGGGAGCGGGGCTTCCAGGTCGATCCGTGACGGCAGGCGGTTGAGCTTGCAGTAGTACCTGTAAAAACGCTCTGCCAGTGATTTTTCATAAAAAATACCTCCAACATAGTTTGGGCGGAAACCCAATGCCTTTAGGCGGTGGGAGGAGCCCTGTTCGTAAAGGCGCATCATCCTTGGTTTTCGATATACTTTTGGATAATTGCCGAGGATACTTCCCCGATACTACAGGCAAAGTATCCCATCGGACCAGAATATCCTTTTCTTCCAATAGTGTTTGGCCAGGAAAGGACCGAATCTTTGCCAAAGATGATGTGTCGTTTCTTGTTTTAGTGTCTTAACAATGTTACAGACGGAATCCGTCGTGTCGTATCCGAGAAGGATATGCACGTGGTCTTTGTCGGTTTCCATTGCCACGATTTCGCAGTGATGAGCATCAGCGATGCTCTGAATCTTTTGTTTTATGGCATCAATCCATAAGTCACCTCAATGCGCCTTGACGTTCACTATCTATATATCATATAATTGCATTAGTGAAATATCAAAGGAAGGAGGATTTACTATGGCTCAAATGTCCATCACGGCAAAAATCCAAGTAGTGGCATCTGATGAAG
>OGHE01000629.1_pt1 | contig 30863 bp, 30 predicted proteins | sample 1571431 | NCBI WGS metagenome assembly OGHE01 (sample SAMEA2581966, study PRJEB24529) | metagenome | biome: Human gut stool | place: China | collected 2011 | reverse complement strand
GCACCGTGGAAGAGCGCGAGGCTGCTCTGGCCAAGGTCGAGCCGTTCCAGCAGGGCGACTTCGAGGCCATGTACCGCATCATGGGTGAGCGCCCGATGACCATCCGTTATCTGGACCCGCCCCTGCACGAGTTCCTGCCCACCAAGGACGAGGACATCAAGGAGCTGGCTGCCGATATGGGCATGACCTACGACGACCTGAAGAACGTGGTTGCTTCTCTGCACGAGTTCAACCCCATGATGGGTCACCGTGGCTGCCGTCTGGCTGTTACCTACCCCGAGATCGCTGCTATGCAGACCCGCGCTGTGATCAAGGCTGCTCTGAACGTCTCTGCTGAGACCGGCCATGTGATCACCCCGCACATCATGATCCCGCTGGTTGGCGAGGTCAAGGAGCTGAAGTTCGTCAAGGACGTTGTCGTCAAGGTTGCTGACGAGCTGATCGCTGCTGCTGGCGTTGACATGAAGTATCAGGTCGGTACCATGATCGAGATCCCCCGCGCAGCCCTGACTGCCGGCGAGATCGCCAAGGAAGCTGAGTTCTTCAGCTTCGGCACCAACGACCTGACCCAGATGACCTTCGGCTTCAGCCGTGATGACGCTGCCAAGTTCCTGGGTGCATACTACGAGAACAAGATCTACGAGAGCGATCCGTTCCAGCATCTGGATCAGATCGGCGTCGGCAAGCTGGTCAAGATGGCTGCACACGATGGCCGCGAGACCCGCCCCGATCTGGGTCTGGGCATCTGCGGCGAGCACGGCGGCGACCCCACGAGCGTGGAGTTCTGCCACAACGTCGGTCTGGACTACGTCAGCTGCTCTCCCTTCCGTGTGCCTATCGCACGTCTGGCTGCTGCTCAGGCTGCTATCAAGAACCCCCGCAAGTAATTGCGTGAGCGCTTGAGAAAGCACAAATAAAGCATAAAATAAGGCTCACCGTCAATTTTGGCGGTGAGCCTTATTTGTTTGCTCATGTATGAGATGAATTGCGTTTAACACAAGGCTGCTTTCCAGAAGCATCACAGATACACCTCCACAGTCAGGTCGGTCCACGCTGCACGGCGGAACTGGTGGGGCATCTTGTTGGCTTCCCGGTAACGCTTGGCGGTTTCAAAGTCGATGGTGAAGGTGAGGATGGGCCTTTCCGATACAGTCATCAGATCGGTGCGCTCCTCTTTGGACTTCTTGCAGCCGGTGTTCAGCTTCCAGCGGTAGGAGTAATCGGCAATGGGGGTGACCACTTCAACGAACTGCTCGATCAGTTCCGGCGCAAGACAGGCACCGTGCACATCGACCTTCTGGGAAAGAAAATCGTAGATCGCTTTCATGTCCGAAGAAACCGTCTGCGGTTCGGGCGCAGGGGAGAGGGCTTTCAGCTCCTGCTCCAAGCGGGCAATCTCGTCATCTGCCTGTTTGCAAAGAGCTTGGTATTCCTCTCTTGGCAGTTCGCCGTCTGCACGCATGGCAGCGTAGTTCAGCTTGCGCTTTTTGATTTTTTCGATCTGGCCCTGAATCGGTGCAGCGGACATTCGTGTGGCGGCTTTTCCGTTCTGGCAGCTTTCGATCATCTTGCAGGCACGAAGGATGGCTTTATTCTGATTGCCCCAGACCTTTTCAAAGATCTTCTTCGCCATCAGCTCCAGCTTCCACTCCGGGATGGAAATGGCATCACAACTGAGCTGCTGGGTCATGTTGTGCTCCAGAACGAAGGAACGGGTCGGATTGACGGTTCGCATATTGCATTGGTAGCCAAAGACCGGCGTTCCGTCCTTCAGTTTACGCCAGTTGAAAATGCGGTAGGAAGAACCGCAGCGGCAACGAAGTTTTGCGACCCATAAATATTTGGTGCTGTCAATGCCCTTGCGTCGGGTTTCTCCATCAGGAAGACGCAGATTGACAATACGGCTTTTACGGATGCGCTCACATTCATGCCAGAGGGCTTCTGATACAATCGGCTCAAAGTTGCCTTTTACATAGACGAAGGAAGTTTCGTCCAGATTGTTGATGCGTTTCTTTTCAAGATAGTTGTTGACCTTGGACTTGTTGTAGCAGACATAGCCCATATACGTTGCGTTACGAAGGATGCGGCTGATCTTTGTACAGGACCAACTGACGTTTCCGTGCCCATCCTTACGACCCAGCCGGGAAAGTTCATTGACGATTGCCTTTTCCCCGTAGCCTTGCGAATAGAGCGTGAAAACCATCCGTATGGTAGTAGCCTGTTCCTCGTTGATAACGTATGTACGGTTGACCTTATCCCGGTCGTAGCCGATAATGTTGCCGCTGCCGTAAAGCACGCCGTTCTGCCGGCTTATCTTTTGCCCGGCAAGAACACGCTCTGAGATCTTGCGGCTTTCCTCCTGCGCCATGGTTGCCATGATGGAAAGCCGGAGTTCGCCATCGCCGTCCATTGTCCAGATGTTGTCGGATACAAAAAAGACCTCTACGCCGAAATTGCGGAGTTCGCGGGTGATCTGAAGGGTATCAACGGTGTTGCGAGCAAAGCGGCAGACCTCACGAGTAACGATCAGGTCAAATTTTCCGCACTTGGCATCGGAAATCATCTGCATAAACGCAGGACGCTTTTTGGCGGAGGTGCCGGTGATGCCCTCGTCGATATAGCGGTCAACGACCTGCCAGTTTGGATGATACCGAAGCTGGTCATCGTACCATTGCATCTGGTTGCCAAGCGCATCGACCTGCGCTTCATGCTGGGTGGAAACACGACCGTAAAAGACAATGCGGCGGTCACGGTCTTTGTCCAATGGGAATTGCCCAAAGTACATTCTTTGCGTGATGTTCATATCGCTGTACCTCCTTTGCCCGTAGTATAGAAGATTGCGAAGAGAATATGTAGGATGTCGCCGGTGTCAGCGACATCCTTGACATTACGCAGAATATCTGCTAAGGACCTGATGATAGACCTCAGCAGAGATCAGGTTGTTGTCAAATAAAATAGAAATCAGCTTCAGTGCAGTTGCATCGATGCTGAAAACATCGGGAGGAACAGCGGGGGAAAGGGGAGAGTAGGCGTTCTTGTTGATATTATCGACCTCCGTTCAGATCCAGACTGTTCATCAGGGCTTCGTTGATCTGGTACATTTCGTCCGGCGTAGTCTGCCCTAGGAGCCGCTGTATGCGTTCTTTATCAATGGTGAAGATCTGCTCCAGCAGCACCATAGAGGGTCTTGAAAACGCTGGATTTCGGTCAATGAGAACATGGGTAGACTGGTTTGGCTTTTTGGTGACTTTTGAGGTCACAGCAGCCACGATCACAGTCGGCGCAAATTTATTTCCGGTATTATTTTGAATCACAATAACAGGGCGTTTACCTCCCTGCTCAGAACCATAGTGCGGGTCAAGGTCTGCATAGTAGATCTCGCCCCGGAGAAAACCAAAGTCTTTTGTTACATATACGGTGGCAGTCAACCCCCTTTTGCCTTATGTAGGCAAAAGCCGCCCTTGCGGACGGCTTCTGCGATGTGAAAGGAGACCTGTATGAAGAAGTAAGTTCACTGCTTGATGGGAAGATTGAAGCGGCGGCTGGCACCGTTGTAGGTGCGCAGGATCAGCATCATATATTTGTAGCTGACCGTGCCGCTCAGAGATTTCTCGTCGTTTACCAACGTCATGGGGTGAACAGTGTGCAGCCGCTTGACCAGACGCTCCGGGTCATACTCGCCCTGATACAGAGCCACAAAGCGAACCATGCCCCGCAGGATGCCGGAGCGGAGGGAATCCGGGTCGCCTTCCCAGCCACGCGCCAGCATGGTCAGGGCTTCTTTGTAGAGGTCTGCGCCATAGGTCTTGTACTCCTTAAAGGCCGTGCGGATGCAGATGATCTTCCACGGAGCGCGATAGGCGTCCAGACCAAGCTGCAGACCGGTGCTTTCGGTGGCTTTCACGAATGCGAGAGATTCCGGGTCTTTGCCCACCAAAGCGGCGCGCAGCTCTGCGCCAGCGGTCAGCGGCGTGGAAACTCCCGTCTGCCGGGAAAACAGCATGGCTTCTTCTTCCTCTGTCAGTCCCTCGTACACTTTGCAGATGATCGGAAGATCCTGCCCGCCGTTCATCGCCCGACGGGTCACGATGGTATGCTGACCGTCAAAGACGAAGTAGTGACCGTCCCGGTAGCTGACTTTGGGCGGGTTGGCAATCAGCTCGGTGAACTCTGCCGACATCTTTTCGACATTGGGAATGTTCAGCTTGCGCTGATATTCCGCAGGGATTTCGAGAAAGGCACTGTTGATGACCTTTTCCTCGTAAGGCCGCTGAGCGAAAAGGGCTTCGATGATTGCTTCATCTGTGATTTCGGGCATGATCTCAGGCATGGTGCTGACACAGTTCATATTCTTCATAGCAGTTCCTCCATCTTATCTTCCAAATTTTTCAGGTAATCTCTCAATTTCTGAATCGTTCGTCCTACGGATGCACGGTTCTCTACATCGGATAGAATATCGGGATATTCCCGGAAAACGCTTTCCCAGCGGCGCATCATACTGTTGGCGGCTCCCGATACCTCACAAAGCATTGCCGCACCATTGGCAAGCTGCTTGACATGGTAGCGATTGTTTGCGATTTCAAGAATCTGCTGACGGTCAACTTTCAACGGTTCGTTCTCCTTTTGTGGAAAGATCGGCTCGGATGGAGCAGGAGTGGACGTTGGTTCTTCGTCAGGCGCTTTTTCATCGGATGTACTGGCATCGGGCAGCGGTGCAGCTACGGCTGGGGGAGCTTTCTGCTTTTGTGCAGGCGGTTTTGGGGACTTCGGCTTGCAGATTTCAGCCACAAGTGCAGGACGTTCTTCGGGAGGGGCACGGGCAACGGATGCGATCTCGGCAGCGGTTGCTTTTGTTTTTCGTGTTAAAATGCTTTCTTTCATGCCGGGTTGGATTTCTTCAATTTGGTCAATTCCAGCGGCATATTTTTCAGCATCTATCACATAAGAACGTCCCACTCCATTTTCTTCTGCAATGCGGTGGCAGGTTCTGTCTTTTTCAACTTGTGGTGAGTTACGGTTTTCGTAACTCACCACAGCGGTATGCTGATTTCCTTGAAAACTTCTGATCTGTTTTTCTGTTTCGTACTGCTTCCCGATAAGGTACTTCTTCTGTTCCGGTGTGAGGTTGCGCCGCCCCAACTGGTTTTTGCAGATCCAGATGATTGCTTCATAGCGGCTGGCAAACTCTTTCTCGTGAACGGTGAAAGGGATCTCCGGGTGCTTCTTGGCAATGGTGTAGCGGTTGTGCCCGTCTACGATCAAGCCCTGCCATACGATGATGGGATTGATGATGCGGCCATCTCGCAGGATGTTGGCTTCGAGCTGGTTCAGTTCTTCAAAGGTAAGCGGAGGGATCTTGCCCTGAAACTCCGGGTCGATCTTAAGCGCAGATAAGTTCATCATCGAACCGTCCTTTCTTCGTGTAGGTGGATTTCGGGCTGGTGGGCTGGATGTAGTAGTCGTAGCCGAAGCTGGTCTGGCAGTAGGTGCAAGGCTCCTTGGTGAGCTGATAGGGGTCTGCACGGCGGACACGGATGCCACGCGTGTTCCGAAAGGCATTCAGGCAGCGGGGGCAGAGGGTGGTCAGGGTCGATTCGTCAGTCTTGTGGGTAAAAGTACGGCTCATAATCATTACCTCCGTGTCATCAGAATGAATATTCGATATGGAAAAAGCCCACTGCCTTGATTCAGAAGAATCCCGGTGGTGGGCTTTGAAGATTTTGTTTTAAGTGTCCCACCCTATTTGTCCTCGACGCCCGGTGGGGGTTGGAATACACCTCGGTGAGGGGGGACTGCACCCTTCCTCTCATTGGCCTTTCAGCCACCCCGCCTTCTTTATGGCCGGGCCGCGAATTACGGAAGTTTCATTGTTTTGTCCGAGGGAATGATATTCAGTTTTCAAGGTACGTCTTACAGCTTCGGGTTTCTCCCCGTCTGGGATGTTGCCCTTGCTGTGACCATAGTGTACCTGAAAACTGAATGCTTTTTTAGGAGGTCGTACCTCCGGTTTTTTGGCTCGAAAAACCGGAAGTAATGCTTCCGGTTTTGATATGAAAATAACGCTAAACCGATATTTCACTTTTACGAAAAATACGATAAAATTGAAATTTTTCAAAAAAGTTTTTTGAGTACAAAAACAAAAAACGCCCCTCTGCACAAGCAGCACAATGCTGCCTGCCCGGAGGGGCGTAATTTTATATAGGGTTAAAGTTCTTCAGCGATTGCAGACAGTTTCTGCATAATACGCTGCAATTTCAAACGGAGCTTTTGATTTGTCAAACGCTTTTGATGCAACTTGTTTCGTAAGCTTTCTTCTTGGTCAGATAACGACTTTCCCATAATCAAATGATCCAGTGTTACATCAAAAAATGCAGCGATCTCGATGAAAAGGTCAATAGAAGGAATATACTCCCCACTCTCAAGACTGCGGAGGTGGCGGTCGCTGACATTCAAGCGGACGGCCAGTTCTTCCTGCGTCAGGTAGCGCTCTCTGCGCAGCTTTTGAATACGCTTTCCGGTGTTGAACTGATCATAATACATCATATGCCAGCCCTCCGACCAAGCAGGTAGGCAGCCACAAGCTGCGCCACAAGGTCAGAGCGCAAAGATACAGTCGGCGGGTCAGATTCTGTTTGCCGGGACTTGGTTTGTACTCGATGATTCTCCTTTTCATGTTTTTGTCCTTTCGTTTTCAATGGTGGAAGGCGAGCAGAGCGCAAAAAAGCGCGGTGCATCTTTAATAACAGAGAAAAATCTCTATGTTATAGGGCAAGAAGAAAAACGTCAGGGCTATAATGCAGGCATTGATAAATAGCAGCGGCTTCGTACAATGCTGGTGCATTTCCAATAGGGTACATAAACCGATGTCAATGTGTTATTTATCGGATTTCCTGATCGATTGCAGTGAAAATCGAGGCGTTAAAAAAATCTACAAGCGTAATTCCAAGGCCATCACACAGTTTTTTGACGGTTGGAACGGTGACGCTCTGCTGGGAGGAATCAAGCATACTGTAAACGGTGGACGGAGTGACACCGGAACGGACAGCAAGGGCATTGGGACTTATGTTGCGTTCCTCGCAAAGCTCTTTGAAACGTAATGCAACGGCATCTTTTACTTTTGTATCCTCATCGGTCGCTAATATCATATGTCTGTTCTCCTTTTTTGTAGATATTAGCGGAAATAGGTTGTTTTTGTGTACGGCGCACCGTATATTCAAGAATGATATTCCCGAAATTTTGCCACGAAAATCAACCGACAGAAAGACAAGAAAAGGTATCCTCCATTTGGTTAATGGAAGATACCATGTGTTTGACAAATCTTGTTATTTTAACCATTCTATTTTACCATTGAATTACCATTGAGTAAAGAGGGTTCGGCATCATTTTGTACCCCCCCCCGGAGAATTTTCGGCGATATAGTCAATCTTTTTGTGATTTGTTGTCCAATTTGTTCAGATAATCAGCCACAACTTCAATTTTCAAATCAATAGTGGTCAATAAGGTGTCAGCAGGAGGCTTTATATGGCAAGACGAGGTGAAAACATCCGAAAGCGCAGCGATGGACGGTGGGAGGGGCGATATATCAAAGGCCGTTCTGCGGACGGAAAGCCCTGCTGGGGCTATGTATATGGGGCGACTTATACCGAAGTAAGAGAAATCTCTGCCCGCAAGAAGGCAGAGTATGGCATTTATAACCTGAACTGCACCGATATTACTTTTTCGGAAATTTCAGAGCAATGGTTGTATTCTGTCCGGCAGGGTGTAAAAGAATCAACTTTCGCACACTATCAGTATACTCTTCGACATTATCTCCAGCCTGTTTTCGGGGATTTCAAAGTGAGCGCTTTAAACGAAAAAATTCTGGAGCAGGGACTTTTGGCAGTGATAATACCAGCCAACGGAAAGCAAAAGCCTTTAGGGGCAACCATGGCACAGGAGTGCTTGTCGATGCTGCGGCGCATCTGCAAGTATGCAGCGCATTTTCGTCTCATTCGCCCTTTAGAGATCACGGTAAAGCTGCCGCAAAAATCCTCCAAAGTGCTGCTGCCGTTTACCATAGAAGAACAAAAGAAATTACAGTCGTTCGTGATGGATTCTCCTACGCCCCGGAAAATAGGTCTGCTGCTTGGTTTTCAGTTGGGGCTGCGTATTGGCGAGATCTGCGGATTGAAATGGGGAGATTTTGATTTATCGGCAGGAACTGTGACGATCCAGCGAACTGTGACTCGGATTTCTTGTGGAAATGGCCACACAAAAGTCATCGTACAATCTCCCAAGACCAAAAACTCCCATCGTGAGATTCCCATTCCTAAAGCGCTGCTTCGTGCTCTGAAGAAGCTGTCGAAAGATTTCAGCAGCGAAACTTGGTTTCTATCTGGCAACGAGGAAAAGCCAGTCGAACCGCGATGCTACCGTAAGAGCATTTATGGCTATCTGAAAAAAGCCTGTGTCCATCAGGCGCACCCTCATGCGTTTCGTCATACCTTTGCAACGACCTGCTTGCAGGCGCACTGCGACATTAAAACTTTGAGTGAACTGTTGGGTCATGCAGATGCAGCGGTCACGTTAAAAAAATATGTTCATTCTGATATGACGCGTAAACGACGAGAAATAAATCGTGTTTTCGAAAACTTTTAAGGGGGCGATTCGTGGTCGAGCACTTGTGAAACATTCGGTAAATCGCTATTTATCAAGTCCCTTCTTCCATTAACCAAATGAGAGATACCCCTTTATTGCGGAAGGGGTGAACAAGGTGGCATTGTGTCTGTTTGAGCACAACGAGAAAGCATATCGTGCGGCAGTCCGGATGATGGACCAGTATGGCAAAGCTGCCATTGTCCATCCCACCGGCACCGGAAAGAGCTACATTGCGTTCAAGCTGATCGAGGACAACCCGGAGAAGGTCGTGATCTGGCTTTCTCCCAGTGAATACATTTTCAAAACCCAGTTGGAAAGCTTGAAAAAGAACGACCCGGGCTTTCCATTGTCAAATGTTCACTTTTATACCTATGCCAAACTGATGTGCTGTACACAGGCGCAGCTGGAGAAAATTGCAGCGCAGAAGCCTGCCTATATTATACTCGATGAATTCCACCGTGCCGGTGCGGAATGCTGGGGCGAAAGCACGGTGGCTTTATTAAAGTTATGCCCGGAGGCAAAGCTTCTGGGGCTGACGGCAACAAACATCCGGTATCTGGATAATAACCGTGACATGGCCGAAGAACTCTTTGATGGGCATACGGCGAGCGACATGACCCTTGGCGAAGCAGTCGTCAGGGGCATTTTGCCTGCCCCGAAATATGTAACTACGGTCTACCAGTACCAGAAAGCCCTTGCAAAGTATCAGGCGCGGGTGGATAACCTGCGGACACCGGGCATTCAGGACGCCAACCAAAAATATCTGGATGCGCTGCGCCGGGCACTGGAGCAGGCGGACGGTCTGGACAGGGTCTTTGCCCATCATATCACAAACAAATCTGGCAAGTACATTGTGTTCTGCGCCAACAAGGAGCACATGGACGAGATGGTATCCCATGTGCCGGAGTGGTTCGCCGGGGTCAACCCAGATGTGGTGGTGTACGAAGCCTACTCGGATGACCCGAATACGGACAAGGCGTTTGCGGACTTCAAAACGGACACAAGCGACCGTCTGAAGCTGCTGTTCTGCATCGACATGCTCAACGAGGGCGTCCATGTGGAGGGCATTTCCGGCGTCATTTTGTTCCGTCCAACGATTTCGCCCATTATCTACAAGCAGCAGATAGGGCGTGCCCTGACCGCTGGGGATAATACAACGCCGCTTATCCTAGATGTTGTCAACAATTTCGAGGGCTTGACCAGTATTTCCGGTTTGCAAGGCGAGATGCAGGAGGCGGTCCACCGGCTCTATGCCAACGGTGAGGGCGATAGGATCGTCACCGAGCGGTTCGAGGTCATCGAGCAAGTGCACGACTGCCGGGTGCTGTTCGAGCAGCTACAGGCAAGTCTCTCTTCCGGTTGGGAGCACTATTTCTCTGAGGCAAGTATCTACTATGCGGAGCACGGCAACCTGAACGTCCCGAAACTGTACACCACGCCCGGCGGTCTGAGCCTTGGCGTGTGGCTGGTCACTCAGCGTCGTGTGCGCGAGGGACAAATTCAAGGCATCCTGACCGAACAACAGATTCAACGGCTGGACAGCATCGGCATGGTCTGGGGCAACCGGAAGGAAATTGCGTGGCAGCACGGATTTGAGGTCGCAAAGAAATACCACGACACCTACGGAAACCTGATGGTGCCCGGAAAGTATGTGGATCCGGACGGCTATCCCTTAGGACAGTGGATCATCAAGACCCGGCAGCAAAAGCTGAACGGCCGACTGAAGGAAGAACGCATCGCACAGCTTGATGAGATCGGCATGGTGTGGAACATTTTCGATGCCAAGTGGGAAAAGGCTTATGCGCTGGCTGCGGCTTATTATGAGGAAAACGGCAACCTGAATATCCCACGTTCCTATGTGACAGCGGCTGGCGAACGGCTGGGACAATGGGTCGAAAGCCAGCAATGGGCGTACCCGAAAGGAAAACTGACGGAGGAACAGGTCGAGCGGCTCAGCCGGATCGGGATGTACTGGGGCAATCGCAATGACCGCAAGTGGAACGAGGGGTATCAGGAGGCAAAGCGCTATTTTGATGCCCACGGCGACCTGAACGTCCCAGCAGAATATGTGTCACCGGGCGGTTACAACCTCGGAAATTGGGTCAAACGGCAGCGGTATACCCGCCAGAATCCTGAAAAAAGCGGCGCTGTTTTGACAGAGGAACGGATCACAAAGCTGGATGCCATCGGGATGCGGTGGGGGAAAGCGGATTCGAGGCTGCGCCGGTTAGAACTGTCACAAGAGTCCAAGAGGAAAAGTGAAAATCTGAATGTTTCGGCTAAACACAAAACGGGGGAAGAAATCGGTTTGTGTAGTTAATAGCTCGACCCCAAACAGTTGCTGTAATGTGGGTCGGAGAATTTGAGTGAGTCGTAAAAAATCTAAAGGAGTTATTGGAGAGGATTATGTCAAAGTTTCAGCATGATGTGATGTTGCGGGTCGTGAAGATACTGAATGTTCTGATGATTGAACTGCCGTTTGCGGCCTGCTGGTTCCTGTACTATTCGCACCAGACCTATGCCAATCTGGCATGGAAGGGTCATTTTGCGATATTGGGGCTGTTTTTTATCCTGTACATTGCACTGGGCAAGGTCTACGATGCGTTCTGGATGTCCATGCAGCGGGTCTCGGAACTGGTGTACGGCCAGATCCTTGGCGCTATGGCAACCGATGGTATTTTGTACATCATAATCTGCTTGATGTCGGCAAAGCTCTGCAATCTGTTGCCGGGTATTGCGGCAATTATAGGGCAGCTGGTGATGGCTGCGATTTGGGCATCCTGCGCACATAAATGGTACTATACGACCTTTCCGCCACAGAAGACCGCAGTTGTCTACGATGTGCGACATGGCATGGAAAAGCTCATCAATGAGTACGGCTTGGGTCAGAAATACGATGTGCAGGTCACCCTGAGCGTGTCGGAGTGCTTGGCAGACCTGAGCATTCTGGACAGTATGGAAACGGTTTTTGTCAGTGGTGTTCACAGCCATGAGCGCAACATTATCCTGAAGCATTGCGTGGGGAAGGGCATCAATATGTTTGTCATCCCCCGTGTTGGCGACGTTATCATGAGTGGCGCTTGGCCGATGCATATGTTCCATCTGCCGATGCTGCGCGTCGGTCGTTACATGGCTAGCCCGGAGTTCCTGTTCGTTAAGCGCGCGATGGACATTGTGATCTCGCTGGTGGCACTGATCATCCTGAGCCCGCTGTTCTTGATCACAGCTATTGCAGTCAAATCCGATGGTGGCCCCGCCTTCTACAAGCAGGTTCGCCTGACCAAGGACGGCAAGCAGTTCGAGATTCTGAAGTTCCGCTCTATGCGTGTGGATGCAGAAAAGGATGGCGTGGCCCGTCTTTCCACCGGCGACAAGGATGACCGTATTACAAAGGTTGGTCACATTATCCGCGCTTGCCGTCTGGACGAGCTGCCGCAGTTGCTGAACATCCTGAAGGGTGATTTGTCCGTTGTTGGCCCTCGTCCGGAGCGCCCGGAGATCGCTGCACAGTACTGCGAGGAGATGCCGGAGTTTGCGCTGCGCCTGCAGGCAAAAGCTGGTCTGACTGGTTATGCACAGGTATATGGCAAATATAATACCACCCCCTACGATAAGCTGCAGATGGACCTGATGTATATTGCCCATCCCAGCCTGATTGAGGATTTGAAAATTATGCTGGCGACCGTGAAGATCCTGTTTATGCCGGAAAGTACCGAGGGGGTTTCCGAGGGTCAAACTACTGCTATGAGTGGAGAAAATCACTGAATATCGACGCTTTCGCACATTTTGAACTGCTAAAAATTGGAAGAAAATCCAGAGTGGAATCGGGTATAAATATACCTCTTACGGTGGCGTGGCGTTAGAAGGCCAGTAAATTGACCGCTATGAAGCTGAAATACTGCGTTTAGTAGTGCACAATGCCAAGAATTCAAGCGTGAGAGAGGGCAAAATGAGGTTGAATGGAGACATTTATGCCCCGAAAAAGCCCTTTTGTGGATGCGACCGTAACTCGTGGGTTTATGCCAGATGGCACTGTAAGAGGATCTACTGATAATACTGTGATTATCACATAGCGTTATCGGAGTTGAGCGATGATAACATCATCTGCGATTTCAACCCGGTCTTGGAGATAACAGGTTGGGTGTGAGATTCTCATGCTCACGGAGATGCTCATTCGTGTAGGGTAATCCGGCATAAACAAGGGAGCTACCGTGGCATGGATGAGTGGAACCGGGAATAAAGGCAGGGGCTACCGTAGCGTGGATGAGTGGAATCTGAAATAAGCACATGACTTACCGTAGCGAGCGTTGGTGCTATCAGGGCTAAAGACGGGAGCTACCGTAGCGAGTGATAGTGTCATCAGGACTAAAGACAGCGGTTACCGTAGCAACGTTCATTGTGGCGGTACAAGAGACATAGCGGCAGTGTGGGCTAACACTGCTGAGGACGATTAGTAGAGCTTTATAAGGAATAGACGGCTCAGACTCTTGGAGAATGAGTCTGGGCTGTTATTTGTGGGAGAGAGGAACAGAGATGAAAAAGGTACTTCTAGTGACATTCTCAGACAATTCGGATCATCAGGATACGCTGTTTGGAATGTACGAAGAAATGAGAAATCGAAGTGACTGGGATGCTTACTTGCTTTGCATCAAGACTCCGAAGGTAGAGCTGCAGCAGTCAGATCATACTTGGCTTGTTGACTGCCCGGAACGTCCCGGTGTGACTAAGAAGACTTTCAACCTCCCTTTGCTCCTTTCTATTGTCCATCGTATCCGCAGGGAGCATTTCGATGCCATTTATTTTGAGAGTCTGCACACATGGAACCTACCCATCATGATGATGTCCGGCAAGGCGAAGACCTATCAGGTGATTCATGAGGTCATTCCGCACGAAGGCGACAGCCAGGTCAAGATGGTCGATTTGATGAATAAGGCTGTGGTCAAGTTTGCAGATACGATTGTCCTGCGCAACAAAACCTATATTCAAGATATGATCGACCGATATGGAATCGGCGCAGAACGAGTGAAGTATCTGGAACTGTGGCGGCGATATCCTGATTACACTGCACCGGTACATAATGGACGAGCACTGTTTTTTGGAAGAATCAATCCGTACAAGGGCGCAGACAACCTTTTGGAAATTGTTCGCCTGTGTCCTGATATCCAGTTTGATGTGATTGGACGTGTTGACCCGCAGATGCAGGACGTCGTGGCGCAGCTTGCTAAGGAGAAAAATGTAAAGCTGAATAATGACTATGTCACAGACGCAGAGATGCGGTCGGCATTTATCAACTGTGACTGGGCGATTGTTCCTTATAATTCGGCTTCGCAGTCGGGCATCATTATCGATGCTTATAAGTATAGTCGCCCCGTTATTGCTTTTGCTGTTGGCGCAATCCCAGAACAGGTGGATGCAGATAAGAGCGGCTATCTTGTGATGGCGGGAGATAATGAGAAATTTGCAGACAAGTTAAAAGAAGCCGCGAAGCTTAGCTTGGGTGAGTATGATGCGATGAGCCGATATGCATATCAGTACGGATGCAAAAAGTATGCAACAAGTGGTGCTGTGGAACGGTTCGTTGATCTGTTGGAGGAAAATAAATGATTATCACAAAGACTCCCTTCCGAATGTCATTTTTTGGTGGCGGTACCGACATGGAGAGTTTCTTCAAAGAAAACGGCGGTGCAGTGCTTTCCACGACCTTTGACAAGTATTGCTATGTCAACGTTCGCCATCTGCCGCGTTTCTTTGATTATTCTACGGAGCTTTCTTACTCTAAAACTGAGCGAGTAACGAACATTGATGATATCCAGCACCCGGCTATCCGTAATGCAATGAAGATGTTAGATATGCACGAAATCCGTCTTACATATGAAGCTGACCTTCCGGCACGTTCTGGTCTTGGCACTTCTAGCTCTTTTGCAGTTGGAATGTTGAATGCTTTCTATGCGCTCAAAGGAAAGTATGCTGATAAGAAAAGACTAGCGGATGAAGCTATCTATCTTGAGCGTAATCTGTGTCAAGAAGCTGGTGGATGGCAGGATCAAATTGCAGCGTCCTTTGGCGGGTTTAACCGCATTAACTTCAATGCAGACGGCTATGAAGTATTGCCTGTTATTATTTCGCCGGAGCGAAAAAAGCAGCTTAATAAGAATCTGATGATGTTCTTTACGGGATTTACCCGTTTCTCTTCCGATGTGCAGAAAGCGAACGCTGTAGGTAAGCAGGATAAGACTGCTCAACTTAAGGAGATGCTTGCACTCGTTGATGATGCGGAGCGTGTTCTGACGGACAAGAACACTGATCTCGATGATTTTGGTCGAATGCTTGATCATACATGGAAACTGAAGCGTCAGACGGGTGCAGCGGTGTCTACCAACAGCATTGATGAACTCTATGCGAAAGGCATGGCAGCAGGAGCCCTTGGAGGAAAGCTACTCGGCGCTGGTGGCGGTGGATTTTTAGTATTTTATGTGCAGCCTGAGAGGCAGGATTCTGTCCGCTGGGCAATGCGAGACTTGATGCATATTCCGTTTGAATTTGAGGATGGGGGTACGAGGGTAATCCACTATTCGCCAGAAATGTATGAACCGAGGAATTGAGGAATAGAAAATGGGGCGCTTGAAGAGATATTTTACATTATTTCGGATTTTTATAAGTGGGGGGGGACGCACGAGCTGAATATCTAAAGAAAAAGAAGTATTTCAAATCAATGGGGGAGCACTGCTACCTCCAACCATGGAATTTTGGAACAGAGCCTTACATGATTAGCTTTGGAGAGAATGTTCATATAGCGAGCGGTGTTACTTTTGTAAATCACGATATCACTGCATTGATGTTTCGGTACATGGATAAAAATCCGAACTATCAAGAACGTAAAGGACCAATCTCGATTGGCGATAATGTTTTTGTGGGGGCGAACTGTACAATCTTATATGATGTGAACATTGGAAATAATGTGATTATCGGAGCTGGTAGTCTTGTGAATAAAGATATTCCAGATGGAACCGTTGCAGCAGGTGTTCCGTGTAAGGTGATTGGTAAGTTTGAGGATTACAAAGAAAAGATTACTGGAAAATTTTAAGGTTAATCTAATTGTAATAGGAAAGAAAGATTACATATTTAATATTTTTGGAGGAAGAAAAACAAAAAGAATAATGAAAGTAAATGTGAAAGGCGCTTCAGCAGAAATAGCAATATGGATGCTACAATTCAACTATTTTATAGGAATGAGTACGTATAAGAAGCTTGCTGTTGGTGATATGCTTGAAAAGCTTTGTCTAATAATGGCAATAGCGGCAATTGTGATTCACTATATAGGTGATAAGAATACGCTTATAAAAAAGAGCGGCTTCTTGCTGATGTGTCTCCTTCCTACGATAGCTGTATACACTGCAGTAACAACGAGCGGTGGAACAATGATTAAGATGTTTCTGTTCGCGTTAGCATTTAAAGATGTTGAAAAAAAAGACATATGGAAATATTACTATAAATCAACAGCAGCGGCGGTCATTTTTGTGGTTGTTTCTGCGTGCATGGGACTGATTGAAAAAACCCAGATTCAAAAAAATGGAACCTATGCATATGGACTTGGATTTAATGCTAATATTTTAGCCATTTCTGTATTTTTGGTTTTAATTGTAAGGCTATACCTTATGGAGCAAAGGCCAAAAATATGGTGGGAGGGAATCATTGCTGCAATAATAATAAATAGCATTACAAAATGTAGAGCTGTTGTGGCATTTTTGATTTTATTGGCAATAGTGATGCTTTTTGATATAACGCGGAATATGAGTGTTAAATTTTTGACGTGTATAAGTGGGTCACTGCCAATACTTTTAAGCTGTTTTTCGATTTTTATTGCACAAAATTTTGATATAAGTGATGCAGGATGGCTTACAGTAAATCGAATTATGTCGGCAAGACCGTATTTGTATCACTTGTACTATACTAATTTTCCGATTAAAATGTTTGGAAATTACTTTGATAAGACGAGCTATGGTGCAATGGACAATACATATTTGATGCTCTTGCTTCGATATGGAATAGTTATTTATGCAATATATATGATTATATTTTTTAAAACAATTATAATTGCAAAGAGAAATCGTGATTGGTTGTGTTTGTATATTACGATTGTATATTTTGCATATTTTTGTGTCGAGTATTCGCCGAGTATTATGAATCTGGATTTTGTTCTTATATATTTTTGGCTGGAATTTTGGGAAAAGAATACAGGTTAAAAAGAAAGCGAGAGATAAGATGATAAGTGTTATTGTTCCGGTATACAATACGGTTAATTATGTTAGATACTGTGTGGAAAGCATTTTGTCGCAAACGATGAAGGATTTTGAATTGATATTGGTCGATGACGGTTCATCAGATGGCAGTGAGAAAATATGCGATGAATATTCAAAAAACAATCTCAATGTTATTTCGCTTCACCAAAAAAATAAAGGGGTTTCGGCGGCAAGAAATTTAGGTATAGAAATGGCATCGGGGGATTACATTGTTTTTGTTGATTCTGACGATTGGGTGGAATCTGATTATCTTGAAATACTTTTGAGGAATATGACACGAGGCGGAATGTCTGCGTGTAGGCTGGAAGAAAATAACAAAGATCAAAAAAGTAAAGAAAGGACGACATACTATTTAAGTACTGAAAAAGCGCAAATATCAGTGTTTTCATACGACGGGATGCAGGGATTTCCTGTGACCAAGATGGTTGATCGAAAGGTTATATTAGAAAATGATATTCGTTTCGATGAAACGATAGGAATTTGTGAAGATGTTCTGTTTGTGATTCAATACCTCAAGTATACATATGGAACAATCGTATTTACGGATTCTGCTTTATATCATTATCGGAAAATGCCTGAGGGATCGACAAATAAAAGATATAAGAAAGGCGTAAAACTGCAGAAAAAGCAGCTGACAGAATTTAATGCAATCAATAACTGTAAAAAGTATTTGGTAGAAGATCAACAGGTAGAGGATGCATGGAAACAACGAGTCGTCAAGGGTGCGGTAACGGATTTGCGCGCTATGGCAGCAAGCGGCGAGGACTATGGCGATGAATATTCCATAAGACTTCAGTATGTCAAGAAAAATATAAAAAGATATTTAAAGGGAACTATTGGGGCCAAAAGTGCAAAAGCATCGGCTTGTTTATGTACTGTATCACCGAAGTTAGAATATATAATCTGGAAAGTGATGAATGAGGGACTAAGAAGTTTATGAAAAAAGTTGGAATCACGACATTGTATCATAAGACCATCAATTACGGCGGAGCATTACAGGCATATGCTCTTCAAAAGAAAATCGAGGAGTTTGGATGCGAATGTACAGTAATCGACTGTTATTCGACAGCAGGAAAAAACAAATATGAAAGATTTAAAGCCCTTGGATTGAAACGCTCCATACAGGTTTTTGGAATGAAGACAGTATATAAGGTTGGAATAAAACTTGACCAGAAAATGCGTGACGGAATGAACGAGCGGCATAAGCTGTTCAGTGAATTTCTCAATGATATTCCGCATACAGAGCCTGTCGATATAAAGAATATTTATGACCTACAAGATAAATTCGACATATGCGTAACAGGAAGCGACCAGGTTTGGCATCCGGGAATTTGGAATGACGCATATTTGCTTCGTTTTGCGCGCAAAAAGGTTTCCTACGCGGCAAGTGTTGGTGCAACTGAATTTACAAACGATCAGGCAGAAGAATTATCGGAGGCATTGAGAGGGTATTCTGCAATTTCAGTTCGTGAGAAAGGCGCAGTACAACTAATTCAAAATCTCACATCCGTGAAAATACAAAAGGTGCTAGACCCTACTTTGCTGTACACTGCACAGGACTGGGAAAAACTAGTGTGCCCGGTTGAAGTCACAAAACCTTATGTCTTTATGTATGCAATTGATAATCACCCAGCATTTCGTAGGGCGGTTTATAAGTATTGTCAAAGCAGAAAAATCGAACTGATTACGATTCCGTTCAACCAGTCACATTTTAAGATTTCCGATATCCGTTATACAGATAAGCCCTTGTATGCTGTTGGTCCCAGACAATGGCTTTGGCTAATCAAAAATGCTGAAATGGTATTTACGGATTCTTTCCATGGATCGGCATTCTGTTTGCAGTTCAAAAAAGATTTCTGGTCGTTTGAGGCTCCATGTGACGAGGGGACTGCACCGGATACCAAAAGAATATTCAGCCTGTTGTCTGAGTTTGGACTTGAGGATAGAATTGTTGATTTTGATGATTTTCCGGAAATGGATAGAATTGAAAAAAGAATTGATTACTGGGACGTTGGTGTAAAGCTTAATGAACTGAGAAAGGAGTCGCAGGATTTTTTAATGCGAGCACTTAAGGTATAAAATGGAAAGTAATGCAAAACAGAATCTGATAAAAAATGTGTCATATGGCTTTGTGGCTAACATGATCTCGATGGTGCTTGGTGCATTATCGGTATTGATCATTCCAAAGTATATTGGTGTTAGTGATTTTGGTTATTACCAGTTGTATCTCTTTTACACTGGCTATGTGACAATCACGGCACTTGGGCATCCGGATGGAAACTACTTGAAAATAGGCGGACAAAAATTTTCAGATTTGGATTATCAAAGTCAGAATGCACAGTTCTGGCTGATGTGTGCTTGTCAGATTGTTCTTTATTTTATTCTTGGAGCGGTTGCGTCTACAGTTAAAGATCTAGACAAACGGTGGGTGCTGTTTGCCGTTTGTGCGGGAGCAGTCATCGTTCTGGCAAGATATTATCTTTATTTAACCTTGCAGGCTACAGAACGTGTGAAAGAATATGCCATCATTGTTATTACCGAACGCCTAATTTCGGTAGCAATCAGCATTGCATGGGTTTTGGCAGGGTATCGCGGCTATAGAATGATTGTTATACAAGATATACTTGGGAGGGGAATATCACTTGCTTTGGCAATTGTATACTGTCGTAATTACGTCTTTTTAAAACCGCAATGGACACGGTCTGTGCTGAAAGAAGTATACAGCAATATAAAAATTGGTGTAATGGTTTTATTTGCGGCGTTATCCAGTTCTATAATTGTTGGAATTATCCGCGCTGGAATTGAAAACCATTGGGGAATAGAAGTGTTTAGCAAGGTGTCGCTTGTTATTAGCATTTCTAATATGGCAACGCGGTGTATAAACGCAGTTAGTATTGTAATGTTCCCGGCACTGAGAAGGCAGAGAAAGGAAAACCTTTCGGAAATTTATACAAGGCTTAACACTGGATTGATGGCTGTGATATTCTTCGGACTTGTTTTTTATGTGCCGGCAGCAAAACTGATCTGTGTATGGCTCCCTAAATACGCGGACAGCATAAAGTATGCAGCAATTCTTCTCCCGGTCTGTGCTTATGAGTGCAAAAATGCGATGCTCGTGACAACTTATTTGAAAACGCTGCGAAAAGAAAAAGTACTGCTGATGAGCAATTTTGTTGCAATTGCGGTATCCCTTGTGGGAACATGGATTACTGTCTATGTCATGGACAATCTGGAAGCAGCTGTGGTCGTGATCCTTGGAACTCTTATTTTGCGCTGCGTGATAGGAGAACTTTCGATTGGAAAAGAATTGAATATTGCCCTTATAGGGGCTGCACTTGAAGAAATGGGGATGGTAGCGGCATTTATCATATGCAACTGGTGGCTGGGAATAGCAGGCTTTGCAATATATGCAGTTTTTGCAGGAATTTATATTTGGAGGAAAAAGAAAACACTCCTAAATTTGATTTTGGAAATGAGGAAGAAATAAGTGCTTGTAATCGAAGATGCTTCTCGGTGTTGTGGTTGTGAGGCGTGTGTACAGAAATGTCCTAGGAACTGTATTGAAATGAAAGCCGATCGTGAGGGCTTTTTCTATCCCACAGTTGATACGTCAGAATGTATTGAGTGTGGACTTTGCAATAAGGTATGTCCGATGCAAACGAAATCGCATCAGGACTATAATGCGATGCCGAAGGCATACGCTGCGTTTGTGCGAGATGACGAAATCAGAAGAAAAAGCTCGTCAGGAGGTCTTTTTACAGCTTTGGCAAGTCAGGTCATAAAACGAAATGGCTGTGTGTTTGGAGCAGTAATGTCAAAGGACTGCAAAAACGTTTTCCATACAGAAGCACAAAGTCTGTCAGAATTAGCAGCAATGCGTGGCAGCAAATACGTTCAAAGCAGAATACTGGACACATATAAATGTGTTGAAAAAGAACTGAAAAACCATAGATGGGTTCTTTTTTCGGGGACGCCGTGTCAGGTGGAAGGTCTTAGAGGCTACCTGGGTAAAGAATATAGAAACTTGATATGTGTTGATTTTATTTGTCACGGTGTTCCGAGTCCCAAATTATGGGGAAAATATGTGGCATATCGAGAAGAATGTGCGGGTGCACCCGCGCAGAGAACATTTTTCAGGCATAAAAAATATGGCTGGAAAATGTACTCCGTATTATTTGAATTTTCAAATAATACGGAGTACGAACGCATCCTTTCCAAGGATGTGTTCGGTCAGATGTTTTTTCAAAACATCTGTTTGCGCCCAACATGCTACCAATGTGATTTTAAAAATCTGCATCATAAAAGCGACATAACCTTGGCAGACTTCTGGGGATGTTGGAATACTTGCCCGGAGATGGACGATGATAAAGGTCTTTCCTTGGTACTTGTCCATTCAGACAAGGGAGCCGAACTAATGGAACAGGTATCGGAGCAGCTGGTAATAAAACAGGTGGATGAGAGCTGGCTCAATGGAAATAAAGCAATGATCATGTCTTCCGCCAAGCCAAAGAACCGTGACTACTTTTATGATAAGATAGATGAAAAGTCGATTGGATGGATGGCAAAAAAATATCTCCCGCTTAAAGGAAAGATTCTAATGGTTACTCCTATTTCGATGAAAAATAGAGTGAAAAAATTGCTAAAAATATAATCTGAAGAATTATATTCGGATAGGGGCAATCTTAAATGAAAACAGTAATAATGGCAGGCGGCAGGGGTACCCGGATCTCCTCTGTTGCCAGTGATATTCCAAAGCCGATGATTAAAATTGAAGGGAAACCTGTTCTGGAACATGAGCTGGAGTGTCTGCGCGACCAAGGATTCACAGACATTATTTTGACCGTCTCTCATCTCGGAAACATCATCATGGACTATTTTGGTGATGGTTCAGACATATCTCCGGCAACAGGAAAGCCCTTTGGAGTTCATATTGAATACTATTTTGAAAAAGAACCGCTGGGCAATGCCGGTGCACTTTTTAAAATCAAGGATAAGCTGGATTCGGATTTTCTACTGCTGAATGCCGATGCGGTGTTCGATGTGGATTTCAATCGGTTCGTAGCCTTTCATAAGCAGCATGGCGGTTTGGTTACTCTATTCACGCATCCCAATAGCCATCCCTACGATAGCGGACTCATTATTGCTGATAAAAATGGGGCTGTTGAGCAATGGCTAGCTAAGGAAGATGAACGTCCGGAATACTATCGTAATCGTGTCAATGCTGGACTTCATGTTATCAATCCGAGCATTTTAGATCATTCGGGGATTGATGCGGACAAGGTTGGCGCTGTGGGAGAGAACGGGAAACCCATCAAGGTTGATCTGGATCGGCAGCTTCTTAAGCCGTTGGCAGGAACCGGTAAGATGTTCTGCTACGATAGCCCTGAATATGTGAAGGACATGGGGACACCCGAACGCTATTATTCCGTATGTGAGGATTACAAAACTGGTCGTGTTTCCGGAAAGAATCTGAAGAATAAGCAGAAAGCGGTGTTCCTTGATCGGGACGGCACTATCAATAAATATGTAGGCTTCCTACGGAACATAGACGAGTTCGAACTGATGGACGGCGTGACAGATGCAATCAAAAAGGTCAACGCCTCCGGTTATTTGGCAATCGTTGTTACGAATCAGCCTGTGATTGCTCGTGGTGAAGTGTCCTTTGAAGAACTCGAAGAGATTCACAACAAAATGGAGACACTTCTAGGCAAAGAAGGCGCATATCTGGATGCCATCTACTTCTGCCCACACCATCCGCATAAGGGATATGAAGGGGAGCGTCCAGAACTGAAGTTTGACTGTGATTGCCGCAAACCGAAACCTGGAATGCTGCTCAATGCAGCACGGGACTTTAACATTGAACTGTCACAGTCTTGGATGATTGGTGATGGAGAAAATGACATCAAGGCGGGGCAGAATGCCGGATGCCAGACTGCTTTGATTGGCTCTGAGTCCTGCGGGCAAACTGTGACGGTATCGTCTTTGAAGGACTTTGTAGAACAGTACCTGAAATAAGAGGGGGAGTACGACTATGCGCGAACTGGATAACCGATTGATGAGACATATCGACTTGTTGGTAGAACGATACCCTTCTTTAGAATCGGCGGAGAATGATATTGTTGCCGCATACCTTTTGCTGGAGGAGTCCTATGAGAACGGTGGAAAGCTTCTTGTGGCCGGCAACGGTGGTTCTGCAGCAGATGCGGAGCATATCGTTGGTGAGCTGATGAAGGGCTTCAAGCTGCCCCGTAAGCCTGAAACTGATTTCGCAGAAAAGCTGGTTGAAGAAAATCAGGAGCTTGGTTCTGTTTTGGCAGAAAATCTGCAGGGGGCACTTCCTGCAATTGCACTGGATGGTCATCCCGCCCTGTCCACAGCCTATATGAATGACTGTGAACCACTACTCTGCTTCGCACAGCAGGTCAATGGTTACGGTAAATCCGGGGATGTGTTCCTTGGCATTTCCACCAGTGGTAACAGTAAAAATGTGCTGTATGCGGCGACAACCGCACACGCTAAGGGAATGAAGGTCATTGGACTGACGGGAGCAAAGGACAGCAAACTGAAGGATATGAGCGATGTGTGCATCAAGGCTCCGCAGACCGAGACCTATATGATTCAGGAACTGCATTTGCCTATCTATCATTGCCTGTGCCTGATGTTGGAAGATAAGTTTTTTGCGTGATTATGACTAAGCCATGCTCAAAGCATGGCAACGCCATCCGAAAATGCTGCCTCTACGTGGCGGATGGCAGGCAACGGGATTCTCTCCCGGCTAAAGCATATGATTGTCAATTCACTCTTTGGATGAGGAAAAAACTATAATGGGAAAGTATTTTGGTACCGATGGCTTCCGCGGGGAATCTGGAATCACTCTGACCGCAGATCATGCCTATAAGGTAGGCCGCTTCTTAGGCTGGTACTATAATGTCCTGCGTGAGCGCAACGGCAACAACGAGCCTGCACGCATTGTAATCGGCAAAGACACCCGCCGTAGCTCTTATATGTTCGAGTACAGCCTGGTCGCAGGTCTGACCGCTTCCGGTGCAGACGCCTACTTGCTGCACGTCACTACCACCCCTTCCGTGGCCTACATTGCCCGTGTGGATGACTTCGATTGCGGCATTATGATTTCTGCCAGTCATAACCCCTACTACGATAACGGCATCAAGCTGATCGACTGCTACGGCGAAAAGATGCCGGAAGAAATCTTGTTGTTAGTCGAGGATTACATTGACGGCAAGCTCCATGTGTTCGATAAGGACTGGCCAGAGCTGCCCTTTGCTCATCGTGAGCACATCGGCTGCACCGTGGACTATGTGGCAGGCCGTAACCGTTACATGGGCTACCTAATCTCTCTGGGCATCTATTCCTTCAAGGGCGTGAAGGTTGGTCTGGATTGCGCCAACGGCTCCAGCTGGAATATTGCTAAGAGCGTTTTCGATGCTCTGGGTGCAGATACCTACATTATCAATAACAAGCCGAATGGTCTGAACATCAACAACAATGCGGGCTCCACCCACATTGAGGGTCTGCAGAAGTTTGTGGTAGAGAAGGGGCTGGACATCGGTTTTGCCTATGATGGCGATGCTGATCGTTGCCTGTGTGTGGATGAAAAGGGCAATGTCATCACTGGCGACCATATTCTGTACATCTACGGCTGCTACATGAAGGAGCGTGGCAAGCTGCTGACCAATACCGTCGTTACCACGGTCATGTCCAACTTTGGCCTGTATAAGGCCTTTGATGAGAAGGGCATCGGCTACGCAAAGACCGCTGTGGGCGACAAGTACGTCTATGAGTACATGGCTAAGAATGGCTGCCGTATTGGCGGTGAGCAGAGCGGTCATATTATCTTCAGCAAGTACGCCAGCACCGGTGATGGTATCCTGACCAGCCTGAAGATGATGGAAGTCACGCTGGCAAAGAAGATGCCCATGAGCAAGCTGGCTGAGCCGCTGAAGATCTATCCGCAGGTGCTGGAAAACGTTCGTGTGACCGATAAAAAGGCGGCGCAGAACGACCCGGCGGTGCAGGAGGCAGTTAAGGCTGTGGCGGAAGCGCTGGGTGACACTGGCCGTATTCTGGTGCGCGAGTCCGGCACCGAGCCCCTTGTCCGCGTGATGGTGGAAGCCCTTGATCACGATACCTGCCAGAAGTATGTTTCTCACGTCGTGGAAGTCATCAAGAACAGGGGCTACGGAGTTTGAGTGCAAATCTGAAACGAGGACACGGTATCCTGCTAATCGCATTTGTGGTTCTTCTTTTCATCTTATTACTGTAGCCAAATGCTGACGTTGATCACAATGCGGGATAAAGATGAATCTCTTCTGCCGTTCTAAACGATGAGATGAATGATTCTTCGTCGATATGCAATAACAAAGATTGAAAGGATTTTGTAGAATGAGTCCAGTTCGATATTTCATGGATAATAATAATTTTGAAAATCGTCGCAATTGTGTACAGAAAATACGAAATGACTGGACAGCGTTAAGAGAAGCTCTTAAAAGTAAACAGCTGTATTATTATGAAACAGAGAAAGCGTTGCAATATAGTTTTCTAAAAGTGTTTGACTCCCATCTCGAACTGTTGGGATGCCAAAGAGAAGTTAATAAGACTTTCATGCAGTTGCGTGATTTCACTTTAGGGCGTGCAGCGATTCTTAGAAGCGGAGAAACCGCAACGCTTAATCGGTTTATTCCAGATAGACAATATATAAACTCATCAAATCGTTTTAGTCCTGAAGGTATAGAGTGGCTTTATTTGGCAATCGGCACGGATGAGGCGGCTGTAGTTGAGACAACTAAGGCTGAAATTCGTGCTGCTGCAGGTGACCGCTTTTCGTATTGTCCGTTTAAACTTAGTGATAGTATTAATTACCGAAAGGTAATAGATTTGACGGTTGCAGATAATAGCACGTATGAACAGCTGGATGAACTTGTGGAGGCTACTGTACGTAACCCGTCTTGCAGAGCAAGGAGCGCTGTAAGAAAAGATTTGGAAAAGCTTTTAATTAATACATATTGTAAACTCTTATCAGACTATATATTTGAGCCAGTCGAATCTGTGGACGGCGATATTATGTATGCACCGTTCCAAACGATGGCGCAGTATTTTAAGAGAAAAGGATATATCGGAATAATATATAAAAGCACGCGGTATTCTGGAGGAAAGAATCTAGTGTTGTTTGATAAGAATTACGCTCAACCGATAGGTCCCATTAGGGAGTATATTATATAATATTTAAGCCTTCAAATCGATATAAGTAGGATAACAATGGATAATAAGGTGTGGCTCACGGACGAGCAAATTGAGGCTATTGTCAGCATCCTTACAAAACAGTGCGATAGAATAGAAGACCGCAATCAAAAATCAAACGTAGAATATCCAGATCTTTACGATGAATTATACTATACTGGTCGGAGACACAGTGATACTGGTGCGGTATATGCCGGATTCACAGAAACGACAGAAATCCCGGGTATGAAAGTTTACAGAATTAAATATGGCCATGGCCTTTGGCAGCCTGAATTACATAGCGATACAGCAGTTATTCAGTTATATAATTCCGGAGCAGGAAAAATATTGGAGTCAAGCGAAATAAAGAATAAGTGTAAACAATATAATTACGTTGGCTCACAGAAAAAATATGGGGCCATCCAATTTTGGACAAGCCCCAAAGGACATCTTACAAAAGCAGAACTTGTTGAGTTCGACGAAAAAGGCAGTGAGGTGAACAGAACGTCCCTCTATAAATATAATGCAGAAGCGATACCCTTTGTTGCATGAGTCAAACATTCTTCAGTACGATTCACCTGTGTTCAGCAGTGAAAAATCCCCCAAAATATAATGCGGCAGTAGAGCTCATGAGAAAAGCTACCCAATAAGGAACGTGTTCTGTATGCACCACAAATTAGATATCCATCCCAACCCGACGGATGTGCTCTATGTCAATGAGCTGTCATTGGCTGGAAAAACACCCTACGAAACAAAACAGGATATGGACAAAGCCCTCACCGGAAGGACAAAGTCAAATGGTGAAATCCTCCCGGACGACAATGTGCGGATCTATGTGCCGATGGATCTGAATGCCGACATTATTATGTGGCAGCTATATTCGCTGCATAGCACACTCGGCTATTCAACAGAGAAGAATGAATCCGCCTATTGTTCCGTGTCGGAAAAGCTATCTCGCAACTGGAAACCTACGATCAAGTGTGGACAGCAAGAAACCTAGAGGACACTGTGCAGAAAGAAGATGGCGGTGTGCGGCACAGCAATCAGGGCATCGAACTTGCAAAGCAAATCGTGAAGTATCTGGAAGATATCGAGGGTACTGCCGAGTGATTTCCGTATGATGAGATTCAGGAACTAAGAGAAGCTTTCTGGCTATAAGCGCAGCTCAAATATTCATATTCTCAAATCGATTTATTGCTTCGCCTAAGATATATTTTTATTCTACATACTGCACCTCTTGCGAACATAAAAGACGAGTGCTATACTGAAGCCATCAAAAAACATTGGAGGTGTCCCCTATGCCCCGTCCCAAAGGAAGCAAGAACAAGCCCAAGACCGCAAAAGCAACCGTTGACTTTGCTGCACAGATTGCCGAAAAGCAGGCCGCAAAGGAAGCCGCTACCGCCGAAATTGCATCCATCACTGCGAATATCGACGCACTGAAAGCCGACCTGAAAACTAAGAAGGCAGAGCTGAAATCTATCGACAAGGAAATCGCCAGAATCGAGGCTAAAAAGATCAAAGCCGAAACCAAAGCAGCAGAATCTGCGAAGAAAGCTGAAGCAGAGGATGTGCTGAAAAAGCTGCTGGCCAGCGGCGTGAGCGCAGACGATATCCTCGCAAAGTTGAAGTAATCTGAAAATTTCTGACGTAGTAGCTGACGGGAATATCTACGTCGCAAGCAGGGCGTTCGTATATACAAACGCCATTTTTGCGTTGCAAAATGCTTGTTGGGATAGTCCCAAACCCTTTGTGTACTGCATTCGCCGGATGCAGGCTACGCATTTGTGCCAAATGCTCCTATAACGAAAAAGAACACCGAGGACTCTCCCCCAAATGGGAAGAATCCTCGGTGTTTTCTGTTTAGCGGGTCTGATATTTTTCCTTGGGGTCTTTTTTCTCGGCGAAGAACAACTCCACGTTCTTTTGCGCTTTTTTCAATTCCTGCATTTCATCCCGTGCCTTACGGTAGACTGGATATGCTGCTTTCTTCTGCGAAAGCAGTGCAGCGTATTCGGCATCCAGTTCTTTTACCTTTGGCAACTTTTTCAAACTCGTTTCGTCAAAAGCGGCTTTTGCAGCCTTGTGCAGTGTAATCTGCTCCCGGTGGGCTTCCAAAAATTTTTTATTGTACCCTGAGTTTCGGTAGGCATCGTAGACTGGTCGCGTCTTGGCATAGTTGATGATGTGTGCTTTCAGCACTGCAATTTCTGCCAACCGCTTCTCAGAGGCTTTAATGGAATCGCCCAGTTCGTGATAGTGAGCAGTAGCGGCATCCACACGCTCCTGCATTTCTTCGATGCTGCCGACTTTATTTCCCTGCAAAAAAATCAGGGTCTTGGACATCTCTTTCAAATTGTAGCGTTTCGCCCACTGTGCATAGCCCTCGCTTTTGCCCTCGGAGAGCTTTTCCTGAATGTCCACCAGCAACTGGAAGGGCTGCTCTTTCGGTGGCTGCTTCTGATGCGGGCGGTGTTCGGCTTCTCCGGCAATGACCGCCTTGATCTCATCTTCGCTGTATCCTGCGCCCAGTGTCCGAAAACGGATAAAGCGTTTCTGCCGTGCGCCTTTGACCGAAGCATGCTTTCCTCGTTTGATTTCGTAGCCCTGCTGTTCCAGCTTTTGAAGGAAGCCCTCGAAACTTGCAGGTTTCTCGTTCAGCAGGATGTTGTCAATTACGGCACACAACTTATCTCGATTACTTTCTCTGGGTGGATAAAGAGTGCGCTTCTGTCGCTCTCGGTACGGCTTGATTTCAATGACAGACAGTTGATGTTCCAGACAAATCAAATCGCTCAACCGTTGCACAGCCAGCCCGGACAATAGAAAATCACGGAATTTCCGGGTGCTGTCTAGCGCAGTGGAGTTGTAAATAATATGATTGTGAATGTGTTCCCGGTCAGTATGCGTTGCGACAATAAATGCATACTTGCCTTTTGTAAACCGCATGGCCAGTTCATAGCCCACCTTATTAGCTTCCTCTGCGGTAATCTCACCGGGCTTGAAGGACTGTCGAATCTGATAAGCAATCACATCATTTTTTTGTCTGCGCCCAGTCATCAGTTCATACTGGCGTTTGGAGAGCATAAATTCTTCGTCTGCGGTCAAGGGGCTGCACTCATAGCTGCTAACCAACTCTCCCTTGTTCGTTTTGTCAGGATTCTGCGCATAGTCCGTGCGGCTTTTCAGGCAGGCCGCAACCGACTTTCCTTTGTTTTTGTGCAATGCAATCAGCCGCGTTGCTGCCAGCGTCATCACCCCCCCTATTGCAAAGAAAAATGCCGCCCGGAGGCGGCAACTGAATTATTCTTCTAGTTGTTTATAGTCTGCTGCACCTGCCAAATACATTGCCTTGTAACGGGCGCACTCCAACTCGTTGCAGATCTCATCCAAAGCAAGGTATTGATTCCATGCTTCTTGGCTGATGACGCTCTGCATGGCTTTCTCAGCCGCTATTTTGGCGTTTTTTAGTCGCTGATAATCTTCGTCCTCACCCAGCATTTCAGAAAAAATCGTGCTGCTGTGCTCAGAATAACAAGCCTCCAATTTCTGGTTTTTCATAGCCTCCCTCACAATCCGGCAACCCAGCCACTAAAACGCTCTGCTGCATCTGCGATAAAGGCGCCCATAAAAATCAACACAAAGCAGCCAAACTCTGCCACCAGCAAAATCAAAAACTGCAGCCACTCCCGGCAGTACAGCGTATAAAGACCACAGCCGAAAATATACAGCATGGGCAGAGCCAGCACAAACGCCGACAGGTTCAGCGTCCATTTCAGCATCAGCGCAAGGAAAGCCGTAAGCAGCCAAAACGGGAAAACGATCATCTTAAAAACGAACCTCATATCAAGCACCTGCCCTTCTTTTGTCCTTATTATAAAGGTGTCAACGATTACTTTGCAAGGATGTCAACGCTTATGTATCTCCGCAGTCCTCCAACTGCGGAGAAAATTTTAGAGTTCAGCCAGCCGGGAAAGGATCTGCCGACCAATGTCAATCAGTTCATCCAGACGCTGCCGCAGATCTTCCATGTCGGCGGCGTAGACCTTGCCGCACTCGTTGGCGCGTTTTGCTACCTGATTCAAGTTGTTGCTGCAATTCTGGAGCAGATAAGCCATGCGCCGCAGCTGCGGGAGGTCGAGATTCAGGCAATAGCCGTCCAGTGCCATCTTGCGGATATAGGCACTCAGGCTTCGGATGCCCATGCTGAGCATCTTTTCATAGATACGGTTCTTTTCTGTTTTGCTCAAGCGCAGGATGATGGTTTCATCCCGCTTTTCTTTCATCGCGCATCACCATCCTTATCATAATAGCTGCGGAACGGTTTGACAGGCTCCGGCTGATTGGTCTTTTCCCCCAGTGCAGCCAGCACAGACGGACGAGTTGCAGGTGTTTCGGTTTCCTCGGTTTCTTCGGGAGCATCCTGCGAGGAACTGCGGTCACGGTCGATGTTCAGCAAGGCGTTCAATTCAGCAAGGCGGGCAGACTTTTCGGCCAGTTCTTCCTCCTGTGCAAAGGGCTTTGCCACTTCGACCTCTGCGGCCCGCTTCTGCTGTTCAAGGTTTTGCAGAGCATTTTCGGCATCTGCAATACGGTCAGCGAAATTGTCAATGGCATTGTCCAGACGAGTGATATTGCCGCGCGCATCATCGCCCAGCGACACCGGGTAACTCAACTCTGCCCGGAGTA
>OGHE01000582.1_pt1 | contig 32940 bp, 26 predicted proteins | sample 1571431 | NCBI WGS metagenome assembly OGHE01 (sample SAMEA2581966, study PRJEB24529) | metagenome | biome: Human gut stool | place: China | collected 2011 | reverse complement strand
ACAAAATGTTTCCTCATACACTGCTACCTTGCAGGATATTCGATTTGGGATAATATCCTTATACTTATCCCGAAAATCATCACTTTTGTTGCATAAAAAATGCAACAATTGCAGAAATGTTGCCAAATTAAAAGATAAATCATTTGTTTGCACAAATTACGATGTGATAAATTGTGCAGTATCACATATAAGATCGTAAGGGTTTATTATTTTTATTGCCCGGGAAATAATATATGCGGAGGTGATAAAAATGAAAAACAACTCTTTTGCTCACGGGCAGGAATTGCCGCTGGGGCTGTCTATGGCTCTTGCTCAGGTGCCTGCGGCATATGCTTACTTTGCTAAGCTGGATCCGCTTCAAAGACAGCAGATAATCGACTCGGCACACTGTATTCGCTCCAAAGAGGAAATGCGTGGTCTCGTCAACAGCTTGTCAAATGGTCAGATCACTGATACAAGTATTTTCTGAACCAAAAGTTAATGTAGACAAATTTCACAATAAATCAAAGATTAATTGATATAAATTTTATATAAATATGTGTTGAAATTTATCTATAAATATTGTACAATATTATTGTAAGGCTTTGTATGCTGTTATGGAGAAGATCAGTAAAAAAAGCTTTCGCAGACAGTTTTGCTCTGCTTTACTGTCTGGTAATATTGTGCAGTATTTTTTGTATGTATTCAGGAGAGATGTATGACTGAAATGTGCTGTTTTTCATCAATTACATATTCTTTTATGGGTAGGTTTTTAAGTATAATTGCGTCCTGCCTTGATTTTTTGCACTCTAACAATATAATTATGCACTGACTTAAACTGCAACGCCATTGTTGCAGTTTTTTATTTGTAATTTTTTGTTTTACTTGGAGGTATAAATTTATGAAAAAAGTTGCGGTAATAATGGGTTCTGACAGCGATTTTCCTGTTGTCAGCAAGGCTGTTGCTGAACTTAAAGCTTACGGTGTTCCTTACGAATGTCACGTTATGTCTGCTCACAGAACGCCTGCGCTTGCAAGCGATTTTGCTGACAAGGCTAAGGAAAACGGATTCGGAGTTATAATCTGCGCTGCCGGAATGGCGGCTCATCTGGCAGGAGTTATTGCAGGTCACACAACGCTTCCTGTTATCGGTATCCCTTGCAAGGGTGCTAACTTCGACGGCATGGACGCTCTGCTTGCTACCGTTCAGATGCCTAGCGGTATCCCTGTTGCCACTGTCGCAGTTGACGGCGCTAAAAACGCTGCTATACTTGCTATTCAGATGCTGGCTCTTTCTGACGAGGGTCTGGCTGAGAAGCTTGAAAAGGCTAAGCAGGATATGATAGACGGCGTTGTGGCTAAGGACAAGGCTTTACAGGACAAGCTTGCTGCGCTTTGATTTTTTTGATACAGACATATAGCTCGGCTGTATGTTATATTTGATATATCGGGGAAGTTCTGCTGTCGGCAGGCGAACGATGTTCGCCCCTACATATTAAAACGGCAGTGGATATGTTTTCGGTGTATCATATAAATAATGTAAATAATTTTATGGAGGAATAAATCTATGGAAAACATTGTAAAGACAGAACAGCTCTATGAGGGCAAGGCTAAGAAAGTATTCGCTACAAACGACCCTGATCTTGTTATCGTTGATTACAAGGACGACGCTACTGCTTTCAACGGCGAGAAGAAAGGCACTATCGTTGGCAAGGGTGCTATCAATAACAAAATGACAAACTATATGTTCAAGCTTCTTGAAAAAGAGGGTATCCCTACGCATCTTGTTGAGGAGATCTCTGACAGAGAGACTATCGTTAAGAAGGTCGAGATCGTTCCGCTGGAAGTTATCGTAAGAAACGTTGCAGCAGGAAGCTTCTCAAAGAAGCTCGGCATCGAGGAAGGCACAAAGCTCAAGCAGCCTACACTTGAGTTCAGCTACAAGTGCGACGAGCTTGGCGACCCATTCATCAACAAGTATTATGCTCTTGGTCTTGGTCTTGCTACTGAGGAAGAGATCGAGGATATCACAAAGTATGCTTTCAAGGTAAATGAATTCATGCTCGGCTTCTTCAAGAACATCGGCATTGACCTTATCGACTTCAAGATCGAGTTTGGCAGATTCCACGGAAAGATACTTCTTGCTGACGAGATCTCACCTGATACTTGCCGTTTCTGGGATTCTAAGACACATGAGAAGCTCGACAAGGACAGATTCAGAAGAGACATGGGCGGCGTTGAAGAGGCTTACCATGAGATGATAAAGAGAGTAATGGGAGAATAATATCTATGGGCGGTTTTTTCGGAGCTGTTTCAGCTAATGACTGTATTCAGGACGTTTTCTTCGGGACCGACTATCATTCACACTTAGGCACAAGGCGGGGCGGAATGACTTCATTCTCCCCTGAGCTTGGCTTTCAGAGAAATATTCACAGCATTGAAAACTCACCATTTCGTACTAAATTTGAAAAAGACGTTGACAAAATGAGAGGAAACATCTGTATCGGCTGCATAAGCGACACAGATCCTCAGCCGATAATGGTACGCTCAAAGTTAGGACTTTACGCAGTGTGCTCTATCGGTGTTATACAAAATGCCGCTAAACTGGCTGACGAACTGCTTGAAAAGGGCTGCGCAAACTTTGAAACAATGAGCAGCGGCGCTATCAATTCCGCAGGGCTTATCGGTGCGCTGATCGCACAGAAGGACAGTTTTGTTGACGGCATAAGATACGCACAGGACAAGATAGAAGGCACGATGTCACTTGCAATAATGACAGACAAGTCGATGATCGTTGCCAGAGATAAGGACGGACGGCTTCCTATTATAATAGGACAGCGTTCTGACGGATATTGCTTTTCTTTTGAATCATTTGCATATCAGAAGCTTGGATACTCCACCTGTCACGAGTTAAAGGCGGGAGAGATAACTGAGATAACCAAGGACGGCTACAATATTCTCAGCGAGGGTACAGACAAGAAAAAGATCTGCACTTTCCTTTGGACTTATTACGGCTACCCTACCGCTTGCTATGAGGGCGTGAACGTGGAGCTTATGCGAACACGCAACGGCGAGATAATGGCGGAGAACGATATGAAAAACGGCAGGCTCCCTGACGTTGATTTCGTTTGCGGAATACCTGATTCGGGCGTTCCTCACGCTATAGGATATGCAAACAAAAGCGGCATACCTTTTGCAAGACCGTTCATCAAGTACACTCCTACATGGCCTAGAAGCTTTATGCCAACAAGCCAGTCTATGAGAAACAGAGTTGCGAAGATGAAGCTTATACCTGTTCACGAGCTTATCGAGGGCAAGAAGCTTCTGTTCGTTGACGACAGTATCGTCAGAGGAACTCAAATGAGGGAAACTGTTGAGTTTCTTTATGAGAACGGTGCAAAGGAAGTCCACATGAGATCAGCCTGTCCTCCTATCATGTATGGCTGCAAGTATCTTAACTTTTCACGCAGCACCTCGGAACTTGAACTTATCGCAAGACAGATCATCGATGAGAACGAGGGTATCGAGGGAGTTAAATACATTGAAGAATACAGCGATTCAAGCACGGAGAGAGGAAAATTTCTCAGGGACGAGATATGCAGGAGACTTAAGCTTACCTCTGTTGAATTCCAGTCGCTTGAAGGCACTGTAAAGGCTGTGGGTCTGCCAAGCTGTGAGCTTTGCACCTACTGCTGGAACGGAAGGGAATGATTTAATTGGTAACAGGTATCCATGAAGAATGCGGCGTTTTCGGCATTTATACTAACAAGACAAGCGATGTTGCGGCTCAGACTTATGTATCTCTTTACGCATTACAGCACAGAGGTCAGGAAAGCTGCGGTATCGTTGTAAACGACGACGGCGTGTTCAGCTATCACAAGGACGTGGGTCTTGTCAATCAGGTTTTTGACAAGGAAACTCTCGAACGGCTCGGCAAGGGCAATATTGCTATAGGTCATGTGAGATATTCGACCACAGGCAACTGCAATGCTTCAAACGCTCAGCCGCTTGTTGTTCGTCACATAAAGGGTCCTATGGCTATCGCTCACAACGGCAATCTTACTAACGCAAGAGAACTTAGAGAGCAATATGAAAACAAGGGCATGATATTCCACAGCACAAATGATACTGAGGTCATATCATACGCCATAACCGAGGAACGTCTTAGAGAACCGTCTATACAGGCGGCGCTTGAAAAGGCTATGTACAAGATAAAGGGTGCGTATTCGCTGCTCGTTATGTCGCCGACAAAGCTTATTGCGGCGAGAGATCCTGACGGCTTCAGACCCCTTTGCCTCGGAAAGATAGACGACGGCTATGTGGTAGCGTCGGAGACCTGTGCTTTTGACAGCATCGGCGCTGAATACATAAGGGATCTTAAACCAGGTGAAATGATAGTTATTGACAAAAACGGTGTAAACTCTATCACGACTCACTGTGGCAAAAAGGGTACTATATGCGTATTTGAATATGTATATTTTGCCAGACCTGACTCTGTTATCGAGGGGTCGAGCGTTCACATGGCAAGGCTCAGGGCAGGAAAATATCTTTGGAGAGAACACCCTGTTGACGCTGATATCGTCATAGGCGTGCCTGACTCGGGACTTGACGCTGCGCTGGGATTTTCTCAGGAAAGCGGCATACCATACGGCATTGGATTTATCAAGAACAGATACATAGGCAGGACGTTCATTCAGCCTAGCCAGACAGAGAGGACGAACTCCGTCAAGATAAAGCTCAACGCTATTTCAAGCACTGTTAAGGGCAAGAGGGTCGTTATGATAGACGACAGTATCGTCAGAGGAACGACTTCGGGACGTATAGTCAAACTGCTGAGGGACGCAGGTGCAAAGGAAGTTCACGTTCGTATCTCCTCCCCTGCATTCATTGCACCATGCTATTTCGGAACGGATATAGACAGCAAGGAAAATCTTATCGCCTGCAAGATGACCAATGAAGAAATATGCGAATATATCGGTGCAGACAGCTTGGGATATCTCAGTGTTGAAAGCGTTAAAAAGCTTGCGGGAAATTCAAAGTGTGATTTCTGCGTAGGTTGCTTTACAGAAAAATACCCTATCGAAGTTTCTAAGGATATGCCTAAGGACAAATTTGAATCGAAGATATCGGAAAAGAAGTAAATAACTGAAAGGATATTTTATCATGAATACAAACAGTTTTTCAAACAGCTACAAGGAAGCAGGCGTTGACGTAACGGCAGGCTACAAGGCAGTTGAGCTTATGAAGCAGCACGTTGCAAGGACCATGACGAGCGGTGTTCTCAGCGGCATCGGCGGCTTCGGCGGTCTGTTTGAGCTTGACATGACAGGTATCACAAAGCCTGTTCTCGTTTCAGGCACAGACGGCGTTGGCACAAAGCTCAAGATAGCTTTTCTTATGGACAAGCATGACACAGTTGGTATCGACTGCGTGGCAATGTGCGTAAACGACATTATCTGCTGCGGTGCAAAGCCACAGTTTTTCCTTGACTACATCGCTGTTGGCAAGAACTATCCTGAGAAGATAGCTCAGATAGTTTCAGGTGTTGCTGAGGGCTGTGTACAGTCAGGCTGTGCGCTTATCGGTGGTGAGACGGCTGAGATGCCAGGTTTCTACCCTGTTGACGAATATGACCTTGCAGGCTTCTCTGTTGGCGTTGTTGACAAGGACAAGATACTTGACCCAAGCACTCAGAAGGCCGGAGACGTTATGATAGCTATCAAGTCAAGCGGTGTTCACTCAAACGGCTTCTCACTGGTAAGAAAGGTATTCAGCGTTGACGAAAAGACTCTCTCTGTTCACTATGACGAGCTTGGCAAGACACTTGGCGAGACACTTCTCACACCTACAAAGATATATGTAAAGGCTGTTATGAGCCTGCTTGACTCTGTTAAGGTAAAGGCTATATCACACATCACAGGCGGCGGATTCTATGAGAACATTCCACGTTCACTTCCAAGCGGACTTTCTGTTAAGATAGCAAGAAGCGACGTTCAGGTGCTTCCTATTTTCGACGTTATTGCAAAGACAGGAAACATTCCTGAGAGAGATATGTTCAACACATTCAACATGGGCGTTGGTATGACAGTTGTTGTTGACAAGGCTGACGCTGACAAGGCTATCGAAGCTATCAAGGCGGCAGGCGAAGAGGCTTACGTTCTGGGCGAGCTTGTTGACTCTGACATGGGCGTTATCATCTGCTAAGGGTAAAGTGATATGAAGAAGATATGCGTTCTTGTTTCGGGCGGCGGAACAAACCTACAGGCGCTTATTGACGCTGAAAAAAGCGGCATTATAAAAAACGGCAAGATAACCTGCGTTATATCCTCCAAGGAGGGTGCTTACGCTCTTGAGAGGGCGAAAAATGCAGGTATCGGCACTGTTGTTATTCCGAGGAAGGAATATGCTGACAGCAAGAGTTACAGCGAGGCTATTCTGGCTGAGCTTAACAGACAGGGTGCTGACCTTGTGGTGCTGGCAGGATTTATGATAATTCTTGACGAATGCGTCACAAAGGCTTATCCTTACAGGATAATAAACGTTCACCCTGCACTGATACCGTCATTCTGCGGCGAAGGCTTTTACGGGCTTAAAGTTCATGAAAAGGCTTTGAAATACGGCGTTAAGGTATCGGGTGCGACTATACATTTTGTAAACGAAAAGGCTGACGCAGGTGCGATAATTTTGCAGGGCGCTGTAGATGTTGCAAATGACGAAACGCCTGAGAGTTTACAGAAGAAGATAATGGAAAACGTTGAATGGAAGCTTTTGCCTAAGGCGGTTTCGCTGTTCTGCGAGGACAGGATAAGCATTAAGGACGGCAAGGCTTACGTTGACCTTAAAGACTGAGAAAAATTATGGAGGACAAGATATGAAGACCCTTAATATTTATGACGAGCTTAAAAGCAACTCATATCCGGGCAGAGGAATAGTTATAGGCAAGTCTGCTGACGGAAAGAGTGCGGTAACGGCTTATTTTATCATGGGCAGAAGTGTTAATTCCAGAAACAGAGTTTTCACGGAAACTGAGGACGGCATCAAGACAGAAGCTGCTGACCCTAGCAAGCTTTCTGACCCACACCTTATTATATACTCCCCTGTTCGTGTGCTTGGGAACAAGACTATCGTTACAAACGGCGATCAGACGGACACTATTTACGAGCTTATGGACAAGCAGCAGACTTTTGAGCAGTCACTGAGGACGAGAGAGTATGAGGACGACGCTCCAAACTACACTCCTCGTATTTCAGGTATCATGCACGTTGAGAACGGCGCATATAATTATGCTATGAGCATACTCAAGTCCGCTGACGGCAACCCTGACTGCTGCGAGAGATTTACTTACACATACACCAACCCTCTTGACGGCGTGGGCCATTTTATCCACACTTATATGGGTGACGGCAATCCTCTGCCAAGCTTTGAGGGCGAGCCTAAGAAGGTGGAGATACCTAACGATATCGAGGAGTTCACCGGCAAGCTTTGGGAAGCACTCAACGAGGACAACAAGGTATCGCTGTTTGTAAGATACATTGATATCGCAGGCGGCAACGCTGTTTCTAAGATCGTTAATAAGTACAGCAAGTAATATCTGCGGAGTGAATAGGTTAAATAAACGGAGGTAAAAATTATGGCAAATGAAATGCTTTTGAAATACGGCTGCAACCCTAATCAGAAGCCGTCAAGAGTATTTATGGAGGACGGAAAGGATCTTCCTATCGAGGTACTCAACGGCAAGCCCGGTTACATCAATCTGCTTGACGCATTCAACGGCTGGCAGTTGGTAAGAGAGCTTAAAAAGGCAACAGGTATGTGTGCGGCAACTTCTTTCAAGCACGTTTCACCTGCGGGCGCTGCTATCGGTAAGCCTTTGAGCGAGGTCGAAAAGAAGATATATTTTGTTGACGATCTGGGCGAGCTTACTCCACTTGCAAGCGCTTATGCGAGAGCAAGAGGTGCTGACAGAATGTCATCATACGGCGATTTTATCGCACTTTCTGACGAGTGCGATGCTTGCACTGCAAAGATGATCCAGAGAGAGGTTTCTGACGGTATCATTGCACCTGGCTACACTGACGAGGCTCTTGAGATACTCAAGTCAAAGAGAAAGGGCACATACAACATCATCAAGATAGATGAGAACTATGTTCCTGCACCTATCGAGAGAAAGCAGGTTTTCGGCGTAACTTTTGAACAGGGTCGAAACGAGCTGAAAATAGACAACGATATGCTCACAAATATCGTGACAGACAATAAGGAGATACCTGAGGACAAGAAAACTGATCTTGTTATCTCACTTATCACACTTAAATACACACAGTCTAACAGCGTTTGCTATGTAAAGGACGGTCAGGCTATCGGTATCGGTGCAGGTCAGCAGTCAAGAATACACTGCACAAGACTTGCAGGAAACAAGGCTGACATCTGGTGGCTCAGACAACATCCAAAGGTTCTGGGACTTCAGTTCGTTGACAACATCAGACGTCCTGACAGAGATAACGCTATCGACGTTTACATTTCTGACGAGCATGATGATGTACTGGCTGAGGGCGTATGGCAGAACACATTCAAGGTAAAGCCTGAGGTGCTCACTGAGGCTGAGAAGAAGGAGTGGCTTGCAAAGAACACAGGCGTTTGCCTTGGTTCTGACGCTTTCTTCCCATTCGGTGACAACATCGAGAGAGCTAAAAAGAGCGGCGTGGCTTACATTGCCGAGCCAGGCGGATCTATCAGGGACGATCATGTTATCATGACTTGCAACAAGTACAACATGGCAATGGCATTCACCGGAATAAGATTGTTCCATCACTAATTTTTGTGCATTAATGCAAAACAATAAAGGTCAAGAAGAAAAGGAGAAATTTATTATGAAAAAGTTACTTGCATCACTCATGGCACTGTCAATGGTATTCGCAGTTACAGGCTGCTCAGAGTCAAGCGATTCAAGCAGTGAGTCAAAGGCGGAGGCTAAAACAACTACTACAACTACGACTGCACCTGCTGCCGAGTCTAAGGCTGACACAACAACTACAACTGCTGCGCCAGAGGAATCAGCTGCTGACACAACAACTTCTGCTAACGACACAACAAGCACCGGTGACGAGGCTGAGGGAACTTATAAGGATAATGTTTACACGAGCGATCTGTATACTTTCAAGATCGACTCAAAGAAGTGGGCAATGCAGGAGTCTGCTGGTGTTGACGTAATGTTCACATACGCTGACGCAGGCGATGATGCTGAGCTTGAGTCTGCTTCTATCAACGTTATCTCAATGTCAAACGATCTGCTCAATGGTCTTACAGCAAGTGATTATGCTGACCAGATCAAGCAAACATATAATTCCATGGACGGCTACACTGTTACAAACGACAAGGAAGATAAGTTTGCAGGCAAGGACGCTTACATTGTTGACGTAACAGGCGAGATCGGCTCACAGAAGGTACTGCTCAATCAGATAATCACTTCTGACAACGGCAACCTTGTTGTTATCACATATGGTGCAAGCGAGAACGCTTACAGCAAGCTTTCTGACGAGTTCAAGACAGTTCTTGACAGCTTTGAGCTTAAGTAATAATATACGAAGTAAATAAATGACGATACCGCACAGCATAGGTGTGCGGTATTGTTATAATTGGAAAAAAACACTGAGGAGGTCTGAAAATGGACATATTAGTTGTTGGCGGAGGCGGACGTGAACACGCTATCGTTATGAAGCTTGCGGAGTCCCCTAAGGTAGGAAAGCTTTACTGCACACCCGGAAACGGTGGCATTTCACGCTATGCAGAATGTTTTGATGTTGCGGCAACGGATATTGAGGGCGTTGTGGCTCTGGCAAAGAAGCTTAAAGTAGACATGGTGGCTGTTGCACCTGACGATCCGCTTGTACTTGGAATGGTAGACGCTTTGCAGGCTGAGGGTTTCAAGACCTTTGGCCCTAAGAAAAATGCGGCTATAATCGAGGGTTCAAAGGTCTTTTCTAAGGATCTTATGAAGAAATACAATATTCCTACAGCCAAATACGAGGTGTTCACAAACAGTGAGGACGCTATAAAATATGTCAAGGAACAGAACACATACCCTGCTGTTATAAAGGCTGACGGACTTGCACTTGGCAAGGGCGTTATTCTGGCGGAGAATGAGAAAGAGGCTGTGGAGGCTATACACTCAATGATAGATGACAAGCAGTTCGGTGAGAGCAGTTCCACTATCGTTGTGGAGGAATATCTCACAGGTCCTGAGGTTTCTGTGCTTTCATTCACTGACGGCAAGACTGTTGTTCCTATGATCTCTTCAATGGATCACAAGAGAGCGTTGGACGGCGACAAGGGTCTGAACACAGGCGGAATGGGTACTGTTGCACCTAACCCTTACTACACTGAGGACATTGCCAAGGAGTGCATGGAGAAGATCTTCCTGCCGACTATCAATGCAATGAACGCTGAGGGCAGGACTTTTGAGGGCTGTTTGTATTTCGGACTTATGCTCACCCCTAATGGTCCAAAAGTAATTGAATACAACTGCCGTTTCGGCGACCCTGAAACGCAGGTCGTTCTTCCTATGCTGGAGGGTGATCTTTGCGAGATATTTGAGGCTATTTATGAACACAGGCTGGCTGATGTCAAGATCGGCTGGAAGTCAGGTTACTGCACTTGTGTTGTTATGGCGAGCGGAGGATATCCTGTTAAGTACAAAAAGGGTATCGAAATGTTCGGTATGGACGACAAGGGTCAGGTAGACGGAGCGTTTATTTATCACGCAGGCACTAAGTATGAGGACGGCAAATTCTACACAAACGGCGGTCGTGTTCTGGGTGTTACCTGCAATGCTTACACGCTTCAGGGCGCACTTGACAAGTCTTACGAGGCTGTTTCCAAGATAAAGTTCGAGGGAGAGCATTTCAGAAAAGACATTGGTCAGAAAGCACTGAAAGCACTTCCTAAAGATTCTCTTGATCTTGAATACAAGCAGGACATGGAGGACTACATCGAAGAAAACGGCGTTTATCTAAGGCAGTAGGATATATAAAACGGGCGGAGAGATTCCGTCCGTTTTTTTGTACAGATAATACATTTATAAATACAAAGACCCCCTCGGACACTTCTGTCCAAGGGGGTCTTTGCTATGTGTGGGAAGTAAAAATTACTCGTCTGCTTTTTCAATAGCCGCAGTTTCGTAAATATACTTAACTGAGCTTTCAACGCCATCGGCTGCGCCTGAGAATGTTGTTGAATCCTCGGCTGCTGTCTTGAGAGCGTCAAGTCTGTCGATAAGTCCCTTGAGGTCATTGTTGTAGATGTCAAGGAGCTTGCCGATGCCCTCGTCCTTATACTTAGCCATGCCGTCTTTAAGGGTCTTTGCACCGCTTTCAAGCTTCTTAACACCAGATGAAAGCTGTGAGCTGCCGTCTTTGAGCTGACCGATACCGCTGAACAGCTCTGCACTGCCGCTTGAAAGTGTTGTTGTACCCTGTGCAAGCTCTACAAGTGATGAATAGAGTGTTGCAGTACCGTCTTTTAGCTGCTTGCTGCCGTTGTCAAGCTGACCAAGACCGCTGTCAAGAGTTTTTGCACCGTTTGAAAGCTTTGATACGCCTGAGTCCAGGCTGTCAACGCCCTTATCAAGCTTGCTTGCGCCTGCCTGTGCTGAGCTTACTCCTGCGGAGAGGTTCTTTGTGCCTGCGGAGAGTGTAGCTGCACCATTGTTAAGCTCCTTGCTGGACTTAGCAAGTGTGCCGATACCGGTGTTAAGTGCGGAAGCACCCTCGTTTACTGTTTTAAGTCCTTTATTCAAATTATCAACGCCTGCGACAAGACCTTTCTTCTTATCGTTAAGACCATTGTATATCTGAGTTACGCCGTCAACAAGCTGTTTGCCCTCGGTTGCCATTGTGCCGACACCTGTTGAAATATCGCCAAGGCCGCTCTGTGCGCCCTGCTGATACTGGATAGAGCCATTTACGGCTGCTATCATATTGCTTATGCTCGTGTACTCTGCTGAGCCTTCTTCGTAATTGCCGAGAAGCTGCTCAAGTCCTGCGAGTACCTGCTGGTCGTATGCGATAGACTGTGTAAGTGCGTTATCTACCTTTGTTATGCCATTTGAAAGAAGTTCAACGCTTGCAGGGAGTGTCTGCACCTTTTCATAGAGTGTAGAAACGCCTGCATTAAGTGTTGCAACGCCTTTTTTCAGTGCAGTTGAACCGTCATAGGTCTGCTTTGTGCCTGCGGCAAGATTTTTAGAGCCTGCCTGGAGGTCGCCTACGCCTGTAACAAGCTTATTTGTGCCTGCGGCAAGGCTTGCAGCACCGTTATTTACCTGCTGTGCGCCTGAGGATACCTGTGAAAGTCCGCTTGAAAGTGATGATGAGCCGTTCTTCAAGGTTGACATACCACTGTTTACCTGATCAAAACCACCGAGGAGGGCTGTTGAACCACTATGAGCTGTGGAGATACCTCTCATAAGCTCACCTGTGGAAGAATCAAGGGTCTTTGCTCCGTCACGAAGCTTTGTTGCACCGCTGTTAAGTGTCTTTGCACCATCGTCAAGTGACTTAGAGCCTGAATAAAGCTTGTCGATACCTGTGATAAGTGTTCCTGAGGAATCGGACAGCTTCTTTATGCCTGCGTAAAGCTCTGCTGTGCCGTCTACAAGCTCGTCTGTAGCATCAGAAAGCTCATCAAGCTTATCCTGAAGATCGTCAGCATCACCGATATCGCTAAGGTCAAGCTTTGAGAAGATGTCAGATGTTGCGACTGTGAGAGCAGTTGTTGACTCGAAGTCCTTTACGTCTGCTGTGAACTCAACGTACTCCGGTATCTCGATATCTTCGTTATCCTGAAGATCAAGGCTCTTTGTAAGGCCAGGCATTGCAACGCCTATAAGTATCTGTCTGCTTCCGTCTGAAATGAGCTTGCCATTTGTTACTTCAACGTTTGAATAAACGTTAGTATCAAGGATAGCTGTTGTTGCCATAAGGTATGGAACATAGATATCTGTTTTCTTGCCGTTTATCTTGACAGTTTTCTTATCGTTGTTCGTATAGTCATATCTTACTGTAAGCTTACCGCTCTTGCCTGCGAGGTCCTCAGGCTTTATCTCCTTGCCGTCAAGGGTATATGTTACCTTTACATCAACCGGGAGTGCCTTATCGGTATAGCCCTTATAGTAGATATCTCCGCCCTCGGTATCCCATGTGAGCTTATCACCATTGGCTGTAAAGCCCTCGTCTGTTTTAACATTCTCGATATTTGTCAGGTCGGAAACGTCCTCCAGCTTCTTTACGCCCTGTGGGTTTTTCAGCCAGTTGGAAACGACTGTTTTTGTCTTGTTGCCGGAAGCGTCAGTGATAACATAAACTGTTTCTTCCTTAGCCTGCTTTTCTGTATCACTGTCAGACTTATCAGCTTTCTTTGTATCTTTTGTATCTTTTTTATCTGATTCGCTCTTTGTTGTTGAGGCAGTGCTGTCGGCAGCGGAAGAGCTGTCTGACTGAGCTGCGGCATAAAGACCTGTGCAGCCTGCGGAAAGAAGTACGGCAAGTATGCCTGCAAGAACTCTTGAATACTTTTTCATAACTATATCTCCTTTACGTATTAGTGAATTTCAGGAAGCTTATAAAGCTTATTTTCTTTTTTCTTCATGCCCATTGTTGTATTGATTATTACCTTATCGAACAGCATAAGCATTGAAGGAAGTATGCAGATAACAGTTATCATACTGATTATTGCACCTCTTGACATGAGCGTACAAAGCTGTGAGATCATATCTACGCTTGAATATACGCCAACACCGAATGTTGAAGCGAAGAAGCCAAGTGCGCTGACCATGATAGACTTCATTGAAGTGGTGAGTGCGATAGTAACAGCTTCATGCTTATCCTTGCCTGCGTTACGCTCGGTCTTATATCTTGTTGTCATAAGGATAGCGTAGTCAACTGTTGCACCAAGCTGGATAGTACCGATTACTACCGACGCTATGAACGGTATGGTGGTATTCGTAAAGCACGGAACACCCATGTTTACTGTGATAGCAAATTCGATAACGGCTACCAGAATGATAGGCAGTGAAACTGAACGCAGTGCAATAAGAATGATGATAAAGATAGCGGCGATAGAAACTATATTTACTACCTTGAAGTCATGATCTGTTATGTCGATAAGGTCTTTTGTTGCCGCCGCCTCACCGATAAGCATTCCGTCCTTATCGTAGGATTTAAGTATCTTGCTAAGCTCATCTATCTGGGCATTCTCTTCATCGGAAGCTACCTTATATTCAGAGCCCACCAGCATGAGCTGCCATTTGTCGCTCTTGAGTATCTTTGTTACCGAATCAGGAACTATCTCACGAGGAATAGACGGACCGATAAGAGTATCCAGTGACATTGAGAAGCTTACACCATCAACCTTGCCCATTTCGTCGAGCATAGAGTTTACTTCCTTTGGCTTCATATCAGCGTCAACCAGTAGCATATGGGTAGTTGCCATGTTGTATTCCTCATCTAGCTTTGTGTTTGCGATAACACTGTTGAGATCCTTTGGAAGAGTATCTGTCAGGTTATAATAGACATTGGTGTTTATCTGACCATATACAGCAGGGATAAGTACAACTATAAAGAGTACGATAAATGCTGCATGGTGCTTGATAATGAACTTTGAAGGCTTTTCAAGGCTTGGAACAAGGTCTTTGTGCATTGTTTTTTCAAGTGCCTTGTCGAATACAAGTATCATCGAAGGCAGAACAGTTATGCAGCAGATAACGCCGATAACAACGCCCTTTGCCATTACGATACCCATGTCCATGCCAAGCTCGTAGCTCATGAAGCAAAGTGCAAGGAAGCCTGCAACTGTTGTTATGGAGCTTGAAACAACTGAGGTGATAGTTTTGCCGATCGCAATCGCCATAGCCTCTTTGTTGTCACCGGGGTGCTTTTCTTTCTCCTCTTTGTAGCTGTGCCACAGGAAGATCGAGTAGTCTATCGTTACCGCAAGCTGAAGCACGGCTGCAAGAGCTTCGGTGATGAACGATATTTCGCCTTGTATGAAGTTCGTTCCCATGTTATAGATTATCGCCATGCCCACGCTGAGCATAAAGAACAGTGGGATAAGAAATGAATCCATTGTAAGTGCAAGTATGATACTTGTAAGTATTACTGCGATAACAACATACATCGGAGCTTCCTGCATTGTCAGATCCTTGATATCCTCAACGACTGACGACATACCGCTTACGAAACACTGCTCGCCGGCGATGCTTCTTATCTCCTTGACAGCTTCAAGTGAGCCGTCAGCGGAGGTCGCTTCGTCAAAAAAGACAGCCATCATTGTGGAGTTATCTGTATTGAAGAAATCGTAAATATCATCAGGAAGAACTTCCTTTGGAAGTGAAACGTCTGCCAAGGTGTCATACCAGAGAACATCGCAAACGTGGTCTACCTTTTCGATCTTCTCCTTGACCTTTTCAACGTCCTTATCGTCCATGCCGTCAAGCATCACCAGCGAAAAGCCACCCTTGCCAAACTCGTCAAGCATTATATCCTGACCTTTCATGGTTTCAATGTCCGACGGGAGGTATGAAAGAATATCATAGTTTATTCTTGTGCTGACAAATCCGAATATTGACGGTATCAGCAGCAGAACGCTGACTATGAGTATCGGTACTCGGAGCTTTACAACTCCTCTGCCAAATTTCTGCATCAATTGTCATTCCCTTCACATAGTTTTGACCTTTCGGTCTTTTAACAATTCATAGTATACATCAAAAATGACCAACAGTCAATAGTAAAATGACCATTAGTCATTCTTTTTGTAGAGTTGCACAAAATGACCAACGGTCATAAGTGACTATTGGTCATTTTGCTCTGTTGACTTTAACAAGAATTTGTATTATAATAAATACAGGGTCAGCCACAGTAAACCTGTGTATGGTCGGGATACGAAATAATTCAATAAGGAAGGACGTGTTAAAATGGGCAAGCTTGATACCAATAAAAAGGTAAAGGAGGACTCTCTGCTTAACACGGCTTTTAGTCTTTTCACCACCAAGGGAGTGAGCAAGACCTCCATTTCAGACATCGTGAACAACGCCGGTGTGGCGAAAGGAACGTTTTATCTTTATTTCAAGGACAAATATGACATAAGAAACAAGCTTGTTTCTCACAAGTCGTCACAGCTTTTCAGAAACGCTATTGAGGCATTAAATGCGAGCGGCAAGAAGCTTACCTTTAACGAACGAATTATTTTTATTGTTGACAACATCATCAACCAGCTAAACGAGAACAAGTCGCTTTTGACTTTTATTGCAAAAAATCTTAGCTGGGGCGTTTTCAAGCATGCTCTTACGTCGCCTATAAAGGACGATGACATCGACTTCCGCAACATTTATGACGCTATGCTTGCTGACGCTCCATATAATATTGTTCAGCCTGAGGTCATGATATTCATGATAGTTGAGCTTGTAAGCTCAACCTGCTACTCGTCCATACTTTACAACGAGCCTGTGGACATTGGCGAGCTTAAGCCTTATCTTTACATATGTATAAACAACATTATCGACACTCATGCAGGCACTGTAAAAGCATAATAAAAGACACGTTTACAAGATCGTAAGCGTGTCTTTTTTGTGTACAAAAAAACGGACGGAAGATATCCGTCCGTTTGGTGCTTTTATTACTTTGCCTTAACAGCATCTCTTGCCTTTGCAACGATATTGTCTACGCAGAGGCCATATTCTTTAAGAAGATCAACTGCCGGGCCTGAGTGACCGAACTCGTCATTAACGCCGATCTTAACAAGCTTTGCAGGGTATCTTGCGGCAAGAACGTCAGCAACGGCTGAGCCAAGTCCGCCGATAACGCTATGCTCCTCAACTGTAAGAAGAAGTCCTGTGTTCTTTGCGGCTTCAACGATGATATCCTCGTCGATTGGCTTGATAGTGTGGATATTGATAACTGTTGCTTCGATACCCTCGGCTGCCAGTGTTTTTGCAGCCTCGATAGCTTCATAAACCATAAGACCTGTTGCAACGATAGCTATATCCTTGCCGTCACGGAGCTTAACGCCCTTGCCAAGCTCGAACTTATATGTTTCAGGGTCGTTGAAAACAGGTGTGGCAAGTCTGCCGAAACGGAGATAAACCGGACCTTCATGGAGGATAGCGGCTTCAACGGCTGCCTTTGCTTCAACGTCGTCGGCAGGGTTTATTACCACCATGCCAGGGATAGTTCTCATAAGAGCGATATCCTCGTTGCACTGATGTGTTGCACCGTCTTCGCCTACAGAGATACCTGCGTGTGTTGCACCTATCTTCACGTTGAGGTGAGGATAACCGATAGAGTTTCTTACCTGCTCAAATGCTCTGCCTGCGGCGAACATTGCAAATGTAGAAGCAAATGGTATCTTGCCTGTTGCTGCCATACCTGCTGCAACGCCCATCATATTTGACTCGGCGATACCGCAGTCAAAAAATCTGTCAGGGAATTTCTTTTTGAATATACCTGTTTTTGTTGCAGCAGCAAGGTCTGCGTCAAAAACATAGAGGTTATCGTACTTATCGCCAAGCTCTGCAAGAGCCTCGCCGTAGCTTTCTCTTGTAGCTTTCTTCTTCAATTCTGCCATTGCTTAACCCTCCAGACTTTTAAGCTGTTCGTTTATTTCTGCCACAGCCTGCTCATACTGCTCCTTGTTAGGTGCTGAACCATGCCATGAAACGTTGTTTTCCATAAATGAAACGCCCTTGCCCTTGATACTCTTCATTACGATAACGCAAGGCTGACCGCATACTGTTTCTGCCTCGTTGAATGCTTTTTCAAGTGAGTCAAAATCGTGAGCGTCGGCTGTGATAACGTGCCAGCCAAATGCTGCAAACTTGTCAACGATAGGATATGGCGACATTACGTCCTCTATCTTTCCGTCGATCTGAAGTCCGTTATTATCCACAACAGCAACGAGGTTATCAAGCTTATAATGAGCGGCAAACATTGCAGCCTCCCATACCTGACCCTCTTCGATCTCACCATCGCCAAGGATAGTATACACCTTATAGGTATCGCTTGTGAGCTTTCCTGACAGTGCCATACCGCATGCTACAGAAATGCCCTGTCCAAGGGATCCAGAGGACATATCTACGCCAGGGATAGAGATACAAGGGTGACCCTGAAGCATTGCACCGATATGTCTGAGGGACTTCAGCTCCTCCTTTGGAAAAAAGCCTTTTTCTGCAAGAGTTGCATAGAGTGCAGGTGCTGTGTGGCCCTTTGAAAGCACGAGTCTATCTCTCTCAGGCTCTTCCGGCTTATCAGGATATACGTTCATCTTGGCAAAATAGAGATAAGTGAGCAGATCTGCGATAGAGAGCGATCCGCCCGGATGACCCGACTTTGCGTTGAATACTCCCTCGAGTATTCCAAGACGAACCTTGCAGGCTGTGATCTCAAGCTGTTTCTTTAATGTTTCGTCCATACTTTTGACCTCCAAAAAATATTATTTCTTCAGTTTTTCAAAAATTTCATCTATGACTGCGGCTATGAAGTCTTCCTCGCAGGACTGCTCAAAGACCTTATCCGCAACCTTTTTGACCTCCTCTGCCGCATTTGACGGGCAATATGCCACGTCAGCCGCTTGAAGAAGTTCAATATCATTATTATAGTCGCCTGCAGCCACGAAAGTAAAATCCTCCATGCCACAAGCTTTTCTCAACTCCTCAAGAGCCGTACCTTTTGATATATTCTGTGGAAGTATCTCGTAATACTCGATACTTGAACGCACAAAATCTACTCCTTTATAGCCTTTTTTTGCCACATAGTTTATAAGCTCGTCCATACGCTCAGGCTCAACTGCAAAAAGCACCTTATACCAGTTCTTGTCAGGTATCTCGTCAACGGCACACTGAACGGGAATGAGCTTACAGATCTCGTTATGGCGCTTTTCCATAGGGGTCATGCTTGGCACATAGACCTCGTTGACAGTAAGCACTTCACAGCCAACATAAAGATTATCGGCAAGTATCTCCTTGACGATATCCGCCGCAAAGCTTGGCAGAAAGACGTTATATATTTGATCTTTCGTATGGATATCGTAGACCATTCCGCCGTTTGACATTATGATAGGACAATTCACATTCACCATGTCAAAATACTGTCTAGCCGCCTGAATGGCTCTGCCTGTAGCGATAGAGAATCTGCCCCCAGCCTCTTCAAAACGCTTGACAGCGGCGAGAGTTTTCAGGGTAGGTATCTTGCTTGCGGGGAGAAAAGTTCCGTCCATATCAGTTATAAGCAGGACTTTTGATATATCTTCAAACATAAAATCACTTCCGTGGGTCAATTCCCTGCTCTGAGTTTTTTCAGCACCGCCTGAAAATAATCGGGCAATTCGCTGTCAAACTCCATATATTCCTTGGTCGCAGGGTGTATAAAACCAATTTTCTTTGCGTGGAGGCACTGTCCCTCGATTCCCTTTACAGCTTTGCCGTAAACATCGTCGCCGTAGACAGGGTGACCGATATATGCGGAATGTACTCTTATCTGATGAGTTCGACCAGTTTCAAGGCGGAATTTCACCAGCGAATACTGGCCTAACTCCTCCAGCACCTCATAATGGGTTACTGCGTGCTTGGAGTTTTGCTCTGTCACGCACATTTTCTTTCTGTCATATTTGCTTCTGCCGATAGGTGCGTCAACTGTGCCGGTAGGGGTCTTTAGGCGGCCGCCTGTGAGTACAGCTTCATACTCTCTTGTAAAGCTATGCTCTTTTATCTGAGCCGCAAGAAAGTTATGTGCGCTGTCGGTCTTGGCAACGATCAGCAGACCGCTTGTATTTTTGTCTATCCTATGGACTATCCCAGGGCGAATGACGCCGTTTATTGAAGAAAGCCTGCCCTGACAATGATAAAGCAATGCGTTCACCAAAGTGCCATCGGGATTGCCTGCGGCAGGGTGCACCACCATGCCTTTAGGTTTATTCACCACAAGCAGCTCGCTGTCCTCATAGACTATTTCCACGGGGATATCCTGTGGCTTGACGTCAAGCTCCACAGGGTCGGGAATAATTATCTCAACGCTGTCACCGTTATGCAGCTTATAATTTTTCGATACTTTTTTTCCGCCAACTGTGACGCCACCGTCCTCGATAAGCTTCTGCACAGCGGAACGTGTAAGACCTGTATCCTGCGCTGACAGAAATCTGTCGATACGCTCGCCTGTTTGCTCGGCAGTGGCAATAAAATCAAACTTTGTCATTTTCGTCTTTGACCTTTATATCGTCACGGATCGGCTTTTTCTTTTCGTCCAAAAAGCAGAAGCAGATAACGAACAAAATTCCGCCGATAACGATACAGATATCCGCAAAGTTGAAGATAGGGAAATTGATAGGCTCGAACTTGATATAGTCCACAACTTCTTTTACCCTTATTCTGTCGATAAGGTTGCCGATACCGCCTGCAAGCACCATAGCCAACGACACAAGCTCCAGCTTTGAGCCTTTGCGTATCTTATACATATAGACTATAGCCGCAATAAGCACGACCACAGGCAAACCGATAAGAAACCAAGTCTTTCCTGACATCATGCTCCATGCTGCTCCTGAGTTCCTTATATGTGTCAGGCTGAACACCTTAAAGCTACCGAACTTTATGACCTCGACAGGCTGACCGTTCAGCGGCAGGTTATTTGTCACAGCAAGCTTTATGAGCTGGTCGGCGGCAACGAGGACTGCCATGATAACAAGCGAAATTACAAACATCTATTCCCTACTCCATTTATGAACAGTAAGGCTCTGCGGAAAACAGAGCCTTTGAATTAATTATTTTTACCAAATTTAAGCTCAGCAGGAGCTGTCTTTGGTATAACAGGGTCGAAAGAACCAGTGTTAAGTATCTTCTCAACGTGCTCACTATCAGTAACAGGTGCAGATTCAGCCTCAACAGTTTCCTCCGGCTCGGCTGTTTCCTCTGCCTGCTCCTCTGCAGCTTCCTGAGCTTCCTCGACTGTTTCTTCTTCCTCATACTCCTCTGCTGTATCCTCAGCAGGCTCAAAAGCAGGAATTTCCATAATAAGTCTTATCTGCTTATTATAAAGCTGAGTAAGGTCAGCCTTGAACTGAGTTACCTCAGCCTTGAGGTTCTCAAACTTTGCAAGCTCCTCGTCATAAGCTGCTCTTACTTCATTTATCTTCTTCTCTGTTATCTCGGTATTAGTTCTGATAAGCTCAGCGCACTTTTCCTTATGTTCCTTAACTATTCTCTCACACTCAGAGGCACTCTGCTCTGCGAGTCTTACCTGCTCTGTTTTGGCAGACTCGATCATATCGTGAGCCTGAGTTTTGGCCTCAGTAAGTATCTTATTTGACTCTTTCTGAGCCACGACAAGAGCCTGCTGGATAGCTTCCTCGTCCTCTCTGTACTCGTTTATCTTCTCAACGAGCTTGATTATCTTAGCTTCGGTATCCTGATTTGCCTTTACGACTTCGGCATAATCCTCGGCTACCTGCTCAAGAAATTCTTTTACATCCTCTTTTGAATAACCGTTTTTTTCGGTATCAAAAGTTTTTCCTTTAATATTATTTGGATTTAACATACTAGGACCTCCGTGATCTTTACACAAATTTATTTAAAGTTATACGTATTCTGTCTTTTTTAGTTGTGCCGTCAACTGAAAGCAGCTTGAATTTTCCGTATCCTCTCACTGAAAATGTACAGCCCTCTTCCAGAAGTATTTTCGGTGAATTTTTCGGCATATGGTCTATTTCGATGCCCACGTTTTTTATAAGCTGTGCTGACTTTTCTCGTGATATCCTTGCGGCAAGACTTAAGATACAATCTGCACGCATGGAAGCCACAGTACCGCTTATTTCCTGAGTTTTCTGCTCAATATGTATACTGCCGTCATAGCCCTCACTAAGCTTCACTCCTGCTCTGCCGACCTTCGTCAGGACGCTTGTCACCTCGCCTGCCACAGAAGAACGCAGGAACACCGCTGACTTTCCCTCTCCCACAAGAATGTCGCCAACGCTGTCTCTTTTTATTCTTAGTCCCATAAGCGAGCCTAGGATATCTCTGTGAGTTATTTTATCCTCTTTGCGATACAGCAGTGTAATTGCGGTGATAGGAAAATCCTCACTTTCTGCCTCGCCATATTCAGGATAGACGCACAGCATACGCCTTGCAGCGTTTTCATATCCTCCCCAAAGCCTATAATTCTCATATTTCACAGACGCCATGAGTTTTTCGCACAGCAGACACTGCCTTTCATCGAGAAACTCAGAAAACTTTGTTATATACTTTTCATCAGCCGCCATTATCCAATCGGACACTCTGTCTAACAGACGGATATCGTCCTCAGACAGATCGGGCAAAAACTGATACTTAGCACGAGCCATTTTTAGAAGCTGTAGCCGTTATTTTCAAGCTCGCTCATAAGGTCAACTCCTGAGAAGCCAACGTTTCTAGGCATGATTGCGAAAGTTTTCTGAGCCATCATCTTGATGTCTGCACCATTTGCATACGCAACGCCTGAGATAAAGTCAAGTATTCTCTTTGCGTCCTCGCTCTTGACAGTTTCCAGGTTGAGAAGAACTGTCTTTCCCTCATTTATATCGCCGCCGATAGACTTGACCTCTGAAAAATCGTTTGGTCTTGCAAGAACTATCTGCAAAGTCGTAGTTTGCTCCATTCTTACCGGACGTGCGTTATTGCCATATGCACCTGTGTTCTTTGGTGCTTCGTTGTATTCTGTTTTATTCTCATACATCGGCTGCTGATACATTGCGTCCTCCTGCTCAAGTTCATCTTCGCCTACAAAGAGATTTTTTAATTTCTGCATTGCACCCATTTTTAATCCTCCAAATATTTTCTAGCTCCGAAAAGCTTTGTTCCGATCCTCACCAAATTCGAGCCATGCTTTATGGCAAGCTCATAGTCCCCAGACATTCCCATTGAGAGAATATCCATAGACACGTTCGGTATATCCTGCTCTTTCACCCTCAGAAAAATACCGTGCATTTTTTCAAAAACGTCCTCCCCTGAGCCAACAGGAGGGATAGCCATAAGGCCCTTAACAGAAACGTTAGGCAGCTGCGCGGTCTGTCTTACAAGCTCCTCAGCCATTTCAGCGGAAACACCGCTTTTAGTAGCCTCGTCGCCTATATTTATTTCCACAAGGACGTTCATAGTTTTATTATTCTTCACTGCAAGCCTGCTTATCTCATGAGCAAGCTTCAGGTTATCGACAGACTGTATCAGAGTAACGTCATTGATTATATATTTCACCTTATTGGTCTGCAAATGTCCGATAAACTGCACTTCTGCACTTTTATCGTAAGCTTCCTTCTTGGAAAGAAACTCCTGCACCCTGTTTTCGCCCAGCAGCTTAAAGCCCTGAGCCACAGCAAAATTCACCTTTTCAGGCGGCACTGTCTTTGTGACAGCCATTATCCTGACTTCTTCGTCAGGCTTACGCCATTTTGCTTTGGCGTTCTCTACATTATAACATATTTCCTTACAGTTTTCAAGAACCTCCGGAAAATAATTATCCTGAGGTGACAGCGTTGCTGTCTGATCTACTTTGCTGCACATCTTCATCTGATACCACCTCTAACAAAATTTGATCGTAAAGCAGCAGATAATCCTCGTTTGAGGTATTTTCAGAGAGCACATAATCATCGCCCTCGTAAATAACATTGATCTTCTTAAAGGTAACGTCCTTGCCGAGTATCACATAAACGCCCTTCTGATCGCCCTGAAAACGTATCGCACTTCTTAGAACTTTAAGACCCTGATACTCGTCGAAGATAAGCTCCGCAGACTGCACTCTTGACTCAACAAGGGCTTCGTCAAGTCTGTCGCATGAAAGCACAACGACCACCTTGTTCTCATCGTCCTCACAAGGCTTAACAGACTCCACCTGAACGTCATAGATGTTTTTTGTGGTACTGAGCGTCATTCTAAGCCATGCGCCCTCTGTTATCCTTTTATCGTTTTCCATGATCCCTGCTATCCTGCATGAATAGTCGGAAAACATTTTGCCAATGGCGTTCGGTGCGTCCTTACTAGGCTGGTCGATGACCTTTTGGATATCCTTGTCAGTGAGCTGGGAAGCGTTCTCCATAGTAAGCTCGCTCTCATAGCCGTCTGCATAGGAAACAAAATAGCCTGTTTCATCAGCAGTGATCGTTTTTCCTGAGCCTGAGGTCTGTTCCTCCAGCTCCTTGACTTTCGCCTGAAGCCGGCTTATCCTTTCGTCATAGCTCTGCTCGGTCTTTGTGACGATATTATAAATATTCATCACCAGGGACATATCCTCTCTTGTTTTTGCAAACTCAGAGAAATTATCCTGAGAAGAATATGAGAGAAGCTCCTTATATTCCTTATCTATCTTGCTTTTGAGCGTTTCAGGCTGAACATAATTAGTTGTACCCGGATTTTGTGCTCTTTCAAGGGCGGCTATCTCGCTTTCAAGTATCTTTATCTTGTTTTTCGCTGTAACAGCGTCCTCAGAAGAATAAACTGACGCTATGGTATTGCCAACAGATATTTTACTGCCGTCGGAATAGGTATAATCCAAAACTCCGCCGCCGTCATAGGTGACAACCTTTTCATCTCTGATTACAACGCCCTTAAAAGCAATATCCTCATTGATAGTAACAAGCACAGCTTCCTCGGTGTCATGACGCTCTGTAAGTGCACTGTATATCTGACTGCCGATAGTTGTGATTATCAGCACAGAAAGCAGACCGGTAAGTATTTTAACGGTCAGAGAATTCATTTTTTACTGCCCTCTTAAATATCTGAATTGCCTGCGGCGTCAAGAACGTTGATATATCTTGACGGAACGATAGTTGAGATAGCATGCTTATAAACTATGTTCTGCTTGCCCTCGCAATCGAGGACTACAACATAGCTGTCAAAGCCCTTTACAACGCCTTTGAACTGGTAGCCGTTCATAAGGATAAAAGTAGACGCTATCTTGTCTTTTCTGATCTGGTTGAGTATAACGTCCTGAAGATTAAGATTCTTATTCATAAATAACACTCCTAAAAATTTTTACAGCAATGTATTGCTTTTTTTACTATAAAATCTTTCAAACTATATTATATCACATAATTTCCGATTTGGCTATAATATTTTTGATATTTTCTATAATTTTTTGAAAACTATCAAATTTATCTGTTTCCACCCACTGAATTCCGTCAACTCGTCTAAACCAAGTAAGCTGTCTTTTGGCATAATGACGGCTTTCCTGTTTGATTTTGTCGAGGCATTCGGAAAGCTCAGCTTTGCCTTCAAAATACGGCACGAGCTCCTTATAGCCTATTGCCTGATAAGCTGTGGCAGGGGTGAAGCTGTCATAAAAAACTCTGCACTCCTCTATAAGCCCGTTTTCCACCATTACATCAACACGGCGGTTTATTCGGTCATAGAGATACTGTCTGTCGGAAGCTGTAAGGCCGATAATGCAGGCGTTATATGGCGACTTCTCACGACGGCTGTTCACCTTATGCTGTGAAAGCGGTATACCTGTAGTTTCAAAGACTTCAAGTCCCCGTATGACCCTTGGCAGGTTGTTCTCATGGACTTTCTCCGCAGTTTCGGGATCGACCTCTCTGAGCCTTTCCCACAAAGCGTGACCGCCCAACGTCCTGGCTTCCTCCTCAAGACGCTTTCTGACTGAGCCGTCCGTTTCGGTATCGTCAAAGATTACGTTGTTCACAAGTGAGCTTATATATAGTCCTGTTCCCCCGCAGAGAATAGGAACTTTGCCACGGCTGTGTATCTCTCTGATACGCTCACCTGCGAGCTTCACATAATCTGCTACGGAAAAAGCCTGCTCAGGCTCGAGAAAATCTACAAGATAATGTGGCACGCCCTGCATTTCCTCTTTGGTAGGCTTTGCAGTGGCGATACTCAGGCCCTTATATATCTGCATAGAGTCTGCGGAAACTATCTCACCGTCATATATCTTTGCAAGCTCCACTGCGCAGGCGGTCTTTCCACTGGCGGTAGGCCCTGCAATGACAAGGAGAGGTATTTTATTTTCCATAGCTTTCGCCTCCTGCATTTTTTATAGAACTCGTCTGAACTGCTTTTCGATGTCTCTTTTGGTGAGGGTTATCATAACAGGTCTGCCATGAGGGCAATATCTGATATTTTCCTGACCATAAACGGCGTTCACGAGCGCCTGCAATTCTATTCCGCTGTTGGTATCGTTCGCCTTTATTGCCGCTTTGCAGGCGATAGAATGGTAGAGGTCGTCAAAAAGCTCTATTTGCGGATTGAGTTTATTCTCGATAAAATTCTTTGCAAGGTCGCTGATTATATCCGCAGGGTTATCGTCACCAAGAATGATAGGCACGCCCTTTACTGCAACAGTTGGCGCAACGTCAGGCTCTATCTCAAAGCCAAGCTGTGACACCTTATCGAGGTTTGCGGTGAGAGCGTCATACTCGTCATAGGAAAGCAACACCATGATAGGCTCTAGGAACATTTGCGTTTCAAGCTGTTCGGCATCGCTTTTTATCCTCTCGAAAATATATCTCTCATGGGCGGCATGCTTATCCATAAGTATCATTTCGTCGCCCACCTGTGCCACAACATAGGTCTTGAAAAGCTCGCCCACCACAACCGGCTTCGGCTTTTCAGGCTCTTTCTCCTCCACGATAACGGAAACAGGCTTTTTCTTTGTGAAGCTTTGAGCGTCGATAAACTTGAAAGCTTCTCCGCTCTGCTCCTCCGGCTCTTCGGGGAGAGGTATCTCGCTTATCGCCTTGTTTATCTCCTCCACTGTCACCTTATGGGGCTTCGGCTCAGGGCCTGAAATGGCTGTTACGGCTGTTTCTTTCTTTGCAGGCTGTTCAAGGCTTGCAAGAAACATATCGTCACTGCCGCTGAGCTTTTCTTTTTCTTCCTCAGTTATGCTCCTGCTCTCGACTGTTTTAAGCGTTGGTGCAGACTTTTGATAACTGTACGAATTATCGTACTGTTTCTCTGCCTGCGGCTTTGGGGCAGGTATCTCAGCCTTTTGCACGGCAGGCTTTTGACTATTATCCTCCATGGCGAATTTAAGCTGAACGCTGTTATCTTTTTTAGGTATATCAAAAAGCTCTCTATCGGTGAAATTACGCTTGTTTTCAAGGTGCATCTCATTAGGTCTGTCATTCTTCATAAGGGAATTTTTCACCGCAAAGAACACAGCCTCGTGCATAAGCTTTTCGTCTGAAAAACGCACTTCTATTTTAGTAGGGTGGACGTTCACATCTATGGTGTTCGGCGGGATATCGATATAAAGCACGCAAGCCGGGAATTTTCCCGTCATAAGAAGATTTCTGTAGGCTTCTTCAAGTGCCGCCGCACAAGCCCTTGATTTCACATATCTTTTGTTCACAAAGAAATTCTGAAAACGTCTGTTAGGCTTTGCAGACAGTGGCTTTACAGTGAAGCCTGTTATGTGCATACCCTGCCATGTATAGTCAACTTCAAGCATGGAGTTTGCAAAATCTCTGCCATAAACTGAATAAACTGCGGAATATATCTTGCCGTCCCCTGCTGTCAATATCTCAACTTTATTATCCCTGATGAACTTGAATGATATCTCAGGGTGTGAAAGGGTAAGCTTTGTCACAAGGTCTGCGGCAAAATTGCCCTCTGAAACGTCCTTTTTCAGAAACTTTAGCCTTGCAGGAACGTTGTAGAAAATATCCCTCACAACGAAAGTTGTGCCGTCAGGACAGCCGCACTCCTCGCAGGTCTTTTCCACTGCGCCCTCGATAACATAATGCGTTCCATAATCCTCCTCGGGACGTTTCGTAAGTACGTCTACCTTGGATACGGCACAGATAGAAGCAAGTGCTTCACCTCTGAAGCCGAGGGTCATAATACTGTCAAGGTCATTTTTTACTGATATCTTACTTGTTGCATGACGAAGAAAGGCTATAGGCAGATCTTCTTTGGAGATACCCTTGCCGTTATCCGTCACTCTTATATAGGTGCGGCCACCGTTTTTTATCTCAACTGTTATGACGTTCGCACCTGCGTCTATTGCGTTTTCAAGAAGCTCCTTTATTATTGAAGCAGGTCTGTCTATTACCTCGCCTGCCGCAATAAGTTCGGAAACTTCCTTGCTCAGAACTTTTATTTCTGACATTTTTCTATCCTTTTCTATGGCTCTTTCCAAAAGCCGCCTGTATGAAAATTATCCTTATTGAACAGTTTTTTACAGCTACCGCCTACACATATCTCAGCAAGTCTTTCACAAAATCTCTAAGCTCGCTGTCGGTCATTTCGTCTATGTTGGTCTTTCTCAGCCTGTCGGTAACGATGCTGTCGCTTATTTTGTCAAAGGATATCTGGTCGCTTTCTATCTGCTGAGCGGCAAGTCTTGCCTTTTTGTTTTCCGCTTCAAGCTGTTCGAGGAGCTCTTTGGCTCTGTTTATTATCTTGTTAGGCAGTCCTGCAAGCTTTGCAACTTCTATGCCGTAGCTTTCGTCAACTCCGCCCGGAACTATCTTTCTAAGAAACTTGATACTGTCCCCCTGACGCTTTACTGCAACAGAGAAATTTCTCACGCCGTCAAGCTCTTTTTCAAGGCTGATAAGCTCATGATAGTGTGTTGCAAACAGGGTCTTGCAGCCCATTGATCTGTTTGTGGAGATATACTCCGACACTGCCCTTGCAATGGAGATTCCGTCAAATGTGGAAGTACCTCTGCCCACCTCGTCAAGGATAACAAGGCTGTTCTTGGTGGCGTGCTTTACGATATCTGCAACCTCGCTCATTTCCACCATGAAGGTAGACTGACCTGCGGTAAGATCGTCAGAAGCGCCTATTCTTGTGAATATCTGGTCGACCACAGATATTTTTGCATAGTCCGCAGGCACAAAACAGCCTATCTGCGCCATAAGGGTGATAAGAGCAACCTGACGCATATATGTGGATTTACCTGACATATTCGGACCTGTTATGACAGCCATTCTGTTGCTTGTAAGATCAAGATATGTGTCGTTAGGCACGAAAACCTCGTCTTTCTGCATAAGCTCGACCACAGGGTGTCTGCCGTTTTTGATATCTATAATGCCGTCAATGGCTATCTCAGGCTTTGTATAGTTATTGTTCACCGCCGCAGTTGCAAATGAGCAAAGCACGTCTATCTGCGCCACTGCTGTGGCAGTTTCCTGCACAAGTCTAAGCTGTGTGGCTGCAAAATCTCTTATCTCCGCAAATATCTCCTGCTCAAGAGTAACTATCTTATCGCTTGCACCGAGGATAGTGTTCTCTGCGACTTTAAGCTCGTCCGTGATAAAACGCTCGCAGTTGGCAAGAGTCTGCTTTCTTATATAGTTGTCAGGCACAAGGTCATAATAAGACTTTGTTACCTCGATATAATATCCGAAAACTCGGTTATAGCCTATTTTCAGATTTTTGATACCCGTTTTTTCTCTTTCACGCTCCGCAATATCATCAATTATACCCTTGCCTCCTGAGATTATATTTCTCAGTCCGTCAAGCTGTTCATTGAAGCCGTCTTTGATAACGTTGCCGTCCTTGACATTAACAGGCGGTTCGTCAACAATGGCGTTCTCAACAAGGTTTGAGATAGCTTCAAGGGTGGATATTTTATTGTTGCAGTTTGCAAGAAGCTTTGAATCAAAACCTTTGAGAAGCTCCTTTATCTCAGGGAGTTTAAGTGCTGTCAGCGACAGTGATTTAAGATCTCTAGGGGTAGCGGTCTTATACATGACCCTTGTCATAAGTCTTTCAAGGTCATAGACTCCTCCCAGTATCTCTTTTAGCTCTCCAAGTTCAACAGGCTTCATTGTGAGCTGTTCAACAGCGTCAAGTCTGTCGATTATCTTTGCAGGATTGACAAGGGGCTGTTCAAGAAACGATTTGAGCATACGCTTGCCCATTGAAGTTTTGGTATGGTCAAGCACCCACAGGAGCGAGCCTTTTTTCTCTTTATTTCTGAGAGTTTCTGTAAGCTCCAGATTTCTTCTTGCAGTGAAGCCGATAGTCATGATAGGGTCGGCGTCATGCTTTATTATCTCGGAAAATCTGCCCACCAGTGCTTTCTGTGTATCGTGTATGTATGCAAAAAGTCCGCACACTGCAAATGCTGCAACCGTGTCAGGCTTAACGCCGATAGATTCAAGGCTGTTTGTGGAAAACTGTTTCAGCACCTCTTCTGTATGTATCTCAGGGGAAAAATCGTTCTCCTCCAAAAGCTGAACGCTGGTCTTGAGCTTTTCTCTTATGAAGCTTGAAAGCTCTTTATTTGAAAGAAAAGCGTCATTTATAAGAATCTCCGCAGGGGAAAATCTCGACAGCTCATTTATAGCCGAGCTTGTCATTTCCTTGCCCTCAAACTCAAACAAATGCACCTCGCCTGTGGAAATATCCGCAAGGCACAATGCGCTTTCCTTGGCTCTCATATAAAATGCACAGATATAGTTGTTGGACGTTTCATCAAGCATACTGCTTTCGATAAGCGTACCGGGGGTGACTACTCTTATGACCTCTCTCGGCACTATGCCCTTGCACATGGCAGGATCCATGGTCTGCTCGCAGATAGCCACGTTGTAGCCTTTTTCTATAAGCTTTTTCAGATAAACGTCACAGGCGTGGTGAGGCACACCGCACATAGGCGCTCTTTCTTCAAGTCCGCAGTCACGGCCTGTCAAAGTAAGTTCAAGCTCTCTTGACGCAATGATAGCGTCATCAAAGAACATTTCATAAAAATCTCCCAGTCTGTAGAACAGTATATGGTTTTTATATTTGTTCTTTACTTCAAAATACTGCTTCATCATAGGTGACAGCTTTGAAAAATCTATATCTTTGGTTTCCACTCAAACTCACTCCGTTTCATATATTTATCCACGCACATATCCCTATAGAAATTATCCGCCCCAGTCTGAAGTGGTCTTCAGATTCGGGCAGACGGGGGATAAGCTCCCCCTGACTGTTATTCGTTTTTTGATACTGTCTTAGTGACAGCCGCCGCATGATGCGCAGCTTCCTGAACAGCTGTGAGGAGCTTCCTCTGGGCAAGTCATTGGGTCTTCGCCGTTTGCAGCCATTGAGATGATATAGTTTACAGAGCCGAGAAGCTTATCCATAACTTCTTTAGCTTCGTTAAATGCGATCATCTTAGGCATAGCCATGATCTCGTCATAAAGCTCTCTGATCTGAGTGTCAAGTGCTGTCATCTTCTCGCCGTCCTTATCAGGCTTCTGCATCTCAACGCTGAGCTGTGAACGGAGCTGATTGAACTCGCCTATTTTGTTCTGTATCTCAACATCTGTATCATTGATAGAACAAGCCTCCATATAAGCCTTGTATCTCTCGTCTTCCTGAATAGCCTGTCCAAGCTTTCTTGTCATTTCAATTACATCCATGGTAATTCTCCTTTAAATATTATTCAGCTTTCGCTGTTATTTATCTTCAACAAGCTCGCCTCTCAAAGCCCAGTTCATTGCCTTTGTTATGCGAACCTGAATGAATTTACCGATATATTTTTTATCTGCTTTCACCTCGACGATCATATCCTCGTCGCTCTTGCCTGTGAGATAATCAGCGCCGGTTCTGCCCTCGCCTGTTGGCAGCACGGTTACAGTTCTTCCCACAAATCTTGAAAGCCACGCTGTTGACACCTCTCTCTGCTCCAAAAGCAGTTCTCTCAGCCACAGACCCTTCTGCTTATCTGAGATGTGATCCTCCATTTCGGCAGCCTTTGTGCCGCTTCGTCTTGAATACACAAAAGAATAGATATTATCGTACTTTACCTTTTTGATAAGCTCCTTAGTTTCGCAGAACTCCTCGTATGTTTCACTTGGGAAGCCAACGATAAGGTCTGTTGTGAATGAAAACTCAGGGTCTTTGCTTCTGGCATAGTCGATTATTTTCAGATAATCCGCCGTGGTATAGCGGCGATTCATAAGCTTTAGTATCCTGTCTGAGCCTGCCTGCACAGGAAGATGCAAATGCTTGCACACCTTTTTGCACTCAAGTATAGCGTCAATAAGCTCATGGCTTGCGTCCTTTGGGTGGCTTGACATAAATCTTATGCGGAAGTCCCCCTCTATCTTGTCAAGCTCTCTCAAAAGCTCAGGAAAACCATAACTGTATGAATTAACGTTCTGACCAAGCAATGTTATTTCCTTATAGCCGTTTTTCACAAGTGCTTTTACCTCTGCGATAACGGACTCAGGCTTTCTGCTGCGTTCTCTGCCTCTGACATAAGGCACTATGCAATAGGTGCAGAAATTGTTGCAGCCATACATGATAGGCACGAACGCTCTTATCTTATCGTCACGAAGCTGCAAAAAGTCCTCGTTTATGTCAACATGATTTTCTGACAGATTAAAAATCCTGTCATGCTTTGATATTATCTCCCATAGCATATTGTACATATCGTTGTATGCAAAAGTTCCGAAAACAAGATCCACCTGACGATAGGTCTTTTTTATCTTCTCGGCAACGTGCTTCTGCTGAGCCATACAGCCGCAGATACCTATAATAAGCTCGGGATTGTTTTCTTTGAGATGTTTAAGGTCGCCAAGCTTGCCGAACACCTTGTCCTCGGCATTTTCTCTTACCGCACAGGTATTATACAGTATAAGCTGAGCCTCGTTCACATCGGACGTGAACTCATAGCCCACCTTTGAGAGCATACCTTTTATCTTCTCGCCGTCGCTGACGTTCTGCTGACATCCGTATGAATGGATAAGGGCAAGTGGCTTGTGACCGCAAGTTCTTTCGTATTCACCAGACCATTGGAGCAGCTTCTGCGGAGCGGTTTCCTCATTTATTATTTCCGAAAAATTCTCAGTCATTGATATCCTCATTTCATTTCGTACATTCCCTTTAATTATAAATCTTTTCAGGCTTCTTGTCAAGCGTTTTGGGAGCGAGGCTATTTCAACTTCTGTAGTGCTACAATAGATATTGGACAAAATTAAGAAAAAAGAAAAGAGAGATAG